>Ga0105240_10002521_pt1 | contig 29396 bp, 28 predicted proteins | sample KBSC54metaG_FD_80426 | JGI IMG/M metagenome (GOLD analysis project Ga0105240, IMG submission 80426) | Corn rhizosphere microbial communities from Kellogg Biological Station, Michigan, USA - KBS C5-4 metaG | ecosystem: Host-associated > Plants > Roots > Rhizosphere > Soil | place: Michigan, USA... | reverse complement strand
GTCGGCCAGCGCATCGTCGTTGCAGAACAGCGCCGGCAGGTCGGTGCCCAGCGCGGTGCGCGCCGCACCCGTGAGCGTGGCGCAGTCGATCATCATCGCGGGCTTCTCCGATGCGCCCTCGCACAGCGCATCGCACAGGACCAGCCGGCCCTCGGCGTCGGTGTTGCCGATCTCCACGCTGATGCCCCGGCGCGTCGGCACGACGTCGAGCGGACGGAAGGCGTTGCCCGAGACGCTGTTCTCGACCGCCGGCACCAGCAGGCGCAGGCGCACCGGCAGCCTGGCCGCCATCACCATTGCCGCGACCGCCATCACGGTGGCGGCGCCGCCCATGTCCTTCTTCATGTTGAGCATGCCGGCCGCGGGCTTGAGGTCGAGGCCACCGGTGTCGAAGCACACGCCCTTGCCGACCAAGGTCACCTTGGGATCGCTCTCGCGGCCCCAGGTGAGGTCGATCAGGCGCCGCGCGCGTGCTGGCGCGGCCGACGGCGTGGATCATCGGATAGTTCTTCTTCAAGAGATCGTCGCCGACGATGACGCTGATCTTCGCCTTGTGCTGCTTGGCCAGCGCTTGTGCCGCGTGGGCGAGCTCGGCCGGCCCCATGTCGGACGACGGCGTGGTGATGAGATCGCGCGCCATCGAGATCGCCTCGATGGTGGCCGTCGCGCGCGCCTTGTCGGCATCGGCGGGCCAGACGATCTTCGGGCCGGGCCGGGTCTTGCGCGCACGGTAGCGGTCGAACGTCCAGGCGCCGAGGCCGATCGCGGTGCAGGCATCGGTCGCCGACACCGGCGCGGTGTCGCCCAGCCGCCACGTGCCGGCCGGCAGCCGCGTCGCCAGTGCGCCGAAATCCCACAAAGTCGGTGTGGACGGCAGCACGAGGACTGCACCCGCCGCCTTGCCGTCGCGCCCGGGCAGCACGGCGAAATCGCCGGCCTTTCCGGCCACGCCGGTCGACTCGAGCCAGCCGCGCCGCGCCGCGCCCTGCTCGCGCAGCCACGCGCGCCATTTGGACTGGCCGACAAACTGCACCGGCAGGGAAGAAGAAGAGCGGTCGACAAAGCTGAGCGACATGGACAGGCTCACCAAACGGTCGTGCCAAGACTAGTGCACGAACCAAGATTGCCGGGCAAAGTGCGGCGCTGGCAAGGCTGGCGATTTTTTAGGGAGAAGACATGGCCGACTTCACGCTGGTGATCGGCAACCGGAATTATTCGTCGTGGTCCCTGCGCGGCTGGCTGATGGCCAGGATCGCCGGGATCGAGTTCGAGGAGATCGTCGTGCCGCTCGACCTGCCCGAGACGGCGGCGGCGATCCGCAAGCATTCGCCGTCGGGCAAGGTGCCGGCGCTGGCGCACCGTGGCCTGGCCGTGTGGGAGTCGCTGGCGATCGCGGAGTACCTGAACGACCTCAAGCCCGAGGCCGGCCTGTGGCCCGCCGCGGTCGCCGCGCGCGCCCATGCCCGCTCGATCTCGGCGGAGATGCACGCGGGCTTCGTCGAGCTGCGCGCCAACATGCCGATGAACATCCGCGCGTCGTATCCCGGCAAGGGCATGACACCGGCGGTGCGCGCCGACATCGAGCGCATCACCGGCCTGTGGCGCGACTGCCGCAAGCGCTTTGCCGGCGCGGCACCCAAGGATGACGGCTTCCTGTTCGGCGCCATCGGCGCGGCCGATGCCATGTATGCGCCGGTGGTGACGCGCCTCAAGACCTACGCCGTGCCGCTCGACGGCGATGCCGAGGCCTACTGCACCGCCGTGCTCGCCTATCCGGCGATGAAGGAGTGGATCGCCGCCGCCAGGAACGAGCCGTGGCTGATCGCCAGTGCGGAACTCGACAAGTAGGGCCGATCAGCCCTTCTCGACGGCGCCGCCGGCGTCGACCCAGCCCTTGAAGCCGCCGAGGTTGCGCACGTTGGCGTAGCCCATGTCCTTCAGCACCTTGCCGACCAGCGCCGACCGGCCACCCGAGGCGCAGTAGGCCACCACCGTCTTGGCACGATCGAAGGCGGCGTCGTGCATCGGCGAGGCGGGATCGGCGCGGAACTCGACGAGGCCGCGCGGCACGGCCACGGCACCCGGCACCTTGCCGGAGGTCGCGACTTCGCCCGGCTCGCGCACATCGAGGAACAGCACGTCGGCCTTGCCCACGAGAGCCTTGGCCTCGTCCGGGCTGATGCGCGGCACCGCCGCTTCGGCTTCGGCGAGCATCGACTGAACGGTCTTCATGGGGAACGCCCTCTTGTTGGGTTGCACTTCGGGATCAGGCACGCCAACCTCCCGCGCGTCAATACGCCGGCGCAGCCTCGGGTCCCCTCACTCACATGTCCACCAACTTCATCTTCATCCTGGCCGACGACCTGGGCTACGCCGACCTCGGCTGCTACGGCGGCCGCGCGCCTGCATCGCCCAACATCGACCGCATGGCGGCCCAGGGCCTGCGCTTCACGCGCGGCTACGCCAACTCCGCCGTGTGCTCGCCGACGCGCTTTGCCCTGGCGACCGGGCGCTACCAGTACCGCATCCGCGGCGCCGCCGAGGAGCCGATCGGCAGCGCCATGCGTGGCGACAAGGTGATCGGCCTGCCGCCCAGCCATCCGACGGTGGCCTCGCGCCTCAAGGAAGCGGGCTATCGCACGGCACTGGTCGGCAAGTGGCATCTCGGCTTCCCGCCGCACTTCGGCCCTCGGGCCAGCGGCTACGACGAGCATTTCGGGCCGCTGTCGGGCGGCGTCGACTACTTCACCCACCAGGACAGCTTCGGCGTGCACGACCTGTTCGAGAACGGCGCCGAGGTCGAGCGCGACGGCTATCTCACCGATCTTCTGTCCGAGCGCGCCGCCGAGTTCGTCACGCGCTGCGGCCGCGAGAAGAAGCCGTTCCTGCTCAGCCTGCATTACACCGCGCCGCACTGGCCGTGGGAGACGCGCGACGACGGCGAGCTCGCCAAGTCGTTCGGCAAGGGCCGCCCGATCTATCACCTCGACGGCGGCAACATCCACGCCTACCGCCGCATGATCCACCACATGGACGAGGGCATCGGCAAGGTGCTCGCCGCGCTCGACGACCAGGATCTTGCGCGCGACACCATCGTCGTCTTCACCAGCGACAACGGCGGCGAGCGCTTCTCCGACAGCTGGCCGCTGGTCGGCGGCAAGATGGACCTGATGGAAGGCGGCATCCGCGTGCCCTACGTGGTGCGCTGGCCGGCGCGCACGCCGGCCGGCACGACGACCGACCAGCTCGCCATCACCATGGACTGGGTGCCGACCTTCTTCGAGGCCGCGGGCACCGAGGCCCATCCTGACTATCCGAGCGACGGTCTGTCTCTGCTCAAGCAACTCGCCGATCCCGGCGCCGTCACCGACCGCCCGCTGTTCTGGCGCATGAAGCACCATGAGCAGCGTGCGATGCGCTCGGGATGCTGGAAGTATCTCAAGGTCGACGAGCACGAGTATCTGTTCGACGTCGTGACCGACGAACGCGAGCGCGCCAATCTCGCCAAGCGCGATCCGGCACGCCTGGCCGGGATGCGCGCCGCCTGGCAGGCGTGGGATGCCACCATGCCGCCGATTCCGGCCGAAGCCGGCGTGCGGCTGGTCTACGGCAAGAAGGACATGCCGTGAGCGACACTTCCTCCATCCGCGACATCCTCGACTTCTGGCTGTTGCCGCTTGCCGACCCCGGCCACGGCAAGACGCGCGAGCTGTGGTGGAAGAGCACGCCGGCGCTCGACGCCGAGCTCGCCGCCAAATTCGGCGCGCTGCTCGACAAGGCCGCCGCGGGCGCTCTCGATCATTGGGCCCGCTCGCCCGACGGCGCGCTGGCGCTGATCCTGCTGTGCGACCAGTTCTCGCGAAACATCCATCGCAAGACCGCGCGGGCCTTCGCCACCGACGCCAAGGCGCGTTCCATCGCCCGCATCGCGTTGGCGCATTTCTATCCGGCGGTGTTCCCCCTGGACGTGCGGCTGTTCTTCTACATGCCGTTCCAGCACAGCGAGGATCTGGCCGACCAGGAGCTGTGCTGCACGCTGTTCCAGGCATTGGGCAACGCCGACAACGACAAGTTCGCGATCGACCATCGCGACATCGTGGCCAAGTTCGGCCGCTTCCCGCACCGCAACGAGGTGCTGGGCCGGGCCTCGACGCCCGAGGAGCTGGACTACCTGAAGACCGCCAACCGCTTCGGGCAGTAGCGGCGTCTCGAAGGATGGGCCTCAGACGAAGCGCCGATAAAGCTCCGCCGTCGCCGTATCGAAGCAGCAGAAGATCACGCGCTCGAGGGTGCCCGCATGCGCCTTCACCTCGCGCACGGCGATCTCCGCCGCGAACTCCTTGGGATAGCCGTAGATGCCGGTCGAGATCGCGGGAAAGGCGAGACTGCTGAGACCGTGAGACTGCGCCAGCGCCAGGCTGTTGCGATAGCAGCGCGCCAGCAGCTCCGGCTCGTTCGAATCGCCGCCGTGCCAGACGGGGCCGACCGTATGGATGACGTGGCGCGCCGTCAGCCGATAGCCCTTGGTGATCCTGGCCTCGCCCGTGGGGCAGCCGTGCAAGGTGCGGCATTCGGCGAGAAGCCCGGGGCCCGCGGCGCGATGGATGGCGCCGTCGACACCGCCGCCGCCCAACAGGCTCTCGTTGGCGGCATTGACGATCGCATCGACGTCGAGCCGGGTGATGTCCCCTTCGACGACGTCGAGCGTGGTCATGTTACCAGTAGCGGATGGGGCCGGTGTCGAGGTGGACGAAGCCCGAGCGCGGGTAGAAGCCGACGCCGCCCATCTGCAGCGAGCGCGCGGCCTGGCGGATCTTGAACACCGGCACGCCGGGGAAGCGGATGTCCATGGCGTTGCCGTTCATGTGCTGGCTGTCGCGCGCCACGCCGCGGCTGACGCTGGCCAGCCAGGCGTTGGTGGTGGGCGAGCGGTAGGCCGACAGGACCTCGACCGTGCCGTGATAACCCGTGACGTTCATCGTGTGCCACAGCACGTCGAACAGCATCGGGTCCATCTCGGTCTGCTGGCCGTTCTGCGAATCGCGCAGGAAGTGGTTGAGCTGGTCGAGCGCATCGCGGTGATAGGTGCCGTCGGACCAGTAGGTGACGGTGAGCTCTTCCTTGGAATTGACGTTCAGCAGGCTGAGGCTGCGCGGGCTGGTCAGGTCGAGCTCGGGCGGCGCCACCGGGGCCGACGGGGCGAACCCGCCGTAGCGCGAGCCGCGCAGGCTCTGCGGTGTGGTCGCGGGCTTGGCGGTCGAATGGTGGGCGGCCGGCGGATGGACGACCTGCACGGCGGCGGCCTTGTGGATCGGGGCCTTTTGAAGGGTGGTCGCCTTATGGACGACGGCGGCAGGCTTGGCGGGCGTGGTCTTCTTCGGATGGCTGACGATGTCCGTCTGGGCGGCACCGGTCGAGGTCGTCTGGGCGTGGCTCGCACCGGCAAACGCCAGCACCGCCACCAGGCCGATCATAAAATAACGCATCCCCGCCCCGGCTTGTTGCATTTTTGTCACAGAAGCTTCTATCAGAGACCAATTCGGGACTCAAAGCGAAATTCCTGTGTCCTTTCCAGGGCTATTCCGACGACCTCGCCCACCACACAGAGCGTCGGGCCGGCCGGCGGGGTCCGGGCGGCCTGGCGTTCGATGGTGGCCAAAGTGCCGACGATCCGCCGTTCGCCGTCGGTCGTGCCGTTCTCCAGCAGCGCCACCGGGGTCGAGGCCGGCAGCCCGTGGTGGACGAGCTGGCGGGCGATCGCGGGCAGGCTGCCCGCGCCCATATAGATGACGAGGGTCTGGCGCGGCCGGGCGAGCATCGGCCAGTCGAGGTCGACGGTGCCGTCCTTCAGGCGGCCGGTCACGAAGACGCAGGCCTGGGCATGGTCGCGATGGGTGAGCGGGATGCCGGCGCTGGCCGCACAGCCCAGGGCGGCGGTGATACCGGGCACGACCTCGACGGCGATGCCGGCGGCGGACAGCGCCGCGATCTCCTCGCCGCCACGGCCGAACACGAAGGGATCGCCGCCCTTCAGCCGCACCACGCTCTTGCCCGACCGCGCCAGCGCCACCATCCGGTCGTTGATCTCGGGCTGGGCCACGGTGTGATGGCCGCGCCGTTTGCCGACGGAAATCCGCTCGGCGTCGCGCCGCGCCATCGCCAGCACCTCGGGCGAGACCAGCCGGTCGTAGACCACCACGTCGGCGCGCTGCAGCAGGCGATGCGCCTTCAAGGTCAGCAGGTCGGGATCGCCCGGGCCAGCGCCCACCAGATGCACCATGCCCGCGGCCGGCGCCGCGGCCCCGTCCCGCGTGCGATCGAGCAACCGGATCAACTCACGACGCGCGCCGATCTCGTCGCCGGCCAGCGCGAGCTCGCCCACCCGGCCATCGAACACGCGATCCCAAAAGCGCCGGCGCGCGCGCGGCGCGTCGAGCGTGCGGCGCACCTGGGCGCGGAAGATCTCGGCGAAGCGCGCGAGGCGGCCGATCGCCGCCGGCAGCGCGCGTTCGATCTCGGCCTTGATGCGCCGGGCCAGCGCCGGCGCCGCGCCGCCGGTCGAGATGGCCACGATGATCGGACCGCGGTCGACGATTGCCGGCATGATGAAGCTCGAGAGCGCCGGCCGGTCGACGACATTCACCGGCACCGAACGCTGCTGGGCGGCCTGCGAGACCCTGGCCTGCAGGACGTTGTCGTCGCTGGCCACGATGACCAGCGTCACGCCCTCGAGGTCGGCGGTGTCGAAGGCGTGCCCGGTCCACGCCACGCGGCCGTCGTCGATCATCTGGGCGATCTCGCCGCCCACGGTCTCCGCGATCAGCGCCACCTGCGCGCCCGCCGCCAGCAGCAGCTCGGCCTTGCGCGCGGCCGCCTCGCCGCCGCCGACCACGAGGGCCCGGCGATCCTTGAGCGTCAGGAAGAGCGGAAAGACCTGCATCACGCCGCCTGAGCCGCAGTGCCCGACCGCAGCAGCGCGCGAATCTCCGTGCGGCACGAGCCACAGTTGGTGCCGGCCAGCGTGACTGCACCCACGGCCTCGGGCGACAGGGCACCGCCGGCGATCGCGGCGATTACGGCCGCCGCCGACACGCCGTGACAGGCGCAAAGCTCGCCGCCGCGCTCGACGGCGGGACCACCCGCCAGAAGCGCGGCGCGCTCGGCCTCGCCCAGGCGCTGCAGCGCCATGAAGGGTTCGAGCCGGTCGCGCGCTGTCGGATCGCGCGTCTGGCCCAGCACCAGCGCCGCCTCGAGGCGACCGTCGGCAATCACCACGCCCAGCCCCGGGCCGCCCTCGCGCCACGGGCCGGGATTGCTCGAACGGATCGAGGCCGACAGGGCTTGCCGTGCCATCGCCGCCGGCTGCTCGCCTGCCAACAGATAGGCGTGGAAGCCCGCCCCCTTTATGCGCGTCCAATAGGTCATGTCCGGCAGCATGACCGGGCGTCGAGCGAGAATCGTGCCATGCCAGCGCATCGCCAGGCCCTGCACCTCGACCGGCGTGTGCTTGAGTTCGGGCTGGCCGGAGAGCGGGTCGACGGCGGGATTGACCGCGCCGTTGATGGCGCCCGCGCGCGAGACCTGCGCCGTCCAGTGCATCGGGGCGAAGGCCTCGCCCGGCCGCATCGCGTCGCTGATGGCCACGCGCAGCACGGCGTGGCCCCAACTGCTGCTCACGCGCGCGATGTCACCGTCCTGCAATCCGCGCGGCGCGGCATCGCGCGGGTGCAGTTCGATCGTGGGCTCGGGCCGGTGCCCGGCCAGGCGCGCCGATTTTCCCGTGCGCGTCATGGTGTGCCACTGGTCGCGCACACGGCCGGTGTTCAGCCGGAGCGGCCGCTCGGCCGTCGGCGCATGGCGCGGCGGCCGCGCCGGCGTGGCCACGAAGCGCGCGCGCCGGTCGCCATGGAAGAAGCCGCCGTCGGCGAAGAAGCGCTTGTCGTCCCGCGCGTCGCCGTCCGCGCGCGCGGGCCAGGCGAAGGGCGCGAGGGCATCGTAGGCCGCATCCGCGATGCCGGCATGCGCGCCGATGTCGAAGGCGCGACGGCCGCCGTTCTCGAACGCCGAGAGCGCGGCATGCTCGCGGAAGATGTCGGCCGGACCTTTCCAGTCGAACGCCGCGCCAAAGCCCAGGCGGCGCGCGACCTCGCCCACGATCCACCAGTCCTGGCGCGCCTCGCCGGGCATCGGCAGGAAGCGCCGCTGGCGCGAGATGCAGCGCTCGGAGTTGGTGACGGTGCCGTCCTTCTCGCCCCAGGCCAGCGCCGGCAGACGGATGCGGCAGGCGTCGACGGTGTCGGTGGCGCGCACGGCCTCGGAGACGATCGACAGCTCGCACGACCGCAACGCCCGGCGCACCGCATCGGCGTCGGGCAGGCTGGCCACCGGATTGGTCGCCATGATCCACACCGCCTTGACCTCGCCCCGGCCGACGGCGTCGAACAGATCGACCGCCTTCAGCCCCGGCGCGGCCGCCATGCGGGGCGCCTGCCAGAAGCGGCCGACCCGTTCGACGTCGGCGGGCGCGAAGCCCATGTGTGCGGCCAGCAGGTTGGAGAGCGCGCCGACCTCGCGGCCGCCCATGGCGTTGGGCTGGCCGGTGATCGAGAACGGCCCCATGCCCGGCCGTCCGATCCGGCCGGTCAGCAGGTGGCAGTTCACGATCGCGTTCACCTTGTCGACGCCGGCGGTCGACTGGTTCACGCCCTGCGAATAGAGCGTCACGGTCTTCTCGGCACGTGCGAACCAGTCGAAGAACGTCGCCACGTCGGCTGCCGACAGCTCACACGCCGCGATGTCTTGGGCGTGCATGGCGGCCAGCGCCGCGTCGAGGCCTTGCGTGTGATCGGCGACAAAGCCTTGCGCGACCACGCCGCGGCGCGCCAGCTCGGCCAGCAGCGCGTTGAACAGCGCCACGTCGCTGCCGGGCGCCAGCGCCAAGTGAAGATCGGCGATGTCGCAGGTCTCGGTGCGGCGCGGATCGATCACGACGATGCGCATCTGCGGCCGCGCCTGCTTGGCCGCCTCCAGGCGCTGGAACAGCACGGGATGGCACCAGGCGAGATTGCTGCCGGTCAGCACCACGAGGTCGGCTTGCTCGAAATCCTCGTAGCGGCCGGGCACGGTGTCGCTGCCGAAGGCGCGCAGGTGACCCGCGACCGCGGACGCCATGCAGAGCCGCGAGTTGGTGTCGATGTTGGCGCTGCCGAGGAAGCCCTTCATCAGCTTGTTGGCGGCGTAATAGTCCTCGGTCAGGAGTTGGCCGGACACATAGAAGGCCACGGCCTGCGGCCCGTGGCGCGCCACGACGTCGCCCAGGCCCTGCGCGACGGCATCGAGCGCGACGGCCCACGGCACACGTCGGCCGTCGATCTCGGGATGCAGCAGCCGATCCTCGAGCGACAAGGTCTCGCCCAGCGCCGCGCCCTTCGAACACAGGCGGCCGCGGTTGGCCGGATGGGCCGGATCGCCCGCGATCCCCGCCCCGCCCCGCCCGTCCGCCGTGGCGACGACGCCGCAGCCGACGCCGCAGTACGGACAGGTGGTGCCGACGGCGCTCATGCTGCCAGCGTTCGGGTCGCCTCGCTCGCCAGGGCACGCAATTCCTCGATCTCCTGGCGGCGGGTGAATTCGAAGAATGTCTCCGCAGGCTGGCGATGGGCGAGCCACGCCGCCAGCAGGCGCTCGAGCACCAGCGGCAGGTCGTCGAACGCCACGTCGCGGGCATACTCGCGGGCGATCGCCTGCTCGGCCGTCGCCGCGGCGCCGCCGCCGATAAAGATGTGATAGCCCTCGACACTCTCCTCGCCGCGCTCGACGACGGCGCCCAGCAGGCCGATGTCGCCGACGTAGTGCTGGGCGCAAGAGTGATGGCAGCCGGTGAGATGGATGTTGATCGGCAGGTCGACGGCCACATGCGTCTCGAGATGATCGGCGAGCTTCAGCGCATGGCCCTTGGTGTTCGATGCCGCGAACTTGCAGCCGGCATTGCCGGTGCAGGCGATCAGGCCGCTGCGGATGGGGCTGGCCTCGACGCCGATGCCCAGCGCCTGGAGAGCCGCGACGCAGACACCGACGTCACCGTCGGCCACGTCGGAGATCAGAAAGTTCTGCCACACGGTGAGCCGGATCGTGCCGCTGCCGAAGCGCTCGGCGATGTCGGCGACGCCGCGCATCTGCTGGGCCGTCATGCGGCCGACGGGCAGCACGACGCCGAGATAGTTCAACCTCGTCTGCTTCTGCGGATGCACGCCGACGTGGCCGTGCTTGTCGGCGAGCGGCCGCGGCGCAATCACCACTCCGGCAGCGCGGCGCAGCGGCGCGCCGTATTCCTTCTCGACCTCGGCCAGGAACGGTTCGCGACCCAAGCGGTCGAGCACGTACTTGAGACGCGCCTTGGCGCGGTTGGTGCGGTCGCCGTGGGCGATGAAGGTGCGCACGACAGCGCCCGCCACCCTCACGCACTCCTCGGCCTTGAGAAGAACGCCAGTGTCGAAGGCGAAGTCGCGATGCCCGGTGATGCCGCCCAGCTGCAGGCCGAAGTAGAGACCGGGCTCGAGGCCGCCACCGGTCACCTGCACGGCCACGAAGCCGATGTCGTTGGTGTCCTCGAGCGTCGGCACCTTGCCGCCGCCGTCGAACGAGATATTGAATTTGCGCGGCAAGCCGTACATCTCGCGGTGATTGAGGATGTAGTGGTGCATGGCGCGGCACAGCGGCCGCGTGTCGCAAAGTTCCTGCGGGTCGATGCCGGCGGTGGCGCTGCCGGTGACGTTGCGGATGTTGTCGGCGCCCGCGCCGCGCGAGGTGAGGCCCAGTTCCTGCACCGCCAGCAGGAGGTCGATGGCATGGCGCGCCGGGATCTCGCGGATCTGCAGGTTGGCGCGCGTCGTGACGTCGGCGTAGCCGCCGCCGAAGGAGTCCGCGGCGGCAGCAAGGCCGCGCATCTGCCCGGCCGTCAGGATCCCGTTGGGCATGCGCAGCCGGCACATCAGCGAGTCCTGCGCCGGCGCGACATAGAACAGGCCGTGATATTTGGTGAGAAAGACCTCGATGCCCTTGGGAAACTGGCCGGCCTCGGCGCGGCCCACGACCTCGTCCCAACGATCGAGCGGATGGCGCTCGCGCTTGGCCTTCTCCTCGGCCACCAGCTTGCCGCCCGCCGCGACGGCGCGGTCCTGCGCGACGAGCTGAAGCGCGTCGGGACCGGTCGGCAGCGATACGCTCGCCGCGGGCGCCAGGGGCGCGGCGGCCGCGGGTGCAGCGGCCTTGCTCGCGGCCAGCCCGCTGGCGAACCCTTCCAGCCAGCGCTTCTGCTCGTCGGTGAATCCGGTCATGGCACCCGCTCAGGCGGCAGCCCGCACCGGCACCCTGTGCCGGGCGTAGAGGAACTCCAGCACCGCGGCGCGGCAGCGCGCGTACTCAGGATCGACGGCGAGCTCGAGCCGGCGGCGCGGCCGTGCGAGGTCGATCTTCAGGATCCCGCCGATGGTGGCCGACGGGCCGTTGGTCATCATCACCACCCTGTCCGACAGCAGCACCGCCTCGTCGACGTCGTGGGTGATCATCATCACCGTGTTGCCGAGCCGCGCGTGGATCTCCATCACGCTGTCCTGGAGATGGGCGCGGGTCAGCGCATCGAGAGCACCGAACGGCTCGTCCATCAGGAGCACCTTGGGCTGCATGGCCAGCGCCCGGGCGATGCCGACCCGCTGCTTCATGCCGCCCGACACCTCGTGCGGGCGCTTGTCCCGGGCCTGCGCCATCTGCACCAGCTCGAGATTGTGCATGACCCAGTCGTGCCGCTCGGCCCTGGTCTTGGCGCGCCCGAACACCTTGTCGACGGCGATCGCCACGTTGCCGTAGACCGTGAGCCACGGCAGCAGCGAATGATTCTGGAAGACGATGGCGCGCTCGGGGCCTGGTTCGTCGACCACCCGGCCCTCGAGGAACACCTCGCCGGCCGTCGACTGCAGCAGCCCGCCCAGGATGTTCAGCAAGGTGGACTTGCCGCAGCCCGAGTGGCCGATCAGCGAGACGAACTCGCTGCGGACGATGGTGAGGTTGACGTCGCGAAGCACCTCCGTGGCGATCTGGCCGCGACGGAAGCTCATGCCGATCTGCTCGAACTTCAGATAGGGCTTGTCCATGCCGGTCTCCCCTACTGCGCCGAGACGCCGTGCGAGACGAGGCCGCCGACGGCGGCGATCAGGCGGTCGAGCAGGAAGCCCACGATGCCGATGTAGACCAGCGCCACGATGATGTCGGAGATACGCGAGCTGTTCCACGCGTCCCAGATGAAGAAGCCGATGCCGACGCCGCCGATCAGCATCTCGGCCGCCACGATGGCAAGCCACGACAGGCCGACGCCGATGCGCAGGCCGGTGAAGATGTAGGGCACCGTGGCCGGCAGGGTGATCTTCCAGAACACCTCCCACCACGACAGGCGGATGACGGCGGCGACGTTGCGGTAGTCCTGCGGGATGTTCCGCACACCCACCGAGGTATTGATGATGATCGGCCAGATCGAGGTAATGAAGATCACGAAGATCGCCGACGGCTGGGCATCGCGGAAGCCCGCGAGGGACAGCGGCAGCCAGGCCAGCGGCGGGATTGTGCGCAGGACCTGGAAGATCGGGTCCAGGCCGCGCATCGCCCACAGGCTCTGGCCGACCAGCACACCCAGCGCCACACCCGCGACCGCCGCCAGCGAATAGCCGACGGCGACCCGGCTCAGCGACTTGATCAAGTGCCAGAAGACGCCCTTGTCGATGCCGCCGTTGTCGTAGAACGGATGGACGATGAAGTCCCAGGAGTCGGCGATGACCTTGCTCGGCGCCGGCAGCGAGGCCTTGGGCGACGAGCACAGGAGCTGCCACACCAGCAGGGTGAGGCCGAGCACGATGAGCGGCGGCAGCACGACGCTCGCCACCCTGGCGCCGCGCTCGCGCAGGCGTTCCAGCGCGGGCCGCGCCGGCGCGCGGAACGGCACGATCTCCGCCTGGCCGTCCGGTGCGATCGCACCGGGCGCGACGGCGATGGCGCGTGCCTGCATCACGCCACCTTCTTGATCTGCAGCGAGGCGAGATAGGCCTTCGGGTCGGCAGGGTCGAACACCTTGCCGTCGAAGAACGTCTCGGTGCCGCGCGACGTGGTCCTGGGAATGTCGGCGTCGGCCGCGCCGATGCTCCTGGCCGCCGCGCGCCACAAGTCCTCGCGATTGACCTTGCCGATGATCGCCTTGGTGTCGAGATCGGCCGGCAGCTTGCCCCAGCGCTGGTTCTCGGTGAGGAACCACAGCTCATGACTCTGGTAGGGATAGCTGACCCCGCCCTTCCAGAACTTCATCAGCAGGTCGGAGCCTTTGACGTTGCGGCCGTCGCCGTAGTCGATGTCACCCTTGATGCGGTTGATGATGTCGGCCGGCGGCACGTTGAACCATTGACGCTTGCCGATGATCGCCGCCATCTCGTCCTTGTTCTCCATCTTCTCGCACCACTGCTGGGCTTCCATCACCGCCATCAGCAGGGCCATCGCGGCCTTGGGGTTCCTGTCGACCCAGTCGGCACGCAGGCCGAGCGATTTCTCAGGATGGTCCTTCCAGACCTCGCCCGTGGTGCAGGCGGTGTAGCCGATGTCCTGGTGAACGAGCTGGTCGTTCCACGGCTCGCCGACACAGAAGGCGTCCATGTTGCCGACCTTCATGTTGGCCACCATCTGCGCCGGCGGCACGACGATGGTCGACACGTCCCTGTCGGGGTCGATGCCGCCGGCGGCCAGCCAGTAGCGGAGCCACATGTCGTGGGTGCCGCCCGGAAAGGTCATGGCGCACTTCACTTCCTTGCCCGCGGCCTTCTTGCGGGCGAAGGCCTCCTTCAGCGTCGAAGCGTCGGCCTTGGCGCCCAGCGACTTGAACTCGTTGGACACCGAGATGCCCTGGCACTGGTAGTTGAGGCGCGCGAGGACATACATCGGCGTCGGCTTGTTCTCGGCCGTCACAGTGCCGAGCGAAATCAGGTACGGGAACGGCGTCAGGATGTGCGCGCCGTCGATCCCGCCGGCGGCCGATCCGAGCACGAGATTGTCGCGCGTCGTCCCCCACGACGCCTGCTTGGCGACCTCGACGTCGGGAAGCCCGAACTTGTCGAAGATCTTCTTTTCCCGCGCGATGATCAGCGGTGCGGCGTCGGTGAGCGCGATGAAGCCGAGCCGGGCCTGCCCGGTCTCTGGGCCGCCCGACTGGGCGAAGGCGCCCGCGGGCAGGGCCGCGCGTGCCGCGCCCAGCAGCGCCGCCGCTGCCGTCGCGCCCTTCAGCACGCCGCGGCGTCCGAACGTGGTTCTGGTGATCCTGGCCATCCGCTTTTCTCCTTATGCGGCAGCGCAGCATAAGTCGTGCCAGAGCGCCGCCGCGCGCGCGGGCGCCTCTAGCGACTTGAAATGGAAGAGGATTTCCGAAAACGCCGTCCGCACCGTTGAATCGGTGACCACCGGCAACGCTACTTTTTCAGCACGTGGAGTCTACACCTGGCGACGATCAGGGTTCGCGGACGACCGACTCCATCAGCTTGCCATCGTCCCAGCGGCCGAGGATCACCTTCTTCTCGGCGTCGGTGAGCTGGCCATAGCCGTGGCGCTTGCCGAGGCGGAAAGAGCCTTCGTAACGCTCGCGGTCGCCGACCGTTTCGACGGCGGGTCCGTCGAGCGTGTCACCGTGCCAGTCGCCGGTCTGCACGACCGGCGGATTGGCCTGGAGCAGGCGGCGCACGCCCGGTCCTTCGAACTTGCCCGATGCGAACGTGCCCTCGTCGCGGATTCCGCCCGGACGCTCCATCACGCCGGGACCGGACGGCTGGCCGTCGCGCCATTGGCCCTCGTAGACGGTGCCATCGGCGGCGCGGTCGGTGCCGCGGCCGCTCATCAGATTGTCCTGCCACTCGCCGGCGCGATGGTCGCCATCCTTGGCGTCGGCGACGCCCAGTCCCTGGCGCCGTCCGTCGACGACCTGACCGACATAGCTCGATCCGTCGTCCGCCGTCACGCGCTGGGCGTTCTCGAGATCGGACTTCGCGGCGCGCGCGGCGACGATGCGCGCCTCGCCGCGCATGGCCTTCGCCGCGGTAGCCGAATCGTTGGCCTTCTCGAGCACCGCCCGCGCTTCCTCGGCAGCATGCAGCGCCTGGTCGACCAGCGCCTTGTTCGCGGCCGCCGGATCGGGCGTGGCCGGTGCGGCCGGTTGGGTCGACGCTGCTGTCGGCGGCACCGGCGCACGTGGGGGCGCGGCCGGCCTGGATGACGGAGACGCGGTGGGGGGTGTGCCCGATGTCGTGATGGGCGTCGGCGTGGCGGCCGCCGTCGACGGCGACGCGACCGACGCCGAGGATGTCGCGCCGGGCCCGAACTTCATCCATCCGATCGCGGCGGCGGCGATCACCACGACCGCGACGAGAACGAGAGATTTGGCCGAGCCGCGGGCGGGACGCGCCGGTGACGGCGGTGGCGGGACGACTTCCTCGCCGCGGCGCGCGCCGCCCAGACGCGGCGTCGCACCCGATCGCGCCTCGGCCGAGGGCGGGGCCGGCCCGATGCGCTGCGTCGGCGTGTTGTCGGCCGCGCTCAACGACGGGCCGAACAGGGAGCGCCACGCCTCGACCGTCTGCGGCCGCTGCTCGGGCGCGAAGGCCAGCGCGCGGTCGATCGCCGACAGGAACGCCGGGTCGAAGCGATCGGCCTGCGTGATCGCCAGCGGCCGGTAGGGATCGGCACCGACGCGGGCCGCGGCCTCCGGCGGCGGCACGCCGGCGATGGCATGATGCAGCACTGCCGCCGCCGAATAGATGTCGGTCCACGGCCCCTGCTTGCCGTCGAGCGCATACTGCTCGATCGGCGCGTACTGCGGCGTCAGCACGCTGGTGAGCGTGCGCGTGCGCCCGCCCATTGCCTGACGCGCCGCGCCGAAGTCGATCAGGATCGGCACGCCGTCGCGGCGCACGATGATGTTCGACGGCTTGATGTCGCGATGCAGGAAGCCTTGGGCGTGCACCGCGCTCATCCCGCTCAGCATGCCGGCGGCCAGGCGCAGCACATCGGGTGGCGGCAGGCGGCGGCCGGTCTGCTGCAAGATCTGCGAGACACTGCGGCCGTCCTCGAACTCCATCACCGTGTAGGCGGTGCCGTTGGCCTCGAGGAAGCGCAGCACTGGCACGATGTGAGGATGGCGGAAGCGCGCCAGCGCGCGGGCCTCTTCGAGAAAGCGCTCGCGGCCCCAGGCGAAGTCGTCGGCATAGCGCGCCCCGCGCGCCACGACCTGGCCGTCGGCGCGGCGCACGGCGAACTCGATCGGGAGGTATTCCTTGATCGCCACGACCTTGGCGAGCTGGCTGTCGAAGGCGCGGTATGTGATTCCGAAACCGCCATGCCCGATCACGGCATCGAGCCGGTAGTCACCAAGCCGCGTGCCGAGCGGCAGCGCCTGGACATTGTCGAGAGTCATGGGAACATCACGGAGGGCGGGCGCACGTCAGCCCCCTAGATGCGCGTTCCCGGGCGGACGCACAAGCACCCGCCGTCGCCACATGCGACTTTATCGCGCGCGCGGCGCGCTCCTTATCGCGCCGACGCCGTCACCGAGGTCGGGATGCGCGAGCCCGCCATCGCACCCATCGTCTGGAACTCGGGCACGAGCTGGATCAGCATGATGATCACGCACAGGCCGATGGCCGTCAGCATGGTCGCCGGTCGTGTCTGCAGATGAGGCGTCGGCTTGCGCCCGCCCTTGGCATGGTCCGTCATTTGCGGACTCTCCCCCTTATGACTTCTTCAAAAACGTCGGCCGAAACCCGAAATATGTATGGGCCCGGTCTCGCAAAAGGTACGGCAGGGCTTTTCTCAATTCAATAAAAATGTTTTCATCACAATGAGTTAGACGGCGAAGTGACATTTTTGAGCGAAGCCACAAGGGATCGCGGTCCGCAGCAGATGAAGCCACCTCTTATGGAGTAGAGTGCCCGTATGACCTCCAACACCGCCCCCGCCAACACGCGCACCCTGGTGCTGACCGGCGCCAGCCGCGGCATCGGCCATGCCACCGTGAAGAAGTTCAGCGCCGGCGGCTGGCGCGTCATCACCGTCTCGCGCCAGCCGTTCAGCGCGCTCTGCCCGTGGCCGGGCGGCGACAAGAACCACGTCCAGATCGACCTCGCCGAACCGACCGATGTCACCCGCGGCATCGAGGAGATTCGCGACCGCGTCGGCGGCGGCCGGCTCGACGCGCTGGTCAACAACGCCGCGATCTCGCCCAAGGACGAGACCGGCGGCCGCATGGGCGCCATCGACACGCCGTTCGACCTCTGGCAGCGCGTGTTCAACGTCAACTTCTTCGCGCCCGTCGCGCTCGCCCGCGGCCTGATGCGCGAACTGGCCGAGGCGCGCGGCTGCGTGGTCAACGTCACCTCGATCGCCGGCAGCAGGGTCCATCCGTTCGCGGGCTCGGCCTATGCCACCTCGAAGGCCGCGCTCGCCGCACTGACGCGCGAGATGGCCCATGACTTTGGCCCGCGCGGCATCCGCGTGAACGCCATCGCGCCCGGCGAGATCGACACCGCGATCCTGTCGCCCGGCACCGAGCAGATCGTCGAGGAGCAGATCCCGATGCGCCGTCTCGGCACGCCCGACGAAGTGGCCGACGTGATCCACTTCCTGTGCGAGAAGGGCGCGAGCTACGTCAGCGGCGCGGAGATCCAGATCAACGGCGGCCAGCACGTTTAGCCAATGCACGTTTAGTTCGGGAGCGTAGGCATGGACACGAACATTTCGAGCTTCAAGGGCGAGACCGGCCGCGACGCGCGACGCCGCATCCGCGGCGGCACCAACCTCGCGCCGACCTCGGGCATGGCGCCGGGTTATGTGCAGGGCAACCTCGCCATCCTGCCCAGGGCGCTCGCCGCCGACTTCGCGCGCTTTTGCCAGCTCAACCCCAAGCCCTGTCCCCTGCTCGCTTCGTCCGAGCCGGGCGATCCGCGCCTGCCGGCGCTGGGCGAGGATCTCGACATCCGCACCGACATTCCGCTGTATCGCGTCTGGAAGAACGGCGAGCTGGTCGAGGAAGTGACCGACCTCAAGAAGGTATGGCGCGACGATCTCGTGTCGTTCGTACTGGGCTGCTCCTTCTCGTTCGAGGAGGCGTTGATCGAGAACGGTCTCGAGCTGCGTCACCAGACCCAGAACAGCAACGTGCCGATGTACCGGACCAACATCGAGTGCACGCCGAGCGGCCCGTTCCACGGCCCGATGGTGGTGTCGATGCGCCCGTTCAAGCCGGCCGACGCGATCCGCGCGGTGCAGGTGACGACGCGCTTCCCCTCGGTGCACGGCGCGCCGGTTCATCTCGGCAAGCCGGAGATGATCGGGATCAAGGACATCGCCAAGCCCGACTACGGCGACGCCGTCCCGGTGAGGGACGACGAGTTTCCCGTGTTCTGGGCGTGCGGTGTCACTCCGCAGTCCGTCGTTGCGACAGTGAAGCCCGAGTTCTGCATCACCCACGCGCCGGGCTACATGCTGGTGACCGATCTGCTGAATTCGCGTCTCGCCGTTCTCTGACCATGTGCGGGTAGGCGATGAGTGGGCTCGTCTTCGAAGGCCACGCCAAGGGGGCCGTGGAGAAGATCGCCGTCGAGTTCGCCCAGTTGGTCATCGCCGGCTGGACCGGCCGCGACGTCGCGGCGCTCAACCATCACATCGAGGAACTGAAGGCGCTCGGCGTCATGCCGCCCTCGAGGGTGCCGATCTACTATCGCGCCAGCGCCAACCTGCTCACGCAGGCCGCGACCGTGCAGGTGCTGGGCGAGGATTCGTCGGGTGAAGTCGAGCCGGTGCTGTTCGCCGCTGCCGGCCGCCTCTGGGTAACAGTCGGTGCCGACCATACCGACCGCAAGGTCGAGAGCTACGGTATCGCCGTGTCCAAGCAGATGTGCGCCAAGCCGATCGGCACGGTGGCGTGGCGCTTCGAGGAGGTCGAGCCGCACTGGGATCGGCTGATCCTGCGCTCTTTTATCGACGACGGCGGCACGCGCGTGAAATACCAGGAGGGCCCGCTCGCCAACATCCGCGAGCCGCGCGGGCTGATCGGCGGCTGGACCGGTGACCCGCGGCTGCCCGAGGGCGTCGCCATGTTCTGCGGCACGATGTCCGCGATCGGCAAGATCCGCTCGAGCAGGCGCTTCGAGATGGAGCTCGAGGACCCGGTGCTGGGGCGCACGCTCTCGCATGGCTACCACGTGCAAAGCCTACCCATCGTCTCTTGATCGGCCGGCCCTGCAGACCGTAGGGTCCGCGCGGGAGGATCCACAAAGCCATGGTCAAAGGCGCGTTCGACGGCATCACCGTCCTCGATTTCACCCAGGGCATCGCCGGGCCGCACGCCTCGATGCTGCTGGCGCTGCACGGCGCCGACGTCGTCAAGATCGAGCCGCCCGAGGGTGACTGGGGTCGCGCGCTGGGCGACATCAAGGGCGACCACTGCGCCCATTCCATCGCCTTCAACCGCGGCAAGCGCTCGATTGCGCTCGACCTCAAGTCGGCCGACGGCATCGCCGTGGTGAAGAAGCTGGCGGCCAAGGCGCATGTCGTGATGGAGAGCTTCCGGCCCGGCGTCATCCAGCGCCTGGGCTTCGGCTACGACGACATCAAGAAGGTGAACCCCAGCGTCGTCTACTGCTCGGTCTCGGGCTTCGGCCAGACCGGCCCGTACAGCAAGCGCCCGACCGTCGACGGCCTGATCCAGGCGTTCAGCGGCATGATGGTGATGAACAAGATGCCCGACGGCACGCCCTACCGGCAGGGCATGATCGCCGTCGACGTCACCACCGGCCTCTACACATTCCAGGCGCTCAGCACCGCGCTGATGCGGCAGTTCCGCTACAACGAGGGTTGCTTCATCGATTCGAGCCTGATGCGCTCGGCTGCCGCCTTCCAGGGCGCCAAGCTGATGGAATGGGTGTTCTCCAACGGCAAGCCGCCCGTCCTCTACATGCCGGCCGGCAGCTACAAGAGCGCCAACGGCTACATCATGGTCTCGGCGATGCGGCCGCACCATTTCCGCCTGCTGTTCGAACTGATCGGCCGCCAGGACATCGCCGACGATCCCGAGCTGCAGAGCCACGAAGCCCGCATCCGCAACGCCCCCAAGATCATCAAGGCGCTGCAGGAGACGATGCCGACCAAGACCACCGAGGAGTGGATCTCGATCCTGCAGCCCAAGGACGTGTTCTGCGAGCGGGTGAACAACTACCAGGACTATCTCGATCATCCGCATGTGAAGGAATCGGGCGCCATCGACTGGATCGACCAGTCGGGCATCGGTCCCATGCCGGTCGCCAACATCCCCGGCCTGCCGCCTGCCTCGACCCACGCGCCGCAGCAGCACGCCCCGCATATCGGCGAGGACGGCACCGACATCCTGGGCGAACTGGGCTACGGCCCTGCCGATATAGATGCGATCTTTTCGCGCGGTGGGGTGCGCGCGCCGGCCCCGACCGTGAAGGCGGCGGACTAGGGCGCGGTCAAAACATCCATTCCTGGTCGGTGCGCTTGTCCGCGGCAACGGCGGGGACGGCCGGCTGGTACGATGGGACGGCAACAGTCGCGTGCTGCTGCATGGCGGCTGCCAGCACGAACGTGAAGCCAGCCCCGATGCACAACAGCAAGGCTCCGACAAAGAGCTTCCGGACGATCATTCCCACGTTCCCATTCCGGCCGGCCGATTTCCCAACGACCGAGCCGCGGCAAGGATGGGATCGGCTCGTGGCAAATTTTGGGCGGCGTGATTGGCGATGGGATGGACGTTCTAGGCTGCAACATATGGTGCGATTCCAGCCGATGCGATTGCGAAGTGCCGTTGTCGTCCTCAATTGCTTTCGTCACTCGGCTGAAGCAACTATCGTCGGATGACAACTGATCCGATCATCCAATCCGAACTTGGCCAGCCGATCCTTTTTAGGACTGCCGACGCCGAACGACCATCTTGCCCTTGCCCCGGAACGCGCAGTCGGCGGTGAAGCGCTCGCGGTTGCGGCGGTGCGTCTTCATGCCCAGAGCAGGATCGACTGCCGGCTGAAGAAGGTGCGCGGGAAGAATTCCTGTGAGCGTTCGCCGCAGCAGGCGCCAGAAGACCAGCGGGAGCGGCAGGATCCCGGCCGATATGGATGCGATCTTTTCCCGCGACGGCGTGCGCGCGCCGGCCCCGGGCGTGACGGCAGCGGACTAGCGCTGCCTGTTCCCGAGACTTGTACGTTCCACAGCGAGGCTAGGGGCGAACGTATTGCCCTGACGGGACACGGCCGCCGGCTCCAACGCCCGCTGCTCGAACGCGATGGCGAGCATCCACGTGAGTGCAACCCCGACGCAGAGCATCAGGGCGCCAACCAAGGGACCACGCATACTCATCTTCTTGACCCATTCCCACCGGCGAGACTTCTCGCCCGCTGCGACCGAGGTGGGCTCCAATTAAGGCTTTTATGTGTCAATCGTCAATCAGATATGCATAAATGCATTTGCCGACGCCAGAAATTCCCGGCGCGCCGACGATGTCGCCGATCGATTGACCGTTCGCCGACGCACCGTTCAGCGCCGTAACCGCCAGCATCACGCAAAACGCGACGACCGCGCGTTCCACGATTCATCATCTTCTTCTAAGATGCTCCCCGAGCGCCGGTTCACGCCTCGTCGAGGAAGCGTTCGACCGCGGCGGCGCTTTGCAGGCGAACGACACGCTTTTCCTTGCTCCGGAGCGCGCACTCGACGGCGAAGCGCTCGCGGTTGCGGCGATGCGTCTTGATGGCCCAGAGCAGGATCGATTGCCGGTTGAAGAAGGAGCGCGCGAAAGATTCCCGGTTGCCGGTGCCCCAGAGATCTTCCTGGGTGAGCGTGCGCCGCAGCGTCCGGCGCAGCAGGCGCCAGAAGACCAGCGCGAATGGCAGATCGACCCAGACCAGGGTGTCGGCCGGGCCCCAGGTAAGGTCGCGGACCTGGCCGTAGTTGCCGACCGCGATCCAGCCGCCAGTGCAGCCGCCATCGCGTCCATCGTCGCGCGTCTCGAGCTCGACCCGGTGGCGGAACAGCGCGTCGGTCACCGGCTGCCAGTCGCGTCCCCAGAACAGCGCGTCGAGCTCGATCACGCGCAGGCCCGTCCGCGCCGACAGCGTTTCCGCCAGCGTGCTCTTGCCCGAACCCGTTGTACCGAAGACGACTACCCGGCGCATGGTGCCGTAACTGTAGCGTCAAAGCGGCGGCCGGCGTAGGGTTGCCGCCGCGCAAGAGGGGACGGTCGATGTCGCAGATTTTGTTCAAGAACTTGAGCCTGCTCGACCCGCGCTGGGACGAGGCGCGCGGCGGCCATGAGGTCCTGGTCGAGGGCGACACGATCCGCGAAGTTTCCGCCAAGCCCATCAAGTCGGCCAAGGCCCAGGTCGTCGACTGCGGCAGGCGCACCCTGATGCCGGGCCTGATCGACTGCCACGTCCACGTCTTCCTGACGGAAGTGAACATCCGCAACCTCGAACACGTGCCGCTCACGCTGCTGACGGCCAAGTCGGCCGAGCTGATGCGCGGCATGATCGACCGCGGCTTCACCACGGTGCGCGACACCGGCGGCGCCGACTGGGGCATCAAGACCGCCGTCGAGTCGGGCCTGATCCCCGGTCCGCGCCTGTTCATCTCCGGCAAGGCCATCGGCCCGACCGGCGGCCATTCCGATTCGCGCCGCCGCACGGACTATCAGGCGGCACCCTGCGGCTGCTGCAACGCCATGGTCTATGTGATGGCCGTCGCCGACGGCGCGGACGAGGTGCGCAAGTGCGTGCGCGAGCAGATGCGGCAGGGCGCGGATCAGATCAAGATCATGTGTTCGGGCGGCGTCGCCTCGCCCTACGATCCGCTCGATTCGCTTCAATTCTCGGAAGCCGAAATCGCGGCAGCCACGGACGAGGCGAAAAACTTCGGCCGTTACGTGCTGGCCCACGCCTACACGCCCGAGGCGATCACGCGCGCCATGACCAACGGCGTACGCACCATCGAGCACGGCAACCTGATCGACGACAAGTCGGCGCGGCTGATCAAGTCCAAGGGCGGCTACATGGTAGCCAACCTGGTGACCTACTTCTCGATGAAGGAACGTGCCGCACAGTTCGGCATGACCGCCGACATGCTGGCCAAGAACGACGTCGTGCTCGAAGGAGCCTTGCGCTCGCTCGAGATCTGCAAGAAGGCCGGCGTGAAGGTGGGCTACGGCACCGATCTGCTGGGCGCGCTGCAGGTCGACCAGAGCCAGGAGTTCATCCATCGCGCCAAGGTGCTGAAGCCGATCGAGATCATCCGCCAGGCCACGACCGTCGGCGCGGAGATCCTGCGCCAGGACGGCAAGCTCGGCACGATCGCGCCCGGGGCTCTCGCCGACCTGATCGTGGTCGACGGCAATCCGCTGAAGAACCTCAAGCTCTTCCTCGACCAGGGCGCGCACCTGCCCGTGATCATGAAGGGCGGCAAGTTTCACAAGAATGCGTTGAAGTAGACAACAAATCGCGCTCTCCCCCTCCGGCCCTTCGGGCAGGGAAGGGGTGGGCCGCGGGAGAAGATGTGCAATGTCGTTTCTCTTCAAGAACCTCTCGCTCCTCGATCCGCGCTGGAAGGAAGCGCGCGGCGGCTATGAAGTGCTGACGGAAGGCGATGTCATCAAGGAAGTGTCGGCCAAGCCGATCAAGTCGAAGACCGCGAAGGTGATCGACTGCGGCAGGCGCACCGTGATGCCGGGTCTGATCGACTGCCACGTGCACACGCACCACAGCGAGGTTTACATCAACCGCATGGAGGCGGTGCCGCTCACCCTGATGATGGCGCGCTCGGCAGGTCGCCTGAAGCGCATGCTCGACCGCGGCTTCACCACCGTGCGCGACGCCGGCGGCGCCGACTGGGGCACCAGGACCGCCGTCGAGTCCGGCCTGATCCCGGGACCGCGCCTGTTCATCTCGTGTCGTTCCATTGGGCCCACAGGCGGCCACAACGACCGCAACCGCCGCACCGACGTCGGTCCGCCCTGCCTGTGCTGCAACGGCATGGTGTTCATCCGCTGCATCGCCGACGGTCCCGACGAGGTCCGCAAGGCCGCGCGCGAGCAGATGCGCCAGGGCGCCGACCAGGTGAAGCTGATGGTCTCGGGCGGCGTCGCCTCGCCCTACGATCCGCTCGAGTCCGTGCAGTTCTCGATCGAGGAGATCACCGCCGCCGTCGAGGAGGCGCACGCCTTCGGCCGCTACGTGCTCACCCACGCCTACACGCCCGAGGCGATCACGCGCGCCGTCAATTGCGGCGTGCGCACGATCGAGCACGGCAATCTCGTCGACGCACCGACCGCCCGGCTGATGGCGAAGAAGGGCGTCTACATGATCCCCAATCTCGTGACCTACGACGCCATGAAGCGGCGCGCCAAGGAGCTCGGCATGCCCGACAGCATGCTGGAGAAGAACGACGAGGTGCTGAAGTACGGCTTCTCCGAACTCGAGCATTGCCGCACGGCCGGCGTGAAGATGGCCTACGGGTCGGACCTGCTGGGGGCGCTCGAGGACGAGCAGACCGGCGAGTTCAGGATCCGCGGCGAGGTGATGCCGGCGATCGACGTCATCCGCTCGGCGACCCTGATCGGCGCCGAGGTCGTGCGCCAGGAAGGCAAGCTCGGCGTCATCGAGCCCGGCGCCTTCGCCGACATGCTCGTCGTCGACGGCGACCCGCTGAAGGACCTCGGCCTGTTCCAGGACGGCGGTCCCAACCTCACGGCCATCCTGAAGGCCGGCAAGTTCCACAAGAACGCGCTGTGAGAGCGAAGAGCACCTTTGCCGGGAGCGCGCCACCGAGGCGGAGACTACTCCGCCGTGAGTGGCGCATCATGATCATGAGCGCCACTGGAGTGGCGCGCTCCCGGCCATGACCCTGCGTCGAGCCGCCCTCAACACGGCCGCGACGCTGGGCCTGCTCTATATCCTCACGCCGTTGATCTTCGTGACCTGGCTCGCCTTCTTCCGGCAGGAGATCCCGTCCTTTCCGCCGGAGGGCTACAGCCTGCGCTGGTTCGCCGCCATCCTCGACCAGAGGAAGTTCGTCGACGGCTTCTCGCTCAGCTTCCAGGTCGGCGTGCTGGCCACCGTGATCGGCCTGGTGCTGGGCGTGCCCGCGGCGCTCTGCGTCACGCGCCATCAATTCAAGATGAGGGCGCCGCTGGCCAACCTGCTGCTGATGCCGCTGATCGTGCCGGGTGTGGTGCTGGGCACGTCGATGTACGTCTTCCAGGTCACCATGGAGACCGCGCTCGACGTCGACGTGATCGGCACCTTCTACGCCCTGGTCGCGGGCCACGTCGTGATCGTGATCCCGTGGATCGTGCGCCTGGTGACGGCGAGCCTCGCCGGCGTCGACCGCGCGACCGAGGAGGCGGCCCAGAACCTGGGTGCCAACGCCTTCGTGACGTTCCGGCGCATCACGCTGCCGGCCATCCGGCCGGGCATCGTGGCCGGCGCCCTGTTCGGCTTCGTGATCTCCTTCGGCAATCTCGAGATGAGCCTGTTCCTGGTCGGGCCGGGCCGCACCACCCTGCCGATCGTCATCCTCCAGTATCTCGAGTGGAAGATCGATCCGACCATTGCTGCCGTCTCGGTGGTGCAGATCGTGCTGATCGGCGCGGCGATGCTGATCACCGATCGTTACGTCAAACTCGCGCGGATCGTCTGACATGGCCCACCTCGAGATCCGCAACCTGGCGAAGCGCTACGGCGACTTCCACGCCGTGCGCGACGTGTCGCTGTCGGTGGCCGACGGCGAGTTCCTCGTCCTGCTGGGCCCGTCGGGCTGCGGCAAGACCACGACCCTGCGCATGGTCGCGGGCTTCATCGAGCCCAGCGCCGGCACGGTGACCCTGGGCGGCGCCGACGTCACCGTCCTGCCGCCGTGGAAGCGCAACGCCGGCATGGTGTTCCAGAGCTATGCCCTCTTCCCGCACATGACCGTGGCGCAGAACGTGGCGTTCGGGCTGGAGATGCGGAAGGTGCCGCGCGCCGACGTCGAGCGCCGCGTCGAGGAGACCCTGGCGCTGGTCCGCCTCAAGGGCTACGGCGGCCGCCTGCCGCGCCAGCTCTCGGGCGGCCAGCAGCAGCGCGTGGCGCTGGCGCGCGCGCTCGCCATCCGGCCCGACGTGCTGCTGCTCGACGAGCCGCTGTCCAACCTCGACGCCAAGCTGCGCCAGGAGGTTCGCGTCGAAATCCGTGAGCTGCAGCGCCAGATGGGCCTCACCACCGTGATGGTGACGCACGACCAGGAAGAGGCGCTCACCATGGCCGACCGGCTGGTGGTGATGAACGAGGGCGAGGTGCGCCAGGTCGGCAGCCAGCGCGACCTCTACGAGCGGCCGACCGACCGCTTCGTGGCGGGCTTCGTCGGCCGCAGCACGTTCCTCGAGGGCGCGGTCGAGGCGCCGGGCCGCTTCCGCACCGATGGCGGACTGGCGCTGGCCTGCACCGGCGGCATGCCTGGCAAGGCCTCGCTGTCGCTCAGGCCCGAGCGGGTCGAAATCGCCGCAGCCGCCCAGCCCGGACTCGACAACAGCCTGCCCGGCACGGTGGAATTCGTGTCGTATCTCGGCGCGCTGATCGATATCCATGTGCGCCTGTCTCCGGCCGACCGGCTGGTGGCGCAAATCGCCAACCGCGACGGCGGCTTCGCGCCCGAGGTCGGCCAGCACGTCCATGTCGGCTGGGCCGCGTCGGCCGGCCAGGTATTCCGCGTCTAGACCAAACAAGAAACCATCAGGAGGCTTTCATGTCGAACCACATCAAGCTCAAGCGCCGCGCGGTTCTCGGCGGCACGGCGGCCCTCGCCCTGGGGGCGCCCGCGATCGTGCGCGCCGAGGACAACAAGCGCGTCGTCGTCGGCACCTGGGGCGGCGACTACTCGCGGCTGCTCACCAAGAACATCGACACGCCGCTGATGAAGGGCTGGGACTGCGTCCATGCCGAGGAGAACGCGCCGCCGCGCAAGACCAAGATGCTGGCCGAGAAGGCGCTGCGCCGCGGCACGTCCGACGTGCAGGGCCTGTCGTCGACCGACATGTACGAAGTGAGCCAGCAGGGCATCGTCGAGACGCTCGACTATTCCAAGATGCCGAACGCCAAGCACCTGCTGCCGGCGATGAAGTATCCCTACGGCATCGGCCACATCTATTCGGGCAAGGTGATCCTCTACAACCCGAAGATGATCGCCAAGAAGCCGGAGAGCTTCGCCGAAACGCTCAACCCCGCGATGGGCAGCAAGCTCGGCATCATCGATATCCAGTACCAGTACACGATGATGGCGGCGGGCCTGGCCTCGGGCGGATCGATGGGCAACTTCGAGCCCGGCAAGGAGCGCCTGATCGCCTGCAAGAAGGCGGGCGCGCGCATCTACCCGTCGAACGAGGCCTTCGCCCAGGCGCTCAAGACCGAGGAGATCGGCTGCGGCATCATGTGGAAGGCGCGCGCCGTGCAGTGGCAGAACGCCGGCATCCCGATCGAGACGGTGGCGCCCAAGGAGGGCGTGCCGATGTACGTCTCGGGCTTCGTGATGCCCAAGAACGCGCCCAACAAGGAAGGCGCCTATGCCTGGCTCAACGCCATGATGGCGGCTTCGGCCCAGGAAGGCTTCGCCGTCGACATGGGCTACAACCCCACCGTCACCGACGCCAAGGTGCCGGCCGACGTGCAGAAGCGCATCGGCTTCACGCCGGAAGAGCAGAAGCGCCTGGTCGACCTCGACTACGGTTACATCGCCAAGAACGATTCGGCGTTCCAGGACTGGTGGAACAAGAAGTTCAAGGCGTAGTCGACGAGGCATGAGTCTCGTCGTCGACAAGCCGCGAGACCAAGGACTGACCGCGTCGGCGCTGCTTGCGCCGGCGACGATCTTCATCGCCATCAGCCTGTTCGCGCCGCTGGCGATCCTGTTCCGCTATAGCCTGAACGACTTCGTGCCCGAGACCAAGACCATGGTCGAGGCGCTGACGGCGGCGAACTACGCGAAGTTCTTCACCGACAGCTATTACATGGCTGCCCTCGGCACGACGGTGAAGGTGGCGCTGCTGGTGACGGCGGTCTGCCTGGTCATGGGCTTTCCGCTGGCCTACGTCGTGGCGCGCACGCAGAGCCGCTGGAAGCACCTGCTGATCATTGCGATCGTGCTGCCGCTGTTCGTCGGCAATTCGGTGCGCGCGGCGGGCTGGATGGTGGTGTTCGGCAACAAGGGCTTCTTCAACGCGAGCCTGATGGGCCTCGGCCTGATCTCCAGGCCGTTCGAGATCATGTTCACCGAGAAGGCCGTCATCATCGGCATCATCGCGGTCAACCTGCCGTTCATGGTGCTGTCGCTGCAGAGCGTGATCGAGGGTATCGACCGCGCCGTCGAGGAGGCCGCCTTCAGCCTGGGCGCGCCGCCCCTCACCATGTTCCGCCGCGTGCTGTGGCCGCTGGCGCTGCCCGGCATCCTGGCGGGCACGATCCTGACCTTCATCCTGGCGATGAATGCCTACGCCACGCCGTTCCTGCTGGGCGGCCCGCTGTTCAAGATGATGGCGCCGGTGATCTACAACGAGTTCACGCAGAAGACGAACTGGCCGTTCGGCGGCGCGATCGCCTTCATCCTGATGTCTGTCACCCTCAGCCTGACCCTGATCGCCAACCTGCTCATCCAGCGGCGGAGCGCGCGCTAGCATGCATATAGGCCTCATCGGCGGCATCGGACCGGCCGCGACCGACTTCTACTACCGTGGCCTGGTCGATCGGCACGCTGCTTCGGGTATTGCGCTGGAATGCACCATTGCGCATGCCGACGTGCGCGAGATGTCGCGCAATCTCCAGGGTGGCCGGCCGAAGCGACAGGCCGAGATCTTCGCCAGCCTGATCGGCCGCCTCGAGGCGGCCGGTGCTCAAGTGGCCGCCGTCACGTCGATGGGCGGTCATTTCTGCATCAACGAGCTGCTGCCGATCTCGCCGCTGCCGCTGGTCCACGGCATCCACGCCGTCGATGCCGCCATCACGCGCTCGGGCCTCAAGAAGATCGGCGTCCTCGGCACACCTCTGGTCATGGGCACCAAGCTCTATGGCGGCGTTTCCGCTGCCGAGCTGATTGCGCCCGAAGGCGAGATGTTCGATCAGGTCGGTGCGTCCTATATGGCAATGGCGCAGATTGGCCGGGTTACCGATCCGCAGCGCGACGTTTTCCTCAAGGCGGGTGATGCGCTGATGAAGCGTGGATGCCAGGCGATCATGTTGGGTGGCACCGACCTTTTCCTGGCGTTTACCGGCAGGGAGCCGCCTTTCCCACTGGTCGAT
>Ga0105240_10002520_pt1 | contig 29401 bp, 20 predicted proteins | sample KBSC54metaG_FD_80426 | JGI IMG/M metagenome (GOLD analysis project Ga0105240, IMG submission 80426) | Corn rhizosphere microbial communities from Kellogg Biological Station, Michigan, USA - KBS C5-4 metaG | ecosystem: Host-associated > Plants > Roots > Rhizosphere > Soil | place: Michigan, USA... | reverse complement strand
CGGTAAAGGAAATTGCTTACCGGCACGGTATCATGGCAACCTTCATGGCAAAGGTCAATGAGGGTCTGCCCGGTTGCGGAGGGCATATCCACCAGAGCCTTACAGATAAAAAAACAGGAAGAAACCTTTTTTACGATGCAAAGGATCCGCTGGGAATGAGTGAACTGATGAAGCAGTACGTCGCGGGCCAGTTATTTTGTCTGCCTGTCCTGCTGCCGCTCTTTGCGCCCACGATCAACAGTTACAAGCGTTTGGTGGAAGGAGGCTGGGCGCCGACAACCCTGACCTGGGGCATCGACAACAGAACCGTTGCGCTCCGGGTTTTAAACCATTCAGAAAAATCCTGCCGCCTGGAATTGCGCGTGGCGGGCGCTGATACAAATCCTTACCTGGCTATGGCAGGTGCCCTGGCTTCCGGTTTGTATGGAATTAAAAACAAGCTGGAGCTGAAACAACCTCCGACTAACGGTAACGGATATCTGGATAGTTCAAACGGCCGGCTTCCGCGCACGCTGGAAGAAGCTGCAAAACGGATGAAAGAATCTGGCGTGGCAGATGAAATGCTCGGCGAAGATTTCACACGGCATTTTATCCAGACCCGCGAATGGGAATGGCAACAGCATCTCAAGCCCGTTACGGACTGGGAGCTGAAGCGGTATTTTGAGATTATCTAAGTAAAGTAAAAAGTCAAAAGTAAAAATCTATGCGTTTTGAAAGCATTGTTCAATATAATTTCCCGACGAGCATCAGGTTTGGACCCGGAGCGGTAAAAGAACTGCCGGATTATCTGGGTAAGAATCATCTGGAGCGGCCATTGCTGGTAACGGATCGCACCATTGCCGGACTGGATTTTTTCAAATCCATCCTGGACGATCTGAAAAAGCAGCAGATAGCGGTTGAAGTTTTTTCCGCCATCCACAAAAACCCCGTGAAATCGGATGTGTACAGTGGTACGGAAGTCTATGATGCAACCCGCCGGGATTCCGTCATCGGCATCGGGGGCGGCGCTGCGCTGGATGTGGCGAGGGCCATCGTACTCCGGATCAACCACCGGGAGGATCTTTTTAAATATGATGATCTCATCGGCGGAGATGTGTATGTAACCAACGATGTTCCGCATTTTATTACCATTCCCAGTACGGCGGGAACCGGCAGTGAAGTGGGACGCAGCGCCATCATCGCGGATGATACGACGCATCAGAAAAAAATCCTCTTCTCTCCGAAACTGCTCGCGAAAATTGTTTTTGCGGATCCTTTGCTGACCATGGATCTTCCGGCTTTCATTACCGCGGCCACAGGCATGGATGCGCTAACGCATAATATGGAAGCTTTTCTTGCTAAGATGGATCATCCCATGTGCGAGGGCATTGCCCTGGAAGGAATGCGGCTGATCGGCCGGTCGCTGGAAAAAGCAGTTAACCGGCCCGATCTGCAGGCGCGGTCTGAAATGTTGCTGGCTTCCCTGATGGGAGCGGTTGCTTTTCAGAAGGGACTGGGTGTGGTGCATTCGCTCGCGCATCCGCTGTCGTCCCTGCTGGATACGCATCACGGACTGGCCAATGCGGTAAATCTGCCTTACGGCATGGAATTTAACCGGGAAGGTTTCGAAGGAAAATTCCGCCGGATGGGGCAGGCGCTGCAATTGAAAGAAGACCAGGATCTGATTCTTTTTCTGCGCGAACTCAACGCGAAGACCGGCATCCCGCAGCGACTGAAAGATATTGCTGTGAAAGAGGAGCATATTGAAACCCTGGCAGATCTGGCATTTGCCGATTTTGCACATCCGAATAATCCCAAACCGGTAAGCCGGGAAGACTTTAAAAAATTATATCAGCGGGCACTCTAATGAATAAATCATGAAAGTCATTAATCCGGCAACAGAAGAAATGATTGAGGAAACGGCGGAGGACAACCGGCTTACCTTAAGCAGTAAGTTCCAGACGCTGAAGCAGGCGCAGAAGCTATGGCAGCAAACGGCCCTGGCCGATAGAATCAGCATGATTCAGCGTTTCGCAGAACTTATAGAAACCAATAAAGAAAGGCTGGCAGCAGTATTGACCAGCGAAGTAGGGAAGCCCCTGCAGCAATCGCTAAACGAACTGAAAGGCGCGATTGCCAGAATTCAATGGCTTACCCAAAACGCAGAGAAATATTTGCAGGACGAGTGGATGGTATCCGGAACCGGCCCCGGAGAAAAAATCGTATACGAGCCGTTGGGCGTCGTTTGTAATATCTCCGCATGGAACTATCCCTACCTCGTTGGAATAAATGTGTTTGTGCCCGCACTGATTGCCGGGAACGCGGTGATGTATAAGCCTTCTGAATATGCAACCCTTACGGGACTGGAGATCGGCAAATTATTAAAAGAAGCAGGTGTCCCGGATCTGGTTTTCCAGCTCGCCCTCGGCGGAGGAGCGGTTGGAGAGGCGCTGCTGCATATCCCGTTTGACGGCTATTTCTTTACGGGCAGCTATCAGACCGGAAAATCCGTGTATGAAAAGGCTTCCCTGAAAATGGTTCCCTGCCAGTGCGAACTGGGAGGGAAGGATCCTTTATACGTTGCAGACGACATTGACGATATTAAAGGCGTAGCGGTGAGCACGGCAGAGGGCGCATTTTATAACAGCGGCCAGAGTTGTTGTTCGGTAGAACGGATTTATGTGCATGAAAGAATCTACGATGAATACGTGAAGGAATTCGTTCAGGAAGTTAAATCCTGGAAAATGGGTTTGCCCACCGGCGAGGGCGTGTTCATTGGCCCCCTGACCCGGAAGGATCAACCCGCTGTTTTGGATCAGCAGGTGAGAGAGGCTGTCCGGAAGGGAGCCGTGGTACTCACCGGGGGTAAAAGGCCGGCGCATAAAGGATATTATTTTGAACCGACGGTACTGGTAAATGTAACCAACGATATGAGCGTGATGCGGGAAGAATCTTTCGGACCAATCATCGGCATTATGCAGGTCAGGGATGATGAAGAGGCGGTTGGGCTGATGGCAGATACGGCCTACGGACTTACTGCCTCCGTTTACAGCGCCAGCGGTCAGCGCGCGGAAGCCATCCTGCAAAAATTAAATGTGGGAACCGGTTACTGGAATTGTTGCGACCGGGTTAGCGCCGCCCTTCCCTGGAGCGGGAGAAAACATTCAGGAATCGGAACAACCCTGTCGCATATGGGTCTGCGGGCCTTCACCAAAACCAAAGCCTACCATTTGAAAAATCCCGCGTAGCCTGCTGTTGGTTTAATTTTACCGGTCAGTCAGCCTTCATCATTTTTTTGACAACCTTATCGCCCGAAGAAGTGCTGAACCGGAAAAAATATGCGCCTCTTGCCCATGTCCTGGATGGAATGAGGACAGAATTGGTTCCGTACTGTATTTCCCATTCGCCCTTATGAACAATTCTTCCAACTGCATCGATCACCTGCAGGAAAACCGTCTGCCGGGATTTCGAGAGGATACTGGCAATCGGATCGGAAGTAAGCGGATTGGGATCAATCCGGACGACGATGGTTCCGGTTGCGGCGGAATCCCAATCGCTGCAGGCGCCCTGGTTGGGAATGTTCTGATCGATCCATTGCAAACGCTGGGAGATCCAGCTCTTCAGCGTAGTGATCTCTTCGCCATAGGTTGCAGGTATGGGGTTCGGGTTGGGCCACACATATTGCCCGAGTACCGGCCATCTTGCGAAATGCCTTTTTTCAGCTTCTGAAACCAGTGCGCTGATCGAATCGATCATCTGATCGATATGATCTTCAGAAAAAACATTTTGCCTGAGCTGCTTCCAGCGGCAACGCAGGTTGGATACGAATGAGCTGTCCTGCATAAAACGCATCCACCAGAAGGGAACAAGGCCGGCTCCGTCCATCGGACAAATATCATTGAACAAATACGCCCAGCCCGCGACATCACTGCCATTGCAGTAGTCGGCGTTGCGGAATGCGAGGTCATAATCCCATACCGGCCCGGCAGATATCTTTCCGTTTTTGTTCTTGTTAAAATAAGCACTCAGCCGGTATCCGTCTACGTTCCGGCTGAGCTCATTGATATAAAAATAATCGATGAAAGAATTCTGGTCGATAAAATTCCGGTAACCCGCAGTGGCGTCCATGAATTGGGTGCTGTTGAGCGCCCGCTCAAAACTATCGGTATAACTTTGAATATAAGCAGCCTGTTCCGGAACAATGTCCTCGGGTTTCGGGTACACGTAACTGAACCTCGGGTTACCGGTGACTGTTTGATGCGGAGCGGGATATTTTGAAACCCAGGCATTGGGATCTTTATCCAGGCTGAAAATATAACCGCCGCTAAGATTTTCCCCGCTGATATCGGAGGCTTTTAATTTTGCAATATCCACGCGGTCTTTACCCCTTTTGATTTTTTCTTCCATCACATATACGCCGGTATAGTCTCCATTCAATACCACTTCAACCATCCGGCAGCGGGAGGCCCAGTGACCCAGCTGCGCGGAAAGTGTGTAGGTAAGTAGGTTACGCATCAGAGTCTTATCAGTATACGGCGCATATAGTATCCAGTCACTTTCTTCCGGCATGCCCAGGATGGACGCATCAATCGAATTGCCGTCATTATCGTGCAATTCCAGACCATAGGATTTCATCGGAAACATCTGGGAAGAATGACCGCGCGTTTCAATCCCGATCTTTCCGCTGTAATTATTCTCCGGATCCGACACATTATTCCGGATGCCGGGACCATTATAAATGACGCCCATATCCGCTTCTATCTTCGGATCGTCGGGAATGTATTGCCCGTTGGTATTGATGAGCACAATGGGCAGGTTGGAAGAAGTGAATGAAACCGCCTGCGCCGCATTCATTCCGGGAATCATCAGCAAGACCAGCCCTCCGGTCAGAAATCGTTTCATACAGTCGTTTTGGATTATTCAATTTAATGCTAAAAACCGGTTTTTTGCAGTAATGCAGGGAAAAGAATACCCCGTTCTGAAATATAGTTTTATTTTGGAAAAGATATTTCTGAAGGAGCCTCCCTTTATACAAATAACGATATATGAAAGCCAGACTGCTGTTCTTTGCTGTTTTTTTTATTTCTTCCACCGCCTTCACCCAAACCCTGCTTCCTTATAAGAATCCGGCACTACCGGTTGCGGACAGAGTCAGGGATCTCCTGTCGCGGATGACAGCAGAAGAAAAATTCTGGCAGCTTTTCATGATTCCGGGAGACCTGGATAAGGGAGATTCCCTTCAATACAAAAACGGGATTTTCGGTTTTCAGGTAAGCGCTGCGGCGAAGGGTGATGCAGCGGGACAAATGCTGAATTACGGCACTGCGGAGAACGCCTTGTCCCTGGCAAAGAAAATCAACGGCATCCAGGAATATTTTGTTGAAAGAACGAGGCTGGGCATTCCCATTATTGCTTTCGATGAAGCCCTGCACGGACTGGTGCGCGGCGGTGCAACCACTTTTCCTCAGTCCATCGGACTTGCGGCCAGCTTTGATACCGCCTTAATGCGACAGGTAGCGGGCGCTATTGCCACAGAAGCGAGGGCGAGGGGCATCCGGCAGATCCTCAGCCCGGTTATCAATATTGCCAGTGACCCGCGCTGGGGTCGTGTGGAAGAAACTTATGGAGAGGATCCCTATCTGACTTCCCGGATGGCCGTTTCTTTTGTGCGTGCTTTTGAAAAAATGGGAATTATCACCACCCCCAAACATTTTATTGCCAATGTGGGCGACGGTGGCAGGGACAGCTATCCCATACATTTTAATGAAAGGCTGCTGGACGAAATTTATTTTCCGCCTTTTGAAGCCTGCTTCCGGGAGGGCGGATCGCGTTCGGTGATGACTGCCTATAATTCCTTAGATGGCACTCCCTGTTCTGCCAACAGCTGGTTGCTGCAAAAAAAACTAAAGGGCGACTGGAGGTTTACAGGTTTTGTTATTTCCGATGCCAATGCGGTAGGTGGAGAAGTGGTTCTGCATCATACGGCAAAAAATTATGCGGAATCCGGTCAGCATGCGATTAGCAACGGGCTGGATGTAATTTTTCAGACAGACTATAATCATTATAAGCTTTTCATTGCTCCATTTCTGAACGGTGAAATTGACAGCAGCCGGATCAATGACGCAGTTGCCAAGGTTTTAAGAGCAAAGTTCGAACTGGGTCTGTTTGAAAATCCCTATATCCCTGTTCAGGAAGCAGAGAAATGGCTGAATAGTGACAGTCATAAATATCTGGCCAGACTTGCCGCATTTGAATCCATTGTCTTATTAAAGAATGAAAAAAATACTTTGCCCTTTCGTAAAAACATCCGCCGGATTGCAGTGATCGGGGAAGATGCGGCGGAAGCAAGGCTCGGAGGCTACAGCGGACCGGGTAATCATAAAGTGAGCATTCTCGAAGGATTGCGGCACCGGGCCGGTGATTCCGTTAATATTGTTTATGAACCGGGATGCGGCAGAAGAACAAAAGAATGGGATGTTATTGCAACGAAATATTTAAGCAGCAATATCAATGGAAAAATTTCGCCCGGCATTAGGGGAGAATATTTTAACAATATCACGCTTGAAGGAGATCCGGTAATAACAAGAGTCGATCCGTGCCTGGACTTCAGCTGGACATTATCTTCGCCTGATAAAGCGATAAATCATGATTTCTATTCAGCAAAATGGACTGGCACACTGAAAGCGCCAAAGACGGGAACCTTCAATATCGGACTGGATGGTAACGACGGATTCCGGTTGTATATAAACAACAGGTTACTGATTGACAACTGGCAGAAACAAACCTATAGTACAAGGCTTGTTCCTTTTCAATTTAAAAAGAACAGGGACTATGCCATCCGGGTTGAATTTTTTGAACCCGACGGTAATGCGCATATACGACTGGTATGGAATGCCGATGTTACCGATGACTGGAAGACAAAAATCAACCGGGCTGTTGCGGCTGCGCAAAAAGCAGATGTCGCAGTAATTGTAGCAGGTATTACGGAAGGAGAGTTTCAGGACAGGGCGATGCTGAACCTGCCCGGTCATCAGGAAGAACTCATTCTTGCAGTAGCTGCCACACATAAACCAGTGCTGGTATTGTTAACGGGCGGAAGTGCCATCACCATGAACAAATGGCTGGATAGCGTAAATAGTGTAATGGATGTATGGTATCCCGGCGAAGAAGGCGGCCGCGCCATCGCCCATACTTTATTTGGCGATTACAATCCTGCCGGCCGGTTGCCCATCACTTTTCCTGTTTCGGAAGCGCAATTGCCGCTTGTATATAATCATAAGCCAACGGGAAGGGGAGATGATTATAATAATCTCAGCGGACTTCCGCTTTTTCCCTTCGGGTTCGGATTGAGCTATACCCACTTCCGGTACAGCGACATGCGGATTGAAAAAAAGCGTATTGACGCAAGCGATTCAACCATTGTAACATGCAAAATAAAAAATGATGGTGCGGTGGAAGGGGATGAGGTTGTTCAGTTGTATATCCGTGATCTGCTTTCGAGTGTGGCGCGACCCGTAATGGAATTAAAAGGTTTTCAGCGCATACATTTACTGGCAGGAGAAGAAAAACAAATATCCTTTACCATTACGCCGGCCATGCTGAGCATGTTGGATAAACAATTGCATTCCGTTGTGGAACCAGGAGATTTCCGGATTATGATCGGATCTTCCTCCCGGGATATCCGTCTGAAGGAAACCCTGACAGTAAACTGAAAGTTGCTGAAATTACAGTTTCGGCAAAGGGGGTTTTATTGGTGGCTGGAATCCGTTGGCGCCCTGAACTTTCACTTTCCGGCGGAAAACCTTATCATTGGCAGAAATGTAAAGCACATCAAAATCACGTCCTGCAAAGCAGAGATTGGATACTTTATTTTCCGGAACCGGTATAATGGCGTTTACTCTTCCCAACTGATCCAGCACCTGAATGCCTATGCGGGTTGCCACATATACACGGCCGTCTTTATCACAGCGAATACCGTCGGACCATGCATTTTCATCCGTATCCGGAACATGCAGCCATCCATAGTGTTGTTTATTGGTCAGTGTGCCATCGGGTTTAATGCCATAGACCCAAACCCAGTGCGTGGCGGATTCGGTAACGTACAACTGGGTCTGATCCGGCGTGAGGGCAAGCCCATTCGCAAATTTCAAACCCTGATCCACCAAAACCTTATCGCCATTGGGCCGGATAAGGAATATCTTACTGGGTTTCTCGGTTCCGTCAGGAACCGTTACATAAATATTTCCATTGTAGGCAACAACCAGGTCATTGCCATTGACGGAATCGGCAATGACCGTTTCTTTATCGCTGTTATCATAAGCAAGAATCTGTTTTGTGCTGCCTGCGGCCACATAGCGGTTTCCATCCGGCCCAAAAATAGTTCCGGCTGCTTTTTTTGAATCCAGTGGCAGCATATTGGGCTTCCCGTCTGGCCCAACCGTATAAGTCTTTGCATTGGGAATATCCTGAAAGTAGCATTCACCGGCAGCGTTTACTGCCGTGCCTTCGGTGAAAGAATATCCCTGCCCCACGAGTTCCCAACCCGATCCGGGAATCAGGATATCGTTCAGAAAGGGGTTCTTTGTATTTCCTGTCTGTACGGGTTTCGGCCAGTCTTTCCAGAGCCAGCGCATGGCCGCAGGGAAAACGGCGGTACCCTGTTCGCCACTGTGTCCCCCTTCACCCCAGACATGATTTACTTCATAACCGGAAAATTCCAGCGCCCTTTCCATGGATTCATTTGCCTTGAACCAGTCTCCGCCGTAGATATTCAGGTCATTCGAACCATCCTGCAAAAAAATGCGGACAGGCTTGGGTTCGTATTTCCGGATCAGGATCGGATAACGGTCGGCGCCGCGGAGACCGGTATAGGTTCCGATGGCGCTGAATACTCTGGAAAATTCGCGCGGATGTTCCCAGGCGGCCGTAAACGCACAGACAGCACCGCTGCTGGATCCGCCGATTGCACAATCGTTGCCGTTTTTGGATAAACGGATCGGCCTGCCGTTGCTTGCTTTCTGCTTTTCCACTTCGGGCAGCAATTCTTTTAAAATAAACCGCGCATAGGCATCTCCGAGACCATCGTATTCAAAACTTCTGTTCACTCTGTCCAGTGATTTTTCTTTGTCTGTTGCGGGAATGATTCCGGGTTTCACGAAAACACCGATGGTTACCGGCATTTCATGGCTGTTGATCAGATTGTCAAATACTGTCGGCGCATTCCACTGCAAGCCATCCTGATTTACATATACGCAGGCTGGCGTGGCCGGATCATATTGAGCGGGAATATAGACCCAGTATTCGCGCCATGTTCCGGGGAAAATGGCAGACTGATCAAAACTGAATTTTAATACTTCCCCTTTGGGGACGCCGCTGTGTTCAACCGAAGCCGGATCCACCGGATATTTTGTTGCAGCTGTCTGGGAAAAGACGGCATGCTGCATCAGGATAGCAGTCAGCCAGAGCGTAGTTCGTTTCATGTTGGAGGCTTATATTGTAAATATACGTCCGGAATGAATTCGCTTATTTTTCGTCAGCGCTGATTTTTGTTCCTTTTACCGGGGACCATTTATAAATGACAGCATTTTTTCCGGGTTGAATGGGCCTGTTCCGGTGTGCCGCCCACACATTGGTAAAACAGGCTCCGTAATAAAAAATCAGGGCGGCATAAAAAACAAACAAAAGCATTAGTACCGAGGAGGCCGAAGCGCCGTATATCGTTTGCATATTACTGTAAGACAGCAACCATTTCAGCAATAGTTTTCCAAGGCTGAATAATATTCCGGTAAAAAGACCTCCGGTTATGGCGACTTTCCATGCCGGGTGACCGTCGGGAAGAAATTTGAATATCATGGTAAACCAGATCGTCACCACCAGCAGCGAAATACCCTGGTTAACCAGCAGGTTTAACAACAAATGTTTTTCGGGAAGCTGGTCACGCAGGGTGTTACTTAAGAAGTTCAGTAAACCCTCTGCCATCAGAACGGATAGAAACAAAATGCCGGTGAATAAAATGACAATAAAAGATTTGGCCCGGTTCAATAAATTGAAAGTAATTCCGACTTTTGCCTTTATTCTGATATTCCATAACTGGTTTAGAGAATCTTTGATCACTTTAAAGAGCGTGGTGGATACAAAAATCAGAAAAAGGAATCCGCCTGCGGTAAAATACCAGGTGCTGGATAAGTGGTGCACATTAATAAGTGTTTTATGCAGTTCGGACGCCGTTTTATTTCCCACGATATCCGCCAGGTTTTTTAAGAGCTGACTGGTCATCATCCGGGGACTGATGATCAGACCAAAAACCTGGATCAGGATGATCAGCACTGCCGGCAGGGCAAAAGTGGTGAAGAAGGCAGTTGCGCCGGCCATCCGCAACGGATCATTCTCCCTGAACTCCCGGAAACTTTCGCGTAAAAGGCTGAGGATTTTCATACGATGCAAAAGCTTCATACAGTATGCTTGCGAATATTGTGCCTGCCGGATGAAGCAGTTTTTGATCTGGAATAAGGTTATTACTACTCGGCCGGCACGAGTATAAAAAAAGAAGTACCTTTTCCCGGTTCGCTTTCTGCAAAAATCCCGCCATGATGATTTTCCACGATTCTTTTGCAGATAGTCAGACCGATGCCTGTGCCTTCATACCCGGATTGTCCGTGAAGCCGCTGAAACATGCCAAATATTTTTTCACTGTAAACTGATTCAAATCCAATTCCATTATCCCGGTAGTGGATGCATGTGTATTTGATGGTGTCATCCAGTCCGACACGTTTCACCTGGTCCGGCGTCGGATTTTGCTGTTGAATGAAAATATGGGGAACCGTTTCGTTTTTTTTGAATTTTATGGAATTGGTTATCAGGTTTTGAAACAATTGTTTGAATTGTGCGCGATTGATCAGCAGCTGCGGGAGGTTATTGTATTCAATTTTGGCCTGCCCCGGCTCCAGATCAATATTTTGCAGCACTTCGTCCAGTAGGGCAGACAGGCCTTGTTTTGCGAAATTTTTGTCAGAGCTGATAAGGGAAACCGACAAAACATCATCGATCATCCGGTGCAGACGCATCGATGCACTGGTTATTTTACTGAGCAATGCAGCACTTTGTTCATTTAGCTGATCTCTGATCAGGATACTGAGCCGGTCGCCCAGTATGGATATCTTTCGCAGCGGTTCTTTCAAATCATGACTGCAGATAAAGGCAAACTGCTGCAGGCTCTCATTCGATTTTTCCAGTTGAACCGTTTTCTGATATAAGCTGATTTCCAGTTCCTTTTGTTTGGTAACGTCCTGACAGGTGCCTACAATCCTTGCCGGAATTCCCTGTTCATCTTTTAAGACCTCGCTCTGCCCATATAATATTTTCTGTTTTCCGTCTGCAGCATTGATTCTGAAATAATATTCACTCCTCCCGGGATGGCCCAGCTGATTTTGTAGTTGTTCCAGTCTTTCGTCCCGGTCACCCGGATGAATGAACGAAACAAATCTTTCGAAGGTCAATTTTTCAGATTGGGGTTCCAATCCATAAATCCGGAATAATTCGTCTGACCAGTAAAGATTATCGCTTTTAATATCCCAGTTCCAGTTTCCCAATTTATTGAGCGCCTGGGCCTGCTTATAAAGCTCTTCCGTTTGCTTCAGCTTTTGCTCTTCCTGAAACAGATACTTTTCATACAGGTTATTCCGGAGGGAGTCCTCGAACGCCTTGGTATAAGCCAGGTTAATGGTCAGGAATACCTGATCTGAGGCTTCGTTGATCATCTGAAGCTGATCGATATCGCGCGTAAATTTCAGCAGCAGTGCAGAGAGAGATCTTTTTCTGATGGCTGTTACTCCCAAAATGTCTTCCAGCCCGACCGGATGAATGCCCGGTATCTTTATCAATTCTCTTTTCCATCTGCTTAGCGATTTCTGGATATATCCCTGAATATCACCCACGGCCAGATATTGCAGAAAATCGATGGAAACGTTTTTAGTATAAGCCTGCAATTCTGCTTCTACCGAAACGGCCACTGATTGCAAAAACGGGAGTTTGAATTCACTGAAATGTTTCAATTGATTCTGAACAAATTCTTCCAGGCACTGGTTCTGTACAAACCGGATAAACCCTGTAAACGCAGGGGTCTGGATAGAAACATTTGTATGTTGGTAACCGGAGTCGGTCATTGGTGTGTTTCTTTCGGAAAAATCAGGTCAGCTTTCTTTGCAATAGGATAAAAGTTTTTTTGCGGTTTCGGTTAAAACTGAAAAACTGATCGGCTTTGTGATCATGTCTACGGTATGCCGGGCGCAGGCATTCTGATCAGCGGGGCTTGCTGATGTCGTAAAAACCACGATGGGTATAGAGGCTGATATTTTATCCTGCCGTAATTTACTGATAATCCCTATCCCGTCCATACCCGGCAAATTGAGATCCAGGATGATCAGGCACGGAGGAGGTGATCTGGAATGATTCAGGAAGTGAAAGGCCTGAGCCGCATCGTTGACCGCTACCAGCTCATACCTCGGATCAACTATTTGCAGAGCATCTGCCAAGAGCATTCGGTCTTCCGGGTCATCATCCACATACAACAGCACCGGTGATATTCTTTCTTCAGGTGTTTTCATAATCAGGCAGATAAGGGGAAATGCTTAGCTAAGGTAAGGGGAACGCCATTAAAAGCGGCCTTTTTGGAACCGGAAATTAGTAGTGATAAGCGAACGACCCGCTGTCCGTTGATTATCCGGTTTTTGTGCCCTACATTCGTCCATCAAATCATGCCAGATGAAGCTACTAACGGCTATTTCAATCCTAATGGTAAATCTTATGCTGATCTCCTGTAGTAACCAGCCGGCTACTGTAATGCAAACCGACAGCCTCTCCGCATCAAATCCTTTTTATGAAGAAAGCACACTTCCGTTTCACGCACCGGACTTTAGCAGAATAAAAAACAGTGATTTCAAACCCGCGCTCGAAGCCGGAATGAAGCAAAAACTTTCCGAAATACAGAAGATTGAGGATAATCCGGATTCCCCCGGTTTTGAAAATACCATCGTGGCCATGGAGAAGGCCGGGGCATTACTGCAACGTACGTCCCTGGTTTTTAATACGCTTGCCGGTGCCAACACCAATCCCGAACTGCAGGCCGTACAGGAAGCCGTGGCGCCGCAGCTGGCTGCCACCGATGATTCGATTTATCTGAACAGTAAATTGTTTAACCGGGTTCATGGCTTATACAATCAGCGTGACCAGCTGAAACTCGATTCGGAATCTTTGCGGCTGCTGGAGTTTTATGAACAGCGTTTTGAGCTCGCCGGCGCAAAACTAACGGATGCCGGTAAGGAAGAACTGAAAAAAATAAATCAGGAAGAAGCTTCGCTGAGTGCGCAGTTTACGAACAGGTTGCTGGCAGCTACCAAAGCGGGAGCCCTCATCGTCAGCGATTCTGCGGCATTACAGGGACTGCCTCCGGAAATGATGGAAGCCGCAGCGCAAAAAGCGAAAGCAGACCAGATCCCCGGGAAATGGGTGATCTCCTTACAGAACACCACCCAGCAACCCAATCTGAAATTTCTGAGTAACCGCGAAACGAGACAGGAACTTTTTGAAGCGTCCTGGAACAGGGCGGAAAAAAAGGATAGCAATGATACCCGCGATCTGATCATAAGGCTTGCCCGCCTTCGTTCCCAAAAAGCAAAACTATTGGGATTTCCCAATTATGCCGCCTGGAAATTGCAGGACCAGATGGCCAAAACGCCGGAAGCAGTCAATCGGTTTTTGAATAAACTCGTGCCGGCGGCAACTGCCAAAGCCCGGGAAGAAGCGGCCGATATACAAGCCCTGATTGACAAGCAGAAGGGTGGTTTTTCCTTACAGCCCTGGGATTGGAATTTCTATACAGATCAGCTGCGCAAAGCAAAATACGATCTCGACGAAAATCAGGTGAAACCTTATTTTGAATTGAATACGGTTTTGCACAAGGGTGTTTTTTATGCCGCTGAATTATTGTACGGATTAACTTTCAGACCGCGTACCGATATTCCGGTTTACCAGCCGGACGTGCAGGTGTTTGAAGTATTCGACCAGGATGGTAAATCCCTTGCCCTGTTTTACTGCGATTATTTTAAGCGGGATAATAAATCCGGTGGTGCCTGGATGGATAATATGGTCTACCAGTCCAAACTGATGCGAACCAAACCCGTCATTTTCAATGTCTGCAATTTCTCCAAACCGGCGCCGGGTCTGCCGGCCCTGATCAGCTTTGACGACGTTACCACGATGTTTCATGAATTCGGACATGCACTGCACGGCATGTTTGCGAGTCAGCAGTATCCCAGTCTTTCCGGAACCAGTGTTGCACGGGATTTCGTTGAGTTCCCGTCCCAGTTTAATGAACACTGGGCATCGGATCCGAAAGTATTCAGTCATTATGCCATTCATTATAATACAGGCACCCCTATGCCTGCGGCACTGGTGGAAAAAATAAAGAAATCGGCGAGGTTCAATCAGGGATACGGATTAACGGAGTTGCTTGCTGCGGCAAACCTGGACATGCAATGGCATTTGCTGAATGCAGACGAACGGGTGGAGAATACAGATTCCTTTGAAGTCGCCGCCTTGCGCCAAACGCACCTCGACCTGCCGCAGGTGCCCAGCCGTTACCGGACAAGTTATTTTTCCCATATCTGGTCAGGCGGTTATGCCGCGGGTTACTATGCTTATCTGTGGACGCAAATGCTGGATGACGATGCATTTTCCTGGTTCACGGAACACGGCGGACTAACAAGGGCGAATGGCCAGCGCTTCCGGGATATGGTTCTTTCCCGTGGGAATACGGAGGATCTGGGTAAGATGTTCCGGGATTTTCGCGGGCATGACCCGGATATCCGGCCGATGCTGGAAAACCGGGGACTGAAGGGTAAATAAACAGCTATGGATTCCTTATTGATGCTGCCTTTGCAAGTCCGTACCAAGTCCGTTCTAAGGACGGACTTGGTACGGACTTGGTAATTCTTCATCCTTTGAAAAAAAACAGGAAATCGCGGAAACGGGTTTAAACAAGCGTACCCCCTAACACACTAATATTTAACGCAATGACTTATTCAGGCAAAATCATTGGATTCTTTTTGGCATTATTTACTTCAATTACACATTCCGGTTTTGGTCAGCGTTCAACGGATGATCCTTCCGGTAATACGGGGATCATCGCCCCCGGGGAAAAACCCGTGCTGATTGACAGCGGTTTTAGCTTTACGGAAGGTCCGGCGGTGGATAAGCAGGGGAATGTGTTTTTTACCGACCAGCCGAATAATAAAATCTGGAAATACGATCTCCACGGAAAGCTTTCTGTTTTTATGGATAAAGCCGGGAGGTCGAATGGTATGTATTTCGATTCGAAAGGAAACCTGATCAGTTGCGCAGATGAACAGGGACAGCTATGGTCCATCAATAAAAAAGGAAAGGTTGACATTCTGGTGAAGGATTATCAGGGGCATCGGTTAAACGGACCCAATGATTGCTGGGTGTCTCCGGCGGGGGATATTTATATTACGGATCCTTACTACCAGCGCGATTACTGGACAAGAAAAAATCCTGATCCCGCACTGGGCGGACGAAAACTCTATTGCCTCCCGCACAATAAAAAAGAACTGATCCGGGTGGATGATGAAACGGAACAACCGAATGGCATCGTAGGCACCCCCGATGGAAAATACCTGTATGTTGCCGATATGGGTAAGGGCAAAACATTCCGGTACGAGATCAATGCCGACGGAACGCTGAAGAACAAACAGCTCTTTGCCAATGAAGCATCGGATGGCATGACCACCGATAACCGGGGGAATGTTTACCTGACGGGGAAGGGGGTAATGGTCTATAACCCGGATGGAAAAAAAATTGAACAGATCGATATACCGGAGCAATGGACGGCCAATGTTTGTTTCGGCGGAAAAGATAAAAATATCTTATTCATCACAGCGTCGAAATCCATTTACATATTGCCGACCCTGGTGAAAGGGGTGGAATAAACAATTGACAATGGACAATGGATAATTGACAATTCTCCATTGTCAACTGTCAACTGTCCATTGTCAATTGTCCACTGTCCTCTCCAAAATGGAACCTTCAAAATAGTTCAACTTCTTCAGATGATAGATTTCGGTAAAACCATTTTCGAGGAAAACCGATTTATGCTGGGGGTTTGCATATAAGACCCGTATGGTTCGCGGATGGCCCTGCTGGCTCTTTAATATATTCGAGACCACGCCAGTCATAATCAGGGCATCAAAGGGATTAAAAAGAAAGATATTGCAGATCTCTTCCGGGATATCGTAAAATTGGGCATCTCCGGTTATGATGGTAAACTGGACATGTGGATTAATCTGGTTGTAGGCGGCGGTTGCCCTGGCGGCATCGTTGCAAAACTCTTTTGAAATATCAATCCCGCTGATCCGCTCAAATCCGAATGCTGCGGCAACGATCATCACGCGGCCTTTTCCGCATCCCAGATCCAGCATGGTTTTGGTTTGATCATATTTTACGATTTCGCGCATTAAGCGTTCCAGTATAAAATAATTTACCGGCATGTAGATGGAAGCATGGGAAACGTCGATTCCTATATCTTTCAGACTCTGTAATTCGTCTTCCCCGGTGGTATGAATATGATATTTTTTTTCGCCCCTGATCTCATAATAGATCGTGAATAAAGCAAGGATCGGATTCCAGTGCCAGGCAATATAGAAGAAATAACGTAAGTAAGGGTTGAATCTCATGACCCGTTATTTAGCTTCCTGCGGTTGGTGGTTAGCGGGTACAAAGATAGGTTAACCGGCTGTTGACCTTATTTCAGGCTTCCTTAGCGTTTTATAATTTAGTTTTGGAATAAGAATTATTAAAACTTTAGAACCTATGCCGGATACTGAAAATGAGAACATTGGTCATTCTTCCCATATTCTGAATACCTCTTCCAATTTACTCGGTCTTTGTTTTATTGTACTCACTTCTCTTCATGTACTGCATCTTGCGCAGGCTTCTATCATAGATGAATTTACTGCCGTCGCGATCATTTTACTAATGGCAAGCAGCCTCCTTTCCTTTCTTGCATTGCGGAGCAAAACAAAACGGGGATTGTTTTATGAAAAGATCGCCGATGGGTTTTTCCTCTGCGGACTGATTTCCGTTTTTATTACAACCATGCTGATTGCATTCGGCGTAATCAGATGACAGATAAAATTAAAAAATCCGGAAGTTCCGTTATTTAGTTCTTCCTTTCCTTCGGAATAAATTCTTCCTCAACGGCCTGGCGGATGAGTGCCGGCGGCAATAATCCCTGGGAAAGGATGAAATCATGGAAATGCAAAACGTTGAATTTTGATCCAAGCGCTTTCTCCGTGTCCTTTCTCAGTGCGATCATTTTGGTGAATCCGTAAAAATAACTGTTGGCCTGTCCCGGTGCTTTCAGGGTGAAGCGTTCCACTTCTTCCTGCGCGAATGCATGGGATTGTACCACATCGTCTGTCAGCACTTTAAATGCCTGAGCGGATGTAATGGTTCCGGCCTGCAGTTCGGGATCCAGAAAGGCACGGGCAGCGCGCAGCAAAAGATAATCCAGGGATACCAGCTTCCCTTCCGGCGGCATATACGGACGGATCACATATTCAGCATACAAACCCCAGCCTTCCACATTCGTAGAGTTAAATGCGTACAGGGCGCGGGCTTTGGAAACGCCTTCTTCCACCATTTTATCAAATTGGAGTTCATGTCCGGGCCTCGCTTCATGAGCGATCAGGGTCCAGCAGGCCGCCTCAAAAGTAAAGTCATCGTATTTACTTTCGGTTTTTTCTCCCGCTGCTGGCGGCATATTCATCGGCAAAACAAAAACACCGCGCTGGCCTGTGTTATTTAAAAAGGGCGGCGGCACCATGTGGGGTGCGGGTTGTTGCGCCGTTTCTGCAGCAGTCGCCAGCCGGATGATAGCCGGACGCTCAGGCAAACTGACCAGATGATGTTCCCGGATGATGTTTTCAATATCCTCCAGATGGCGTTTGTATACCGGGATAATAGAATCGCCGTGCAGTTGTTCCTTTTTAAGTTCCCGCATTACGCTGCGATAATCATCGGATGGCAGATGGAGTTGCCTGGCGATTTCTTTGGCGAGGGGCTTCATTTCATTTTGAATTTGCGTAAAGGCAACGTGTGCCATTTTCGCAATCTCTGCCGGGGAAATATCAATACCGTAATGTTCAAACCGCAGGGCATATTCTTCCGGAGGCAGGCGGAAATCCGTGCGGGCCTTCGGCAAAACCTGCTCGCGGGTCCACTGATCATAATTGGCCACCTGCTTTTTTAATTTTTCATAAGGTTCTTCCCATCCTTTGAGGTTGTATTTTTTGCATAGTATCGCGATCCCCTCCATGATACTGGCATTGCGGGAAAGATCCACTTCCATCCGCTGTCTGGAAGGATAGATCATATCGCCGGTTTTCATCTGATGGCTAACCCTTTCCTTCAATATTTCAGTCAGCGGCCGGTATCCGGGTTCCAGGCCGGCATATTTTCTGATGCGGACCACAGCAGCCTGGCGGCGGGTGGCAGCGGTTTGCTCATCCATTAAAATTTCCAGCCCGTCATAAATCTGAGATGCTGCATTCAGAAAGGGCACTTTGTGTTTCAGCTCATAGTCCATCTCCCGGAATCCGAGTTGCAGGTGATCGATCAGGATATGAAGATCCTGCAATACGGGCGCTTCTTTTTCCTTTTGCAGTGCAGCGGTATATACGGCAACCAGTTTTTCTTCCTCACTTCTTTCCGCCAGCTGGTTGGCGAGGGTAGGAACGGAGATCTGTTCATCATATTCCGACAGTCCTTCGGCAGAACCGTATTCCGGCGAATACTTTTTGTCCAGGTCAATCAGCAGCTGGGTATACTGATCTGACTTTTCAACCCAGGCTTTTGGGTTTCCGGCAGACTGAGCCTGGAGGTTTTCGGTAGAATTCAGAAAACAAAAAGAACAGCAGAACAAAGCGTTCAATAAAAATTTGGTATGATACATATGATTGATTGAAATGAACATCCGGCACTTAAGTAAAGTTAGGAGGCAAATTCTTTCCAAATACTATCGCAGTTGAAAAATTGTTTATATTCAGTCACGCTTTCAGAGGTATTAAATAAATATTACCATGAACATGCGCCTGAAAAGTTAATTCAATATTTTATTACCTTGCCCGCATAATCAAACACGATTGGCGACTTTTAATACCATTGCTGCTTTAAAAACGGGTGACCGCTTGGTTTTCGAACAGCTGTTTCATGATCACTATGAAAGAGTGTATTTTTATCTGCTGGGAAAAACAAAAACGAAATATATGGCGGAAGAGGGCACGCAACTGGCCTTCATAAAACTCTGGCAATATAAAAGCAGCCTGGACGAGGATATTGCATTGAATATTCAACTTTTCCGCATTGTGAGAACGACGCTGATCGACCTGGTTCGCAGGGAGCAAACAAAAAATACCCATGCTGCCGGAGCCGCAGCCCATTTACCTCTTCATTCCAATCAGGTTTGGGAGAACCTGGTGGCCCGGGAAATGAAAACCCGGTTAAACAGCAGTATGCGGGCCATGCCGGCTGTCCGGAAAAGAGTTTTCGAAATGAGCCGGATCCGGGAGATGAGTAATAAGGAAATCGCTTCCGAACTTTCGATTTCCGTAAAGGCGGTAGAGTTTCATATTTCAAAAGCCATCCGTTACTTAAGGCATATACTTCCCGTTTTACTATTTATATCAATTGCCGCTTAGGGATCTTTCTTTTTCAAACGTATTATATCTGATCCCGAAAATTATTTACATGAAAAAATTATTATTTCTCCTGATCCTGAGCGCTTTTGCATTCCCAGGTTTTTCGCAGAAAGTGAAACAGGTGGTGATCATCAGTGTGGATGGTTTTAGGCCGGATTTTTATCTGGATACAGCCTGGCATACGGTGACCATGCATTCGCTGATGCGGCAGGGCACGTATGCAAAGGGAGTGAACAGTGTTTTTCCATCCATGACTTACCCGTCGCATACGACCATTGTAACGGGCGTGCAACCCCTGCAGCATGGAGTCTATTACAATGCCATGTTTGAATCCACCGGTTCCACGGGAAGGATTTATTGGAATGACAGTTCCATCAAAACGCCAACCTTGTGGACCGCGGCACAGAAAAAAGGACTGAAAACGGCGGCCTTATTCTGGCCGGTTTCCGCTGATGCGCCCGTAGCATATAATATTCCGGACATTGGCAGCATGGGGGAAGCGATCCGGGCACAATATTCAAAACCCGCTGGCTTCATTGATGAAGTGAAAACAAACCTATTTTCTTCGGCCGCTAAAATCGAATACGGTAAAAACATCAATATTGCCCGGATTGCCGCTTATGTGATTGAGAAAGCCCGGCCCAATTTAATGGCCGTGCATTTCTTTGCGGTGGATCATGCGGAACACATGCAGGGCCGGAACGGCGAAATGGTAAAAGAGGCCGTTGCAGATGCCGACAGTGGCATTGCTATTATTATTGATGCATTAAAAAAAGCGGGGATCTGGGAAACCACCGTGTTGCTGGTGGTGGGTGATCACGGATTTGTGGATGTTAAGACAACGGTGAGCCCGAACGTTTGGCTGAAGGAAGCCGGACTGGCCAATGATGTAAAAAAAGACGACTGGAAAGCACAGTTTAATTCTGTAGGCGGCTCATCCTATTTATACCTGAAAAACCATGATCAGCAAACCCTTGACGCAGTAAAAAAGATCCTGGCCCAACTACCGGAAAGTAAGAGAAAGCTCTTTGCCGTCATGGATCGCAAAAAACTCAACCAGATCGGGGCAAATCCGGAAGTGGCCCTTGCTTTGACCGGCCTGAACGGAGCGGCTTTCAATAATGCATTTACGGGAGAAGATATAAAACCCGGCCACGGCGGCACCCATGGTTATTTCCCGGACTTCCGGGAAATACAAACCGGGTTCATTGCTTACGGGCCCGGTATCACTAAAGGAGGCGTTATTCCTGAAATGAATCTCCGGGATATTGCGCCGGCCGTTGCCAAAATACTGGGACTTGACCTGCCTTCAGCAAAAGGCCGTATCCCTGCCGTGTTATTTTCCGGCAGGTAAATAATTTTCTCATGCCCGCTTAGGGTAGCGCTGATTTCAAACGTATATCTTATCAACCATTCATATTGCATGATCACAAAGGAACTGTTTGAAAAATTTCTGCAAAATGAATGTAGCGAAGAAGAGCGGATGCAGGTGAACCAGTACCTGGACGAGCATCCGGAGGCGATTCCCGATTTATTACCCGCGGAGGAATTTACAGGGCTTCAGTTTAGGGAAGGGACGGAGCCGCCTCCGGAGCTAAAAATTTATAAAAAGCTGGAGAAAAGTATTTTCAGGGGCGCTACTGTAAAGCTGATGATAAAGCGTTCGCTGATTGCTGCTTCTGTTATACTGGTTGCAGGCATTGGATGGAGATTTTTGAAATCAGATAGTCTGCGGCACCGGAAAACAAACGGGGAACTGCAGAAAGCATCTGCCCGAGCGAGTCCATGGATTAGTTATACCACGGCGTCAAATAGCTTATACGTTTTGTTGCCAGATAGTTCCAGTTTAATCTTATCCTCATTCAGTTCTGTAAAATACGACCGGTTCTTTGGCAGGGATGGCAGAAGGGCAGTTTATCTTACCGGCGAGGCAGAGTTTCAGGTGGCAAAGAACGGGGCCAAACCCTTTAACGTTTACAGCGGAGATATTTCCACAATAGTACTGGGAACCTCATTTAAGGTGAACGCATTTGACAACAGAAAAGTCATCAGTGTTCATTTACATACAGGAAAAGTGCTGGTGACACCTGCTGATCCGGCGGATAATAAACTGAAACTGCATATTTACCTGCGGCCGGGCGACGAGCTGTTTTATAATAAGATCACCCGGCTCGCCACGGTCAGGAAATTCGAAGGGCATAAAAGGAAACCGGCCAGATTAAAAAGCCGGAAGGAGAATATTTACAAGCCTGACTGGTATAAGTTCAGCGGACAGCGACTCGCTGATGTGCTGGATCAGCTGAGCTTTTATTACCAGGTGGAGATTGACTATAGGACCGATGATATCAGCAACAGTTATATGACTGCTGAGTTCAGGGTCAGTGATTCACTGGAGAAAATTTTAAAAGATATCGGCTTGCTAAACAAATTAAAACTAACGGAAGCAGACGGAAAGTACATTTTAAGAAAGTAGAGCCCAGGCATTATCCGGATCGGAATTTTCAGAACATTCATACCATTCTATTAACGCTGACAAAACAGCGGAGCTGTACTATTGCCCAATTTAAAACCAAGCTAATATATGAAGCAGAAGACCTTTACCAAGCCAGCCTGTTTTTTCTTATTGCTGACCATGCTTTTTGTTTCCCTGAATTTAAAAGCCCAGGATACAAGAAGTAACGTTTCCGGCATCGTCAGAAATGAGAAAGGAGAGAACCTTTCAAATGCAACGGTTAGTGTAAAAAATGTCAAGTCCGGTTTTACCGCGAGCAGCCAGACGGACAGCAACGGCGTATTCCATTTCTCCGGCCTTCCATCCGGAGGTGCGTACAGTTTTACTTTCTCTTTTATCGGCTACCTGAGTCAGACCCTGAACGGGTACACGCTGAAGCCCGATGCCACTTTATCCATCATCGTTAACCTGAAGAATCAGGAAAATACCCTGAATGATGTAGTAGTGGTTGGTTACGGCACACAAAGAAAAGTGAACCTGACTGGTGCAGTTTCCCAGATATCCGGCGAGGTATTTGAAAAGCGTTCCATTCCAAATATTACCCAGGGGCTGCAGGGCGAAATTCCGAACCTGAATATTGTGATGGGGGACGGGAAACCGGTTCAGTCGCCGACCTACAATATCAGGGGAACAACATCCATCGGACAGGGTGGAAGCGCATTGGTGCTCATAGACGGCGTCGAAGGAGATCCGAGTCTCCTGAATCCCGCCGATGTGGGCAGTGTTACCGTATTAAAGGATGCTGCTTCCTCCGCAATCTACGGAGCAAGAGGCGCCTTCGGCGTGGTGCTGATCACCACTAAATCACCTGCGAAGAACAGGGCCACCATTACTTATTCTGCTAATTATTCGGTTAAGAAGCCGACCACCGTACCCGAAATTGTATCTAACGGATACCAGTATGCGTCGATGTTTGATGAAGCCTGGACGGCCTGGAACGATTATTCCCAGATACCGCAGAATATCAATAAAACACAGCCATTCTCACAGGCATATATAGACGAATATAAAAACAGGGACCAGGATCCCTCTCTCCCCAAAGTGGAGATCGGGGCTAATGGTAACTATGTGTATTATGGGAACACGGACTGGTACAAACTGCTGTATAAGGATCACAACAGCGCTACCGATCAGAATCTCTCCATTTCCGGAAGCAGCGGGAAAGCCAGTTATTATATTACCGGGCGCTATTTCGGACAAAGCGGATTGTTCCGCTACAATACAGATGATTTTAAAATGTATAACCTCACCGCCAAGGGGTCCATCGAACTGCTGCCCTGGCTGCAGATTAATAATACCACCCAGTTCTCCAGCAGGAAATACCACAATCCCTTAAACGTCGGAGAGGGGGGAAGTATCTGGAGAAATCTCGCCGACGAAGGACATCCATCTTCCATGTTATATAATCCCGACGGAACCTTTACCCAGTCCGCCGCTTATACTGTGGGTGATTTTGTATATGGAAAGAACGGCGTCGATCTGAACGACCGCATATTTAAAAATACGGTCGGCCTGGTCTCGAAATTCTTTGACGATAAATTCCGGGTAAAAGCGGATTTCACTTATCAGTTAACGGACAATGGCCAGAAACAGATAAGGGTGCCTGTTCCCTACAGCGTAACACCCGGCGTTACGGCCTACGTAGGAACAGCTACCAATGATCTGAAAATGCTGGATGACCAGACGCAATATATTGCCACCAATGTGTATGCTGAGTATGAATCAAGGTTCGGGAAAGGCCATTACTTTAAAGCCCTGGCAGGATTCAACTATGAACAATCCGTTTTCCAGCGGAGCAGCGTAATGAGAAATGGTTTGATCTATGCAGATGCAACAGACCTGAACCTGGCATTGGGCCAAAACATTACGACGAACGGCGGTTATGAAAAATGGGCGATACTCGGCGGATTTTACCGGCTGAACTATACCTACAAAGACCGGTACTTGCTGGAAGTAAACGGCCGCTACGATGGTTCTTCCAAATTCCCGTCCGACCAGCGCTATGCATTTTTTCCTTCTGTATCGGCGGGCTGGAGACTATCGAAAGAATCCTTCTGGCATGTGGACCCGGCACTGATCACCGATGTAAAGATCCGCGCATCTTACGGATCCCTGGGGAATGGGAATATCAATTCCTATGCCTTCCAGGAAAAATTTGCTATCACCCAGTCGGGCAGAATACTCAACGGCATAAGACCGCAGCAAACCAGCCAGCCGAATGTTTTGCCAGCCGGTCTCACCTGGGAAACATCCACTACCCAGGATCTGGGCATTGACATCTCCCTGCTCAACAACAGGCTGGTGCTGACAGGCGATGCCTATGTTCGTAAAACAACGGATATGTTTACGGTAGGCCAAACCCTGCCCGCAGTATTTGGAACCGATGTGCCCAAAGGCAACTATGCCGATTTAAAAACCATCGGATGGGAAGGATCCGTGATGTGGAGGGATCAGTTCCTGGTTGCTTCCAAACCCTTTCATTACAACGTTGGATTCTGGATGTCGGATTACCAGGCAACCATTCTCAAATACAACAACACCAATAATAAACTCACGGATTATTATCCCGGAGAAAAGCTGGGTGAAATATGGGGTTATGTAAATGACGGATACTGGACAGCGGATGATGTTGCCGGAGCCGCAGCAGCACAGGCTATCTTCAAAGCGTCCAACAGCGGCCAGTGGTTACCGGGCGATATTAAGTTTAAGGATCTGAATGGAGATAAAGTGATTAATAACGGGGATAATACCGTTGCCAATCACGGGGACATGAAAATCATCGGTAACTCCACCCCGAGATATACCTATGGAATAAGTCTTGGTGCAGACTGGAGCAGTTTTTTCTTTTCTGCTTTTTTGCAGGGAGTGGCAAAGCAGGACTGGTGGCCGGGCACCGAGTCGGATGTATTCTGGGGCCAGTATAACCGGCCTTACAACTATGCGTTCCAATCGCAGGTCGGGCATATCTGGTCTGAAGACAATCCGAATGCTTACTGGCCCAGGTACCGCGGTTATGTGGCGCAGAATGGCAGTGGCGAACTCGCCAAAGCGCAGTCAAAGTACCTGCAGAATGCCGCTTATATCCGGTTAAAAAATATCCAGGTGGGTTATAACCTGCCCGGATCCCTTGTTCAGAAATGGAAACTCTCCGCTATCCGTTTTTATATTTCCGGAGAGAACCTGATTTCCTTTTCACCGCTTTATAAGGTAACAAAGGATATAGATGTGGAAAGTATTGGCAAATCGGATGTGATTCTTACCGGCACAACGAATAATGGTAATGGGAATAATTATCCGATTTTGAAAAGTGTTACCCTGGGCCTGTCTGTTACTTTATAATCTTTACTTCATTAACCGAAAAAAAAGAACGTATGCTCCGAATAAATAAATATCATAAACTGCTGGCCTTCCTGATGTCCGCGTTTATTTTAACAGGCTGTAATAAAAACCTGGATCAGAAGCCGCAGTCCACTGCCGGCAAAGATGCCATTTTTGGCAGCGAGGACGGATTGAAATTGTATGTGAATTCATTCTATAATATTCTTCCGGGAATCAATGACACCTATAAGGCGGATGATATTTCCGATTATGGCGCCCGGAACCTGGTGGCTGATTATCTGCGCACGGGTGCTTACAGTTCCCGGCAGAGTACCGGATGGACCTGGACGAACCTGCGGAACGTGAATTATTTTCTGGCCAACAATAACAATCCCAACATTCCCGAAAGCGTGCGGGATAATTATAACGGCATCGCCAGATTTTTCAGAGCCTGGTTCTATTTCGATATGGTAAAAAGATTCGGCGATGTTCCCTGGATCGGCAAGCCCATGGATGTGGATGATCCATCGCTCTATGCGCCCCGCGATTCGCGCACCCTGGTGATGGATTCTGTACTGGCGGATCTGGATTATGCCTGCACGCATATAACCCTGAATGATGATAAGACCCGCAGCCTGATTACCAAATGGGTAGCCTACGGATTGAAATCCCGGGTATGTCTTTTCGAAGGCACATTCAGGAAATATCAGACCGGTTACAACCTGGCTTCCTCCGCGGGCGAATGGTTGCAGCGGGCGGCGGATGCCTCCAGAGCCGTGATGGATAGTTCAGGGTTTAAACTCAATACGGCAGGCGGAACGGATCTATCCTACCGTCAGTTGTTCATCAGCACGGCGCCGGTAACCAATGAAGTGATGCTCTCTGATGTGAGCAGTACCAGTCTGGCTGTTTATAACGATGCTACTTGGTACTATGCCAGTTCCACCTATGGAGTGCGTTTCAGCTTTACACGCACTTTCATCAACACGTACCTGAACCTCGATGGCACGCCGTTTACCGATGTTCCAGGCCATGAGACCATGACCTTTCCGCAAGAAGTGCAGAATCGTGATAAAAGACTGAAGCAAACCATTCGCGCCGGTAACTATACCCGCATCAGCAGCGGCAAAACGGTGCCTGCTCCGCCGGTATTCACGTATACTTACACCGGATATCAGCCCATTAAGTGGAGCCTCGACGATGATTATTATGATAACGGGGCAAACAGTATAAATTCCATCTCCCTGATGCGGTATGCAGAGATTTTATTGAATTATGCCGAAGCAAGAGAGGAACTCGGACAACTTACGGATGATGACTGGGCCGCTACCATCGGTGCACTCCGTGCGAGAGCAGGTATTACCGGCGGCCTCACAACCAAACCCACGATCGTGGATCCATATCTGCAAACCAACTATTTCCCCGATATCAGTGATCCTGTATTGCTTGAAATAAGGAGGGAAAGAGGAATTGAATTAACACTGGAAGGATTCCGGTTTTATGATCTCGTGAGGTGGAAACATGGTGATCTCCTGTTGCAGCCCTGGAATGGTATGTATGTGCCGGCCCTCGACCAGCCGATGGATCTGAATGGGGATGGTGTTTTTGATGTGGCTTTTTATAAAGTAATGCCGGCCAATCCGGTCGCGGGGGTAAAATACATCAATGTGGCGCCGACCAACAATGGCGTGGTTAATCCGCAGCAGCTTTCTAATGGTACTTATGGGGAATTGCACTGGCTTGACAATGTGAGCAGGGACTGGCAGGACTATAAATATCTTTATCCGATCCCTTTGACGGATCTGCAGCTGAATCCGGCACTTGGACAGAATCCGGGCTGGGATTAAATTCGCTCGTTCAAAAGATATTGTATGTATAAAAGAATTTTCGGACTGTTGATACTTTGTTTTTTTTCGACGGCGTCATTGAACGCCCAGCAATTCCGGGTGGCTACCTATAACCTGCGTTATGCCAACCATGGAGACTCCCTGCATGGCAACGGGTGGGGCCAGCGTTATCCGGTGATTGCGGGACTGATCCGCTTTCATGACTTTGATATATTCGGAACACAGGAAGGTCTGTATCATCAGCTGAATGATCTGAAAGACAGCCTTCCGGGTTATACTTATATCGGCATCGGCAGGGACGATGGGATTAATGGGGGAGAGCATTCTGCCATATTTTACAAAACCCAAAAGTTCAGCCTGCTTAAAAAAGGAGATTTCTGGTTGTCGACCGTTACCGATAAACCCAATAAGGGATGGGATGCCGTATTGCCGCGCATCTGTTCCTGGGGAAAATTCAAAGAGAACAAAACCGGATTTGTATTTTTCTTTTTCAACCTGCACATGGATCATATCGGCGTAGTGGCCAGGGCAGAAAGTGCGAAGCTGGTGCTGGCAAAGATTAAGGAGATGGCAGGAAAAACGCCGGTCATCCTGACGGGCGACTTCAATGTGGACCAGACCAGCGAACCGTATCATTTGCTGAACGAATCCGGCGTGCTGAAAGATTCTTACGATCTTTCGTCGTTTCGTTATGCACTCAACGGCACGTTCAATAATTTTAAAACGGACCGGAAAACCAGCAGCCGGATAGATCATATTTTTCTCAGTAAAGGCTTTACCGTAAGTCGCTATGGTATATTGACGGACAGCTACCGGTCCGCCAATGCCGATACCGCTGCGTCTGCCAGCGCCAATTTTCCCAAAGAGGTTTCCCTGGCAAAATTTACCGCCAGGGAACCTTCTGATCATTTTCCGGTAATGGCGGAGATAGAATATAAGAAATGAGTTAGTACATTTTGTCAGGCTGCTGAATCTGGTACGGCTATTGAGCCGGCATCCCTATGTTTGAACTCAATCATAGCGATGCGGTATTGCTGGATGGATATTCCCAGACCATTAGCCAGCTGTATCAAACCATTTCCCCTTCGGTGCTGCATATTAAAAATAAGGGGCGGAAGCGTGGAGAAGGAAAGCCATTGGGAGAAGCCACCGGTTCAGGTTTTTTAATTTCCTCCGACGGTTATATTGTTTCGAATCACCATGTGGTGCAGGGTGCGTCTGAGCTGTTTGTAACACTGGGTGATGGAACGACGCTGAATGCGGAGTTGAAAGGGAGTGATGCATCCACCGATATGGCGATACTGAAAGTGGACGGTAAAAGCTTTCCCGCTTTGTCTTTTGCCGACTCGGATAAGATCAAACCCGGACAAATAGCCATTGCCATCGGAAATCCCTACGGGCTTCAGCAAACGATCACCGCGGGGGTAGTGAGTGCAGTTGGAAGGAGTCTCCGGGCAGGAAACGGGAGACTGATTGATGATGTTATCCAAACCGATGCTGCCCTGAACCCGGGCAATTCAGGAGGGCCCCTGCTGGATTCAGCGGGTCGTGTGATCGGTGTGAATACGGCCATTATTCCCTCTGCGCAGGGGATTTGTTTTGCCATCTCTGCAAATCTGGCATCTTATGTAGCCGGGGAGCTAATCATAAAGGGAAAGGTAAACCGTGCGCTGATCGGCATTGCCGGCCAAACGGTGGAACTCAGCAACAGGATGAGAGAATACAACCGGCTGAAAAACAAATCCGGTATTTTTGTATTTGAGGTAATGAAGATCAACGCGCTGAACCACCGGAAGATACAATACGGCGATATTATTGTATCCTTCAATGGCAATGAAGTGGAATCCATCGATGGATTATTCAAGTACCTGAATGAAGCATCGATTGGGCTTCCTGTGCAAATTGACCTTTTGCGGGAAGGAAAATTAATCAAAGAAGTGATCATCCCGGAGCGGGCGGCAAACTGATCGAAACGG
>Ga0105240_10002513_pt1 | contig 29469 bp, 23 predicted proteins | sample KBSC54metaG_FD_80426 | JGI IMG/M metagenome (GOLD analysis project Ga0105240, IMG submission 80426) | Corn rhizosphere microbial communities from Kellogg Biological Station, Michigan, USA - KBS C5-4 metaG | ecosystem: Host-associated > Plants > Roots > Rhizosphere > Soil | place: Michigan, USA... | reverse complement strand
GCGCTGCCCGACGTGCGCGATGGGCTCAAGCCGGTGCACCGGCGCATCCTGTTCTCGATGGGCGAGCAGGGGCACACCCCCGATCGGCCCTACGTCAAGTCCGCCCGCGTGGTCGGCGACGTCATGGGTAAGTACCACCCGCACGGCGACCAGGCGATCTACGACACCCTGGTGCGGATGGCCCAGCCGTTCTCGATGAACCTGCTGCTGATAGACGGCCAGGGGAACTTCGGCTCGGTGGACAACGACCCGCCGGCGGCCATGCGCTACACCGAATCGCGGATGACCAAGGCCGCGGTGGCGATCCTGGCCGACCTCGACAAGGACACCGTCGACTTCAAGGACAACTACGACGGCTCGGAGCACGAGCCGGTGGTGCTGCCTTCGCGCATCCCCAACCTGCTGGTGAACGGCTCGGGCGGTATCGCGGTCGGCATGGCCACCAACATCCCGCCGCACAATCTGGGCGAGGTGGTCGACGCCTGCCTGGCCTACATCGACGACCCGGAGATCAGCCTCGACGCCCTGCTCGACATCGTGCCGGGCCCGGATTTCCCCACCGGCGGCCAGATCGTCGGCCGCACCGGCGCGCGCACCGCGCTGATGACCGGCCGCGGCTCGGTGATCATGCGCGGCATGGCCTCGATCGAGGAGATCCGCAAGGAACGCGAAGCGATCATCATCCACTCGATCCCCTACCAGCTGAACAAGGCCGCGCTGGTCGAGCGCATCGCCGAGCTCGTGCGGGAAAAGCGGATCGAGGGCATCTCCGACCTGCGTGACGAGAGCGACCGCCAGGGCATGCGCATCGTCATCGAGATGAAGCGCGACGCGCCCGCCGACGTGATCCTCAACCAGCTCTACCGCTACACGCCCCTGCAGTCGTCGTTCGGCGTCAACGCCCTGGCGCTCAACCGCGGCCGGCCCGAGCAGATGGGCCTGCGCGACATGGTCACCGCCTTCGTGGATTTCCGCGAGGAGGTGGTGGTCCGGCGGACCAAGTTCGAGCTCAGCAAGGCCCGCGACCGCGGCCACGTGCTGGTGGGCCTGGCCATCGCGGTGGCCAATATCGACGAGTTCATCCACATCATCCGCTCGTCCAAGGACCCGGCCGAGGCCCGCGAGCGGCTGATCGCCAGGGACTGGCCGGCGGGCGACATGCTGCCGCTGGTCGAGCTGATCGCCGACCCACGCACCCTGGTCATCGACAAGAACCTGATCCGGCTGTCGGACGAGCAGGCCCGCGCCATCCTGGCGCTCACGCTGTCGCGTCTCACCGGCCTCGGCCGCGACGAGATCTTCGGCGAAGCCCAGACCCTGGCCGCCGCGATCCAGGGCTACCTGGAGCTCCTGGCCTCCCGCGAGATGGTCATGGCCATCGTGCGCGAGGAGCTGGTGGAGGTCCGCGAGGCCTTCGCCGTGCCGCGTCGCACCGAGATCGTCGACGGCGACGCCGACGTCGAGGACGAGGACCTGATCGCCCGCGAGGACATGGTGATCACCGTCACCCACGGCGGCTATGTGAAGCGCACGCCCCTCAGCATCTACCGGACCCAGCATCGGGGCGGGAAGGGCCGCTCGGGCATGTCCACCAAGGACGAGGATGCGGTGACCCGCGTCTTCTCCGCCAACACCCACACCCCGGTGCTGTTCTTCTCGTCCGGCGGCAAGGTCTACAAGCTCAAGGTCTGGCGCCTGCCGATCGGCACGCCGACCTCGCGCGGCAAGGCCTGGGTCAACCTGCTGCCCATCGAGCCCGGCGAAAGCATCACCTCGATCCTGCCGCTGCCGGAGGACGAGGCCACCTGGGACCAGTACGACGTGATGTTCTCCACCCGCTCGGGCGGGGTGCGGCGCAACAAGCTCTCCGACTTCGTGGACGTCCGCCGCAACGGCAAGATCGCCATGAAGCTGGATGAGGGCGACCAGATCATCGGCGTCGGCACCTGCAACGCCGGCGTCAACGACATCCTGCTCACCACCGCGCTCGGCCGCTGCATCCGCTTTGCGACCGAAGAGGTCCGGGTGTTCGCCGGCCGCGACTCCACCGGCGTGCGCGGCGTGCGGCTGGCCGAGGGCGACAGCGTGATCTCCATGGCCATCCTGCGCTCGGTGGCCGCGACGCCCGCGGAGCGCGCGGCCTACCTGAAGCACGCCACGGCCATGCGCGCGGCGGCCAGCGGCGAGCCGGCGGAGGCCGACGAGGCCCCGGCGGTGGAGGACGACGAGGGCGACGGCGAGACCGTGACGCTCAGCGTCGAGCGGATCGCCGAACTGGGCGCCGCCGAGGAGTTCATCCTGACGGTGTCCACCGAGGGCTACGGCAAGCGCTCCTCGGCCTACGATTTCCGCCGCACGGGACGCGGCGGGCAGGGCCTGCTGGCGCAGGACCTCAGCAAGCGCGGCGGCCGCCTGGCCGCGTCCTTCCCGGTGGACGACGCCGACCAGATCCTGCTGGTCACCGACCAGGGCCAGCTGATCCGCACGCCGGTCGGCCAGGTCCGCATCGCCAGTCGCAACACGCAAGGGGTGATCATCTTCCGCACCTCCGAGCAGGAGCATGTGGTCTCGGTCGAACGCCTGGCGGACACTGGCGAGGACGAGGCCGAGGACCTGGACGGCGCCGCGCCGGATGAGGGCGAAGCCGACACGCCGGAAGCCTGACGGCCGGCAAGTTTCCCCTTGCCAGACGCGCGCTCCACGGCGAAAGGCGGGGATCGGGAGTTGGGGGACCAGCCGAATGATCCGCGTCGGGCTCTATCCGGGCACCTTCGATCCGATCCACAACGGCCACACCGACATCATCGGCCGGGCCGTCAAGCTGGTGGACAAGCTGGTGCTGGGCGTCGCCATCGACACCGGCAAGACGCCCATGTTCGACCTCGACGAGCGGGTGGCGATGGTCGAGGAGGCGGTCGCCCCTTTCCGCAACGCCACCGAGATCGTGGTGCAGCCCTATGAAGGCCTGACCACCCATTTCGCCCGCGAGATCGGGGCCGGCATCATGGTGCGCGGCCTGCGGGCCATGGCCGACTTCGAATTCGAGTTCGCCATCACCGCCATGAACCAGCAGCTCGACCGCAATATCGAGACGGTCTTCCTGATGGCCGATCCCCGTCACCTGGCGATCGCCTCGCGGCTGGTGAAGGAGATCGCGCAACTGGGCGGCGACGTGACGAAGTTCGTCAGCCCCAGCGTCAAGGACCGCCTGCTGGCCAGGGCGGGCCGCGGCTGATCCCGGCCGCTGGCGTCGCGGCCGCCGTCCCGCTACGAGTGAACCTCATGAAACGCACGATCCTCATCTCCGCCTGCGTGGCGGTCCTCGCCGCCAACGCCGCCGCCGCGCCGAAGGCCAAGGCCCCGGCCGCGCCGCCCGCCGCCCCGGCCGCCGCGCCGAGCGCCGTCGCGGCGCCCGGTCCTACCGACTGGCGCACGCCCGATCCCAACGACGTCCTGGTGATCGACACCAACAAGGGCCGCATCATCGTCGAGATGACGCCGGAGGTGGCCCCGCAGCACGTGGCGCAGATCCGCGCGCTCGCGCACGAGAACTTCTACGACGGCCTGCGGTTCTTCCGGGTCATCGACAAGTTCATGGACCAGACCGGCGACCCGCAGAACAACGGCCAGGGCGGCTCGGCCAAGCCCAATGTCCCTGCCGAGTTCACCTTCCGCCGGGGGGCCGACCTGCCGTTCGTGATGGCCGCCGACCAGACCGTGGCCGAGATCGGCTTCATCAAGTCCCTGCCGGTGGAGAGCCAGTCGATGATGCTGGCGGCCATGACCAAGGACCAGAAGGTCACCGCCTGGGCGCTCTACTGCCAGGGCGTCATGGGCATGGCCCGCGACGACAACCCCGACAGCGGCAACAGCCAGTTCTTCCTGATGCGCTACCCCTATCCGTCGCTGGAACGGAAATACACCGCCTGGGGCCGGGTGATCAGCGGCCAGGACGTGGTGCGCCAGATCAAGGTGGGTGAGCCGGTGGAAGATCCCCAGGATCGCATGGAACGCGTCCGGGTGCTCGCCGATTTGCCTGAGAAGGACCGCCCGAAGGTCCGCGTGATCGACCCCAAGGGGCCGTGGTTCAAGGCCCAGATCGCGCGGGTCCGCGCGGCCAAGGGCGCCGACTTCACGGCCTGCGACGTAGAGATACCTGTAGAAATCAAGTGATTGGCCTGTTGAGGTGAAATGATGGATCCCGAAGACACCCTGATCATGGAGCTGGCCACCGGCCCCGTGACGATCAAGCTGCGCCCGGACCTCGCGCCCCAGCATGTGGAGCGGATCAAGGAGCTGGCGCGCGAAGGCTTCTACGACGGGGTGGTGTTCCACCGGGTGATCCCGGGCTTCATGGCCCAGGGCGGCGACCCGACCGGCACCGGCTCGGGCGGCTCCAAGAAGCCGAACCTGCCTGCCGAGTTCTCCAAGGCCCCGCATGTGCGCGGCGTCTGCTCGATGGCGCGGACCGCCAATCCGAACTCCGCCAACAGCCAGTTCTTCATCTGCTTCGACGACGCCCGGTTCCTGGACAACCAGTACACCGTCTGGGGCGAGGTCACCGAGGGCATGGAGCACATCGACGCCCTGCCCAAGGGCGAACCGCCGCGCGATCCGGGCGAGATCAAGTCCATGAAGGTCGCCGCGGACGCCTGAGGGCGCGTGTCGTGGCCCCGCGGCTGAAGGTCTTCGTCACCTCCGACGGGCTCACCGACTATGTCGTGGCGGTGAGCTCGCGGGCCAAGGCGCTGGCCGCCTGGGGCGTGCGTCAGGACGTCTTCAAGGAAGGCCAGGCCCACGAAACCGACGACCCGGCGCTGGCGAAGGCCGCGCTGGCGCAGCCCGGCGAGGTGCTGCGCCGCCCGTCGGGGACCCGCGGGGCGCTGGCCAGGCTGAAGCCGGCTAAGGCCGCCGAGCCCAAGGGGCCGACCAAGGCGCAGCGCAAGGCGGTGGCCGACCTGGAGGCGAAGCTCGCCGGCCTGCAGACCGCCCATGAGCGTGCGCGCGCGAAGGCCGAGGCCGAGCGCGCGGCGGCGGAGCGCCGGCTTGCCGCCCTGGCCGAGGCCCAGGCGGCCGAGCGCGAGGCTATCGAGGCGAAGCTGCGGGCGGCGCGACGGGCGCTAGGGTGACGATCAGCGGATAGTGGTCCGATCCCAGCCGGGGTCCGCGCCGGACGCTGGTCGTGGCCCAGCCCGGGCCGGCGTAGACGTGGTCGATCGGGAAGATCGGGATCGGCGCGGCCCAGGGCCAAAGGCCCGTGCGCCCCGTCGGCCAGGTGGCGAGCGCCCGGTCGCGCCGGATCAGCCCCAGCCGCGCATCGTCGTGCTGTCGGCGGAACGACCAGGGCGTCGAGTTGAAGTCGCCGCCCAGGATCATCCGCTCGCGCGGCAACTGGCTCACGACCCGGCGCAGCACCTTGCCCTGGGGGACCAGGTCCAGGGTGGTCGGCCAACCGGTGTTGGTCACCATCACCTCGAGGGGGCCGCCGCCGATGTCGTAGGTGGCGTTGACCCAGGTCAGGCGGCTGTCGCCCGACAGGCGCGGGCGCTGCATCGCCAGATAGGGCGCGTGGGTGAAGATCATGTCGCTGGACTGGGCGCCGGCGACCCGCCAGCCGGTGCGCGCGACGATCAGGTTGCGCAAGCCCGGGCTGGCCTCCTCCACCAACAGGACGTCTGGGTTCTCGGCCTTCAGCCAGGCCACGACCTGCTCCCGATGGCGGTTGTCGCGCCAGACATTGAACTGGATGACCTTGATCTCGCCCGGCGCGCCGGGGGGCGCGGTAGGCCCGGCGTCGCGCAGGAACTCCGGGGCCATCAGGGCCGCCGCGGCCAACCCGCCCACGGCCGCCAGGGTCAGGCCCGCCCGGCGGTTCGGCCCCACGCCGCAGGCCGCCAGCAGCGCGCCCAGGATCGCGCCGACCAGGTAGACCGGCGCCCAGTGGGTCAGGATGTCGAGCCCGGCGCTGAAGCGCCCGCCGTGCGCCATGACCGCGGCCCCCGCGGAGGCCGCCGCGAGCATCGCGCCCAGGGCTCCCAGAAACATTCGCGCGCGGTGCATGCGGCGGCCCAACTTGACGCGCGCGGAGTCGCATGCGCTTCACCGGGACTTCATGCAGCTTCGCGACTTCGATTTCCATCTCCCCGACGCGGCCATCGCCCTTCGGCCCGCGAGCCCCCGGGACGCCGCGCGCCTGCTGGTGGTGGCGCCTGGCGCGCCGCTCCGCGACCTCACGGTCCAGGACCTGCCCGGCGAACTGCGCGCCGGCGATATCCTGGTGCTCAACGACACCCGCGTGATCCCGGCGCGGCTGAAGGGCCTGCGCCATCGCGGCGAAACCCAGGTGGCCGTCGAGGCGACGCTGCACCGCCGGCTCGCCCCCCACCGCTGGTCGGCCTTCATGCGCCCGGGCAAGCGCCTGGCCGAAGGCGACCGCGTGACGTTCGGCGAAAGCTCGGACCGGGCCTGTCTCCTGGGCGCGCTCGACGCCACCATCACCGGCAAGGGTGAGGGCGGGGAGGTGACGCTGTCCTTCGATCTGGCGGGCCCGGACCTCGACGCCGCGATCGCCGAGCGCGGGGCCATGCCGCTGCCGCCCTACATCGCCGCCAAGCGCGCCGAGGACGCCCAGGACCGCGCCGACTACCAGACCATCTATGCGGAGGAGGACGGCTCGGTGGCCGCGCCGACCGCCGGCCTGCATTTCACGCCACAGCTCTTCGAGCGGCTCGCGGCCGCCGGCGTCGAGACCGCCTTCGTGACCCTGCACGTGGGCGCCGGCACCTTCCTGCCGGTGAAGACCGAGGTGGTGGCCGAACACCGCATGCATCCGGAGTGGGGCGAGGTGGATGCGGCGACCGCCCAGCGCCTGAACGCGGTCCGCCAGGCCGGCGGGCGGATCGTCTGCGTCGGCACGACCTCGCTGCGCCTCCTGGAATCGGCGACCGGCGAGGACGGCGTCGTGCACGCCTTCGAGGGCGAGACCGCGATCTTCATCACCCCCGGCTACCGCTTCCGCGCGGCCGATGGCCTGATGACCAATTTCCACCTGCCGAAATCGACCCTGTTCATGCTGGTGTCGGCCTTCGCGGGCCTCGAAACCATGCGCGGCGCCTATGCCCACGCCATCGCCGCGGGCTACCGGTTCTATTCCTATGGCGACGCCAGCCTGCTCTGGCGGGCGGCCTGATGGCGGCCTTTCCCTTCACCATCGCGGCCACCGACGGCAAGGCGCGGACCGGCGTTCTCGCCACCCCGCGCGGCGAGATCCGCACCCCGGCCTTCATGCCCGTCGGCACGGCCGGGACGGTCAAGGCGCTGACCGTCGACCAGGTGGCGGCAACCGGCGCCGACATCCTGCTGGGCAACACCTACCACCTGATGCTGCGCCCGACCGCCGAGCGGGTGGCCCGGTTGGGCGGGCTGCACCGGTTCATGCGCTGGGAAAAGCCGATCCTCACCGACTCGGGCGGCTTCCAAGTGATGTCGCTCTCCAAGATCTCCAAGGTCACCGAGGAGGCGGTGACCTTCCAGAGCCACATCGACGGCTCGCGCCATGTGCTGACCCCGGAGCGCTCCATCGAGATCCAGGCCGATCTGCTGGGCTCGGACATCGTCATGCAGCTGGACGAGCTGGTGGCCCTGCCGACCACCGAGGACCGCGCCGCCGAGGCCATGCGCCGTTCGGCCCGCTGGGGCGAGCGGTCGAAGGCGGCGTTCGGCGCGCGCGAGGCCCAGGCGCTGTTCGGCATCCAGCAGGGCGGCCTGTCCGAGGCCCTGCGCCGCGAGTCCGCCGAGCGGCTGACCGAGATCGGCTTCGACGGCTACGCCATCGGCGGCCTGGCGGTGGGCGAGGGGCACGACGGCATGTGCGAGGTGCTGGACTATGCGCCGGGCCTGCTGCCGGCCAGGCGCCCGCGCTACCTGATGGGCGTGGGGAAGCCGATCGACATCGTCGAGGCGGTGGCCCGCGGCGTCGACATGTTCGACTGCGTCCTGCCCACCCGCTCGGGCCGCCACGGCCAGGCCTGGGGCTGGGAGGGCTCGGTCAATCTGAAGAACGCCCGCTTCGCCGACGACGAGGCGCCGCTGGACGCCGCGAGCGCCTGCCCGGCCTCGCGGGACTATTCCAAGGCCTATCTGCACCACCTGGTGAAGTCCGAGGAGATCCTCGGCCAGGTGCTGCTCTCCTGGCACAACCTGGCCTTCTTCCAGCAGCTGATGACCGCGCTTCGCCAAGCCATCTGCGAAGGGCGGCTGGAGGCCTTCCGGCGCGACTTCGCCGCCCGGCAGCCGGCGCGATGAGCCCGACCCTGCCGCGCCCCGTGCGGTGGGTGTTCGCCGCTGCGCTCTGCGCCTATCTGGCCTGCGCGGCCTGGCTCGTCTGGCGCACCTCGGTGCTCGAGCCCTATTCGGACATGTACGACTGGCTGGCGCGCTGGCGCGACCTGCAGGCCGGCGGCGACCTCGGCCGCTACCTCTGGGCGCCGCACAACTTCCATCACCTGGCGTGGACCTTCGCCATCCTCGACCTGGACATCCGCGCCTTCGGGGCCAGCGGATACCTCTTCCTGGCGGCGGGAGTCCTCAGCCTGGCCGTCACGGCGGCCCTGCTGGCGCGGGTGGCGGCGGAGGCGGCGGGGCCGGGCCTGCGGGTCGCGGGCGGCGGCGTCGCCGCCGCGCTCGCCCTGATGGGCTGCCACGTCCTCGACACCAACGCCGAGATCGAGACCACCTATGTCCACGCCCTGGTCTTCGCGGTCGCCGCCATCGTCCTGGCCGCCCGTCCGGGCCCGCGGCCCGCGTGGCGGCAGGGCGGGGCGCTGCTCTGCGCCGTCGCCGCGGGGCTCGGCAATGCGGCCGGGCTGGCGGTGTGGCCGGCGCTGGCCGTCACGGCCTGGCGGTCGGGGCGCCGCGGCTGGGCGCTCGCGATCCTGGCCACGGGCGCCGTCTTCGGCGCGGCCTATGCGACCGGCCAGAGCGCGCCGGCCGCCGGGGCGGGACGCCTGGGGACCGCGCTCGCCCTCGCGCTCAACGATCTGGCCCTGCCCTGGGTGCGGGCCTGGCCGCCGCTGGGCGTTCCCCTGGGGCTCGCCATCCTGACCCTGGCGCTGGCGGCGGTGGTCCTGAAGGGCCGCCGCGCCGCCCCCTGGCCGGCGCACGCCGCCCAGGGCCTCATCCTCTTCTCGCTCGGCACGGCGGCCATGACCGGCCTCGGGCGCGCCGGCCTGATCGCGCCGGACCTGGTCCCCATGCGCTACGCCGTCCTGCTGATCCCGCTGCACGCGGGCCTGTGGATCCTGGCGCTGCCCGACATCCGCCGGCTCCTCGCAGGGAGGCCGCGGGCGGCCGCCGCCGCCGTCCTCGCCGCCGCCGGGCTGATGCTGACCCATCAGGCGGTGATGGCGGTCTTCGCGATCCGCACCGCCGACGCCAACCTGCGCCTGGTCGCCGACTTCCGGGAGGGCCGCCGCACGCCGGCCATGCGCAGCGGCGTCTATCCCGACCTCGACGCCGCCCAGGCGCTCGCCCAGGGCCTGCGCCGCGACGGCTATTACCAGCGCGAGCTGCGGCCCGACCCGCCGCCGTTCAGCGGATCGGGTACTTCGGCTTCATCGACTGGTCGATGACCGGCGCGCCGGCCAGCACGTGGCTCGGCGTCGCCGGCGGGTTGCAGCCCTTGGCCTCGCCCAGGCCCTTCAGATAGGCGCGCCGCACGGCGCCCGCGGTGATCGCGGCCTGGACGATGCGGTCGTGCCGCTCGGCGCCGGTCAGCTTGCGCACCCAGCCGCGGAACGGGATCACGTCGCTGGCCGCCCCGGCCATCAGGCCCAGGGCGCCGCTCTTGCCCTTGTCCAGCAGGTCGTCCTCGTCGACCGACGGGGTGTCGAGGTCCGCGCCCAGCGCGTCGTTGATCGGCTTCAGCAGCACCGCCAGCTCCTGGCAGCGCCCGGTCTTCGGCCGTTCGTAGGGATCGGCCATGGCCTGCAGCAGCACCTCGGGGATCTTGGTGCGCAGCACGTTGAGGTCGCGCAGCGGCGCCTGGGCCGCGCCCCGCAGCCCCTCGCGATTCGCCTCGCTGGTGGTCTCCACCTTGGGCGAGCCGTCGCGGCGCTCGGTCATGCAGCCGGCCAGCGCCAGGGCGGCGGCGGAAACGGCGAGGAGGGTCGTGAATCTCATCTGGGCGAGCCTTGAACGACATCCTGGCGAGTTCAGGGCGCCTTGCCTAGCCGGGGTGCGGCGCCTAAGGTCCGCGCCGCTTCGCCAGGGCGTCAACCGCCTCGCGTCGTGGGCCGGTAGCTCAGTGGTAGAGCATTCGACTTTTAATCGAATGGTCGTGAGTTCGAACCTCACCCGGCCTACCAGCCTTCGCTGGCTTCGCCAGCTTCGGCTCGGCAAGCCAGCCGAGGCATTTGGGGCGAAGACAGTGAAGGCTGCCGCGCCGTAGCCCAAAGGGCGAAGGCGGGCTTCCACCGCCTCTCACCTCTGACTACATTCCTCGACGCTGCGGCGGGCTACGACGGCCCTGTGGCGCGCCAATCCGGCCCCACCTCGGACGCAGGGTCCAGGCGTCTTCGCAAGAGCGCCTTCCCGCCGCAGCGCCCCTACTGCTGCTGTTGCTGCCGTTGCTGGTCGTAGGCCAGGCCCGAGTATTGCGCCCGGCGCTGGCCGGGGCGCGGCGCCGGCTGGGAGATGCGCAGGAATTCCGGCTCGCTGACCGCCGCGCGCGCCTTGCGCACGGTGACGCCCACCGCCAGCTCGCTCTCCGCCTCGCCCTTGTAGACCCCACGCGAAGGCGGCACGTCGGAATAGTCGCGCCCGACGGCGCAGGCGATGTGGCGCTCGGCGGCGAGGATGTTGTTGGTGGGATCGAAGCCCACCCAGCGCAGGCTGGGCAGGAACGCCTCCACCCAGGCGTGGGTGGCGTCGGGGTCGGAGCGGTCGCCGGCCTTGCGGTCGGTGAACAGATAGCCCGAGACATAGCGCGCCGGCACGCCCCACTCGCGGCAGATCGCCAGCATCACATGGGCGAAGTCCTGGCAGACGCCCCGGCGGGCCTTCAGCACGTCGTCGATGGGGCTGTCGGCGCGGGTGACGCCGGCCTCGTAGGCGAAGGCGTCGTAGATCGCGCCGTTCAGGTCGAGCATGGCGCGCAAGGGGTCGCGGACCCGCAGCTCGTCCAGCTTCTTCTCGGCCACGAAGGCCCGCAGCGCCTCGGTGGGGCCGGCGAAGCCGTGCTGGTGCAGGTAGTCGAAGTGCTCGCCGCGCACGAAGTCCGACTTCAGCCGGTCCCATTCGCCCCGGTCCAGCTGGTCGGGCAGGGCGGGCGGCGGCTCGGTCTCGACGGCCGAGCGCGCGGTGATGGTCAGCCGGTCGTGCGGCTGGGGAATGTCGAAGTGGTAGACGGCGTTGCCGAAGGTGTCGGCGTAGGAGAACAGCTGCGCGGCCGGATCGATCTCCAGCTCGAAGCTGATCAGCCGCTGGTGGGTGCGCTTCTGCGGCTGCATCCACAGCTCCATGACGCTCTCGCGCACCGGCTGGTCGTACTGGTAGCGGGTCGAGTGGCGGACGGCGAGGAGCACGGGGGCGGGGTCCTTATGCGGCCAGGTTCAGGCAGGGAGGCGCTGTTCGAGGGTGTAGGCGACGAAGGTCTCGTAGACCTGGCGATGCACGGCGGCGCATTCGTCGAGCACCGCGCCCAGGAAGGCGCTGGATCCGCCCGCCTGCACCTCGCCGATGTCGGCGTACTGCAGCCGCGCGCGCAGGCGGCCGGCCAGGCGGTCGGGGCCGCTGACGCCGGCGGCCTCCACGTGGCGGCTCAGGAAACCCAGGTGCTCCTCGATCCGCGCGGTGCAGAATCGGACGGATCGCGGGAAGTCCTCGTCCAGCAGCAGGAACTCCAGGATGAAGCGGGGCTGCATGTCGGCGGTGTAGACCCGCAGGTAGGGCTCCAGCGCGCAGCCCATGCGCAGGAGGCTGGTGAGCGCCGAGTGGTCGTTGATGGCGCGGCGCTTGCGGTCGCCGAAGCAGACCTCCAGCAAGGCCCCGATCAGTTGGGCGCGCTCCAGGTAGACGCCCAGCAACAGGAACCGCCAGCCCTCGCCGTGGCTCATGGTGGCGTCCGCCGCGCCCTTGAAGAGGTGCAGGTCGGCGATGGTGTCGTGCAGGAAGGCCTGGCTGCCGTCGGCGAAGGTCTGGGCGGCCGTGGGGTCGCTCATCCGCAGGTGGATGAGGTTCAGCCGCTCCCAGGTCTCGGTGGTGATCTGGTCGCGCACCTGGCGGGCGTTCTCGCGGGCGCGGGCCAGCGAACTGGCCACCGAGCCGGCGTCCTCGCGGTCCAGCACCAGGGCGAGCGCCGCCTCATAGGGCCTGCGCGCCTTGGCCGCGTCGTCGGGGTCGCCCACCGCGGCCAGGGCGATGCGGGCGATCTGAGTGGCGGATTCGGTGCGGTCCAGCGTCGCCGTCAGCATGACGTCGGAGAGCCGGCACAGGTGCTCGGCGCGCTCCACATAGCGGCCGATCCAGTAGAGGCTGTCGGCGACCCTCGCGAGCATCATGCGCGCGATCCTTCGCAGGTATTGGCGAGCATCATGGCGAAAGGTCCTTGCGGTCGGTCAGCACCCAGGTGTCCTTCGACCCGCCGCCCTGGCTGGAATTGACCACCAGGGAGCCCTGGCGCAGGGCCACGCGGGTCAGGGCGCCCGGGGTCACCACGATCTTCTCGCCCGAGAGGATGAACGGCCGCAGGTCCACGTGCCGGGACTCGATGGCGTGGTCGATCAGGCACGGCGCCGTGGAGAGCTGGATGGTCGGCTGGGCGATGTAGTTGTCCGGGTCGGCCTTCAGGGCGGCGGCGAACTCGTCCTGCTGGGCCTTGGTGGAATGCGGCCCTACCAGCATGCCGTAGCCGCCCGAAGCGCCCACCGCCTTGACCACGAACTTGTCCAGGTTGGCCAGCACGTGGCCGAGCTGCGCTGGCTCGCGGCAGAGGAAGGTCTCGATGTTGGGCAGGATGGCGTTCTCGCCCAGGTAGTAGCGGATGATCGCCGGCACATAGGCGTAGACCGCCTTGTCGTCGGCGACACCGGTCCCCGGCGCGTTGCAGATCACCACGTTTCCGGCGCGGTAGGCGTTGAACAGGCCCGCCGAACCCAGCCCTGAGTCCCGCCGGAAGGTCAGCGGGTCGATGAAGTCGTCGTCGACCCGGCGGTAGATGATGTCGATCCGGCGCAGGCCCGTGGTCGTGCGCATGTAGACCATGTTGTCATGCACCACGAGGTCGCGGCCCTCGACCAGCGGCACGCCCATCAGGCGGGCCAGGTAGGCGTGCTCGAAATAGGCGGAGTTGTAGACGCCGGGCGTCAGCACCACGACCTGCGGGTTCGGCCGCCAGTCGGCCGCCATGGACTTCAGCGTGGTCAGCAGCAGGTCGGGGTAGCGGTCGATGGGCCGCACGCCCGCGCCGCGGAAGGTGCCCGGGAACACCCGCTTGGACGCCTCGCGATTGGCCAGCATGTAGGAGACGCCCGAGGGGACCCGCAGATTGTCCTCCAGCACCGCGAACTTGCCGTCGGGCTGGCGGATCAGGTCGGACCCGCAGACGTTGGCGTAGGCCTGGTGCGGCACATAGAGGTTCTGCATCTCGCGCCGGTAGGAGGGTGCGTTGAACACCAGGTCGCGCGGCACCACCCCGTCCATCAGGATCTGCTGGCCGGAATAGATGTCCGCCAGGAACATGTTCAGCGCCTTCAGGCGCTGGGTCAGCCCGGCCTCGATGGTCTTCCACTCTTCCGCCGCGATGATCCGGGGCAGGAGGTCGGTGGGGATGATCCGCTCTGTGGAGCTCTCGGCGCCGTAGACGGTGAAGGTGATGCCCTGCAGCAGGAAGAACCGCTCCAGGGTGCGCTGCCGCTCGGCCAGCTCGTCGGGGCTGAGCGTCTCGATGCGGGCGGCCAGCGCGGCGTAGTGCGGGCGCACGACGCCCTTGGCGTCACGCATCTCGTCATAGGGCGTGGCCGTCGCGTCGCCGGCCGCTCTCCGACTGGTCTCGCCGGCCTTGGCCGCACCCAACTTCACGCCTGACGTCCTTTTCCTGCGCCACAGTCCTTACGGCCCTTAGGGCGTCACCGGAAGACAGGCGCGACTATTCGGCCACGAACCGCGCCTGTGACGCGCGGCGCCCAGCCTTTGGGCGCCTCCGGGCCGGCCCCTAGGTGACAGTCTCGAAGGGCGCCGGTACACCCGGCCAAGGGGCGCGAGGATTCGAGAGCTTGGCTCGTCTTGTCTACGTCGCCGCCGCCGCCGCCCTGGCCAGCCAGGGGCTCCCGGCCGCCGCCGTCGCCGCCGAGCCCAAGGCGCAGATCGACGGCGCCCTGCCGTCGGACCTGCGCGCCGCCGTCGCCCGGGCGGTTGGCGAGACCGACAGGCCCATCGAGAACCGCTTCGAGGCCCGCCGGCGGGCCCGCGAAGCCGCCGAGGACGCCATCACCGTCCTGCGGTCCGAGGGCTACTACGCCTACGAGGTCGAGCCGGACATCGGCGAGGGCGACGCCCCGAGGCCCGTGGTCAAGATCGCGCCCGGGCCCCGCTTCGTGCTGGGAACGGCGCATATCGACTGGATCGGCGCTCCGCCCGACCCCGCCGCGGTCCAGGCGGCCCAGTCGGCGCTGACCCTGAGGCCCGGGCAGCCGGGGCGGGCCGAGGACGTGGTGGCCGCGGAGGGCCGCGCCGTCGCCGCCGTGCAGAAGCGCGGCTACGCCGACGTGAAGACCCGGCCGCGCGAGGTGATCGTCGACCACGCCGACCACACGGTGAGCCCCGACTACCGCATCGCCGCCGGGGCCATCGCCCATCTGGACGGCATCCAGCTCACCACCAACGGCCGCACCCATCCGGAATGGCTGCAGCACCTGGCGCCCTGGAAGCACGGCGAGGCCTACGATCCCGACGACGTGGCCGAACTGGAGCGCCGGCTGATCGACACCGGCGTCTATGAGTCCGTCACCGTGGCGCTCGCGCCCGCGACCGACCTCACCCCCGACGGCCTGCGCCCGGTGGTGGTCAGCCTCGCCGAGCGGCAGAAGCGCACCATCGAACTGGGCGCCAGCTACGACACCACCGAAGGCGCCGGCTTCGACGCCAAGTGGACGCGCTACAATGTGCTCGGGCGCGCCGACACCCTGTCGGTGCTGGGCCGGATCTCCAACATCGACAACCGCATACAGGTCGACCTTTCCCTGCCGCACTGGCTGATGCCGCAGCAGACCCTGGCCACCCGCGCGGCGGTCTATCGCAGCGCCACCCCGGCCTACGACCAGGAAGGCGTCATGGTCAGCGCCGACGTCACCCGCCGGTGGGGCCGCAACGCCACCTTCGGGCTGGCGGGCACCTACTTCACCTGGGGCGGCTCGATCGATCTCAGCCGCACCAGCGAGGTGCGGATCGGCAGCCTGACGCCGCTGGGCCGGGATATCGCCACCTTCGCGGGCCTGGCCGACATGGCGCTGGACCGCTCCGACGATCCGCTGGATCCCAAGCGCGGCTGGCGGGTGAGCGCACGGGCCGAGCCGACCCTGCTCACCGGCGACGGCACGCTGCCCTATCTGAAGGTGCAGGGGCAGCTCACCGGCTACCTGCCGCTGGGCGGCGGGGGCGCCACGGTGCTGGCCGGCCGCCTCCACCTGGGCAGCATCCTCAACGGGACCGTGTCGGAGATCCCCGCGCCGCAACGGTTCTACGCCGGCGGCGGCGGCTCAGTGCGCGGCTTCGGCTTCCAGGAGGTCGGGCCGCGGCTGGCCGACAACACCCCCCAGGGGGGCCTGTCGCTGGTCGACGGCTCGGTGGAACTGCGCCACGAATTCACCCCACGCTGGGGCGTGGTGGCCTTCGTGGACGCCGGCGCGGTGGGCGAGGCGCAGTTCCCGGACTTCGGCGATCTCAGCATCGGCGCAGGCCTGGGGCTGCGCTACAACCTGGGCTTCGGGCCGATCCGCGTCGACGTGGCCACCCCGGTCAGCGGCCGCCATGGCCAGGCGCCGTTCCAGCTCTACGTCAGCATCGGGCAAAGCTTTTGAGCGCGCCTGACGACATCCCGGTCCTGCGCCGCACGGCGCTGCCCAAGGCGATCGTGGCCGTGGCCCTGTCCGCCCTGGTGGCGATCGTGCTGCTCTTGGCCGGCCTTCGCTACGGCGTGCTGCTGCCGCAGACCCGCCTCCTGATCGAGGCCGGCGCCAACGGGCTGAAGGTGGGCCGCCTGGGCCGGCTGCAGGTCGAAGGCCTGGGCGGCGACATCTGGCGCGACCTGAGCGTCCGCAAGCTCACCATCCGCGACGAGGGCGGCGTCTGGCTGGAAGCCGATAACTTCCATATGACATGGACTTATGTCGAACTCCTGCGGCGGAACTTCCATGCCCAGAAGATCGAGGCGCAGGCGCTGAAGGTGCTGCGCCGCCCGACGCTCACCGCCAAGGGCAAGGACACCGGCCTGCCGCTCTCCTTCCACATCGACCAGGCCCACGCCCGCGTCGAGCTGGCGCCGGCCTTCAGCTACGAGCGCGGGGTCTACGACCTGGGCCTGAACCTCGACGTGGAGCGCAGCGGCGACCAGCGGGGCCAGGCGCGGGTGGCCAGCCTGCTGCATCCGGGCGACTACCTGAACGTCGATTTCGACCTGGCCAAGACCCGGCCGCTCGTGCTGCGCATCGACGGCGAGGAGGCCGAGGGCGGGGCCCTGGCCGGGGCGCTGGGCTTGCCGTCCCGCCAGCCGTTCCTGGTCGAGGTGACGGCCGGCGGCCGGATGTCTCAGGGCCGGTTCACCGCCTTCGCCAACTCCGGCGCCGTCCAGGCGGTGAGGGCGGTGGGCGACTGGACCCGGGACGGCGGTGAAGCCCGGGGCGTGATGTCGCTTACCGCCTCGAGCCTCACCGCGCGTTACGCCGAGCGTTTCGGGCCGCGCGCCACCTTCGTCCTGGTGGGACGGCGCGCGGGGCCCGACCTCTTTGCGCTGGAGGCGCGCGCGGCCGCCGAGAACCTGGCGTTCCGGGCGCACGGCCTGGGCGACCTGGGCCAGCGCCGCATCGGCCCGCAGGGTCTGGCGCTCACCGCCGACACCGCGGCCCTGTCGCGGATCACCGGCGGCCCAAAGATCGGCCCGGCGCGGATCGACGGCGTGCTGGCCGAGGCCACGCCCGGCTGGCGGTTCGCCGGATCGGCCGCGCTCTCCCGCGCCGTCCTCGGCAGCTACAGCCTCGCCCAGGCGTCCGGCCCCGTGGAGGTCACCGAGGCCGCCGGTCAATGGGACGTCAAGGCCAGGCTGACGGGGGCCGGCGGGGCGGGCGCGGGCTACGTCGCCGCCGCCTTCGGGGCGGCGCCCAAGGCGAACTTCAACGGCGCGCGGCTGGCCGACGGGCGGCTGCTGCTGCACGAGCTGCAGGTCACCGGCTCGGGCCTGACGCTCGAGGCGAGCGGCGCGCGCAGCCTGCTGGGCGGCCTGACCTTCAAGGGCAGGGCGGCGGTCTCCAACCTGACCGCGGCCCGGGCCGGGGCGGCGGGCTCGGCCCAGGCCGCCTGGTCGGCCAGCCAGGCCAGGGCGGGCCAGCCCTGGACCTTCACGCTCGAAGCGCGCGGCGAGCGGCTCGCCACCGGCTATCCGGAGCTCGACCGGCTGCTGGGCCGCGCCCCCCTGCTGAAGGCCCAGGCGAACCTCCAGGGCCGCCGCCTCGCCGTGGGCGCGGCCAGCCTGGATGGCGCGGCCCTGAAGGCCAGCACGGCCGGCGTGCTCGCCGCCGATGGCGGCCTCACCTTCAAGCTGGACTGGAGCGCGGACGGCCCGTTCCACGCCGGGCCGGTCGAGATCGCCGGCAAGGCCAAGGGCTCCGGCGCGATCACCGGGACGCTGGGCGCGCCGCGAGCCGACCTGATCGCCGACCTGGCCGAGATCGATGCGCCGCGCCTGCCGCTGAAGGACGCCCACCTGACGCTGAGCTTCCTGCGCAAGCCCGACGGGTCCAGCGGCATGACCGCGCTGACCGCGTCCAGCGCCTACGGTCCGGCGCGGGCGCGCTCGGACTTCCGCTTCCCGGAGGGCGGCGTCGACCTCACCGGCCTGTCGGTGGACGCCGGCGGGGTCAAGGCGTCCGGCTCGCTCTCCCTGCGCAGCCGCGCCCCGTCCGCCGCCAACCTGGAGGTCGCCGTCATCCGCGGCGCCTTCCTGGACGCGGGCCGGGTCGCCGGCACGGTGCGGATCGCCGAGGCCCCCGGCAGTCCGCACGCGGCGCTGAACCTGAGCGGCGAGGACCTGCGGCTCGGCGGTTCGAGCGTGACGATCCGCACGGCGAAACTCACCGCCGACGGTCCGCTCGACCGGCTGCCCTTCGCGACCCAGGCGGCGGGGACCTCGGGCGGCGGCGCCTGGAGCGTCAACGGCCGCGGCGTGCTGGCCAGCGCCAAGCCCGGCTACGCCGCGACCTTCGACGGCCAGGGCCGGCTGGGCGGCCGCGAACTCAGGACCGTGGAGACCACCCAGCTGCGGTTCGGCGGGCCCGAGCAGAGCGCGCGCCTGACGCTGGCCGCCTCCGACGGGGGCCGCCTCAACCTGGACGCCCGGCTGAGCGACGCCGGCGCCGATCTGCGCGCCCAGGTCGCGGGCCTCACGCTCGGCCTGATCGACGAGGACCTCGCCGGGCGCACCGACGCGACGCTCACCCTGCAGGGCCGCGGCGGGCGGCTGGACGGGACGCTGGAGGCCAAGCTCTCCGGCGCCCGCGGCCGCGGGACGCCGGTGGCTTCCGGGATCGACGGCGTGGTGCGCGGCAAGCTCTCGCCGGACAGCCTGGCCCTCGACATGACCGCCGCCAACGCCCAGGGCCTGGCCGCCAAGGCCAGCGTCGTCCTGCCCGCCGAGGCCAGCGCCACGCCGTTCCGCATCGCCGTCGTTCGGACCCGCCCGATGAGCGGGACCTTCTCCGCCCAGGGCGAGGTCCGGCCGCTGTGGGACCTGCTGGTCGGCGGCGAACGCAGTCTGGCGGGCAAGGTGATCGCGCAAGGAACGCTCGGCGGCACGCTCGCCAGCCCCAGCGCCAACGGCCAGATCGCCGTCGACGCCGGCCGCTTCGACGACGGCGTGACCGGCCTATCCCTGCGCAACGTGGCGCTGAAGGCCGACTTCGCCCGCGACGCCGTCAATGTCACCTCGGCCAGCGGCGTGGACGGACGCGGCGGGTCGGTGGCTGGGGTCGGCCGCATCAGCCTGATGCGCGAGGGCGTCTCCAGCTTCCGGCTGGACCTGAAAGGCTTCCGGCTGATCGACAACGACCAGGCCACGGCCTCGGCCACCGGCCGGGCGACCCTCGACCGCGGCGCCGACGGCAAGGTGCGGCTCTCCGGCGCGCTCACCATCGACCGCGCCGACGTGGCCGCGCGCCTGCCGACGCCTTCGGGCGTCGTGGCCATGGACGTGGTGGAGAAGAACCGCCCGCCGGACCTGCCGGTCTCCCTGCCGCCCGCCAACCAGGGGGGCGAGGGCTGGGCGCTGGACGTGGCGCTGAAGGCGCCGCGCGGCGTCTTCCTGAAGGGCCGCGGCCTGGACGTCGAGCTGTCGCTGGACGCCCGCGTCACCGGGACCAGCAGCCACCCGCAGCTCTCCGGCACGGCGCGGGTGGTGCGCGGCGACTACGATTTCGCCGGCAAGCGCTTCGAGTTCGATCCGACCAGCGTGGTCTACCTCTCGACGCGGGCCGACGGCGTCCGCCTCGACCTGACGGCGGCGCGCGACGATCCCTCGCTCGCCGCTCAGGTGCGCATCCGTGGCACGGCCGCGCGGCCCGAGATCAGCCTGACCTCGACGCCCAGCATGCCCAACGACGAGGTGCTCTCCCAGGTGCTCTTCGGCCGCACGGCCTCGCAGCTCTCGCCGCTGGAAGCCGCCCAGCTCGCCTCGGCGCTCTCCGGCCTGGCCGGGGGCGGCGGCTTCGACGTGGTCGGCAACCTGCGGACCTTCGCCCGCCTCGACCGCCTGGCGCTCGGCGGCGGCGATGCGGCCTCGGGCGGTGTGACAATTTCCGGCGGCAAGTATCTGACGGACAACGTCTATCTTGAGCTCACCGGCGGTGGCCGCGACGGCGGGGCGGCGCAGGTCGAGTTCCGGGTGAAAAAGAACCTGTCCATCGTCTCGCGGGTGGGCGGCCAGGGAAACGGCCGCCTGGCCGTGCGCTGGCGGCGCGACTACTGAGCCGCAGGGCGGCTGCGCGCATAGGCCTGGGTGCCGCGCGTGATCACCGGGTCCGAGGGCAGGATCGCCTCGATCGGGATGTCGCTGGCCTGCGCCAGGCGGTCGTAGATCGGCCCGAAGTCCTGCAGGGTCGCGTCCAGCAGGTCCTGCAGCGACGGCACGACGAAATAGACCTGCTGGAAGTCGTCGATCCGGTAGGGCGTGCGCATCACGCGCTCCAGGTCGAAGCCCAGGCGGTTGGGCGAGGGATCGTCCAGGGCGAAGATCGATTCCGCGCGGCTGGAGACGATGCCAGCCCCATAGATCCGCGCGCCGTCCGGGGTCTGCAGCAGGCCAAACTCCACGGTGTACCAGTAGAGCCGAGCGAGGTTGGCGAGCTGACCCCGCTGCAAGGCCCGCTGGCCGCCCCGGCCATAGGCCTGCATGTAGTCGGCGAACACCGGGTCGGTCAGCATGGGCACGTGGCCGAACACGTCGTGGAAGATGTCCGGCTCCTGCAGGTAGTCGAGCTGCTCGGGCTTGCGGATGAACTGGCCGGCCGGGAAGCGGCGGTTGGCCAGGTGGTCGAAGAACACCTCGTCGGGGACGAGGCCCGGCACCGCCACCACGCTCCAGCCGGTCAGGCGGGTGAGCTCGACGTTGATCCGCGCGAAGTCCGGGATGCCCGAGCGGTGCAGGTCGAGCGCCTCCAGGCCCTTCAGGAACGGATCGCACGCGCGCCCCGGCAGGAGGGCCGCCTGCCGCTCATAGAGGGTCACCCAGACCTGGTGCTCGGCAGGGGTGTAGGTTTCCCACCCCTGGTCGATGGTCCAGTCGGCCCGCGCCCCGGGGGGTGGGCCTTGCGTGAAGCCGTCCGCGCTCATGGGGCGCAGAATGGCGTGCTTCCGGCGGAAGTTCCGTTCTCAGTGGCCGCCTTATGGCGCAGGTCGCGGGAGGATCGCCTCCTGACCGGCCCGCTGGCGGATAAATCGTCCATTCGCGGGCCTCGCGCCGCCTCGCAATTGCCACCGTGCGACCTTCCAGACTAAGCCTCGGCGAGACGTGGGGTCCGATTGGCGAGACGAAGCTATCTCTGGGCGGTTCTGGGGTCGGTCCTGGCCTGCGCCGCCGGCGGCGCGGCGCGGGCGCAGCCCGCGGCCCTGGGCCTCGCGCCCGAGCCCGGCCTGCTGCGCTGGGACCCGGCGATCCGCTACGGCCAGCTGCCCAACGGCCTGCGCTACGCCGTGCAGCGCAACGCCACGCCCAAGGGCGCGGTCTCCCTGCGCCTGGGCTTCGGGGTCGGCAGCTACGACGAGGCCGACGACGAGCGCGGCGCGGCGCACCTGATCGAACACCTGGCCTTCGACGGCACGCGCGCCTTCCCCGAGCGCCAGCTCGACCTGATCCTGGCGCCTCTGCACGTCACCTTCGGCCGCGACCGCAACGCCGCCAGCGACCTGAAGCAGACGGTCTACCAGCTCGACCTGCCCACCACCGACGCGAGCGGTCTGGACGTGGCCGCCAAGTGGCTGCGCGACGTGGCCGACGGCCTGAGCTTCGCCGAGCCGGCGCTGGCTCGCGAACGCTCCGCCATGGAGGCCGAGCGCGCCCAGCGCGGGGCCGACGCCCTGCGCGCGCTCCGGGCCCGGATGGACGCCTTCGAGGACGGCGACCTGCGCTCCAGCGCCCGCAACCCGCTCGGGACGCCGGAGAGCCTCGCGGGCCTGACGCCGGGGCGCCTGCAGGCCTTCTACGACCGCTGGTACCGGCCGGAGAATGCCGCCGTCGCCCTGGTGGGCGATCTGCCCGTCGACGTGCTGGAGCAGAAGGTGCGGGCGACCTTCGGCGACTGGACCCCGCGCGGGCCGGCCGGCGTCCGCGCGCCGCGCGCGCCGCCCGCCGCCCGCCGCGGCCCAGAGGTGCGCGTGCTGAGCGACCCGAGCCTGCCGGCCATCGCCGGCCTCTGCCGCGTCGCCGCGCCCGACCCGGAGGCCTCGCCCGACCAGCGGCTGCGCGCGCTCCTGCTGCGCGGCCTCTGGGAAGCCATCCTGCAGCGGCGCATCGAGACCATGAAGTCCCGCCGCGACACCCCCTTCGCCGCGGCCACCATCAGCGACGAGGCCCGGCCGGATTCGCTGAAGACCTGCGTCGGCATCATCCCCAACCCGGGCCAGGAGGTCCGCGCGGTGGCGATGATCGAGGCCGAGATCGCCCGCTTCGCCGCCGACGGCCCCACCGAAGAGGAGACCGACGCGGGCCTGGAGCGGGTCCGCGCCTCGGTGCGCGGCGCCATCGCCGGCGGCGCGCATCCCTCCCGCGACCGCGCCGTCGAGGTGTTCGACCGGGTGCTCGACCGCCTGCCGCAGCTCGCCCCGCGCGAGGGCCTGAAGGCCTTCGACATCCTGATGGAGGACGCGGGGCCCGCCGCCGTGCGCGCCGCCTTCGTCCGCGACTGGTCGGGCTGGGGGCCTCTCGTGCCGATCAATGCGCCGCAGCCGATCTCCGAGGCGGCCCTGCGTCAGGCCGTGGTCGGCGCGGCGGTGACGCCATGAGCCTCGGGATCCGGCTCGGCGCCCTGATCTGCGCCGTGGCCCTGGCGGGGGCCGCGACCGCCGCGCCGACCGCGGCGGAGCTCAAGGCCACGGCCGCGGCCCTGACCGCGCAGCTCGCCGCCGACCCGAACCGGCCCGACCTGCGCGCGGCGCTGGGTGAGGCGCTGGAGGCCCTGGGCGATCCGGCGGCCGCCATGGCCGAGTACGACAAGGCGATCCGCGGCCCCGGCGACACCCGCCGCGCCCTGATCGACCGCGGCCATCTGCTGGTCGCCCAAGGGCGCTTCGACCAGGGCCGCCGCGACTACGACCGCGCGCTCTCGCAGAACCCGCGCGACGTCGACGCCCTGACCGGGCGCGGCGCGAGCTGGGTGGCCGAGGGGAAGGGCAAGAAGGCGCCCGCCGCGCTCGCCGACTTCAACGCCGCGCTGGCGATCAAGCCGGATGACGCCGGCGCGCTCAACGCGCGGGGCAACTTCTACCTGGCGCAGCTGAAGCCCGACCTGGCGCTGACCGATTTCAACAAGGCGCTGGCCGCCAGCCCCAGGGACGACGTGGTGCTGTTCAACCGCGGGGTCGCCTTCAAGCAGCTCGGCCGCTACGACAGCGCGCTTCGCGACTTCAACGCGGTCCTGCGGCTGGTTCCGGGCGATCCGATGACCCTGGCGGCCAAGGGCGACGCCTACCGCCAGCTTGGCGATCTCCTGCTGGCGCGGGATTTCTACGATGCGGCGCTGAAGGCCGACCCGCGCAACGCCATGTCGTGGGAAGCCCGCGGAGAGATCCGCGCCAGCCTGGGAGACGGGCCGGGCGGTGAGGCCGACAAGGCGCAGGCCCGGAAGCTCGACCCGACGATCGCGGCCTCGTCCTGAATCAGGGTCTACACTTTTGTTTCTAGAGCACGATTCAGCGGTCAGGCGAGTCCACCTGACCCCATCGTGCTCTAGTGGCTGATCCGCGGGCGGAGCTTGTACTGGCCCTCGCGGAAGGACTCGAACAGCATCGAGGCCTGCGGGTGGCCGACCGGCTGGCCGCTGTCGTCCGGCAGCAGGTTCTGCTCCGAGACATAGGCCACGTAGGAGCTTTCCTCGTTCTCCGCCAGCAGGTGGTAGAACGGCTGGTCCTTGTGGGGCCGGATGTTTTCCGGGATCGAGAGCCAGTATTCCTCGGTGTTCGAAAACGTCGGGTCGACGTCGAAGATCACGCCGCGGAAGGGATAGACGCGGTGACGAACCACCTGGCCGATCGCGAATTTTGCGTTCTGCATGTCCATGGCCCGAATCTACCCCCTTTCTCCTGACCGGAAGGTGAACGTAGCGTTCAATATCCTCCGATCAAGGCCAAGCCTTCCGAGAGGCGAACGGGCTTGCTAAGCTCCCCCCCGAAATGAGGCGCGCCAGGTGTGGCCGGCGCCTGCGAGGGACGGAACCTGTCCATGAACGAGGCGCCGAGCGCGCCCGGCGCCATGTCGCGTGACCGGGGAAGACCGCAGGACGGTCGCGGCGGGGGCGAGCCCGCCTACTATGGCGCACTGGACCTCGGGACCAACAATTGCCGCCTCCTGATCGCCACGCCGCAAGGCGCGGGCGGATTCCGCGTGGTTGAGGCCTATTCGCGCATCGTGCGCCTGGGCGAGGGCCTCGGGGCCTCCGGGCGCCTCTCGGAGGCGGCCATGGAGCGGGCCATGGCCGCGCTGAAGGTCAGCGCCGAGAAGCTGCGCCGCCGCCGCGTGCTGCGCCTGCGCGCCATCGCGACGCAGGCCTGCCGCATGGCCGAGAACGGCCAGGCCTTCATCGACCGGGTGTTCGAGGAAACCGGCCTTCGGCTGCAGATCATCGCCCCGCAGGAGGAGGCGCGCCTGTCGGTCGCCGGCTGCCTGAACCTGATCGACCGCACCACCGACGCGGCCCTGGTGGTCGACGTGGGCGGCGGCTCGACGGAGCTGTCCTGGGTCGACCTGCGCGACGCCCCGCCCACCGGCATGCCGCCCCTGCGCGCCTGGCTGTCGATCGCCATCGGCGTGGTCACCCTCGCCGAGCGCTTCCCCGAAGGCGAGATGGCCACCGAGGCCTGGTTCCGCGCCATGGTCGAGACGGTGAAGGCCGAGATCGGCGCCTTCCGCCGCGCCGATCCGCTGCGCGAGGTGTTCGACGCCGACCGCGCGCACCTGATCGGCACCTCGGGCGCGATCACCAGCCTGGCCGGCCTGCACCTGGCGTTGCCGCGCTACGACCGCAACCAGGTGGACGGCATCTGGATGACCCGCGGCGAGTGCGAGATCGCCGCCGGGCGCCTCCTGACCCTGAACGCCGCCGAGCGCGCCGAGCAGCCCTGCATCGGCCCCGACCGCGCCGACCTGGTGCTGGCCGGCGCGGCCATCCTGCAGGCGGTGCAGGAGCTCTGGCCCTGCAGCCGCGTGCGTGTGGCCGACCGCGGCCTTCGCGAGGGGATCCTGCTGTCGCTGATGTCCGAGCGCACCGGCCGCCATCGCCGCCGCCGGCGCCGCGGCGCGCGCCAGGCCGCCGCCGCCGACATGGCCGCGCAATGAACGACGAGAAGGCGCCGCCGCCCCGCAAGCGCATGGTCAAGCCGCCCAGCGGCGGGACCGAGGCCGGCCGCGTCGTGCCCGAGCGGCTGAAGACCGCCTGGAAGCGCACGCCCTCGCAACAGGCCTGGCTGTCGCGCCAGATCAACGACCCCTTCGCCGCCAAGGCCCGCGCCCACGGCTACCGCTCCCGCGCCGCCTACAAGCTGACCGAACTCGACGACAAGCTGCGCCTCCTGAAGCCCGGCGCGCGGGTCGTGGACCTGGGCGCCGCGCCCGGCGGCTGGACCCAGGTCGCCCTGGAGCGGGGCGTGACCCATATCGTCGGCGTCGACCTGCTATCGGTCGACCCCCTCCCGCCGGCGGTCATCCTGGAGATGGACTTCACCGACCCGCTCTGCGGGCCCGAGCTGATCCGTCTGCTGGGCGGCCCGCCCGACCTCGTCATGTCGGACATCGCGCCCAACACCGTCGGCCATCGCCAGACCGACCACCTGCGGATCGTCGGCCTGATCGAGGCCGCCGTGGACTTCGCCATCGAGGTGCTGAAGCCCGGCGGCGCCTTCGTCGCCAAGGCCTTCCAGGGCGGCGAGACCGCCGAGGTCATCGGCACGCTGAAACGCCACTTCGCCGAGGTGAAGACGGTCAAGCCCAAGGCCAGCCGCTCGGACTCGTCGGAGCTCTACCTGGTGGCGCTGGGGTTCAAGGGATCCGGCCCGAGGTGAGCCGCGTGAGAAACTCGCCGACCAGACTTTCCGATCACCCGCTGTTCCCTGTCCTGGTCTGCGTCGTTTTCATCGGGGTTGTGTTCTCAGCTATCGTCTGGATACCGATTGGGGCGCCCACGTTCGCCCGCGGTCGCGTCGTCGCGATGGGCAGCGGGGGAGGCAGATACAATCGAAGCCCATGGGTGACGGTTTCATTGCCCGGGCGGCAGCCGACCTTCGATACGTTCACGGTCCTTCGATGCACTGTGGGAGACACCCTCGAGGTTCGCCGCCAACGCCACTTGTGGGGCTCGTCGTTCAGCGCCAGGGCGACGCGTTGCCAGAGGGGACGTCCGATAATGACGGCCCGTTAGCCGCCTTCGGTTTGATGGCGCCGGGCTTGCGGCGGATATGACAAAGTCATACTTTCCGGCTTCCTCAGGAGGCGCACCATGGCGCGGAGTAGCCAGCCGGTCACCGTAACGCTCGGCAATCTCAAACCCTTTGTGGACCGGCAGGTCGAGGACGGCCGCTACGCCTCAGCCAGCGAGGTCGTTCGGGCGGGATTGCGTGCGCTTGTACGCGAAGAGGAGGCGCTGACCGCCTGGATGAAAGCGAAGGTGGATGAGGCGCTGAACGATCCGCGCCCCGATATCCCCGCAGAGGAGGTGTTCGCGGAGCTTCGGGAGCGCAACGCCGCCTGGATCGCGGCCGATGCCAAGCGAAAATAAGGTTCGGTTCAGGCCGGCCGCCCGCCTCGATATGCCGGCGCTTCATGACTATGTCGCGGAACAGGCCGGCCGGGGAGTGGCCGGGGGATACATCGCCAGAATTGAAGCCGCCTGCGCGGCGCTATCGACCTTCCCGGAACGAGGAACGCTGCAGCCCGGGTTGGGAGCTGGGGTCCGGACGATCGGCTTCGAACGGCGCATTACGATCGTCTTCAGGCGGATCGATCTGGATATCCAGATCCTCCGGGTTCTCTATGGCGGTCGGGACCTCCAGACATTGCTAGGCCCAAATCCGGACAGCGACTGAACCTCCTAGATATGGGGCGGCTTCGCCGTCCGCGCCCCCTGGTCCACCAGCCACCGCCGGAACGCCGCCAGCGCCCGGGTTTCGCCGCTTGGCGCGGTGAGCAGGGCGAAGGCGCTCTCCGCCCGTCGGAAGCCCAGGGGCGCGACCAGCCGGCCCTCGGCGATCTCCTCGGCGACCAGGGGCCAGGAGAGGATGGCGACGCCGAGGCCCGCCAGCGCCGCGTCGAGGGCGAAGTGCACGTGCGGGAACGGCTGTTCGGGGGCCGGCGCCAGTTCGTAGCCGGCCATGGCGGCCCAGATCGCCCAGCCCTGCGGGTGCGACTGGGCGGCCAGGCGTGGGGCGGCCAGCGGATCGGCCGCGAAGCGCTTGGCGAGCGCCGGGGTCATCACCGGGCCGATGTGGTTTGGGATGAACGGGGTGACCAGCGGGTCGCTCAGCCGGGCGGCCGGCACGATCCGCACCACGCCCTGGGCCCCGCGATGCGAGGTCGCCTGCGAGGCCAGCTCCTCCAGGTGCAGCTGGATCTCCGGGTGGCGCTGGGCGAAGTCGCCCAGGCGCGGGATCAGCCATTTTACCGAGACGCTGGCGTTCACCGCCAGGTGCAGGTCCTCGCCGCCGCTCTTCACGCGGCGCACGGCCGCGGCGATCTCGTCGAAGGCCTGGGTCAGCGACGGCAGCAGCGCCTGGCCGGCCGGCGTCAGCGTCAGCCGGTGCTTGGGTCCCTGGAACAGCCGCACCCCGAGCGTCGCCTCCAGCGCCTTCACCTGGCGGCTGACCGCGCTGTGGGTGACGCCGAGCTCCTCGGCGGCCAGCGTGCCCCGTCCGGTCCGCGCCATCGCCTCGAAGGCTCGCAGCGCATTCAGCGAGGGCAGGGGGCTCGATGTGAGTTTATCGAACATCCCCTACCCAATATGTCGATTTCCGCGAAACGGCAAACCGCGCATACACGGCCATGGAGCCATCCCCCGCGCCGCCCCCCACGCCACATCGCCCGCAGGCGCTGATCGTCGCGAGCCTGGGGGTGGGCCAGATGCTGTCCTTCGGCTCCTCCTTCTACCTCCTGGGCGTGCTGGGCGACGGGATCGCGCGGAGCCTCGCCCTGCGGCCGGCGCTGGTTTCCAGCCTGCTGTCGCTCGCCCTCCTGGCCTCGGCGCTGAGCGCGCCGGCCATCGGCCGCTGGATCGACGCGCGGGGCGGCAAGGTGGTGCTGATGAGCGCCAGCCTGGCCTTCGCCGCCGGCCTCGTGCTGATCGCCGCGGCGCAGGGCCTCGTCACCCTCTGCCTGGGCGTGACCGTGCTCGGCCTCGGCATGGCGCTCGGCCTCTACGAGACGCCTTACGCGATCCTGGTGGGCCTCTACGCCGAGGCGGCGCGCCGGCCGATGACCGGCATCGCACTCCTGGGCGGCCTGGGCTCGACCACCGGCATGGCCGCGACCCTGGCCCTGGAGCACGCCTTCGGCTGGCGCGGCGCGTGCCTCGCCTGGGCGGGCATGCACCTGGGCGTCTGCCTGCCGCTGATCGCCCTGGTCATCCCGCGGCTCGGCGGACGCCATCACAGCGAGCCGGCCCGCGCCGCGATCCCCTGGGACCGCACCATGGTGCAGCTCGCCGGCCTGTTCGCCGGCGCCTGGATGGTGTCGGCCTGCATCGCGGCCCTGCTGCCCCGGGTGCTGCAGGGCTTCGGCCTGACCCAGGCCGCCGCGGTGGGCGCGGCCTCCCTGGTGGGCGTCGCGGCGGTCAGCATGCGGCTCGCGGAATTCACGCTGCTGCGCCGCCTGCCGCCCATCGTCACCACGCGGATCGCCACCCTGCTGCACCCCCTGGGCGCGGCGAGCCTCATGGCCTTCGGCGGCGCCGCCGCGCCGCTGATGGCGCTGGGCCAGGGGGCCGGCAACGGCGTGCTGACGGTGGCCAAGGGCGTCCTGCCGCTCAGCCTCTACGGCCCCGCCAACTACGGCTACCGCTCGGCGCTCCTGGCCACGCCGGCCCGCTTCACCCAGGTGGCCGGGCCGCTGCTCTTCGGGCTCCTGGTCGACCGCTCCGCGGCGCTGGCCATCACCGCCTCGTCGGCGGTCTGCCTCTTCATGTTCGCCATGACCTTCGGGCTTGTCCGCAAGCCCTTGCCTTTGCCGGAGACCTTGCCCGCATGAGATGGATCGAACCGCCCTTGCCCCTCGCGCCCTCGGACGCGTATACGCAGCCCGCAAAACGAGGTGTCTCCATGGAGATTCGCGAAGGTCTCACCTTCGACGATGTTTTGCTCGAACCCGGCCCGTCCGACGTGATGCCCACCCAGGTGGATGTCGCGACCCGGTTCACGCGAGAGATCAACCTGAACATCCCGCTGGTGTCCGCCGCCATGGACACCGTCACCGAGAGCCGGCTGGCCATCGCCATGGCCCAGAACGGCGGCCTGGGC
>Ga0105240_10002512_pt1 | contig 29474 bp, 21 predicted proteins | sample KBSC54metaG_FD_80426 | JGI IMG/M metagenome (GOLD analysis project Ga0105240, IMG submission 80426) | Corn rhizosphere microbial communities from Kellogg Biological Station, Michigan, USA - KBS C5-4 metaG | ecosystem: Host-associated > Plants > Roots > Rhizosphere > Soil | place: Michigan, USA... | reverse complement strand
GCCTCGATGGCTTGCGCCGAGAAGCTGCTGGCTGCCGGCCACGCCAAAGAAGCAAAGGCCACCTACGAACGACTGCTGAAGCATAAGCCTTCCGAGGCGGTCCGCCAGGCCGCCGAACGCGGTCTCCAAGCCTGCTAGCTAGCAAGGCTGGGCGTCTGCACTGCGGCGATCGGGCTCAGCGCCCGGTCGCCATTGGATGGACTGGAAACGCCTCTGCGCAGATCCCTGCCGAAGGAAGTCCGCCTAGTTTGGCGCGTCTGCGCCCGCCGGGGATTTCGGATTTGAAATTGGGGATTTGAGATCCTCCTGCAGCTTCGCCGGGCCAAAGTCCAGCATCTGCACGGCGTTCCCCTTATTCCCGCCCGTCACTTGAACGAAACCGCCTGACGACCTTCCGCTTTCCGCAAGCTCACCAACTGCTCTTTGCCACCAGCTTTGATGGTATACTGGCCGTAAAAGGCTCGCACGAGGCAGCGGCCCTGGGCATCCGTATGCCCTTGCCAGCGGGTCCACCACTGGTGGAAGACCAGTTCCTGATATGCCTGAGCGGCGGGCAGCGGCGTCCAATCCCGCCGATACAATGAGGAAACTGGGATCCAATTGGCGCCTTCCCAAAATCCCCACATCAAAATGCCCTCGACCGCTGGGCAGGCAAAGCAGATGCGGTAGTAATCCACCAGGGCATCGGTCTTGGCTTTTTCCTCGGCTTCAGTCATTCGCAGATTGCGGTCGTGGTAAAACCGAGAGCGTTGACCCGGGAAGTTGAATTCCGTCACCCGGATGGGCAGATGAAACTGGGAGAGTTGCTCCAATGCCTCACGCAGTGCTTTGGGGTCGAAGGTGTCTCCGTGAAGGTGGCCCTGCACACCAATACCGCCGATCGGCACGCCCTGGTCCAGGAGCGAGCGGATGTGCCGGAGGTAATCCGGCAGTCGGGCGCCGGTCAGAATGTCGTAGTCGTTTACAAAGAGCACGGCCTTGGGATCGGCTTGACGCACCCATTGGGCCATTTGCAGGGTGATATCCTTGCCCAGGCGCTGTTCGTAATAGTTTCCATGGATCATTTCGTTGTTCAGGTCGTATTCCACAAAGCGACCGCGGTACCGCTGCCCGATGTCCAGCGCCCGCGCCTTGAGGGCCTCACGGAAGGGTTCGTCCGGCAACTCCTTGAGCCAGTCCTGCACCCGGTCAGGAATGCCCCAGAAAATGTTATGTCCACGCAGGGGGATCTGGTGTGCTTGGGTCCAGGAGAGGATGGCATCGACCGTTTGGTAATTCAGTTTCCCGCGCTGAGCCTCCATATCGTGCCACTTCAACGCGTTCTCAGTGACGGCGGCATTAAAGTTCGTGAGAAAAGTGCTCAGGTATCGATCTCGATCCTCCGGCCGCATGCCTCCGTTGAACGCCTGGTTGGCCAAAGCCGCACCAAACCAGAACTCATGCCGCTTTTGTTCAACGGTGACTTCAGTTCCAGCGGGCGCCTCAATTACCAGCACCCCTTTGCGGTGTTCATTAATGGCCCCCTCCAAGTCCCCCTGCCCTTGCTGCGCGGCCCCTAAGCCCAGAGGCCCAAGCGCAAAAACCAGCAGAACGAAATACCGCAACCCTGGAGAGAACTGATTACTGAACATCTTTCGGATTCTCCGGAGTCGCAGCCTCAGCGTCAACGCTCTTCTCCAAGGGGTCAATCGTGCCGCCGGTCACCGCGAACCACTATCCCTTCTTCCCGGTTGCTGCCGCAGTTACCTCGAACTCAGCCCGCTTTTTCTTCCAATCGGCCGCCTCGGCAGATTTTCCGCGAGCCTCGTAAAATTGCACCAAACGATCGAGGGATTCCGCAACACGGCGAGTCGGATTGAGATAAAGCGGCATGCTGGACTGGCAGCGGAGAACTCCGTGATAGCCTGCCAGAAGGAGCGGCTCAGCTTCAGAGTATTTTCCTTGGCCCGCCAGGGTGCCACCCAGCAAGTCCATGACATAGAAAGTATATCCTGTGTTGGGCCAGTGCTTCTGCGCCAGCTTGAACGCCTCGCGCAGCAGTTCCTCAGCTTCGGCGTACTTTTGCTGCGCCAGGCGAACCGCGCCCGTTTGTGCCAGCACGCGCGGTATGGCGATAGGGTTCGCGTCCGGCTTACGCTTGATGGCCTCCATAGCCAGATCGCACAGAGTGCTGGCGCGATCCACTTGGCCATTCTCCAGATAGTGCCATCCCAACGAGCCCAGATGCCAAATGAGGAAGGGATTACTCTCGACGGCGAAATTCCGGACCCGCTCGAGTGACTGGTCGGTCAGAAGGTCAGCCTTATCGAACCGTTGCTGCAGCACGTAAATGCGGGAGAGCATAAGCGTGGATGCGATCGTGAGCGGATGTGCATCGCCCAGAATGCTCCGGCGCAGGTCGGCGCAGCGCAAGGCCAGCACCTCAGCCTCATCGAGGCGATTTAAATTAGCGTAGGCAACCGCCAATCCCGTCATGAGCCCCGCCGTTTGGGGGTGCTTTTCGCCCAACACCCGGGTGGATCGCTCGAGGGCGTCGGCGATCAGAGGCGCCGCCTTCGCATCCAGGAAGTGCAAATAAGAACCGACGCCGATGAGATAAACGACTCGTAACGTCCGCGGGTCATCCGGGCCGAGGACTTCGCGATGAAGCTGGAGGGCTCGGAGGAGAAACGACTCAGTTTCGGCTCCCGACATGTCGCCAATCATCATTTGAGTGGCCGCTCGCGCTAGCATGAACTGAAGCGTGAGCGGATCCTTCTCGCCCAGCACCCGCATGCTTTGCTCAAGTCCTTCCTTGGCCAGGGAATCGGCTTTCTCCATTCCGACCCCCCACCAGTAGGCCATGGCCAACCCGTAGAGTGACCGCAGGGTATCGCGATGGTTATTGCCCAGATACTGGCGCTGGAGACGCAGGGCACCTTCATAGTGCTGGAGGGCCTTGGTGTAATCCCCGAGTTCCGTGTAGATCGAGCCGAGAGTCTGGCGGATGGAAGCCTCGACGAGCGGCTGGTTGCCGGTTGAACGATCCAACCGCTCCGACACCCGATCGAGCAAGGTGCGGACTTTGAGGTCGCGATCGGCCTGGTAGCCAGGGCTGGCCTGGCTCAAGACTTCATCCTGAATGAAATGCAGGGCCGCTTGTGCGTTCGCCTTTTCCACCAAGGCCTGGGCTTCGGCATTAACGGCGCGATGCATTTCCTTCCTGGCTCGGTACGCTTGTGCCAAGCTAACCACGGTGCCGGCTAAAACAGCTAAAAGCACAGACGCTGTCGCGGTTGCCAGGAGTTTGTTTCGCCGCCAGAGCTTTTGGAAGCGGTACGTCGCGCTGGGCGGACGCGCGGTCACCAATTCGTTCGCCAGGTGCCGTTTTAGGTCCGCCGCCAGGCCGTTGGCCGTGTCGTATCGCCGGGTGCGATCCTTCTCGAGGCACTTCATAACGATCCAATCCAAATCGCCACGAAGCAAATGGATTAACTTCGGCGGCTCGGCTGAGCGGCGCCTGGCCGTGGTCGTGAGTTCGTCGCTGCCGAGCGCACCCAGCCTGGTGCTCGGGCGCATCGGGTCCTTTTCCCGAATGGTTTTGCGCATCCCCTCGAGGCCGGAAGCCAGCAGTTCGTTCGGATCAAGGGGAGGCCGGCCGACCAGGAGCTCGTAAAGCAAAACACCTAAGCTGTAAATGTCGCTGCGCGTGTCGATGTCCAGCCCGGTGAGTTCGGCTTGTTCTGGACTCATGTAGGCGGGCGTGCCGATGAACTGCTGTAACTGTGTGTAAACCGTCGCGTCGGTTAGCTTGCCCTCGGTGGCCTTGGCGATGCCGAAATCAATCACTTTAGGAACCGGTACTCCATCATGAAGCGCCACCAGGATATTGGACGGTTTGATGTCCCGGTGGATAATCCCCTTTTGATGCGCGTGCTGGATGGCGCCGCAAACCTTGATGAAGAGCTCCAATCGGTCCTTGGTTGCCAGGTTGCTCTGATCGCAGTAATCCGTGATGCGGATGCCGCGGACCAACTCCATCACGAAGAACGGCCGGCCGCTCTCGGTCGCGCCGGCGTCCAGCACCTTGGCGATATTGGGATGGTCCATGATCGCCAGGGCCTGCCGCTCGGCTTCGAACCTCGCCACCACCGTCTTGGTGTCCATGCCCAGCTTGATCACCTTCAGGGCCACCCGTCGTCGCACCGGCTCGGTTTGCTCGGCCACATACACGACCCCACAACCACCCTCCCCTATCTTCTCCAGCAGCTTGTACCGCCCCAGGATCTGCCCGACCATTTCCTGGGGAATCATGGAACGATTTCCTGCGGCGCCAGCGCGAGGAGCCTCGGCTTCCGTGGCCATGAGAGAATCGTTGGATTCCAGCTTTGCCAACATCACTTCGAGCCTTTGGCGCAAAGCAGGATCGTCAGCGCACACCACGTCGAGGAACACACCTCGCTTCTCCGCTGGTTTTTCCAGCGCAAGCGCGAACAGGATCTGTTCCCGATCTTCAGTTGAGGCCATCTACAAACCGGGGTCGTTCCTGAAACTTTAACCAGGCTCGGGATGAATTGAAAGCCCCAACCAGCATTCCCGCGGTGAATGCTGCAAATGAGCGTGAGCGCGGCGCGAGGGATTTCTTTAGAACGTCACAATCATGGGAGGGTTCGTCACAGGCCACCCAAGATCCCATTCTCATTCCCGTTCATCCTTCCAGCGCGCGCCTTGTCCCCAGCCTTCCGCACTCGTCACAATTGGGTTGTTAACTGGGAGGATCGCTGTTACAGGCAGGCAAGTTAAGTAAAAATCCGCTCACGCGTCTTGAACATGCGAAACTCCATTTTTGAATGCTTAACGGTGTGCTGGTTGGGATGTGTACTGGCGTCGGTTGGCGAAGAAAGCACCAAAGCCTCGGCAACCCATACGGAGGACATGCAATTCACGAACTCGGCCCCGTATGGCTCGGCACCGGAAGTTACGCGACATTTTGGATACACGATCCCTCTGCCGGATTATGACGTGAAGCTGGAGAGATACCGGTTAGTTGTGCCGGCCACATATTCGACGAATGCGGCGTGGGGCTTGCTGGTTTGGATCAGTCCCGAAAACGAGGCGCAAGTTCCGCCGGACCTGGCCGCTGAGTTAGGCTCGCATCGTTTGCTCGTGGTCAGCGCGTATAAATCCGGGAATGATCGACATCCATTGGACCGCTTCCGGCTCGCGCTGGATGCGACGTGCAACATGTGCCGAAACTATCCGATCGACCGGAAGCGGATCTTTATTGGTGGCTTTTCCGGTGGAGGTCGGATCGCCAGCATGTTGGGGGTAGCTTACGGGGACCTGTTCACGGGCACACTGTGCGTTTGCGGCGTGAACTTTTATCGGCCTTTGCAAAGTCCGGAAGGGGAGCAATATCCCGCGACTTACTCACCCGACCCGGGCGCGTGGGCGCGAGCAAAGCAGGTTGGGCGCTTTGTTTTGATAACCGGAGAGACTGACCCGAATCGGCGCAGCACCAAGTGCGTGGCGGAGAGCGGATTCAAGCGGGACGGTTTCAAGAACGTGCGCTACGTGGAAGTGCCGGGGTTGGGACACGCGACGCCCGACGCGGGGGTCTTCAGAAGCGCATTGGATTATTTACCCCTTCCAGGAATTCCCAGCCGACCCGTTCCTGGGCCAGGCGCTGGCTAGCGGCAAAGAGTTGACGGGTCGGCTCGGCACAATTGCCCAGCCAGTCGCAAAGTGTGGACGAGGGCGGCTCCCCTTCCCAGGGCTGCCCGTGACCCCGACCGAGCGTTAGCAACTGTTGATAACTCCAAAGCTCAGCCGAGACCGTTGGGAGACCAGAGGCCTGAGCCCGCGCTGAAGCTTCCTGCGGAATGAGCAGGCCTTGGGGGTCGAGATCGCCGAAGTACAAAACCGGACGCGTTCCTCCCAACTCCAAGAAGAGATCATTGAGGTACCGGATCCCATCCACGAATCGGTTTCCATCCCCATAAACAACCGCGCTAAAATGACCGCGCGCGGCATTCCATCGGCAGTAGGAATGCCACGTCGCGGCGTTTTCAATAACGATGATGGGTTTGGCGCCCGCAGCCGATGGACCGCGCTTCCAGGCCAGCGGCACGCCGATAATTTCACAACGCAGGTGCTGAGCCAGGTCAAGACGACCTGGCCGGAAAAGCGCCGACGATCCCAATACATCGAGCCGCTTTTCGTCGCCGAACAGCTGGAGAGAGCGTTCCTTGATCGGAACGATAGCCAGAGGCTTGTCGGACGCTCGAATGAAATTGTTGATGATGAGCAGTTCGCCAAAGGCGACATTCAGCCGGGCTTCGCGCACGAACCCGAGCTGCGGCTTCCACGGAAACTCGCGTATTTTCTTCTCTTCTTCATCGGATGGCGCCACAAAGCCGAATGCCTCGCACCAGCGCGCTTCCACAGAAAGCGGGATGATTACACGATCTATTAGGTGCGGTTTGTAGCGGACAGTTTTGAGTTCAATCCAGCCGGATGCGGCCAGCGCTTGCGCATCGTGCTCGGCTTCATTGCGCTCCGTGGCGGAAACCAGCCGCGCGTCTTCGAGCAGCTCTTCCCAGCTGCGGGAAAACGGGCGGGAAGCTGGTTCCGTTCGTCCGCCCCGCGCGCGCTGCCACTGGGCGAATAGTTCCTGGGCGCAAGGCAGCGCGACGGGGTTCATGTCACGTGAGCGCCTCCATGGCCTCAGCCATCGTGGTGATCAGCGGAATATTGGTGATGCTGGTGACATACCCTTGAGCATCCCGCTCCACTTGCTTTTGACATATGACTACCGTTTCCGCATGCGGCACCATCACACCCAGTCGCTCGGGCGGAAACGCCATGACAAGCTGCAACTGAAAGCTGCGTGCCAAAGCAAGGCAGTCTTCGATTCCATCGCCCGAAAGTTTGGAGAACGCCTCGTCCATCACCACCAGGCCAAGTTGTTGTGAGCGGGCCGAGGCACGGTCTCCGCGGTCGTATACTCGGCGGAAAGCGGCCAGCATGGAGATGAAGAATGGCGCCTGCCCCTCGCCGCCGCTCAAATTGCGCCCACTGCGGCCGAGGGAAATCGGCGGCGCCTCGGGTTTGTCGGCGGGAACCATCTCCAGGTCGTAGTGGTGATAATTGCGATAATCGAGCAGGCGCAGGGCATTCGCATCCTGCTCGCCGTCCTTGCGCTCGGTCCCGTCCACCGCTTTCATAAGCTGTTCCTTGGCGTGCTGGACTTCCGTTTCCTGAATGGCCGCGGCCAGCGGGTCGGTGGGTTCCAGTCCCGAATCGAGCAAACGCCAAATTGCACCATATCCTGCGGTGTCGCGTCTTTGACTGAGTCGATATCGAGACTTCCCCACCGGCTGGGAAAGATAGCGATCGAGCAGGCGGATGGTGTTCTGCGCGTCGGTGATCCGCCGGTTCAACTCATTGAGCACATTATCCTCCAGCCGGCGCTCCCATTCGCGTTTGCGATCGGCCGCCAGTTGCCGGGATTTTTCCAGTTCAACCGTCTCCAGAACCCTCAGTCTCGCGTCCCACGCGTCATTACTTTCGTCGTCCACCGGGAACTCGCCTTGATATTCGGGATGGCGTAGGTTTCCGCGTTCATCGCGACCCGTCGCCAGCTTTTCGCGTTCGCTCCGGCACAATTCCCGGGCGGCAACCGCGGTTTGCCCAGCTTTGCTGGCTGCATCCGCCACCCCCGAAAAGCACTCCCCCCACTTTGGAAATTCAGAGCGAAACCTGCCCCGCCTCTCTATGAGTTCCGAATCAAGAATGCCGGTGAAACGGCGGCTGAGTTCAACCCGGCTGGCCTCGACCGTGAGTTTGGCGGCGCGAATGTCCTCAGCGGCTATTTCGATGGCCTCCAGGTGGGGCCTGGCATGGAAGCCGAACTCCTCTTTGGCCTTGAGCAAACTGCCGACCTTTCGATCCAAGGCCGTTTTTTGGTGCTCCAGATTTTGCAGATGCTTCTGACGGTTTTCCCGTTCGGGTGTGAGCAGAAGATTTATGGTCTCGCGGGTACGACCGAGTTGAGACTCCAAATCCGGTAGTTGAGGTAGCTCGGAGGCAAGATCGGGAAGAGTGGTGTCGGCCAAACCGCCTTTGCGGCCCCTATCAAGCCAGGTCTGCATGTCTGCCAGCCGCCGTTTTAGCGCGTCAAATTCGGCCCGCGTTTCGTTCTGTTCCTTTTGTTTCGCCGCGCGCATCCGCTCCAGACCTTCCCGCCCCAGTGTCAACTCGACTGAGGTGGCGGGCTTTAACCGGTGACGAAGGGGCACTTGTTTGAAAATGCCTTCCGGGGTAATGGCACGGCCTGCTTCGGCGGACTCCAGTTCTTCGAGCGTTTCCACGCAGAGCACGTCTCCCAAAAGGTGCTCGGCATACGGCCGGGCGATGGGGTGCACGACCTCGACTTTGGTGAATATCGAGTCCGCTCGCGCGCCGCCGCGAAGCTGACGTGCCTCCGCGGGATTGACCAACGATTCGGGCTCGCGACCCGGCGGCGTCTTGCGCAGAATCTCTAAGGCCTGACGATAGTCGGAACCGTCATTCACGACAATGGCCCACCGGTTGCGACCCAGCAAAAGCTCCAGAGCGGGCCACCAACGCTCCGCTTCAGGTTTCACCTCGATCAGCCGGCCAAGTTGTTCGGCTCGGTTGCCGAGTTTTTGGCGCACCGCCTGGAACAGCGGAAACGAGCCCGGAGATTGGCCCTTGGAGAGGTTTTCCAGATCTTCCGACAATTGCCGGAGGATGTTTTCCGTGGCTCGGATTTCTTCCTGTAGGGGCCGAACCAGGTCGCGAGCCGCATTCCACAATTCGTTGAAGGTGGCACCCAATTTCTGGAGAGCGGCGATTCTTTCGGCATCGGTGCCCGAACGCAGATCTGCCAAGAGCGTGTCATCCACGACGAGCACTTCCTTCAAGCCTCGCATCGGCAGAGCTGCGCCGTGTTTAAGCCACTCCATCCACCGATAATGCCGATCATCCAATTGCTGGCGTGCCGACTTCCGGGCTTCCACCAGCGCTTGGACCTTCGCCTGGAGTTCATCCTTTTTGCTGGTGAGCTCGGCAATTTTTATGGCTTCTGGATCCTTGCCGATCTGAAAGCGGACCTCGTCGAGAAGCTTGCCGACTTGTGTCGCCTCGTCGGTCGCCTTGGCCAGGCTTTTGAGGTCGTCGGCATTTGCGTCTTCGAGCCGTTTCAACTCGGCCGCATGACGCTGGCGGCGTTCCTCCGCTTGCAGGAGCTTGAGCGCCATCGCCGTGTGCTGGAGGATGGCCTCTTCCCGGCGGTTGGTCTCATACGTCGCGTGGTGGTCGGCGATCCGCTGTAGAAACGCCGCCTCGTCCTCCTGTTTCTCCAGCCGCTTCCGGGTATCGTCGTAGGCGCGCAGAGCCGCGCGAACGTCACGGACATCCAGCGGATTTTCTTCGAGAATGAAATCGCGGATAAACCGTTCCACATTCTCCTCGAGTTCGAACGCAATCGCCTTCGGAAATGTGCGGTGAAACGCGACCTCGTCAAAATTCAGATGGCGTGGCGTCCCCATTTCCTTCAGGTAATCGCCCTGGCGTTCCGTGATCAGGAAGTCGGCAAAAGCCTCACGGCGAATCCAGGTCTTGAATTCATCCTCGCTCAGCATCTTGCCGTTGGGGGCGATATCGGTGTATTCGAGCCGTTCGGGGATAAAGAAATACGTGTGCTTGGGCCGCGCATCGGGGCTTGAGTATTCGAGCCGGACGCCCCAGGTCTCCCGTTCCGATTCCTTGCGCGAGTCCGTTGCGGGCCGCGTAAACTCAAGGGCGATGAGCGTGACGCCGTTCCGCCGCAGGAAATGGCGCCCCCCATCCTGGCGTGCCTGGTTGGTGTCGCCGAGGCAGTAGCCGACCAGGTCGCGTCCACGGGAATTGCCGGTGGCGGCCCGATTCGCGCGCCAATGCTCACCCAACAGGACATACTGCATTAAGTCGAGGATCGCGGACTTCCCTGTGCCAAAGGCGCCCGAAATCAGAACATTGTCGTCCACGTCGAACACCTGGCGGAAGCCGTACCAGTTGATGGCGATGATGCGGGTAAGCGAAATCCGCTGGCTCACAGGGCACCTTCCTTTTTCTCCTCCGACTCAGCGCCGGGCTGTTGATATAAATCCGCCTGCTGTTGCCAGGTGGCTGCGTTCTCGAAGGGAATCACCCTGGGCAGGGTTGGCAGGATTTCCACCTGTGACTCGCCGAATTGGGTCGGATCCTCGTGCCATTGCACGCGCAGGAGCCTGCGCTTGCGCAATCTTATCAGCATTTCGCGCAATTGCGAAGGGTTGGGGAGGTCCACCTGTTCGAAGTAAAGCTTGAGCCGCTGCCAGATTTCGTTGGCGCTGACGACCACCGTTCGGACCGTCCGTTCCATGCGCGCATCGTGATACATGCGCCAAAGCGTCAAAACCAGCAGCGTCTCCGCTTTGTTGAAGCGCGCCACCAGCCCGCAATCTCCAGGCACTGGCCGGACTTGAAAAATGGGGCGGTCGGGGTCAGGCACGAGTTCGAGGTGCAAGGGCGCGAGGTATTCCCCAATCTCGCGGGAATATTGCCGCGCCAGCAGATACAACTCGTGCTCCCGACCGGCATCACCCAGGAGTGCGCCGTGCCCGAGGAGTTCGGTCAGAATGTCAGAAAGGCCGGGGCGGTCATCGAGAGGAATATGTTGCCAAAATTGTGGCCAGGGGAGGGGCATGTCAGGAAATTCTTTCGACGACAAACCGTTCGACAAGGCGTTCGCCCTGCCGGTCACGGGGAATACGTTCGGGCTCCGTGCCTAAATCCGTGCGCGGGGAAAGAACACGCCAGCGGATAGTTTGGCGTGCGGCCCCGACCGGCCCACGATCGAACGCGAGGACGGCGAGTAGATCAAGCAGGTCGTCCTCGGTTTGGACGTGGAGTTCTTCGGTCGAAATCCGAGCACCTTTTGCGCGCAAATGCTCTTCGACAAACCCAGCTGCCCGCTGCGGGTTAAGAATGCTCAGGTTGCGTCGGCGAATCTCATCGTTGGCGGCTTCGGAATTGGCGCTGTCGGGCGGTGCTTGGAGATTCAGGTCCACCGGCAGTCGCTGGCGCCTCGCCGGGGACAAGGAATCGGCACCAAAGAAGACCTCGACCATCGGCGAAAGCAGTCTCATCCCTGGTTCGCTCGCCAAATCAGAGAATGATTTGCCGGTGTGGAGCATGGCGGCTTCATCCAAATAGGCTTTCACCTGCTCGGGACGACGCCCCCGCATCTCGGTTTGGTACCGATAACGCGCATCGGACAGTCTCGCGAAATCCGACATTCTGCCGTCGATCAGTCGCTGCTTTATCGGAATGGCCGCGAGTTGCCGTTCCAGCCTTACCAACCACTTCTCCGCTTCGGCGTACGATGCCGACGGATCGAGTTCAAGGTGCTTTGCCAGGCCTTCGGCGAGACGCTGCTTGGTGAATGGATCGTAGAGCGCCTCCTGGACAACCGAACGGGCCTGGTTCAGCCGAGGCAACAAGCCCGCTTCCTGCAGCGCGTCGTAGCAGACCATGTGTTCTCCGGCGTGAAATTCGACGAGAAAACGCTGCAATGTTTCTTGCGGGGAGCCGCTTGTCCGCTGGGCTGTTTCCTGCCGCAGGATAAGCTTCTCGAGCCCATGCATCTGGTCGTCGGCGCGACCACCCCGCTCGATCAGGTCCTTCACAGTCTGGCGCATCTCTTCAGGTCCGAGGCGATTTGGATCCAGGGCGCCATCCCTTAGCAGATCACGGCAGAGCGAGCGTAAAGTCGCCGCAAAATCCTTCAGTTCCGCAGGACGATCTTCCGCGATCTCGCGTAACAGCAGCAACAGGCGCCTGAGTTCGGGAGTGATCAAAACAAAATGCTCATCCAGGCTCAGGCGGCGGGGTTCGAGCCAGTGGGCCTCGATCAGCTTGTTGAAGAACTGAGCCGCACGCTGGTTCAAGTCCCGCAATTGCCCGCCTTCGTCTTCATCCAGTTGGACCTCCGGGTGATTGGCCAGAACCTCCCGAATCAGTTGGCGGGCGTCCTGGTGGGCTATTTGCCCGCCTTCGTCAACTGCTTCGCCCAACCGATCGGCGCAATCGACATAAATGGCAGCGGTAGGACGGGTCAATGGACGAAAGAACCCTCCGCCCAGAATGGGAGAAAGCTTCGCGCCCAACGATCTTGTCTCATCAGTTGCCATGACCCTAAGTGCTCCAGATTTGTTGAGCGACCAACGGCTCGCCCCAACATGCCGGAAATCCGGCCGTGTTGTCACGACCGGAAGCAAGTTACGGAGCCATTTTAGGACTGAGATGTCAACGGTCAGAGCTATGCAGGCGCAAAGCAAGAAGCAGCAGGCAACACCCACTCACGGGTGCTGGAGTGCGGAGGCGTCGTTTGACTCTGCGGAGGCGATGTCTTCCCAGGACGGCGCCCGCCAAACTTGTGCGGGGGGGCCGGCCAGGATCAGGTCTCCGTCTGAACTCCAGGCAGCCGTCAGCGAGAGTGAACCCTCCCCGTTCAGCGTCAGTAATTCCTGTCGGGTCTCGACATCCCACAGCTTTACGGACTCACGCCCGCCTGAGGTCGAGATGAGCCGCCGACCATCGGGTGAGAAAGCCAGACCGAAAATGGCATTGAGGTGACCATGCACAGAGGCGATCAACTCGCCTTTGGTGGGCTCGAAGAAGCGCACTAGACCACGAGTGGTGGACGAGGCGACGAGCGCACCATCCGGGGAAGCCACTACCGAAAACGATTCCCCTTGCCCAGGCACCAGCCGTGGCGCTCGATCCGGCTGGGCCAAATCGCAGAACCACAGTTTGTGGTCGATACCCTGGGTCACAGATACCGAGACAACCAGAATCCGCCCGCCCGCCGCGAACGTGGCGTCGCGGATGGTCCCGTCGACGGAAGCAACGATTTTCCCGGACTCAAGATTCCAGGCCCGCAGGGTGTCCCACGCACGCAGGTTATCCGCTTTCCGCGCGGCCGCGAACAAATAGCTTCCGTCCGGACTGAAGCTTAGAGGACGGAGCCCGGGCGCATCACATTTTAATTGGAGAGTGCCTGGCGCAGCGAGTCTGGCCACGAACACCGAGCTTGAATCCGTCGCGTCGCTCCATGCCAAAGCGTGTTTGGCTTGAGCATATGCAACCGCCAGGGGACGCGTTTTCGATCCGGGCGCTACGGCTCCGCGTTGAACCAGCTTTTCGCCGACCACCTCTTCGAGGACAATTTGTTGGCCCTCCCACCGACAAAGAAGGTTGGTGGCGAAAAAGCCCAACACCTCTGCCGAGGAGGCGAGATTGGGGGATAACGGGCGGCGAGACCCGTCTTTAAGGTTCAGGCTCTCGGGGCGCTTGCCATTGGCCAGCAGCAACAGCCCTGAGTGGTCGAGCGGCACAAGTTCATTCATTTGGAGCTGATCTGGAAGGCGCTGATATCCGTCCACGGCGCGGCTTGCGTCTTCTTTCCACAGCAGGAGCTTTCCATCTTTGCTGGCGCTGGCTATTAATTGCGCGCGGTCGTCCATCGTGACGGAATAAACCTCGTCCGCGTGGCCTCGCAAAACCTTAGCCTCAGTCCAGGTATGGGTGTCCCAGAGCCGGATAGTTTGATCCGTGGCGGCCGAGATCAATTTTTGGCCATCTTTCGAGAACTCCAGGTGGCAAACCCAGGCGGTATGGCCGTCAAGCCGCACCAGCATGTGCCCGGTGCCGGCGTCCCAGATGCGAATGGCGGGATCTTCAAAGCCCGACCCGGAAGCCACTACCCGGCCATCGGGAGAAACAGCAAGGCAAGTCAGACCGAAATCCCGCTGTGTTTCGGTCCTCCAGAGTTCACGACCTGTGCCGCGGTCGACGCATTCGATGCTGTAGCGGTAATTCGAGCTATCTCCGTGAGTGAAATAAAGCCGTTGGTTATCGGGTGATACTCGGGCCGCGCCAAAATGGAATGTGGCACTGTAACCGGCCGCATAATGGCTTTCCACCTCCCCGGAACCCACGTTCACGACCCAAACGCCGTCCTCCAGGGTGCTGTCCGGCCGGCCAGAAAAATTGGAAGGAAATCCGGCGACAATAACCAGCCTCCTCCCGTCCTGCGAAAAGGCCAGGTCGCGGACGATGTTTGGCCCCGGTTCGGGGGCGCGCCAGAGGACCGAGTTGGTGCCGGCGTCGAGATCGTACAAGGAAACGGTCCTGGCTTCAGAGGTGGCGGCCAGCAGATTCCGAACGGGAGAAAAGGCGACGCGACCCTGGTGTGAAAGCGGCCGATCAGTTAGAGCTCGAACGACCCGCTTGGCAGGAACGTCCCACAGATCGACTCGTCCATTGAACCAGCCGACGGCGAGCCGGGTGGCGTCCGGAGAGAAACTCAGGGAGAAGGCAGGTGTCGGCTGGCTGGCCAGGGTGGCGAGGGCACTGCTGCGGGTGAGTTGCCATAAGTATCGCCACTCCCATCCGCGCAGATCCTCCTCCGCAGGCTGAGGCCGGTGACGATCCAGCAGTCGTTGCGCTTTTCCCAGATTATTCAAGCGCAAGGACTCTTGGGCGAGATTCATATCCGAAACGTACAGCAGCCGTCGAGCTCGTTGCTCGCTCTCAGCCGCCTTGCGGGCTTGCGTGTCCGCGCGCTGTTGCTCGGACCGGGCCCGTTCGCGTTCGCTTTCTGCCTCCGCCTGTTTCTGCTGAGCCGCGAGCCGGTTGACCTTTTCCCCCGCGGCGTTTTGCTCGGCCCGGCGCCACTGCCAGACAACGCCTGCCGCCCCCAAGCCGCCCACGATGTGTACCAGGAGGATCAGCGACGCCAACGCGGGTTTTCGGCAACACCATCGCCACGCGCGCTCCGCACGGGTGATGGGACGTGCGTGAATCGGTTCCTGCCGGAGAAAGCGGTCCAGTTCCTCCCCCAACAGTTGAGCCGAGGAATACCGCTTGGCCGGATCTTTCTCGAGGCACTTGAGACAGATCGTTTCGAGGTCGCGCGGCACGGCGGGATTCAGCAGCCGCGGAGAGAGCGGGTCGCGGTTGGCCACTAACGCCAGCGTCTGGGCAACGGTCTCGGCCTGGAACGGTGCCCGAACGGTTAACAAATAGTAGAGAATGGCCCCCAGAGAATACACATCGCTGAATCGCCCAACTTTCTGGCGGCCGGCTCCCGCCTGCTCCGGGGGCATATAGCTGGGCGAACCCAGCACGTTGCCGGTCAGCGTTAAACTTGAATCCTCAGTGAATCGCTTGGCCAGGCCGAAGTCCACTACGCGCGGCCGGTCTTCTGAATCGATCAGCACATTCGATGGTTTGAGGTCGCGGTGTAAAATGCCCCGTTCGTGCGCATAATGAACCGCGTCGGCGATTACTTTGAGATAGCGCGCAGCTTGGGATGCCAGCAGCGGCCGATCGCCAACCAACCGAGCGAGATTTGGGCCATCCACATAATCCATGACCAGGTAATGCTGGTTTCCTTGGAGCCCAACTTCATGAACCCCGGCAATGTTGGGGTGCTGTAAGCAACCGGCGGCTGACGCCTCGGTGCGAAACCGGCGCACCTGCTCCGCGGTGGCCAAGGGGCCAAAAAGGATCATTTTGACGGCTACCAACCGGTCCAGGCTGATCTGTCGTGCCTTGTAGACGACCCCCATCCCGCCCCTGGCTATTTCCTCCAACAGCTCATAATCGCCGAAACGGGTGAAGTGAGGGTGCAAATCCTCCGCTGGGCGGCTGCTTTCTTCAGAGCCCAGGCGAACCGTGTGAGTGTCGGATACCGGGTCCAGGGCATTGCCCAGCGCACACCCAAGGCAAAGCCCGCCCGACGCATCGTTGCTCAGGATTGCGCCACAAAACCGGCACGCCCGCTCTGCTGATTTGCCTGCAATACTCATTCTCTAGCACCTATTACTGCGGTAAAAAGCGGCGGCAGTTGCTCCGGAACGTGGGTCCACAGCCCGGCTTGCGAGGCTGCTAGCCCCTAAGCACCGCGAGCAGGTGCCGCAATTCCTCATCCACCTCGCTCGCGGTACACACGGTGCGGGCAATCTCCTCACGAACCAGTTCGCGATGGCGCTGACGCAGCCGGTGGATCCTGGCTTTGAGAGCACTCTCACTAATTCCCAGCCGGGCCGCTGCCTCGAGGTAGGAAAGACTGAGTTGCTCGCCGGGCTCGAAGCCTTTCAAAACCGCGTAAGCGTCCGGTTGCGTTTCAGCTCCGTACTCCTGCCGCAATCGCACGAGGGCATTCTCCAGTATGCTTTGGGCCCAGCGTCGCTCGAACAGTTTTTCAGGGCTCAGATGATCCGCAGGTTCTCGAACGTAGCGCCCTTCGGCCGTCTCCACATCGAGCGGGATGAAGACCTGGCCCCCGCCTCGTTTGCGGGCGGTGCCGCGGTCGAACTCATCAGCCAAAAAATGATTAAGCGTCAGCAGAAGAAACGAGCGGAACTTTCCTTTCGCCCGGTCCGCCTGGGCGGGATAATTTTTCCTCAACAACCTGGCGAAAAACTCCTGGGTCAGATCCTGGGCATCTTCAGGACCATGCCCACGGCGACGAATGTAGGCGTAGAGCGGATACCAGTACGTCCGGCAGAGCTGCTCGAGCGCTTCCGACTTTTGCAGGAGATCCTCACCGCCGGCGGCCACTACGACACTCCAATGGGTCGTGGCAAACTGGGCGGCGGCGGACGGCAGGGGACCCGTGGATAGGCGAGGCTCTGGCTCTGGATGGGGCACATCCATACTCTTTCACAAATCCCGGCCGTCCGCGACGCAAAACTACCTCTCTGGATCTCTGGCCCTTTGAGCATATTCCTGCAGTCGCGGATCGGACGTTTTCCCTCCCCTACAGATTCACTGGCAACAACACGAGTTGGCCAGTCGCGAGCTCTGCTACCACGAGTTGGCCGGAGCTCGCGCCATAGACCATGCTGGTAGGCGTCACCAGGCATGCGGAAATGACCGCCGGAGCGGCGGCTGTAGTTTGGAAAAACTGCCGTCTTCCCGGACCGCTCGCGGGAAAGGTTAGATCGAATTCCAGGGTCAGCAGCCGCGCGAAAAAGGCCGGTGAGCCGCTCACCGAAGGGCTGGGGAAAAGGACGTAGGTTCATAATTCCAGGTTATTTGGTTAGTAATCAATTTTTCTGCGGCTATGATCTGCGGGAACCCGGGTAAAAAGTTGCTGAAAATTCCCGGATCGTAAAATTTGCCCGGGGTGACGAATAATTTCCGCAACTTCCGGCCCTCGTTACCGCAGAGAGAAGTGAATGACCAAAGCTGCTCTAAACACGCATCCACAAGTGCGCACACAAATTGCTTTAGCGGGTTACCCCAGGGGAACTGAACCAAACATGCACCTCTCTTCCTTAACCCCCCCCTCGTCCAGATGGTCCGCCCAACCGCTGCGGTTCCTTTTGGCTGGCTTGCTGTGTTGCCACGCCTGGCTGGAGGCACCTGCGCAGACGACCAATGTCCTGCTGCGCGTTGCCAACACAACTCTGGCCATGCCCCAGGTTCCTCAAAGCTTCGGTTACAAAACCCAACCTGCCCTGGGAACACTAACGTTCAGCAGCCCGGTGGCCGTCCGCACTCCGCCGGGGGAGACCAACCGGTTGTTCGTGGTTGAGCAAGGGGGGAGAATCTTTGTGGTCACGAATCTGTCGGCGCCCACCAAGACCTTATTTCTCGACCTGTCCAAGCAGGTCCTGGTCGGGCCGATATCGGGCCTCTTCGCGCTCGCGTTCCATCCGGGGTACCAGACCAATGGATATGTATTTGTTGGCTACAATTTAAATATGCAAACCACCGACGGTTCCGGGTCGCACTATCGGGTCTCGCGATTTTCCGTTACGCCGGATGATCCCAACAGCGCGCTGACCAACAGCGAGCTGCCGTTGATAAACCAGCGCTATTCCGGGAATGGTTTCTGCGATGATATGTTGTTCGGACCCGATGGGTATCTCTACATCGCGGTGGCGGATCCCAACCAGGACGCCGGCGGCAGCCCGCAGACGATCGCCGGAAACCTTTATGGGGGCATCCTTAGAATCGACGTGGATCAACGCCCCGGCAACCTGGTTCCCAACCCGCACCCGGCGGTCACGACCAACTATTCAGTCCCGCTGGACAACCCGTTTGTGGGCGCCACCAACTTCAATGGCGCGGCAGTAGATCCGACAAAACTGCGGGCTGAATACTACGCCGTCGGTCTGCGCAATCCCTGGCGGATGTCTCTGGACCCTTTAAGCGGGCTGCTGTTTGTGGGGGACCCCGGGACCAGCATCTATGATGAGATCAACGTGATTACCAAGGGCGGTAATTACGGTTGGCCATACCGCGAAGGAACCGGACCCGGGCCCAAGTCCGGTAGCGCTCCGCCAGGTGTGAAGTGGAATAACCCGATCTATCAACGTTCGGCCGGAGCGATTATCGGGGGTGTGGTTTATCGGGGCCAGAGCTACCCCCAACTACAGGGTGCTTTTGTCTTTGGTGATTACGTGGCGGGGCAGCTTTTGGCCCTGCGTTACGGGGGAACAAATCTCGTGCCCGCCCAGACCCTGGTCGCTCAGGGAGGAGTGGCCGCCTTTGGTGTCGACCCCAGCAATGAGGATGTTCTCGTGGTCGCACGGGATACTGGCAAAGTGCTGCGGTTGACCTACAGCACCAATCTGGTGGGCACCCCTTTGCCTGCCACGCTGGCAGACACGGGAGCGTTTTCGGACCTCGGCAGCCTCACTCTTAACCCCGGCATCGTTGGCTACGACATCAACGTGCCCTTCTGGTCGGATAACGCGAGGAAGACTCGGTGGTTTTCGGTCCCTGGACTGAACAGCACCCTCGGCTTCAGCCGGGATGGTTCGTGGTCCTTTCCGGCCGGCACGGTGTGGATAAAGCATTTTGAATTGGAATTGACCAATGGTCTTCCCGAATCGGCCAGGAGGCTGGAGACTCGGCTCCTGGTGCGTACCAGCGCGGGAATTTACGGGGCGACCTACCGTTGGGGAGATTCCTTAACCAACGCTCTTCTGGTGCAGGCCGAGGGCCTGGATGAGACTTTCACCATTAATGATGGTGGGATCATTCGCACGCAGCTTTGGCATTACCCAGGCCGAAACGAATGTGTAACCTGCCACAATCCCCTGGCTGGTTTCGCGCTCGGTTTCAACACTGCCCAGCTCAATCGGGACGTTGCTTACTCGGGTGGTACTCAGAATCAACTGCGCGCCTTGAGCGACGCGGGCTACTTCGGTACGAACCTCACAGGGCTTTATACGATGCCTGCTTTGGCCCAGCCGACCAACTCGGCCATTAGCCTGGACTATCGGGTCCGATCCTACCTCGCCGCCAATTGCGTCCAATGCCACCAGCCTGGCGGAGCCGCCCTCGGCTATTTCGATGTGCGTTTGTCGACGCCACTTTCAGCGTCGGGTTTGATGAAGGGCGAGTTGGTGAATAATCTGGGGGACCCCACCAACGCGGTCGTCAAACCTGGCTCGCCGGAATACTCTGTCTTGCTCGGTCGTATTGCCAATCTTGGGGCGAACCACATGCCCCCGCTGGCCACGTCCGTTCTTAACGAACAGGCGATCGACCTTATCCGCTCCTGGATTTCCGGCAGCGCCACTAACTACCTTTCCTACCCGGATTGGCAGCAGTTCTATTTCGGTTCCACCAACACGCCAGGCTCCGCTCCCTGGCAAGACCCAGATGGCGACGGAGCGATCAACCAGCTGGAATATTTGACTGGCACGGACCCGCTGCTCCCGGAAGATCGCTGGGCAATTCGCGTCACGACCGCGGAGCAAAACGCAACGATCAGCTTCTCGCGAATCCCAAACCGAGGTTTTGAAGTCCAGTGGAGTACAAATATCTTTGACGGCCGCTCCTGGAGGGCCCTGGATGTGCCTGCCAATGCTCCGGTGTTCGCCGCCGCTGGCTCAACCGCCAGCGTCCAGGACACACTGACGAACGCCACCGCCAAATATTATCGGGTCAGGGTCTTCGAACCATGATTTCGAGAGAGCCCCGAAGCGAGAGGTCCGGAACCAAAAACCGGGCGAGGCAAAACCCCACCCACTTCAATAGTTTTGCCCCCTTTTTGGCTCACGCAGCCGCCAACCCACTGGCAGGCCTTTTGTAGGTGCACCGGCATTAGACGCTTGACTGCGTGGTGGTCGGGAGCATTCTGCTCTTGTGATGTAGACAATCTGTCATTGAAGAGCATCAAAAGTCCATTTCCTTATACAAAACTTTTCTCTCAGCAAACCGACGAACAGGTCCGGCGTCCACGATCCGCCCCGATGCCAAGCTTGCTCTTTTCCGCCCTGAGTATATGAATGAACCCAATCGTTCGTTAATCCCCAGCGATCCTGCAAAAAGGACTTCATCCTGGCCCGTGCGGCCGGTTACCCGAGAGGTGCGTTCAATGGTCAACAGGGCCTTGTGGCTGGGGATCATGCTGCCGTTGATTGCGCTGTCGGCAGATTCGAATTCCCCAGCGTCGAATTCGAGCGGCGTTAACCTCGTTCAAGCCCCGGAAGGGGCCAATCTCATCACGATTACCCTAGCCGTAGCGGACGATGTTGGTTCAACACCACCGGGTTACTTAATGCACCGCGTTTCCGAGCCTTTGACGGAACTGACAGAGCTCCCCGCCGCGATTACCGAGAGTTATACGGGCAAAGAGTTCTCCGCCTACGAAATCGCAACCCTGCTGGATGGCACCCGCTACCTGGTGGTTCTCAACGAGGAAAAGAGCCTCAAGTTTCTGAATCGGAACGAGTCCCCGATGTGGTATGCCCGCTTATATCGCATCAGTGCAGGGAACGGGACAAAGCCGGAGGTGGTGCGGGAAGGACTCCAGTTGTCGGGGAACGACGTAACCGTGCCGGTGGAACTGCAATCGCCGGGGATTGGTGTCACGAAAGTAAAGAAGCTGCATACGGAGATCGGCTACAATGTGAACAGCACTCAAAATGGCAAACCGCAAGTCTACAGTGGCCGTGGCGCAACCCTGCAAGTCTCCGGTTCACAGATCAGCCAGGTAGGCAAATTGACCCTGACCGTTGCCGTGCCCGAGCAGATGACCGTCACCCCAGACACGCAGGTTTCGCTACGATTCGAACCCTTGACGGCGGGGCTTCCGGAGCACAGCGCCTCCGGCAAGGTAACGGATATCCTGACGCTCGGCTCCGCGCGGTTTATTGTGACGGCCATCGAACCAGATTTCTCCAAGGCGACCCTCGCGGTTGTGGCCGGGAGCCTCGAGGAGACCCTAAAGCAGCAACTGCAGGTCGGAACACAAATGCCACCCTTCTCACAGGTCGAGTTGATTACACGCAAAACAGTGACTCGCGAGGATTTGCTGGCGATGTCCAAACGAGCCGCCCCCATTGTTTTCGTTTTTGGCGATCTTGCACCCTCCGGCGGTCGGAGCCCGTACGGCCCTGGTCCAGGTCCGGGGATGAGCCCGACCCTGCCCTTGCCCGTGGCGGACGTGGCGGAGCAGCTGGCGTTGGAATTGGAACCGAAGCCTCTGGTGGTCTTTGTGACGCGCCAAATCGGCTTGGATTTTCTCTACGCCGAGCTTCGCAACAAAACACCGGGATACTTGGTGCTCACCGATTTTGCCGACCCGCTGCGAACAACGTTTCGGTCGCCGCAAATGAACCCCGGCGGCTGGTACGGCCCACCCTACGCCGGCGCTCGCGAACCAGCTCTCCGGCAATTGTTCAACCTGCCAGAGAGAACCCTGTCAATGGCCGCCTTTACGGCGGCTGGGAAAGTGGCCTACGTCAAAGCGGATGTCGGCGCGGAGTTCCTTTCATCCCTCGCCGACGTCCGCGGAGCGTTGAAAAAGCTGCAATAATGCCGCTCGCGGGGCTGAGTGCGGCGACACGCCCGTGCGGAATGGTTGCCTGGTCAGATTGCTTGAGATCCCTTCACTTGATTCGGACCGTGGACCTCTGAACAAACCACGCCACGTCATTCGGGTCTCCGGCAAAGCCGTTATATTGGGACATTTTCACAGGCTGGATAGTGGTCCCGTGCCATTTATGAATTTCGGAGTGCCCATCACAAAAAGAGAATCCACAGGCCCCGTTGTGGTAACTGGCGGGTAAATCCACGAAGCGCGAGACGTCAGTCACGTCCGGGATCAGCCACCCGTCATTGATGCTGTCCGGATGCTCGTCCACCAGCAGCCAGACGTTCGCCGGCCCCGGACGCGCGAGGCTCGAGCTTCGGACGTACTGAATGTAGTTGGGATACCAGTCGTTCACCCCGGTGCTCCGGGTGCTTTGTCGATCGCCGATAAACCCGTTCATCGAGTTGCTCCGCACCCGCGACACCAGGGCGCCTCCCTCGCGAGCGGGGAACTTATCGGCCGGACAATGGTAGATACCGGTGCTCCGGCTGGTGTATTGGCCGCCCATCGCGCCATTGATCAGATTGAAGATGTTCGTGTTGTCGGCGACATTTGGTTGAAAATCCTCCCACCCTCCAGCCCAACTGAGCTGAGAATAGGGAACTGCCTTGGTCCAGTTGGCCGTCGCCCCTTGCCAACCCTGGACATCCCCACCATCGCGGTTGGGGCAAAGGGTATCGTTATTATCCGTCGCATACATCAGCCACGCCAACGTCAACTGTTTGGTGTTGTTCATGCAGCCGGTGCCCTCCGCCTTTTGCTTGGCCTTGCCCAACGCGGGCATAAGCATTGCCGCAAGGATTGCAATGATGGCAATCACTACTAGCAATTCGATAAGCGTGAAGCCGCGCGCTGGAGAACTGGACGGGGAGCGAAACTTTGACGAATTACTCTTGTGGTCTTTCATACGATTGACGTTTAGCAACCAAGTAACGGGGGTCACATAATAGCTACCACTTTCCGCCGGCTTGTCAATGCACCTCGTGCTGCCCTGTACCGCCCGCATTGGCCAAGCCGCCCAGTTCGTCGGTTCGGACAGGGAGCACTGGACGCCGCGCCTTATGGCCCGGCCGGCCGGCCGCTGGTCTTGCACTTGCCAAAAACACATTGAGGAGGAAAACTTTCTGTTATGGCTAAGCGAAACCTTCCCACCGCACCATTGGTGCCGCTCGAACTCTGGCGTGCTCTCTACCTGGCCGCCTCAGAGTTCCAGCTCCTGGCACCCTGGCGCTGGATGGACGACACGCATGTACTGGGCCTTGATTCCGCGCTGGGGGTGCGCCTTGTCTCTGTCATGGGCAACTTGGGCGAGGTTTTCGGCCTTGTGAGTTACCGCGGCACCGCTGGAACTAACTTCCTGCTGCGGTTGCTGCGCGGTGAATTTGCCCCGGAGACAACGGAGGCAATTTACCACCAGGATGCCGTGCTGGTGGACTTTGTGCCTCGCAAGGAACTGCGCAAACCGGAGCGCCCGATCCTTCAGCAGATCGATTTCCAACCGGTCGCCTCCCGGCCCACGCGCCTACCCCAGTTCTCCAGTCACAAGCCGGGATACCTCCCCTGGTTCATCGATGAAGCCGAGGCGCGCATGCTGTTGGAGGACCTGCCGAAGGCCACCCGATTCGCCCAACTGCTCCAAGCCAACCCGCGCCTCTTTGCTTCCCGTGGAAAAGATGAATTTCCCTTCTATCCTCCATCACCCCAGGAACCTCTCACGCCGGACCAGCTTCAATGGCACCGACTGGCTCCCTCGGCGCTTTCGCCAGACCCGCCCGTCGATTTTCCGCCCGCCGAACTCGAAGCCATGCTGCAAATCCCGCAGGACCCAGCCTCAATCTGGGAACTGGCGGCCGCCTACTCCCGGTCGTCCATCTCCGAGCCGCCCCGTCCGTATTTTTCCAAGCTGGCGCTGAGCGTAGATGCCCAAACTGGGCTCGTGGAAGCTTTCCATCTCGGCGGGCCGGACGTGTCTATGGCGCAGACAGCCGCTGAGTGTCTGATGAAGGCAATTGCCGTAACTGACCAACGCCCGGCCAGTATCAAGTTAGCCTCGCTCAACCTCTCCCGGGCCTTGGGTCCGCTGGCCGAAGCGCTGGGGGTCAGGCTCGTGCAGGCCAAGGCCCTGCCCATGGCCGACGAAGCCCTCCGCTCCCTGCACGCCTACGAACGGGGGGTTTGAGTGCGTACGAGAATCGGCGGATGGTGATCACCTCTGTCGGCCCCGGGCGGCCATTTGGCCTGGCGAGCGCAGAGGTTGCGGGTTGGTCATTGGGTGTTCAGACTGGGCCCCCGGATGAGAGCTCGACACGTTGCAATTGGCGTCCGCCGGGCAAAATTGGCGACTGAGTCGAAGGTGAGAACCCCGGCTGCTTCCAGCCTTTGCCTGAAAATCTTTTGGAACATCTCCAGGACGGTGAGGACGTCATTCTCCGCCTTGTGACTTTGTGATCGTGTCAGGCGGAAGTGGTCCTTCAAGACATCGAGACGGTAACTGGTGGTTTCCGGGACCAAGCGGCGCGCCAGCATCATGGAGCAGAAGCCCCGCTGACCGATGGTCGGTATTTTGAGCCTCGCCCACTCCGGCACCAGGCAGCGGTTCCAATCGAAGCTTAGGTTGTGGGCCACCAAGGGGTGATCCTGAGCGTAATCTCGGAAAGCCTCGTGAGCGCGGGCGGGCAATTCTCCATTCTGTTGCAGATACTCTCGGGTGTATCCGTGAACCGCTACGGCCTCGGAAGGGATGGGCACATTGTGGTTTAGGAGCATGCGAAAAGGTTGGCCGATTGGCTGCCAACCTTTCATCAACTGGCCCGACAGCTCGACCACGTGGATGGGTTCGTAGAGGCCGTCGGTTTCCGTGTCGATGATGACCCAATGCTTTCCATTCTTCATGGGCTCCTCGGACTCCGGTGCGGCGGGTGGACGGCGTGGGCGGGAGGGACGGCAATTGAACATGCGCCAGGGTTCGCTTGACAGTGCATCGCTAGTTGTAACTGGCGTGAAGCGGTAGCAGGCAGCCGAGCGGCAGAGCAACGCATTTCTTCTGGTCCGATATCCAGCACTCCCAGGCGAGGACCAACGGCCATCATCAACCTCTTGATCATAAATTCGACCAGCGGATTGAGGTGCTCAGGTCCCGCGACTGACGAGGTTTTAACCACAAATTCTTACGGGCGGTCCCGAGTCTGAGGCTTCACCGGGTAATCTCGGTTGCGTAAGGCGATCCAATTCTCCGGCAACTTCCGGCAACGGCACAGAAAAGCGGATCTGCTTTCCAAGGCCCACCGCTAAGGAATAAGGGTGAACGTGAAGACCCGTTGCGGGAGTCCCGGCAGGCTTGTTTGCCCGGCCCCTTCTCTTTACTCCCGGACGGCTGAGCAGCGGTTGCCCGATATCCCGCATCTCGTTCATCATCCCATCATATAACCCCATAATGAACACCCCGCGGTCCGCCACGCTTACGCCGTTCAACGTCCCGAACTTTGCGACCAGCGCGCGGAAGCTTTGACTGATGTGCTCCGCGATGCGCGACAACCGATTCGCTGTGCTCGGTGACGCCTCGGCCAGCAATTTGCAGCCGCGATACAGGCAATGAACGCCAGTGGCGGTTTCGATCGCCCATTTGACCTGGTTCGCCACATCAAATTCGGCGGGAGTAAATGAATAAATCAATTTGGCTTTGCTCGACCGCTTGAAAGTGCCATGAAACAAGTCCGGCGTTTCGGCTGGATCACGCGCTTCGAAATCGAACCTGGCTTTAAGCCGGGCGATTTTCCGCTGCGCCACGAGCTTCTCCCCGTCAACACCCCGGTCCGCCAAGGCTTGCAGCTTTCGGAGTACGGCGCGCGCTTTAGTGCTGGCTGGTTTGAGGTCGGATTTCACGACAGTGCGCCTGGCCGTTGTACTCCTTTGGCGACCGCCCCCAACACACTGATGGTCCATCGGCAGCCGAGGACTTCCTCCAGGAGCATAGCCACCCGCTGTGAATTGAGTTTGGGCATCGCTGCCAAGATTTTTTTATCACTCTGCGACATAGATTTACACCGATTTGTGGGTATCCAACGCAATTTTGGCCGCTTTCGCAACTGCGCAATTGATGCAACAGTGTCCTGCGCTGCCGGTCAACCCGGCAGTCACTTAACAAAAACCGAAACCACATAAAACATGAAACTTGCTCTTATAATACTCTCCGATCCAAAAGGCGGCGATGAGGCCCTGGGTCGCGTCTTCAATGCACTGGCCATGGCTCAGGAAGGCTTACAACAAAGCGACGAAGTCGAGATCGTGTTCAATGGAGCCGGCACGCGTTGGCCGGAGGAACTGGCCAAGGTGTCCCACCCCGCCAATGGGCTCTACAATCTCGTGCGAGAGACCGTGAAAGGCGCATCCTGCGGTTGCGCCGCAGTTTTCGGAGCGACCAAGGGCGTTGAGGCTTGCGGGGTGCCGTTGCTGAAAGAGAAAGCACTGGCGGGAACTCCCGGCATTTCCAACCTCAGGCGTTACGTCGCTGACGGCTGGCACACTCTCATTTTCTAAAACCTACCAGGCGAGAACGGCTCTGCTGCTCTCGTGTTAAGGAAATCGTCAAATGGCCGATAATTATCTGAAACTCGCCGTGACGGAATCGGTGCGCAAAGCACAGCAGCGTTACTTCGGAGGGTCGCAGGACTTCGGCGGTGCACCAGAAAGTGATGCGCTGACAGAGGATGAAATTGGTTTCATCGGGGCGCGCGATAGCTTTTATATGGCGACCATCAGCGAAAACGGCTGGCCGTACATGCAGCATCGCGGTGGACGCGCCGGCTTCCTTCGCGTATTGAATCCGCAAAAACTCGCCTTTGCCGATTATCGAGGCAATCGCCAGATGCTTTCGACCGGCAACCTGGACGCCAACGACCGTGTGGCGCTGTTCTTGATGGATTATCCGCAGCGCACGCGGCTCAAAATCCTCGGCCACGCCCGCGTTGAGGACGCCCGGCAGCACCCGGACCTCGTGCAGCAATTGGCTGAACCGGATGTTCAACGCATCGTGGAACGATTATTCTTCATTGATGTCGTATCGTTCGATTGGAATTGTCCCAAATACATTACGCCGCGCTATACCGCCGATGACATCCGGGAATTGACTGCTCCGCTCACAAAGAGGATCGCCGAATTGGAAGCCCAACTAAAAACTCGCAACTAACATGAATCCGCGCTTGCCCGTCCCACCGTTCACCGAGGAAACCGCGCGCCAGAAGGTCCAGGCCGCCGAAGACGCCTGGAACAGCCGTGACCCGGAACGCGTCTCGCTCGCCTATACCGAGGACACCGAATGGCGCAATCGTTCTGAGTTCCTCAACGGACGCGCTCAAGTGGTTGAGTTCTTGCGTCGTAAGTGGACCAAGGAGCTGGATTACCGCCTAAGAAAAGAACTCTGGGCGTTTCGGGACAATCGCATTGCAGTCCGTTTCGAGTACGAATGGCATGACGATTCTGGCCAATGGTACCGGTCCTACGGAAACGAAAATTGGGAGTTCGACGAACTGGGCTATATGAAGCGCCGCTTCGCCAGCATCAACGATTTGCCCATCACAGAGGCTGACCGGAGGTTCCGGTGGGAGAGAAAAGGGTGAATAGCGCTGGAATTATGCTCCAGTGGAGCTCATTTCGGTGGTGAGGCTTAGATGAGTTGCACGACAACCTTTCCTTTGGCCCGGTCCTTCTCGAGATACATCAACGCTTCCTTCGCCTGATCGAACGGAAACACCTTATCAACCACCGGTCGGATGCGCCCCCCTTCGAGAAGTTTGCCAATCTCCGCAAGTTGCCGACCGTCGGGATGCACGAACAGGAATGAATATTCGACGCTGCGTTTCCTGGCGTGGCGAATGATCTTACGACTCAGCAGCCAGAACACGAACTTCAGGAAGAGGTTCATACCTCGCGCGCGCGCGAATGCCACGTCCGGTGGTCCGACGAGCGAGACGACATTGCTCCCGGACTTCAAAATCCTAAGCGATTTCCGGATCGCATTGCCTCTCACAGTGGCAAGCACGGCGTCATAGTCTTGCAGCACATCGGCAAAGTCCTGCTGCTTGTAATCAATCACCTCATCTGCTCCGAGGCTCCGGACCAGAGCCATGTTGCCGGTGCTCGTGGTCGTCCCAACTTTTGCTCCGAGGTGTTTCGCAAGTTGAACCGCGAACGTGCCAATGCCGCCCGAACCTGCGGGAATGAACACCTTTTGGCCGGACCTGAGTTTTGCACGCTCCTTGAGCGCCTGCCACGACGTGAGTCCGACCAACGGGATCGAAGCCGCTTGCACGAAGTCCAGATTGGCCGGTTTGTGCGCGGCTGGGATTCTCTGCGAATAGCCCGGTCGAATACGCAAGCCGGAATAAAACGGAGCAGTCGGCCCAACAAAACGGCCTTGCCGACGGGATAACGCAGCCGGGGCGATTTCATGGTTAAAGAACGGAGGACCGCTTCCGCGACGAGCAGAGGCTCATCACCATGTTCGATGCCCTTTTGAACTGCCTCCCTCATCCGCTGTCGTTGCACCGCGTACTCTTTGAGGGCAGTCTGAGCGGTCTTCTCGTTTTGGGTGATTTTGCTTTTGGTGTAAGCGGGTTCGACCAGCACAGCGCGCACGCCGAATTCCCGCACTTCGTGGTCCAGCGTCCAAGTGTATCCCTCCACCGCGTGCTTGCTGGCCGCGTAGATCCCCATGTAAGGCGCGGGAATAAATCCCACCAGCGAACTGATGTTGACGATTCGACCATAGCCCGCCTGCCGCATCCCGGGCAAAACGGCGTTCGTCACCCGCAGCACGCCAAAAAAATTGGTTTCAAACTGTTGCCGCGCTTCCGTGAGACTTGTTTCTTCCAGCGCGCCCGTCAGGCTGTAACCAGCATTGTTGACCAAAATCTGAACCGGCCCGGCCAGCCGCACAACGCCTTGAACCGCTGCGCTCACGCTGGCGTCGTCGGTGACATCCATCCGGATGATTTCGACGCCGTGAATTGGCCTCGCGGACTTTGGATCGCGCACCGTGCCGAACACGCGCGCGCCTCGCTCCGCCAGCAACGGCGCGATTTCCCGCCCGATGCCGGAAGAAACTCCGGTGATTAATGCGATTTTATTTTTCAGTTATGAGTGCATATACACAATGGTGATTGTAGTTGATCGCCTTTGGAGGCGTTCAGGTTTTTGTTATTTGTTCAGAGCCAGTGCTGCTGCTTCGAGATCGGAGAGGATGGCGGACCAGCGCTTTTCACCAAGCATCTGGACTGCGGCGTTTTGAGCGGAATGCCAGGCCGGCGTCAGTTTCTCAATCTGCTTTCGGCCTTTAGTCGTGAGCGTGAGTTCCACCCGATTGCCGCGTCCGCCCCCGACAACCTTCACGAAACCGTCCCGCTGCAACGGGCGAAGATTCCGCACCAGCGTGGTGCGCTCCATCCCCAGCACCTCGCTTAAATCTGTCATGTTCCAACTATCCCTGGCTCGCAACGAAGCCAGAATTGACCCTTGGGTGGGACGAGTTCCGTGCCGCCGCATT
>Ga0105240_10002510_pt1 | contig 29484 bp, 47 predicted proteins | sample KBSC54metaG_FD_80426 | JGI IMG/M metagenome (GOLD analysis project Ga0105240, IMG submission 80426) | Corn rhizosphere microbial communities from Kellogg Biological Station, Michigan, USA - KBS C5-4 metaG | ecosystem: Host-associated > Plants > Roots > Rhizosphere > Soil | place: Michigan, USA... | reverse complement strand
ACGTTTTAGCATTTTGTTTTCGGATTAGAGCGTTGTAGGCCATCGTGGTCGACTTGAAGACCGTACCTCCACGAGGACCAGGTCTTCGCCAATACCACGCCATTAAGAGGGAAGATGGAGAGACGGGTTCGGGAATCCAACCGGCTTTCTTCAACGCAGCCGCCTGCTCCAGGTCACCGTCGTAGATGTACTTGCTGGTTTCAGCCTGCAGTTGGTCGCAGTATGCTTCGAACTGAACCGGCGTCATCCGGGCGATCTCGAGAGCCGACTTGTTGAGCTTTGGATCCTGCTTATTCACTTCAACCAAAAGAACACCGTGGATAAAAATGTAAACAAAATTCTTAATCTGTTCTTGTTCTCATTGGAAATGGACCTGACAATCCGCTACAATGCCGACCTTCTGGCAAAACCAGAACCAGAAGATGACACCTCAAACCAGTGGTGGCTCACCGTGAAAATCCTAAAGAAGCTGGGGTTCCGTGCCAGCTACTACGGAAAAGGAATCGCAGTCTACTTTGTCGGCGGTCACGATGACATCATTCGGGATGACGACGTTCGAATCGAAACGTCCGTCTACGACGCTTCCAAAGTGGTGAGCTTTCGCAACCACCATTCCGATGTCTTGGGCAACAGAGGACAGATGGCTTTCTCACTGGAGATGTACGCGAACCTGCAATCGTACATGCCGATGTTCGACTTCATGCCGCCGAACGGGGACGCCGTCACCTTGGCGAAAAACTACCTCTTCATGCTGAGCGAACTGGCCCGAGAGACTAATGTGAAAGCTCTACGCGACCAGCTTCTCCGTCTGGTCTAAGCCGTCCGCTGAAAGATGTAGTGGAAGGCGTTGAACGGCGTGATAGCGACCCCGGCCAATGACCATCCTTCTCGACCCCACTCGTTCAGCTGCTCCACAGAGTAAGCTCTGCCGAGCACCACGGTTTGGAACTCGGTGTACTTCGCCAGTCCCATAGGATGACGCTTCCGTTTCGGTGGAATAGGAACAGATGGCGCGACAGGAACGGCCGGTTTGGATTTGGGCATGGGATTATCCTTTGATGAAATCGTGTCCGCAGGCTTTGCAACGGCAACCGGTCTCTTCCCATACCGGATCACGCCATACGGCTTCAGTGTTTCGACTGCTGCACTTGGGACACTTCGGTCCATTCCCTTCGGGATAACCGCCAATGACGCCGCTGACCGGGTCTCCCACAGGTTGTTCGAACATGCCACTCATTCGATAAAAGTCACACGGACCACAGGTAGAAAACCAATCCGATGCAGGAGATCGCAGCGGCAACTGTCCAATTCCTCATGCCAAACATCCCAACTCTCTGGTACTTGATGGCACTGAGCACCAGTAAGAAGCAGACGGCAGTGAAGATGAATGTCAGTCCACACAACGCCGGTATCCTGCCTGAGAGATGGTCTTTCATTCGATAAAAGTCGAGCTTATCAATGGTTTATCGCTTCAGCTAGTTGAGGGTATTTCGGATGTTATTCTCAGCTTCCCATAGCTCATATCCCTTGTGAGTGAGTCCACCGTTTTCGTCAATAAATGGGGCAAGTGCGATATTGCAGCGATTAAGATAAGATCGACCCTCTGGTGTCAGTTCCCACGTTGGGCGATTTGCATCTCGCAGTTCAGCTAGAAGAATAATTGGTTGAGTTGTGTTTGACATCAAATAAAGTGTTGATAAGCTCGTCGTTTATCGCTCGATGTAGCGATAGAACATAGTCGGGTTGTCGCACCCTTCAGGTCCCCATTTCTTGTCCACGATGACGAGCTGCGTGCCTGAACTGCCTTGATCGTGAGCTCGACGACGATCGAAGAAAATCTCCTCTTCAATCCACTCGGACGCACCGATTGACTTAAGGTAGCACTCCTTGCAGATGCTGAACCGTGCGTTCGCTCGGTCCATCTTCATCACCTCTATGTCGGTAAACCTCTGACTGACAACGTGACCGCACCTGTAATGAACATCCGCCACAAGTGGATCGCTGCGGGTCCGACCGTCGTTTGGCTGCGTGGAGAGGGCAGCCGACGCACTGGGAGACTGTAACTGTATTCGATTAGTCATAGAAAGTTCACGCTCGGACGCACCCCTTACTCAGTTGAAATGCCCATACACCCAGCGAATGAATGGAATGCCAAACTTATACAGCATATAGCAATAGATCACGCCTACGACCAGCATCAGTCCATAAAACTGAAGCGCCTGCTTGACTGCATCTTTGATCTGCTTGTCCATGTCCCCTTACTCAGGAATGATTGTCATGATCGCTTTGGTCTGTTCCTCATTCATCGTGTGCCACTGGAAGCCTCTCCTTCCTTGTACAGGATGCACGATGATGATCCCTCGACTGTTGATCTGCTCTACCGTTACCTTCACGGGAGCTTCGCCGGGTTGCCTCTTGTCAATGGGTGAGAGCACTCGCATGCCCGGAATGATGTGGAGGAATCTATTGGGTGCGGCCCCCGCATTATCCATGAAGTTGGCCATGACAAACTTTAACTCGATGTCGTCTTGCGTTCGATCCATCATAGATCTTTGATCCTTGGGTCCTTGATCCGCTTTCCCGCTTTCCGCCCACCCGCCTTCGCCCTTGCGTTCCGTCCACGTAAGACCGCCATGGCCGTACTCGTCTTTCTTGATTCGTTGATCCCCCAATAGCCTCAGGATCGCCTCACACGTTTGCCGCGCGGTGAAATGTTTACCACCTATGTTGAGCAACACCTCGCGTGGGGATGCGGCATTGCCATCATGGGTTTGAAACCGGATGATTACCTCGTCATCCTCCTTGGTTATGGATCCTCGTTCTTTGAGTCCTTTGATGAGGAGCTCCTTGAGGTAGAGCAACTGGTTCTCTTCTAAGACTGAGTAAACGTTGTGCCACCTTACGTTGTTTTCGATGGCTGTGGGGAAGCTGACCGAGTTGATGATCCCTCGTAGAAGCTCGATGCAAGCGAAGTGGAAGGTACCGCTTGAGTAACCCGAACCCGACCCGCCGGGGATATTCGGGACCGAGCCATTGTCTACGCGCGACCACACGATGTGGGAATTCTTGGGCCAAGCGTCTTCTTCCTCGAACGGCCAAGGTGCCATTTGAGGATGGCCGTTTGGATATGCCTCCGCCGAGTGTGGATGTACGGCAACAGACAAGGTCAATCCACGCTTGTTTAAGGCGTCCACGAACCGTTTGTTCCAATTTGGACCCGAGGTTGCCGCCTTGCATGCCTCGTCAAATCGACGGGTGTACTCGGACGGCCAATCGGGGGCCGAGCCCATATCTACGCGCGGGACGCGGGCGCGCTGAATGTCATTCAAGTAAGACCGAGCAAGGTGGTAAGGGGAGGTGGAATGGCCGAACTGCTCCCGCAAGAAGGAGTCCAATTGGGCCAAGGCGGCATTGAACTCCATGGGCACGGCTTGTTCGACGACCTTGGTTTGGTGGAAAAGATGGCCGAAGTGGCGGGTCAACAAGGTGACGAGCTGGGCTCGGTCCAAGGGTTCGATTGACTTCATGCCGACGTTTGGGACTTCTTCGTTCGAATCCACGATCTCTTGGGCCGCCTTCTCGATGATGGGCTTGATTGAGGAGAAGTCCAACGGGAGGGGACGAACTTCCTTAAGATCCCCGAGGAGCTGGGCAAGCTGTCCTTCGTTCAACTTGTGGCGTGCTTTGACGCTATCAAGGAACATGAGAGTGTGCATCAACAAGGGAACTGGGATGAGAGCCAAGGCACCTTCTTGGTCCGCCGGGATATGCGGGCTCGAACCATTATCTTTCGCGGCGAGTTTCTCGACCAAAAGGCGAAGAAGCTTGTCGAGTTCCGGTCCATCCTTCGGGTCCTGGTAGAGCTTATGGTTGTGCAGGTGATGGATGATCCGCTGCAAAACCGGGACAGAAATCTGTCTGGTGAACGTAGCGCTGTAGTCCGTAACCTGGTGGTTCCTGTCGGCTTCCCGTTGGTCTGGTCCGTCGAACAGCGTAAGCAACGCGTTGATGGTTTGTTTGTCGTTTTGGAATGGACCGGAAAGATATTCGACCAAGATTTTCTTGGCACGCTCGACGAGATCAGAGTGAGTTAGCATGGTGTAGTTGCCGGTTCCTGGGAACGGCGGATGGATTTGGCAGATTGGATGAGAGTTTTGTCCTTGGACTTTTCGACCACTTTGTCCATGATGTCGTCCACGGCAGACTGGTACGCTTCAAGCCGGGTTTCCAGGATCGTGAACCGACTTTTGACGTCATCGGCGATTGAAGCCGGGAGTTCGAGATAAAGGCAACGAATCGCCTTGCGCATTTCGGCCATGTACGGATCCAGCTGTTGGACGTTTTGCATAAATTTTCAGCCTCTTAGATCTGTCGGGTCTCTCGGGTCTCGTTGAGGTGGATTGCTGTAGTTCGGTTTGGTCGAACTGAATCGCCCGGTCGTTGCGCCCTGATACCAGGTGCTCGAGTCAATCGTTGCTCTCGGCTGAATTTTGAAATGAGTTTCGCCTTTGAGCAGGATTCCCCATGCGCAACGCCAAAATGTCCAGAATAATCTGCGACGTGCCGACCACGGCGTGGCTTTGATCCGGTAAATGACGGACTTGCTGCTACCCGTTGACTCGGTAGTGACGTTGATGTGGTTGTGCATCTCTTCAGCTTGGCGAAGCATGTCATCAACCTCGGCAGTCATTTTCCGCATTTCCTTGTAGAATTTTGGCCAACTCATTCAGCCAAGAACGTACAAGACTAATTGGAAAATGTAAACGTTAAACCTCAACTACACCAATGAAAACCCCGTTCCCAAGATCGAACACGTATTCGTTGTCCGATTGGTTGAACTCGCTAGTTTCTTCTGGTTTCAGCAGGTAGATGTAGAAGTTTCCGACCACGAGAGTCGTGATTCCCTGCTCGTCGACCAACGGCAAAGCTGATTCGATGTCGTTCAACAATGGCTTTGGTGACCGGCGATAGTGAGGAGGAAGCAGGTTGGTCTGGCTCAGTTCGGTCAAAAGTCGACCAGCGTTGTCGGTCAATGCGGCTCGAATCCTGTTCGCTTGATCTTCGTCCGGTTTGCGTGCCACAACCGGCCCCGGAAGTTCCTCTGAAGAAGAGTCGACGACTGCTCGCCTCTCAATCATTTCAACGGCTTCGCCGATGGTCGTCGGGGCATGGCCAAGATGCACAATATCGACCTTCTTTCCGTCTTTATGAACGGTGACCATCACTGACGGCTTGGACCCGACCGGCGCAGGGTGGACATACCACAGCTCAACCTGGTACGTCGTCTCTCCGGCTTTGGCGTTGACTAAAGACTTTCTGATCTGCTGCTTGGCCTTTGAATCTGTCTCGGTCGCCGGTTTGTACGTGATGGCCTTGTTGGAAACACTGGAGAGTTCGACGATCTTCATGTCAATAACTACGGCGGAATCGCTCTTTGCTGAATTCGTTATTCCTTGCCCACCACCAGAATAATGCCTGGCAAACACCTGCCACACTGATGTAAGTCCAAATCGACCACATTGGGGCAGGAACTCGGATGTAGTCGAACTTCTTCCAGTCTTTGAGGACGTAGTCAGCTCTGATTTCGGCTTCGATCAGAGGTAAAGTTTCTTCGACAAACCCTTTGTCAAGCACGATCGACTCAAGCTGGCGGAGGCACGTCTTCTTTTCAGTCCAACCGAAAGCACGAACCCAGGTTGGAGACTTGTTGAGGCCACCGAAGCAGATGACGATGTCGTTTTTCTTGCCGCCAATCCACGCCGCTTCCTGCCATTGAGCTGCCGAACTATCACGCGTTCCGAATCCGACCGCGATGACATTTACCTTCTTGGTCGGCCCGAGTCGTGCGTTCATCTGGTCAAACTTAAACGTGTCGACTACAACCGCTGAACCAACCAAGCGGTCCGACGTGAACGAATTTTTGTTCGGCGGGTAATGAAAGACTTGAATCTTTTCAGGGACTTTTGCATAGGAAAACGTGGTTGGAGTTGCTTGGATTCTATTTTCGAATTTGACCAGTTTCGTAACTGGCCAAATGAACCCGGTGTTTTTAGTAACGTAGTCGTCTGGATCGCCACCGATCATCCTCGAATTGTGAGCGCTGGTAGATCGGCGACCTTGAACGGCATGAACTCCTCCCCATGTTTTGGCAATTTTGTCGAACGCTGGAAGATCGACCTCGTACGTTGTGTCGATGTTGCTGTCGATGGTGTACTCGTCGTCGTGCCAGGTCGTGTGGCTTTCCCAGTGATCGAACACCGTGTAGGACCTACGATTCTTGCCAGAACCGCTGTACTCTGTTCGATAAACCGCCGTTTCGTAATACTCATGCCATCTGGGAATGTGACGACCAGCGATCAGTTGTCCACTCCACGTCTCGATGTCGGCAGTTTGGCTGTCCATCGCGATCCAGTGAAACGTGCCAGCCATGGCAAATCCAATGAGCGAACCTGCCACCCATTCGAGCCAGTTCACTTCCTTGCCAGAGTACCAGAGAAGTCCTCCGACAAGGAAAGGAATAACCGCCAAGACATAGAACCAGATGATGTCCACGTTACTTCTTCTTCGGTGTTAGATCGACGTCGTCGTCTTTACCGGTGCGGAACGCTTCGCCGGTTCGGCTGGAAGTCACGAGCTTGACGTTGATTTTCTCAAAACCGAACATCCGCAACAAAACGTTGGATGGAAAAACGTCGAGCATCGTATTGTATTCTCGACCGATGTCGACAAGAGCCACCTGGTTGTTCGTCCACTCGTCTCGGGCTCCGACGATTATGTTTTGAAGATTCGTCCAGATTTTTGTGTCGACGGTTGGAATTGCTTCCTTCACGGCGTTGATGAACGAACCTTGGCTACCACCACCGCTGCGGGCTTCGGCGTATCCGTTAAAGATTTCCTTGAGTGCATCTTTCTGCGAGTCGGTAACCTGGGCCGATTGGCTGATTTTCTTCCACATGTTGTCGAAGATCGCCGTGTTCGCCTGTTCCTTGGCAGAGATTTGGTTTTTGAGAGACTGAGCCCGGTTGTAGTTGCCCATTCCCCAGAAGAAAGCAACGATAGCAAGAAGAAAAGCGCCACCCGCGAGGATGCCGCCAATGACAAGGAACTTTTTCATATTTTTGGTTTAGGTTAGAACGACTTTGGAAATTTGAGTCCACCTGATTTGCTGGGGAGTCGTGACACCATCGAAACGGATCAACACAATTCCTGGACTTGCAGCTTCTCGCCCGTAGCCGGTGACGATTCCGGTTCGACCAAACACTTTCACCTGAGTCTCACGAGGAAACTCACGCTTCAGCTGTGCCTTGGTTGGAAATTTGCCCGGTTCGATTGGTCTCATAAGTCGTGCGTGATTGATTTCAACGCCCAACTAGCCCATCGGTCAGTCGAAATGCTCAAGGCAATCTTCAACTCTTGGGCGGTTGTTGTCGCAACAATTGATCCAGTTTCCCGCTCTGGATAGCCGTTGAAGACAAAACCCTTGGAGGGATTAATCGGATTGCCGATTCGGTGATCGATGTAGAAATTTCCTACGTCTGTTTCGACGATGAAAGTCCCACCATCCTTGTAGATGTCTATTCTCTTGACGGTCATATGAGGCCGCAAGCCGCTTCATTTTCGTGGTACTCTCTCACTGCTATTTCGTGCAACTCGGTCTCCAAGCTAGTTGCTGGACGAACATTCGTCATATCGAAAAATTTGTCTCCGATCGGCTGAGCAACGACTCCTGAGATTCCTTCAAGACGAAACGTTGTAACGCCCATCGCGTGCAGAATGTCTTCGGCGTCGACAAAACCGACCAGAGACAATGCAAGCTCTTCTTCAGTTGGAATGTATTTTTCGAAGTCCATGTTAGCTGAGAGCTTCAATGACTACGACGCTTTTGAAAGAGATTACGGCCATCATGACCGCGGTATTGCGCTCGGCAAGGTGCATGAACGAAGGACCTTCCCACGCATGGTAGTGGCAGTCGTGAGTGGCGATCCAAGATTTGATCGCTTCGCTCTGCTCGCCGTAAGGCGCGTCCATCCATTTGTTCTCACCGTAGATCGCGTCCAGAAGCGTGCAGATATGGACGACTGACACGCCTTCACGGACTTCATCGGTAACAGACTCAACTGAGATGGTAGAGATGTCGTTCATGCCAGGATTCAACCCACTTAATTAGATAATGTAAACAAAAAAGTATACAAATTTTGATGTTCTTTGAGTCATGAGAAGCATCATTTTTTACAATTCGGTAAGTGTAAAACTAGCTTCTTGGCTAGATTCTCGAGGAATTCCTCACACCAAATGGCTGAAGTTTCTGCTCAAAGAAGGCGTCGATCCGATTCTGATGAACGCTGCCGACGAGATGCAGGAATCATACGGTTCAGCAGACGTTTTGAACAGTCCGATTTTCACGAAAGAAGAGTTTTTTCAGACCAGTGACATCAAGAGTTCCTGGGTCTCTATCGGCAAGAAGGGCAACTCAGTCTACTACGCTTCAAACGAGCTTATAGCTCGCGTCATGGTCAAGTGGATTCAAATGAACGACCGCGCTGAAAAATTCTTCAGCGATCCCTCTGCCGTTTGACGATAGCTCTCAGCCACTCGATGGTTTGAGCATGGATCTGGCAGATACGTGACTCCGTTAAACCGAAAACTTCAGCGATTTGGTGCAGCCTCATGCCCTCGAAGTAGTACATCGCCAAGATCTTTCTGGGAGTAGACGGAAGATCTTTCACTCTGGCGGCGATGATTCTCTTGTTCTCGTCGTCTTCCATCAAGTCTCTAGCCAGATGGTCATCTTGGTCAGCGATCATTTCGTGCAAGGAAGCTCCATTGGAATCTTCCATTTCAGACAGTTGATCCATCGCTACAAAAGTAAGAGAAGCCGAATCCCTTTGAAGTTTTTCGAACTTGTCCATCGTCACTCCCATTTTCTCAGCGATCTCTTCACTAGTTGCTTCTCGACGCAAACTCTGTTCGATTTGTCCTGACACTTCCTTGATTTTTCTTGCCATCGCCCTTGCGCGTCTCGGCATTGAATCCATACGCCGAAGCTCGTCCAATATGGCTCCTCTAACCCGCATGGTCGCATACTGACGGAATGTATTTGCTTGAGACGCGTTGAACTTTTTGACTGCAGCCATTAGACCGATGACACCAACACTGTGAAGATCGTCTGCGTCGATATGGCTCGGAAGATTCAGCTTCATCCGATCAACCACGTTCCTGACAATCGGAAGGTGAGACAAGATCAATTCCTGCTCAGGAGTATCAGGAAGAAATGTTTTCTTTCGTTCGACTTTCTTGTGTTCGACTTTTGCTACGACTTCTTCAACCGGTTGAGGACGTGGTTTAAAGAATCTACCGTAGTCTGCCGGAGCAATAACGATAGCTCGAGGCTTTGCCGGTTCAACCGTTTCGGTGATGTCAACGACAATCTGAAATACTTCGAAATCGTCGTCCTCGGCTGTGATCAGGACGATCGTGGGGTTCACATTAGTGAATTAAGATCTCTGAGTTTAGCCATCAACTCGTCCGTAGTTTCGCAGTGAAAAATTCGGTCTTGAGTTGAGAATCGTTTCCTGATCTGTTCCTCTTGGAACTTAGTTACCACACCTCTCATAAGAATGGCGCAGTCTACGGCAGCTGTAGGAACGACCCTGGTATTTGCATCTGCCCACGAAGTGTCTAACCTAAGAAGGTTCATTGCCTTTTCCTGAGCTATCTTCTGAGCGGATGGCAATAGCCCAAGCACGAGTACTCGGCGTCGACCATCTGCTGATGGGATAGGATCTTCAACCGAATCAGCTTTAAGAATTGTGGGAGCGATTGGCTCTTGTGCCTGAAGAGCGTCAACTTGAACCACGTCGGTCTTTGGTTTTGCAGGTGGAGCTTCAGGCAAATACGGTTGAGGATGGAAACCGCCGTTGAAACTGGTTTTCATCAACCGGTCCAACGCGTACCCGTAGAGCACTGAAGTTGGGACTCCCTCCAGAATCTTATGGATGTCTGGTTTTTCAACCTTTGGAATTCTGAATTCGATGACAAATGGCTGAGGTGGAGGGATAAATGCAGGAATCGTCGGAGCTTCCGGTTTTTTAGTTTCTGTGTCAGGAACGATGATTGCCTCTGAAGTGACTGGAGGAAGCGGAGCTGGAGCCGTTTCCGTTTTTGTGGCCATCTGTTTGGCAAAACTCTGAAGCGTTACCTTGATTTCGTTTTGAACCTCCCACCCTAATGCAGCGAGAGGATACTGACGACGACGATCCTCAGGAAGACAAGCTTTTTGAGCCTCCTCGAGAATCGTTGACACAGGAGAGATCATGTCCTGGCATCTCACGTCCAAAAATGTTTTGGCTAAGAGCTTGATCTCAGATGAAGTCCAGCGAATCATTTGAAGTCAAGAACGTTAAATCGGCGAATAGCCCAGGATTGGTTGCCACTTGGAAACCAACTTCTTGAGGTCTCTCGCAACGAGAGCTCCATCGAACAACGCGTGGTTGTTTTGGATTTGGCCAAATTTCTCATGAAGACAATCCATACCAAGCAGGATATTTTGCAATCCGTGATGCTTGGCTTTTAGTGAGTAGTCATCCCACCAATACCAACCTTCGTAGTCCAAGTCCGGTTTTCCAATTTTCTCAATCAACTGACGGGTGTAAACCATCGGTCCCGTGTTCAATTGAGAACGTTCCGCGTGCTCTCCGATTCCGATCTTTGCTCGAGCAATGTTAGAAGCGCTGAACGGGGATGAGATCATATTAGCGTACGACGCGTCGTATCCATCCCTTCCTCCGATCCATCCAAGTTTGTCACCGTATTTTTGAATCAACTGCTCGATGTGTTCAAGAATGAGAGGATCTAGAAACTTGTTGTCGTCGTGAGGAATGACAAGGACATCACAATCCGATTCCATGAATTTATCGATTAGGCGACAATGCACTCCGTGTTCCAAGATGTGATGCTCGGAACTGCTGCACGACCACGTGTAGTTGGCCAATCTCGATGGAGCCAATGTGAGAAAGTTAATCATGGAAGCGTCTGTGCACGCCTCGAAAAAGAAAAAGACTTGGCTTTCCTCTGGAAAGCACTGAGTAATTCCGTCCAGCATCCAGGAAATCATGTCCTGTTTGCCAAACACGCCGACCCCAATCATTGGCTTGATCATTGTTTCTGAGCGATGGTTAACGAAAAAGCCTCGCCAATGATTCTCCATTCAGGACGGTCATAAATCCACTCGTTGGCGACTTTAGACGGACCGACATGGAATTTGGCTCCACCTGGGCGGCTCATTCTTGAGTCGTGAATAGCCAAGAGTCCTCCGATTTTCAACCACGATTTCCATGTTGTGTAGTCTCTTAGGACCGCATCATAAGTATGGTCACCGTCAATAAAAAGAAAATCCAATTGAGGACCGCCCCACGCCACGTTTTGGGAATACTCTTTAATGAATGTCCATCGGTCAGCAAATGGTGCTAAATTTGCTCTAAGCCGAGATTCAACGCCTCTTAAGGAGGGTTCCATCGAGTCTGGAACGAGGGGGTCGATGGAGGTAAGATGGAGATGAGGAGCTGAAGCTAGAATCACGACGGAACTGAATCCGTCAAGACAGCCGATTTCGACTCCGTATCCACTCACGCCGACTAAAGTGCGTTGAAACAGTTCTGCTTCCGAGCCTGCAAGTCCTGCAAATGTGTCAGGATCAAGAGCAAAGGGTAGGTTCATCCCATCACAGAACACAACCGAACCTGGCTTATGCAGATTACGATAAATCTTGCATGTTCAAGGCTTAATCTTTATGCTATATGGGAACCAAAATTACCAGAACGAATCCATAATGTCATGATGATTTCACGAACCATCCCAACATTCGAACGCTTGATCGACAGCGTGCGACCTAAAGCCGAGTCCTTTCAGGACGGTTGGCGAGCAAGTTCGAGTATATCGATTTCCTCGCGGAGACGAAAGTATTCAGAAGTCCAAGCAGGATTTCCTTTCAACACTCCCATGCTGCAAATCCCGCACTGGTGGAGACTGCACATGGGACGAAGATAGGGAGCAACCGTACAGCCTTTCTCTCCCATAAACAGAAGATCGGGATGGTCGGTCTTCGGTAGATCGATTCCGTAACGATCTTTCGCGTACTCCGCCGCCATCTGACAATACATCTTGTCGCAGCAGCGATTCGGCCTCAGCTTGGCAATCAATTTGCAGTGAGGCAATCCACATTTTTGAGATGTGTGGTCGGCGATCTTCTGCCACGCGGCAATGATCTCAGGACTTTCTTGCTTGATTGGTTGAAGCATGGACTTGTTTCCTGAGCAATTCGCCTTTGTCGCACCTCAACATCCGACCATGCCCCATGTCATACGACGTGAGACAGGTTGAGCAACGAAAAGATCCGGTTTTTGACGTGGCCGTGTAGGGAATAAATTCCCACGTGTGGCCGTTTATGTCAAGAGGTTGGTTTGACGGTGTCGCCATTGGAAGGTTGGTTGAAAAAGTCTGTGAGCTGTTTCTCAGTCTCTTCGACAGTGGGATAACCGAAAATCGGGCTTGCTCCGCGGACCTTGGCCCACTCGGAAGCCCACTTGACGGGCGCTGCAGGTCTCTCCATTTGTATGGCGATCCCTTTCGCTGCTTGGTTATCGGCGAGGTAAACGGCGAGCTCGTGGATGAAACTTTTTCTTTGTTGGTCGTGGTTCAGCATGATCGATGAGTTGTTGGTAAGATTTAGGATCGTAAATTCCGGATGCGCCGACACGACCGCAGCCTTCGCATGGATGGGATCGATGGCCTTTGCAGCCTCGATGACTACATTCTTCTCCGTCTTCTCTGCGTTTTGAATCCATCAAAACTTAGCGCCGCGGAGCGATGAAAGCTCGAGATGGATCAGAAATTCCAAACGCGCGTTGAACCCCTTCCGACGTGAAGATGTACTCTTTGCCATCGGGAGATTGATCTTTCGCAAGGAATGGTTTTGAGTGAGCTTTGACGCGGTAACCGGAAAGAACAAACGTGCGTCCACCTGACGTGAACGGCTTCGTCAAGTGCTCTTCAGTGAGGCCGTACATGCGGAGTACCTGAGGATTCTTGAGATCGGCCATCTCACGAGTAATAGCGACACCGTTTTCTGAGATCGTTTCGACTTCGAGTTTGAAAGTTGCGCTCGTCGGAAGGAACTTGGCATTTTCGGCCGTCAGTTTAACGCCATGTTTTTCACCAACCGCTTTGAGAGCGGCATTGATGTCTTGACGAAGGATATTGAGGAGGTTTTTGTCGATTATTGTTGCCATGACAGAATCCTACAAGTGAGTTGAAGCATGTAAACAAAATTGTTTACTTTTTTTAATTCAATTGTAAATGTAAAAATTACTCGATTGACCTACGAACTTTGTTTACAATTTCGATTTTTGCCTCTTGTTGGTGGTATTCCTTAAGCCATCTGAGCACCGAAGAAAGACGAACGCAAGTACCAATTTTGGCATCTTTCGCGAGTGGAATTTCGGTCTGATCCACCACAAGATTCGGACGATAAACCCAGTAAGCTTTCTGGTACGCTTCATAGTCGCTGACGCGCGGCGTCACCAACCTAAATCCAAAGCACGGCATCATGCCCGTCGGAATGAACGCATCACCCTTATGAGGATTGTTGCTGCCTTGGAACTCTACGTTCTCAGTAGCGTAGAGGACTTTGGCTTCGATGTGAGGATTTTTCACTTCTTCATCTCCTTTTCCCAAAGAACACGAACGCGGTCGATTTCAGATTGGGCATGAGGAGTTCCACCGGTGTTCATCTCGAGATACCACTTGAGCACTTCAGCGTAGGTGTTCAATTTGCCGACGCGGAAAACCAAGTCGGTGCGGCGAGCGATGACGTCGTTGTCTTCGTACTCGAGAAAAGAACGGCCGAAAACAGGAACTTCACCACGCATCATTGCACGAACGGCCGTGAGCCGCTGAAGACCGTCGACGAGATAAAGAGGACCTTCGAAGTTTTGCTGCCAACCTTTGCAGTTGAAGATGATGTCGCGTCCAGATTCGCCACCGCGGATCAAGAATTCGCAGAAATCGATTTGTTGCTGAGCAGTCCAAACGTGACCACGCTGGAACTCAGGATTAAGAATCAGTGGACAAGTACGTTTGCCCTCGTCACCCCACCGTCCAAGCACGTGCTCAACCTCTTGAAGAGTAACGGTGATGTGGTAGTGAGCTCGGCTGAGCTGTGGGATGTCGGAGAGTTTCATGGATTTACTGAAGTGAGCGTTGGCAAGCCTCGAGCGTCGTGAACCCTTCACCCGGCGTAGAACCGGTAGGGTAGTAAGACCAAAGACGGGTCTTTTCGTCGTATTTGATTTTGCCTACGATTTTACCATCGAGGCGGACAACGACTTCGTTGAATGTGATCGTTGAGTCAGAAGATTTGAGAGAGGTTATCATTTTGAAGGAGCGAGTTGAGGTTAGACAACGGGAGACATGAACCAAGCTTTGACTTCTTTCCACGAACCTTGTACAACCGGTTCGCCACCGCCCTTATTGACGATGTCGTAAACTTGCCAGCCAGAAAAACCCCACGCGTTGCGCGTAACCGTGTAGAGCACGTCACCCGACTTGATGTCGCAGATGCGAAAGTCATCATAGGTTGGAAAATCAGCAGCTGGGCAATTATTCTTGAAGAAAACGTAGGTTTCGTCGGCTTTGAACTTCGGAGAGTTCGTGATGCCTTTCGCAGCGGACCACAACCGCTTGCCGCGATTGAAAAGGCTTTCAGTGCTGCAAAACCAATCGTACCACAGACCCTTCACATTCTCGGGAGTCTGTTCGAAAGCCAACTGAGCTTTCAGATTGATTTGATCTTTCTTGTCGCCGATGACGAGTAGAGTGGACATGGGATTTAGTCTGCAATGATTAAGAGGTCGATGGAGATTCCAGCAACCGTGGTTTTGAGTTTGTGACCGGCAAGATCTTCGCCGCTCGGATCGTACTCTGCCACCCAAGTTTGGAATGGCGGGAGTGGACGATTCCACGGATCGGTCATGCGGTTGTTTCCCTGAAGTGTGGAAATCTCGCTCGCTAACGTTCCAGTCGTTTCCGTGAACGACCATAGATCGTTGCGGATTGGAAACCGGTTTAGGATTTCCTTGACTTGGTTGAGCGTGGTTGCCATCATGGAACCATTCAACCCACTTAGATTGAAAATGTAAACAAAAAAGAATACAAAAAGTGAACTTAATTTTTTACAATTAAGACACTCCCAGTATGAGCTTTAGCTTATCTTTTACAACGTAAGACACCGCAAAGGCCTCGTCAAACACCTTCCGTTCATCGTCATTCCAATCGTCCGGTGGCCGCTGTCTCAAGTCAGGAATGGTTTTTGCCGCGTGATCCCATGCCGCGTCGTCGATCGCCGAGGAGATTTGCATCCAAAGCTTATTTGATACTTTCATGGTAGGGCTTTTTGAGGTTGTAGATCTTTTTCCGCAGCTCATTGTCATCTGGCTTGTATGCGGTGACAACAGTATCCTTGACAATTACCACGATCCATCCAGCCGCGTACAAACGACGATGCGTCTTCGTCTTGACAATCTCTTGTCCACTCTCCACGATCAATTCAAGGCGAGTTCTAGCACGATTGCAAGCGCGCAGAGTTGGTTTCAATTTCGACTTTGTGATGTACTGGTCGATTGCGTGTGCCGAGATCAAGGTCATAAGCGAGAGACTCGTTCGTCGATTTCGCCAGGAAGCTCTTTCATCTTCTGGAGTTGAGAGTCAGAGACGACTTGGATTTCGCCACCTGTTTTGTGGTAGTAAACCATGACACCTTTCTTCTTCGGCACGTCTCCTTTCTGTGACTGACACTTGACGCACATGGTTGCGTCAGGCACAGCCTCAAGCCGCTCAGGTGGGATTAACCCTTTGCAGCCAGTGCAGTTCATTCAGGATTTGCCGCAGCTCGAAGCGCAGCATATGGTTTTCTACCGAACAAAATGTAGTGAGCGAGAAGGTACTTGGTTCGCATCGCTTTTTGGCGACCTTTGCTGGGAATTCCGTCGATGTCGTCGTAGTTGACGTTCATGTCCTCTTCTTTGATGAGAAGAGCAGCCCAACTACCGTTTTCTTTAAGCCACAGGATGTAGTCCAGGTAGTCTCCGCCGGTGTCATTCGTCAACTGGCGAATGATAGCCACAGCCGTTTGGACATACTCGATAGGAATTCCCACTTCGACCAGACGTTGTTCGAGAGGATAATCAGGTTTGTCTTCTCGAACGTCGTGACCCAACGCAGCAATACCAGCAACCAGCAAGAGTTCCAGCCCATAAAGGAAACCGAACTTTTTAGCCTCAAAAGTTACCTCTGGGTATGACATCGACACGATCTTAGCTCGAACCCTTTTGGCAACCTCGACAGGATGCACGATGTACGGCGTTTTCTTGTCGGCCCGGAATTGACCTTCGTGTGCTTCGGTAACGACAAAAAGAGCGAGTTCGAAATAACGTTCGATTTCGGCAAGAGTGAGAGGAGCTTTGTTTTTCATGTTGAAATTTTGGCGATGCGGTAGATTTGACCAGCTGCGTCCTTCCACTCTTCAGGGCCAACCCAAGTAGAACTGATCTGAATCGTCTTTCCTCGCATCGCTTTGTACCGTTCCGATCGAAGGACTCGGTCATGGGCTCGACGGGTGTGGGCAATTCGAGTGATATGTTTCGATTCGTCCTGGTTCACAGTAGCTCCTCGAGTGATGCCTTTCTTGTTGGCGGCATGGTTTCGATTGATAACTGTGTAGTGCTCTCGAGCTTGAACCCATTGGACGGATTTGCCGGGTTTGCCGGGCTCAACTTTAGCGACGTGGTTTCCTGGACGAAGGTATTCTTTCGACAGCATCTCTAGCGAAGCAATGAAAATTCCCACGAGGCGGTCCAAAGCTTCTTGGCGAGTCATGTCGAGAATCTTTTCGCCGTGCTTTCCCTCTGTGATTTCGTCTCCAGTTCGGTGGTGAAAAGCTCGAACGTTCCAATCGGCAATTCCAGGTCGATTAGCTGGGTTTAAGAAGACCTTGACGATCATCCTGTCTTCTCGGTTTTCGTTTGTGGCAACAGTAACTGCTCGAAGTCCTTGGTCGTATCGTTCGCACATGCCATAATGGCTTCCCCATTTGGTTCGCATCCAGAAGCGGAACTTCGGAAATGGTGTTCGAAAGATCGTGCCGACTCCGCCATAGCATTCCTGTAGGCGTTGGTTCATTTCTTCCGAGGTTTCGTTGCCAAAATCATAGGTGAGAAACGGCCACTTTGGGAAGTGTTTCTGCATGATCGGAAGCTCAGCTCGTCCGACATCCGGGTAGGCAATGTCAAGGCAACGGGCAAGATCTTCTGTAATGTTGACGACGTTCACACTCCGACTCTACCACACCTCAGTTGCTTTTGTAAACATTTTTTGTTTACATTATTCTCTAATTGACGCTCAGTCCAAATGCGGTCAGTCCACGGTCCCCAGTGAGCTGGACAACTGTACGAATGTTGGCCGAACATTCGTATTTCCTGAACCTTAGCCAAACAATGAGGACACCTGGCAAACGGAAGACGCTGAGAACGCTTGCTCATTTCAAGCCGAGTAGCTTCTTGGCTGCACGTTCTACGTCTGGATCAAGCCAGTCTTTATTGGTTGGAAGACTTTGAATCACCATCCGAAGAAGAGCTTCGGCGTCTGTTTCGTTAGCATGAGCCGTACGATTCATGATGTCGACTGCGTCGTTTGACACAACGGTCATCGCTGCCTGAAGTTCATCAAATCCTCCAAGATGCTTGATCGCACTGAAATCGAGTGGAAGAAATGCCTGGAGCTGAACCTCGATGTACGGTTTTCCCTTGTTCTTACCAGAACCGGATCGGTAATTTACCCGATCGCAGTCCCACTTAGTTACGACCGGGTAATTTTTCGGTCTTTCTGGAAGGTTGATTCTCTTTGTAGGCATAAAAAGCAGAAGCACAAGCGAGCACTTCTCCAGTCGTCAGGCAAAATGCAAGCACGATTTTGAATCCAACGTTGATCGAAATTCCGTAGGGTAGCATCCTCACCAAGAGGCAGATCGCTCCAATGTTGAACAGAAACGCGAAGAAAGCAAGTCCAGATGAAATACTCATAGAATTCTAGATTCGCTGCGAATGTACATCAAGAGTCGACCGAGATAATTCTCACCGACACCGTTGCAGACGCCCCATGTCACGTCGCCCCAGTTGTTACCTTCGATCAGCTGACGTTTTCCAGTGTCCAAAAGCTTACCGAATAGCGTTGTGTCTTTGAACTTAAGACGAAGACAAAATTCCATGACGTCGACTTTAACATCATCCCAATCTTTTCTCTTTTCGATCAATCTGCCAGCTTTCTTTGCGTGACCGGCCGTGATTGGATCGTGAGTGATGCGTATCCCATCTGGCATGCGATCGTCTGTCTCAAGATGAGTTCCGTTCACCAACAGACACGCTCGAAGTTCCACAGCCTTCATCGCCTGAAAGGCGTGCTCGACCGACGCAAACGAAATGCCCATTACCGTGATCGGACTCGGATAGAAATTCGACAGGAATCTGAATTCTCCTGAGAATGAATCGATTGGAATGAGCTTCGGGTCGTACATCATTTCACGGCAAGAACAATTCCAGCCTCCTTCAGCTCCTTCACGGTAGACGGATGAAAACCAGAAGGCTTGAACGGGGAGGATTTGTCCTTGCGATGGTCGTGAACCGTGATCGGTTTTTGCTCCGAGTTTTGGCGACCGCAATCGACCCGAGAAATCCAATGAAAGCCGCCGCTGTCTTGAAGAAACAGAATGCTGATCCGTTCTGGAGAAGTTTGCTCAGGGATGTCCTTGATTTCCGTCGATTGGATAATCTCTGAACCTTTCCATGAGCGGCCTTGCTTCGCCGGTTTTCCGACGTTGAGCTGACGCTTGCCGGCTTTCGAGACGTAGGTCTTGATCAGAATTTCCAAACTACCTGCTTTTTCAATTCGACCTTTGATATATTCCGGATCGGAATAAACCACCGAATCTCCGGTGACCGTGCAGGTAAGCGTGAGAGGGCACGGAAATCCGTACTCTTTGTGGATCGGGTTGAGGACAGCATTCATTGTTTGAGAAAGTTTTTCGAAGGCAGGAATTTGACGACTGAGCGAGCAGGAATTTGAATGATTTTGCCACTCGGCAATCGTTGAGCCCGAGCTTTCTTCTTCACGATCTTGAACGTGCCGAAGTTGCGTACGATAATCCGACCATCTTGGCGAACACTCTTCTTGATGTGCTCAAGAAACAAATACCGGCTCGGATCGATGTGGGCTTTAGAAAGTGTCATGAGTCTACAGTACACTTCAGTTGAAAAATGTAAACAAAAAAGTCTACATTCTATTCAATTGATCACCAACTATTTAGACTCTGTGGATTCAATGATGTCCAAGAATGGAAATTTCTTTCCCGAATACGCATAACCAAGCATGACTGACTCAAATTCTTGGTCATTGAGCCATTCGAATCCTTGCTCTTTGACAAAGTCAACGGCTCCATCAGGGTTAAATTTCACGAGTCGCTGATTGACGAGCCGGGCTTTGGAAGGAATTTTGACGATGAATGGCAAAACAGATGGCGACATGACCTGCACGAACGGCGATGTCAAGTGCCAACCAGGATGCTGAGCTTCGACGGTTCCGTCTCTCGAGTTGTACGCGATCCCGACGTGATTGATCGAAACATGATTTAAACAGAGCAGGTAAAACAAAGGGGTGCCGATGACGAGTAATGCCAAAAGCACCCAAAACATCCACGAGAAAAAAGTCTTCATGGATGCCAAAGAACTCAAGAGATGGGCGACCAGGAAACAATCGTCTTATCGGAACCGATCGACGTGCCGGAACCGATCTCGGCTCCGTCGGTAGTCCATTTTCCGGTAACAGGATTGTATGATGCGGTGATCGTTGATCCATCGCTGAGAACGAGGCTGACGTTGCCTTCGGCAGTTGGAAGGGCAAGTGAGGACGATGTGGTAGTTTCTTCGGCAGGGGAACCCATAGGATTTTGTATTGACGTTATTGTTTCGTAGCAAGAGACAGAAGATCGTCTGATATTAGGACTTTGTCCTTAGGACTTTGGCCGTATGACAAAATTCCTGGTGGAGTTCCAGTCGAGCGTCCAATGTGAGCCAATAGAGCACCGACTGATTCGATGTTCTCCATGATCGGTCTCACGGTGTAGAGAGCATTCGTGATCTCTTCACGCTTCAACATGTCTTTAGTTCCAAGAGGAATGTCGTATTCAGATCCTCCAGGAATATGATAGCCGGTGCATGCTTGAATTTCTCCTAGAGAATGAATACGATCTAGGCACGTGACTGAAATGTGGTCCATGCGACCAGCAACCCGAGCCGCGTAATTTAGCGCGACAAGATCCAGCCAACCGACTTTGAAGTTATCCTGCCACCGATTGGTCGAGTTGTGGTGTTCAGGTAAGCGACGAGTCATGTCGGCATCTTCAACGACGAAAGGTCCTGCGCCATGACGTGTGCTGTAAGCTCTGGTAACTCCTGTCTTGACAATTTTGCCGCCGAAACGACCTTCTTCTAGCAGGATGTCTGCATTCTCAAACGTTGTCGTGGACCACGTGGTGTGAGGATGAAATCCATGCCATTCGTCAAGCAGAACTCCTTGAGCTCCTTCAAAGACGATCGATCCATCTTTCTTCAAAAGCTCAGCCCAAAACGTTCGAGGAACGATGTGCGTTGAGTCGACAAGCTGCTTATAGATTTCCATGAAGAAATCGTCAACTCCGCCGTCTACGAAGCATCCTTGAAATTCTCTGGATGCGTCTTCGTGAAGAGGGACTCCATCAAACAAAGACTTGAGTTCGTTCCACGAGCTCTCTTTGATCAACTTCAACTTTTGACGAACTAAGTCGGGGTAGTGAAGATCGCCAGCTTTGATCGTAAATTGAGGATTGACGATCGAGTCATGCACGGCCTTACCGAAACCAATACCACATGATCCGTGTGCATCTGCTCCTCTCTGGAGCTCGATAATTCTGTTGGCAGCTTGATGATAAGGGCTGATGATGACCGCGTCCATATCAATGAACGTGCGAGACATCGCCGACTTGATGCCGATTTTCTCCATGAAAGCCGCCTCCTTCAGCATAGCTTTTGGAGAGATGAACATGAACCTGGATAGGTACGTCGACACGCTATCCTGGAACATTCCTGATCCAAAGTGAGAAAACTTGTGCCATCGACCATCGTCTGTCGTGACGTGGTGAGCAGCTTGGCCGCCTCCATTAAACCTCACGATCGTATGAGCGTTCGTTTGACGAGCCAGATAGTCTACTGTAGCTCCTTTTCCTTGATCCCCGTAACCGAGATCGACAACGATGTGAGCTTGTCTCATGAAAAAAGGCTCCCGAGAGCGGGGTGGACTCTCGGGAGCTGGTGCTGGTGTTACAGCCGGGCCGCCGAATCACCTGCGGCAACTGAAGGCAGATTACTGGAAGCTGCCTTGGCCGTGATTGCGCGAGACGAACCGGAAATGACAGCGAGAGCCGTGGTTGCAGCCGCGACGGTGTGACGATCAGCTCCGGCGGCATGAAGATCAGCTGCTCCATCATCGGCAGATGCGATAGCACCTTCGATCAGACCGACAGTCATCACGATGGTTTCACAAACGGCATCCGCATCAGGAAGCATGATGACGCGTTCGCCGAGCAGTTTCTTCCACCTGGCTGAGATGGACGGCGTCATTCCAGTGCTGGTCTGAGGAATGATGTGAAACCACTCGTAGCGAGTGAGCAATTCCTTCGTGACATCTTCAAGGCTGACATCGGCTTCAAGTTTGTCGCCGATAAGAGCTTCGACCTCGTCTTTGTGGACCTTGGGGTATGGCATCTCGTCGCCAATAGTGAAGAGATAGGCCTTGTCCCCGCGTTTGTCGAAACAATCGATGTCGGTCTTGCGAGCAAAGAAATAAGGAATGAGCTCGTAGGACTCGGTCATCTGTCCGCCACCGCCACCTTCAAGGCAGAACTTGCCGAGATTGTCATCCATCTCCAAGCCGGATTCAAACTGACCGATTTGAAGCGGCACCGAATCGCACGTGGCATCGCCGACAGCTCCGAAAAGAATCTGAGGATCCTTAACGTAGCTCTTGGCGACCAGAATCGTCATCAATTGACCCAGTTTCTTTTGAAGAACGACTGGAATTTCACCCATCGATCCAGTGACGTCGAACACGACGGCAATGGCACGAGATTCGGGGTGAGCGGCGCTGTCGCGGGACTCGCGACGTTTGCCCTTAATGTTCATGTCCGCATGAAGCGAATTGATACCGCTGCTTTTTGTAGCGGCATCGTGCGTGAACGCGGTCGTACCGGTAGCTTTCCGGTGCGATGTGCGCGCTGCGTAATCTGCGTCTGACCAGCTGCTTGAACCCATGGTGGTTGTTTTCCCTAGTTATGTTCCTGCAGGAACGTTGAATACTCTGAACCTTGGCTTTCCAAAAATTTTTTCAAGAAGAGTCTTCCAATCGGCGGCTAACTCCCAGGCGTCTGTTGGCCGACGATGTGGCGACTGAATAAGGCAGGCTTGAAGAAACCGTTGCATCTCTCGAGGAACGGTGGATGGAAACTTCGGACTGTGAACGATGTTGGTTTCCGCTCCAAGCATGATGGTGAGCGTAAATGCCGCCATGTAAATGTCCAAAGCAGGAGTTGCAGGAAGTTTCTTGAAGACTTCCGGCGGATAGAGAGCTCTCCACGTTGGAGCGATGGCTTTGATCGGTTCACCAATCTTGACAGAATAGCACCAGTCCACGAGAACCAGACCATGGTTCTCTGCACAGATCAAACAGTGAGATGGAACCACCGCTCCGTGAATCAGCCCTTCGTTATGGATAATGCCTAACGTGGTCCACATCCGACTGCCCATCCAAGCCACATCACGAGGATCCAGTGGTTGCATCTTGAACGCCGTCAAAATGGCATCCATGCTGACAAGCCCATTCATTTTCTCAAAAACGTTGGCCGATCGCTTTTTGCCTGAGACATCGCTTACGCTGATCGACTCGACGACCAAAGGCACGCGATGCTCGGCAGCTTTGGCCTTTGCCAGCTTGGCGAGAGCTGAGGCTTCGGCAGCCATCAAGTCCTGGTCTTTTGGATGACGAGCCACCTTCATCAAAGCCTTTCTGGTCGATTTGCCGTCTGAGTATTCGACATTCATCACATCGGCAATGTCACCGTTGGCAAACGTGTCGTTGACCACGTAGATGCGACTCTTCGAGTGGACCGTGATCGCCACAGGAATAGTCGCTTTCGACGGCTTGATTTTCTTGTCGCCGTACGTTTTGTCAGCGATTTTCGCCTGAGCAATTTGCCAGAAATCCGTAAGATTTTTGAATGCGTCGTCTGCTGCTTTCTTGTCTTTCGGATCGGTATACCGATCTTGATGACAGACCTTCACAAAGCTGTGGTAGAGCTTCTTTGCTTCAGCCAGTTGGTCTTTTGATTTGAGCACACCGAAGAGATCCTCGGCGCACTTGGCTTTTGACAAGATAGTTTTGAACGCTTTTAGTTCTGGATTCATTCTGAAGCTTCTGGCATTTCCTCGACAATGGTTTGAAGAGTGTCTTGGTCGTTCTGCTGCATCTTTTCCATCTTGTCCCACAACTTCAAGTCAAGGACAGATTTGATGCCATTTTCAACCAATGCCACGAGAGTCGGAGGAGGAAGAGCGTCAAGTTCCCAGCACGACATGCCATATTTTTCAATGTAATCAGCTGCTCGACTGTCTTTCAGTTTCGTCGGATTTTCTGGAAGATCATGACGCATGACCTGGTCATGGTTCAAAGCAAGACGCATGACGTCGACAGGTCCATCGCTATATTCTTCGAGTCGATCTTGAACGTCTCTGGACATATCGATGCCGGACGGATCGTGGTCACCAAGATAGATTACGTGCACTTCTTTATGCTCAACGTCCCTCATGGACTGAATGTACTTGCCTCGTTCGTACATCATCGACGTTGAACCGTAACCCTTGTTGGCAGTCAGCGGAACGCCCCACCGTTCGCACGTTGGATAAATCACGCCTTCGAGGGCTTGCTTCTCGATCATTACTTCAACGTAGTGAGCTTGAGCCTTCCACTTGTTCAAGCGATAAGACTCCGTGAGCTGTTGAAGATACGTCTTCAGGCTCTTGTAGGATGGCTGAGTGTGGGTGACTCGGCCTCGGTCTTCGATGTGGTCCCAATCGATCATGCCAGCGATGCGAGCTTCGCTAATGACAGTCGATAGAGTCTCGTAGTTCTCGGGAAGATTTTGGATCCAATTTTTGGACACAAACTGGTAATAAAGTTGACGGACCGTCATCTTCATTCCCTGCTTGAAGTAGTCAGCGCACACTCCGTCGGCTCGGGCTATGATTTCCAAAGCTCGATCACCAAAATTTTTCTCGCGGAAGCACTCCTTCATAGTATCAGTTTAAGAGATGAATTTAAATTTGTAAACAATTATTTTCCATACCACGCAACTATCGGTCGAATGGCAAACGGAGCTGAGTGGCCGTGCATTGGAAGATGACCCCATCTTCCAGTGTAAACTCTCCACCCTTCTCCGTTGCTTCCATCGTGATCGCAGCTTCCGTCCCACCGGAAATCGTCACGCAAAGATTCGAAGTCGTCATAACCTTTCTCAGTTGTCGGCATCGGAGGATCTTTCACCGTCTTTGCAGCATCTGATTTTAGATAGTTGTAGACGAATGTTGCGAGCATCTGAGGATCGTGTCCTTCTTTGAAAGGAAATCTCAGCGTCACGCTGTCATCATTGAGAGGATACTGATACAGCACAAGACCGAGAAATGGGTCAAGCCGATAACCGGTAAAACCACCGTAACCTTCCTGGGCTTTCTGGTGAGGACGAGGCCACTTAAATTCTCGCCTGAAAATCAATTCGAGAACCGCGTGCAGTTGACCTTGGTCGTCGCCCGTGATGTTAAATCTTTCGTTGTCCATGTTACTTGCCAGGTTTGAGAGCCGTGCTGATTTTGATTTTCTTACCGAGACGAGTCCCTTCGTTCACTGAGCTATTGTCTTCGGTGTTTCCTTCGCTGACTGTGAAATACTTCAAGCGGGGATGGTAGCCTTTGACAGCTTGGTCGACCTTCTCTTTCTCACCGATCAGAACCATCTCCAGTGACTTGCCCACACTCTCATGAGAAATTTGCTCCTGAACTTCCTCTTCGATCTTTTTCTTCTCAACCTTGAATTTCTCGTTGAGACCAACATAAAGACCGTAGAAAAAACTGTTTCGACTGGACATTGGAGCGTCGATTTCTTTCCGATGTTTGTGCCAAAGATCCATGAATTCACGGTGCAAAAAGCCGTAGACATAGATCGCCACAGACACGTTGGTTTGACGACCGACAAAGCTGAGGGACTTTACGTTTCCTGTCTTCTTCACCCCTTTGTCGACATACTCCATGAACGCCGTGCACTCGATGATCTTCACGCCGAAATAAGGCTTTAGGATCCAGGCAATAAACTTGTGGCAAGATGGAAGACGCGCCGCGCATGGACCGCCTCCTTCTCTGGTTGGCGTGAAAGGTTGCTGGATGATCGGTTCTCCGGCCGAAGTGTCTTCGGTCATGTCGATCGAGGCAAGATCGATTCCATACTTTAACGCAAGCCGCTGAGCAGCCATGAGAGCACCCTCAGCTTCAGCTTGCGTTGAACCTTTAGATGTTTCCGAGCGAGACAGCAGCTTCTTGATCTTGTCGATGATCTCAAGGCTTACAGCCGACATGGCTGGTTGTTCCGCTGGAGAAGTTGGCGTTTCGTCGCTCATGAGTGGGGACAGAATAGATCAGATTTCAGTTGGCTTCGTCCAACGCTTCCCTCAACATCTGTTGTTTTATGTCAGGATGAGACAAGCCGTAAGCCTGGACAACATCCTCGATTCGACTAAGCTGGACAAACCTTCTGGAACCTGTTGAACCGATGATTTCCTTGATCCGTTCGCTGTAGTGATCCAATAGCCAGCGAGTATGCTTTGACCTGAACACTCTGTTACTTTCGACGCTGTCAACGTCAAGAAATTTCTCGTAGCCAGATTGGATAGATTCAGCAACACGTAGAATCGATTTTTCTCCTCTATTTTCAAGATTTAGCGCGTGCTTCATGTTGCCGAAAGCCCAGCTGGTTTTCGATTCTGCGTCCAATCCAGGAACAATGTTCTCTCGCTTGATCTTAACGCGGGCAGGAATTTCCTCGAATCCCACAAGAGGATTCGGATACGAGTCTAAGTCTCTGATCGCGTCGCGCTTGGACATTACTCGAGCAGCGTCTGCGGCGTATGCAGAAACCTGCATGAACGCCCGCATCAACCGAACCTGCATTGGTTCGTTGTCAAATGCCGGACCTTTCGGGCACCAGTTGTTTAGAATCGCGTGAAAATGTTCTTGGTCTGATTGGTTCATGAGAAGAGAGTTTCGGTGCAGCCTTCGAGTTGATGGCTGTAGCGAAACCAGAGGGGTCCGAAGACCCCTCTGATTCGATGGCGCACTAGTTCAGGAGGAGATTGATCGCTGAAGACTGCATTCCGATTCCGTAGCCCATCATGTTCGTTTCGAATCGGGCTTCACCGCCACGCTTCGCACGAACCGGCTTTTCGTGGGAGAGATACTCCGTGACAGCGTTGAGCATGTCGACGCGCGTCTTCCCTTCGTTGCCTTGACCCTTACGGAAGAGATTGACGAGTTGCGTGCGCGTGTTCGTCACGCGCTTGCCTTCACCCGGCATCCAGACTTCCATGAATTGGCCGGCTTCCTTTTCGGACATCTTCACGGACTGGAGTTGGTTGTAAACCTTGACGTACTCCTGAGCGTGTTTGTCGGCAAGACCGACGATGCGATGAGCTTCCGCGACCTTGTCTTGGAAATTCTTCGTATGACGGATGACGACCATCGACCGAGCTTCTCCGACCGCAGCGGACAGAGTGTTCATGCAGACAACGCGCGTCGAGACGAAGCGGACGGTTACCGGCTTGGTGCCGTCGTGGCTCAAGTAGACGAGGAAGTACTGCTTCATGTTGTCGGATTTTCCAGAGAGGAAGTATTCCTTCTTGAGACTCGCGAGGAACCACACGATCTTGCCTCCGCGAAGCGATCCGGCCGTCTCGTAGCAAGCATCTTCGCCGATAACAGGATCGAGGATGCTGAGACCGTCGGTGTTCTGAATCGGTGTGTAGCGGGTGCCGACAATACCGAGCGGGTCGCCGTTGTCTTCACGACAGATAGCGAAGTTGTGAGGGAAGGGTTTGCCACCCGCGACTTGGATTTTCTTCTTGACAACCATCCAATCGAGTTTGGCTTCGATAAGGGCTTGTTCAGCCGTGAGAGCTCCATCAACGATGGTTCCCAGTTTGTGCCATGGGATAATCCCATTGCCAGAGACCATGTGGTCTTTTCCTTCGATAATTTCGTGCGACATAATTTTTACTGGTTTGAGTTAAGTTGAACTAACTTGGATTAAAACCAGTCAATTGACTAATGTAAACAAAAAAGAATAACTATTTTCGAGCGGCCGGATAGGCCACCGGATGGGTATTTCTATAGGCAAAGCTCACGGCACCAATTGTTAAAATGATGCAAATGAAGACCAATAGGCCTTTCAGAAGCTTTTGTTCGGTAGGCGAATAGGGAGATTCCATGGCTGTTAATGGTTAGTAGTGGTCGTAGCCATAGGAGCGACGTCCACCTGGTTGACGCTTTGATTCAACTCCGATCGCGTCAAAGAAAGGTCGCACGATCGTTTGAGCCATGTACGAATCCATAGCTGCCGGTTCTTTCTTCCGGTGCATAGATTCCATCACTGTGAACATGGCACTCAATCCTCCATCTTCGTCGATTCCTTTGTAGGCAAGTCCATCATTTTTATGGTTGAAAAGTTTTTTGTCAAACTTCCAACCATTAGCTTCGAGACGGTACAGCGAATTGAGAAATCCAGTTGCCGACATATCTTCCAGCACTTGAAGCATCTCAACGAACGCAGCGGCTTGATCGTCACCAAGCTCTTTTTTGATCCCTGTATGGATCATCAAAAGATGCTTGTGGTTGAGATCGCCGGTGTTGACACCTCTACCGGAATAAAATTCTGGGCGAGCTGACATACGACCATCGGTGTAACCGTGAATGATTTGAACCACGGTTGAGGGTTTTATTTCTGGAGGTTTTGGCACCTCGAAGGTTGGTTCAGGAGCTGGAATTTTCTTCTTCATATTAAACTTTGGTGATGCATTCAGGTCCGAGTCCAGACTCGATGCTTTCTGGTACGGTCAACTTTCGTCCGCAACGACCACAGCGTCCTTCATGCCACACTTCGCAGTTGACTAATTCACGGCCCGAGATGACACGTTCCACAATCCATCGAGCGGCTTTTGCTGCTGGAGCATCTACAGAAATCTTCGACCTCACTCCATGCGAATATGTGCCATTGCCGAAAATCGTGCCGACAAACTGGTAGGAGTTCTCGTTGTCCGATCCGGACAAGACAGAGACAAAGTGAGGTGAATCTGGCTTCGGCTTGCGGACTTTGAAAGTAAATCTCGTTCCAGTATTGCCAGACCGAACTGTGAAAGTTGAATTTCCGGCGAACATGAATTGCTGGAGGTTAGCCGGAGTTACTTGGCTCGGAGGGACTTGGAGTGGAAGTTGCTCAACCATGAGCTCATTCAACCCACTTAATTTGATAATGTAAACAAAAAAGTGTGAGAAAGTTATTTACAATTGGTTGGGTGGGGTGGTTCTTATGTAGACATGGCAGACTTCCCCGAATTACTGGCTCCGATTCCAGTAACGTTCCTGATGGACTTTATTCGAGACTTTCAGAAGAATCGTCTCGATGGCCCACTGTCTCAAGCCGCAAACGAGCTCGTTCGGGATGTCATGTTTCGTGCTTCGTTAGAAAGTGCCGTGGAAACACGGATTGAACTCACTAACCGGATTCGAGATGAGGAACGGGTGCCGACTGATGAAGAGTTGAGAAATGAAGCTCGAGCTGAAATGGGCGACCCGATCACCGATGTGCTTCAAGGCGTGGTCGACGGTATCATGTCCGGAGAAAGCCTCGCGCAGCATAGCGAAAAAATCCAGCGATACATCCTAAACCAGCAAGATCGGTCTGAGTTAATTTCCAATCTGCTTCGCACAAAAGATTATCGTCGTCTCGTGGAGTTTGTCAGAGTAAGAGACAACCTTGAAGGAAAAATGCTTGAGGCAGCAACGAGAGGTGACTTGAACATTTCTGAACAGATGGCACTGTTTTCGATCATCAACAGCGAAGCTTCAAAACTTGAAAACAAGGTCGAGGCTGGAGCATCTAATATCTCGGACATCATGGCTCTCATGACCAAGGTCGACTACTCACTTCAGGAAAACGATTCGAAGCTGAAGGAGAAGATGAAAGGAACGTCTGCTT
>Ga0105240_10002509_pt1 | contig 29492 bp, 24 predicted proteins | sample KBSC54metaG_FD_80426 | JGI IMG/M metagenome (GOLD analysis project Ga0105240, IMG submission 80426) | Corn rhizosphere microbial communities from Kellogg Biological Station, Michigan, USA - KBS C5-4 metaG | ecosystem: Host-associated > Plants > Roots > Rhizosphere > Soil | place: Michigan, USA... | reverse complement strand
TTTGTTGCAAGCAAAGGCGGAAAACGGGTGTCAACGGGGTTTCCGTCACTGCCGTTGGCCAGGAGGACGGGAAACGTGAAGCTCTCCTTCCGCATGTATTCGGCGGCGGTTTCGAGCGGTTCGTTGACCTCTATCCCGGCAACGCCCACATTATGAATAAGAAGGGGATGCTGAGGCGAATTCCATTGCGGGTGACCGCAGTGGATCAGTATGGCGGAGCCACAGCGTTCGAGAAGAGGACCGGCGCGCAGGCCGAACGCGATCTCCGGGATGTGGGGGAATGGCTAAGAGTCGACGCGTTCGGGCTCCCACTGGTCTTCGTTGCCGCGGTCGACGCGGTCTTCGCGATCCTGGCGTTTTTCCTGTTCGCGGCGCTTCTGTTGTTCTTCGCGCTCTTCGCGGCCGTCGCTCATGGGGCCTCCTACCTTTAGTTTACGAGAGCGGATTCGGCTTTGGCTTTGATGAGGAGGGGGACATCGACGTCCGCGTCTTTCCAGAGGGTAAAGAAATCCTGGTAGGCGGCTTTGGCTTTGGCGGTGTCGCCGGAGGCGGCGAGGGTGCGGGCGAGTTGGAGCCGGGCCATGACACCGACCGGGTCGGTGAAGACGACGCCCGGGAGATCGAGAATGCGCTGGAACTCGTGGGCGGCTTCGGCATAGCGGCGCGCTTGCAGGTAAGCCTGGCCGCGCAGGTAGACGGGATAAAGGATGCCGAAAAGTCCGGTGCCATAGCCGGAGACACCGAGTTCGAAGGGCGCGGCGGTTTGCAGGCTTTCGAGGGCGGCGGAGGAATCGCCGCGGTGGAGGGCGTCGAGTGCGCGCAAGACAGGCAGATAATCGTACTGAATGGTCGTGTCTTCGGACGCTTTCGCCAGGTCCTTCGCGAGCGCCTGCGACTGCGTCTTTTCTCCCGTCAGCGCCAGTGCGAAGGCGGCGCCGTACGCCGCATCGCGGCCTCGCGAGATGGCCAGTGCCGCGGTAGCGTGCCGCCGGGCTTCGCCGTAGTTGCCGAAAAAGGCTTCCCGCACGGCCTCACCGGCCTGCCACAGGGCCGCGCGTTCCTGCTGGTGCGCCGACTGTTTGGCCGCATTGACGGCTTGCAGGGACTTCTGCCGGGCGTCGCGCAGCCTTCCGGAATAGGCCAGCACGCAAGATTCGGCGTGCAGGATCCAGTCTCCTACCTCGGGACTCTTTTCGGACTCGGCGGCTTCCCGCTGCATGGCGGCCCGATCTCCCTTGATGGCGGCGATGTAGTAGCGGATGACGAGGAACTCGGGAAAGAAGACCTTGCGATCGGCGGACTGACGCAGCGTATTTTCAGCTTCGGGCAGGCGATTCAGTTGCACATAGGCCCAGGCGAGATTGTTGTATGCCGGCGGGAAATCCGGATCGAGTGCGACGGCCTTCTTGCCGTCTTCCACCGATTCGTCGAACTTGCCAAGGAACTGGTCGATGCCGGACAAGTACCCGCGAGGCCGGACGTCGCGAGGATAAGCCTCGGCCCATTGGCGTGCGGTCTGTTCGGCCTTCCGCAGATTGCCTGTGCCATCCAGTTCGTGAGGCACCATGATGAAATAGCGCTCGATCTCGCTGACCCGGTTGCGTAGCTGGTAGGCGCGATTGCCGCTTTCCGCCGCCTGGGCGGGTTGCCAGAGTTCGCCGTAGAGGCGACCGAGGAATGCATGAGCCAGGGCGAATTGCGGGTCGAGTTCGATGGCGCGCTCGGCGTGGGGCACGGCGGCGGCCGGGCCCGTGGCAGCCCAGACTTTCCATGCGGTGTTGTAAACCTTCAAGGCTTCCAGCGATGCCGTGGTTACCTCGGGCAGCGGCGTGTCGTGCTGCTTGATGGAAGCCAGCGATTCGCCGACCCGCGTGCGGAACCTGGTGGCGATCTGGCTGAGTGCGATCAGCACGTCTTCCTTTTTGGCAGCCTGCACCTGTTCCTGGTCGAGCACGTCGCCGGTGCGGCAGTTCCTAGCGCGCAAGGCCAGCAAGTAGTGGCTGCCGAGCGGGGTGATGGAGCCATCCAGAACGGCGGCGCCGCCAGCGCGTTCGCAGAGCATCCTTGCGACCTGCGGGGTCAGACGGGCGTCGTTGGCCTGCCCCATGAGACCGAGCAGAAACTGCATCCGGTCATCGGACACGATGCTGAGGAATGGCGACTGTTCGAGCTGGACGGCCATGCCCTGGCGCAGAGTGCCGTCGAAGACCGGGTCGTTGGTTTTGTTCTCGAACTCGGCCAGGACCACCGTGTCTCTGTCGGTGAGTTTGGCGCGGCGCGGCCATGCAAAGTACACTGCCGCGAGGATCGCCAGAATGACGGCTGCCATCACGATTGCGGCGCGACGCGGAGTGGGGCGGCGAACCGGCAGGCGGCCCGAGCCATCGAGCGCGGCGGCGATATCGGCGGCCATCTCCGCGGCGGAGGCGTAGCGGCGGGCCAGATCCTTTTCCATGGCGCGCGCGACGATGGCTTCCACGGCAGCGGGCAGATCCGCGCGAACTTCGCGCAGGCGGGGAGGAGCGTCGTAGATGATGGCATGGAGGAGGGTGAGGTTGGAGTCGCCGGAAAATGGCGGGCGTCCGGCCAGCATTTCGTAGAGCACCGCGCCGAGGCTCCACAGATCGGTGCGGCCATCGAAGGGTTTGCCGGAGGCCTGCTCGGGCGACATGTAGAGCGGCGTACCCCTGGTGGATCCGTCGGCGGTAGCGGTGGCCTGGCTGGATTTTGCGAGGCCGAAATCGATGATCCGCGCCACGCCGTCGCGCGCCACGATGATGTTGCCTGGCTTGATGTCGCGATGAACGATGCCGCGCTCGTGGGCCCGGGCGAGTCCGGCGGCTATCTGGCGCGCGAGTTGGAGAGCTTCGGTGACGGGCATCCCGTTGGGCTGATCGCGCTCGATGCGGTGGCGCAAGGTGACGCCCTCGTGGAAGGCCATGGCGATAAAGAGGTCGCCATCGGGAGTCTCGTCGATATCGTGGACCACGACGATGTTGGGGTGGTCGAGAGTCGAGGCGGCGCGGGCCTCTTCGCTGAGCCGGCGCTTGAGTTCGCCATCGTGGCGGAGATGCGGCGGAAGGAATTTCAGCGCTACGTGCCGTTCGAGTTTGGTGTCGAACGCCTTGTAGACGATGCCCATGCCGCCGGCGCCGAGCATTTCCAGAATGCGGTAGTGGGAAACGGTCTGGCCGGCGACGTGGGTGATCGTGGAGTCGTAGCCTACACCTTCGAGGGCGGGGGTGTTGAGAAAGCTGCCGGCGCTCTTGTCGGCGGCGATGAGGGAGCGGACCTCGCGCTCGAGGTCCTGGTCGAGGGCACATTCACGCTTGAGGAAGGCGTCGCGCTCGGCGGGAGGAAGTTCGAGGGCGGCATGCAGGAGATTATCGATCCGCTGCCAGCGGTCGGAGTCCATCCGCGCCTCCTGTCATCTGGCGATGGAGCCACGCCTTGGCGCTGCGCAAATCGCGGCCCACGGTGACGGCCGAGACCTGCAGGACGGCGGCGATCTCCTCGAGTTCGAGGCCGCCGAAGAAGCGCATTTCGACCACGCGCACTTTGCGGGCGTCGAAGCGCTCCAATTCGTTGAGGGCGTCGTCGAGTGCGACCAGTTCGGCCGGCCGTTTGCCGGAGACGAGCACGGCTTCGTCCAGAGGCACGTGGCGGACATCGCCGCCGCGCTTTTGGTTATGACGGCGGGCGTTCTCCACCAGGATGCGCCGCATCAATTGAGCGGAGACGGCGAAGAAGTGGGCTCGGTTCTGCCACTCCATGTGCTTGTAATCGATCAGGCGCACGTAGGCTTCGTGGACGAGCGCGGTGGTTTGCAGGCTGTGGCCGTCGCGTTCGCGGCGCATGAAGTAGTGTGCGAGGCGGTGCAGTTCCTTGTAAACGATGGGGGTCATGCGCTGCAAGGCTTCCTGGTCGCCGTCGCTCCAGGCGCGCAGCAGCGTGCTGACTTCGGTCGGTGGCTCCGTCCGCATGCTGGGTATCAATTATACCTGTGCCGGGATGGGGATTGGGCCAGTGGCCAGGGGTTGGGCATTGGGGGTTGGGGATTAGTGGGCCGCTCGCTGCGCTTGCGGCGGGCCTGCGAGAAATAATTGCGATGGTGACGATCGGTTTGGGATTCGTTCTGCGCCTACCTGGGGCGGAGGAACATATGAACGCGATTCTCACTTGGTTTGGCGCGATCAGTTTATGCGCCGCGGTTGCCGGGGCACAGCCGACCCCGCATTACACAGTCACCGATCTGGAGACGTTGGGCGGGCCGGGCACCACCAGCGTCGCCTTCCAGATGAACAATGCGGGTTGGGTGTCGGGAGGCTCGAACCTGACACCGGGCGGCCCACAACACGCCTTCCTGTGGCTGGGCCATGGTTCGCTGATCGATCTGGGCACCCTGGAAGGAAGCGCCTGTCCGGGATGCAACAGCGGCGGGGACGGGCCGAATGGCAGCGGCGCGGTTGCCGTGGGTTCCGAGATCTCGCGGACCGATCCGAATGGCGAGGACTTTTGCGGGTTCGGTACGCATGCCGTGTGCCGCGGCGCGGTTTGGAATAACGGCACCTTGAAGGCTCTTCCCAACCTGCCGGGCGGAAACAATGCCAATGCATTCGGGATCAATAGTCGGGGCGAGGTAGTCGGATTCGCGGAGAATGGCACGTCCGATACTTCCTGCCTGGATGGGGGGACGCCATTCCAGGTGGTCCAGTTCGAAGCTGTGAAATGGGGAGCGAACGGCGCCATTCAGCAACTTCGTCCGCTGCCCGGCGATGCGGTCGGATACGCGTTCGGGCTCAACGATAACGGCGAGGTGATCGGGGCGTCCGGGTTGTGCTCGAACACTGCAATTCCGCCTTTCCCGAACGGACCTCACGCCGTGCTGTGGGAGAGCGACGGCACACCGCGCGACCTGGGAAATCTCGGTGTCCCGGGGTTCGCCGTGGCGTCAAGCATCAACAATCGCGGCGACGTGGTGGGCGGAGCCTTGGCGCAGGATGGCACCGTTCATGGGTTCCTCTGGACCAGGCAGACGGGGATGCAGGACCTCGGCGGATTTCCCGGCGCGATCGTGACCACGGCGGTCTGCTGCCACACCATCAGTGACAACGGGCAGGTGGTCGGCTTCTCGATCGACGGCACGACGTTCGCTTCGCGTGCAATCGTGTGGGAAGGCAAAGTGCCGGTGGACCTGAATACGCTGATACCGGCGGACTCGGGCTGGTATCTGCAATCGACGGCGTCAGTGAATAACCTGGGAGAGATCGTCGGCTGGGGAACGATCGGCGGCAACACGCACGCATTCTTATTGAGGCCGCGATAAGACTTGTGACCTATGGGTTAAAGGATACAGTTAGTCGAGGCATAGGGTGATTCTTATGGCGGAATTCTTAGGCTTTCGTGATACTCTCGCAAGCGCTTGAACCACAGACAGGAGGAATCCTATGGCCTCGACTTCAACCCATTTATCGACCTTTGTCCATGATGAAGCAGCATTTAGGGCAAAGACTCCGCACCAATTAGTAACTACCAACCTGGCGGGAGCCTATGCCGTCCCTGCTCCGCCAGACAGTTTCGATCCGAAGACGGCGAGCGCAACGGACCTGATCAAGAACGGCCTCATGTGGCGCAGGCCGGTGGCCGCCGATCCGCCGGAGATGCATGCGGCGTGGGAGAAGTTCTTCTCCCGCAAATGGCTGGCGAAGGACCGGATCGTGCCGGAATCGCATCCGCAACTCGGTGTAACCCATAACTATCGGGGAGCCGCGCCGAAGAAACAGACGGACGCCACCTATACCGGGCAGGTATGGGCGGGGGCGGGCACCAAAACGGGTAAGTGGACCAGTATCATTGGTAACTGGAAGATTCCATCGGTGAGCGAACCTCCGGAGGCCCAGGGTACGGAGGGCGGCTGGAATTCGTCTTCCTGGCTGGGACTCGACGGATTCTTCTACTCCAATGACGTGTTACAGGCCGGCATTCAACAGCGGGTGATTTCGATTCCCTTGCTGAATATAGGCTTTCCCATCTATGTTGCCTGGTACGAATGGTATGCGCCGCCGAAATCGAATTCGCCGGGTTACATTTACCAGACGAACATCGCGAATTTCCCGGTGAGTCCGGGCGACGAAGTTTACTGCTCGGTGCAATATAACGGGACGACCAGCGGGTCGATCAGCTTCGCCAATAATCGTACGGGTCAGCACTTCTCGATCACGCTGGCGCCGCCGCCGGGGGCCAATTTCAACGGGCAGTCGTGCGAGTGGATCATGGAGGCGCCGGATGGCGGGGAGCCCACATCTTCGCTGCCGAAATTCACACCCGTTACGTTCACTTCGGCGCTGGCATGCGGTCCGAATAATGCGTTCGCGAATCCGGCTTCGGGCGACATTATGAATATCGCGACCACGGGCGGCAAGTTGCTGACGGCGACCACGGTAGGGACGGACACGACGACGATCAAATTCATCGGGTAAGCAAAAGCACCGGCGGCAAAGACCGCCGGTGTTACCGAGGGCCCATGCAACAATGGGCACAATGCGATGTGGAGTGCGGAGGGCCGACCGGATCGTCGTGAATAAGTCGCGGCGAGAGATGCTGCTGTTGAGCGGGGACTCGGTGCTGCGGTCTTACCGGATCGCGCTGGGTCCGAATCCGGCTGGTCACAAAGTGCACGAAGGCGACGGCCGCACGCCGGAGGGCCGCTATGTCATCGACTGGCGGAATCCCAGGAGCCGGTACCATCTGTCACTCCACATTTGTTATCCCAATGAGGCCGACATCGAGCGGGCGCGCGCGGCGGGAGTGGCGCCGGGCGGCGACATCATGATCCACGGACAAAAGGACGGCCATGGCGGCGAAGGCGACTGGACGCAGGGATGTATCGCAATCGCCAACGCGGAGATGGACGAGGTCTGGGCGTTAGTGTCGGATGGCACTCCTATCGAGATATATCCGTAATTGAAAGCAGCTTGCCGTTGGCGCGGCCGGAGTCGTCATCCTGCCCCACGGTTCAAGCTGGTAGGATCGACTCGGTGGGGAAACTGATCTACTTCACGCCTACTTCGCTGGATGGCTTTATTGCCGCTGAAGACGGCAGCCTCGATTGGTCGGCGCCGAGCGACGAAGTATTCGCGTTTATCACCGATCTTATACGCCCGATCGGCACGTATCTCTACGGACGCAAGACGTACCAGACGATGGCGGTTTGGGAGACGACCCCGGCCGCGCTGGAGTTCGCGCGCGTCTGGCAGGCAGCCGATAAGATCGTGTATTCCCAATCGCTGGAGACCGTCGCTACGGCTAAGACGCGTCTCGAGCGGGAATTCGATCCGCAGGCGGTTCGTGACTTGAAGGCTCAATTGCCTCACGACATCACGGTCGGTGGTCCCGCCCTTGCCGCCCATGCGATCCGGGCCGGAGTGGTGGACGAAATTCATCTGCTCGTCGTACCTCATCTGCTTGGCGGCGGCAACCGGATCCTGCCCACGAACGTGAGCGTTAGACTGGATCTTCTGGAGGAACGCCGCTTTAATAATGGATGGGTGTATCTGCGGTATCGCACCCAGACCTGACGAAGGAGCAAGGAGGCCATGGACAACCTAAGAGTATTCAGAATGGCGTTCGCGAGCGTGTACCCGCATTACATCGCCAAGGCCGAGAAGAAGGGCCGCTCGAAAGAGGAAGTGCACACCATCATCCACTGGCTGACGGGCTACGATGAGCGGATGCTGCAACAGCAGCTCGACACCAAGGTCGATTTCGAGACTTTCTTCGCGCGGGCGCCGCGCATCAACCCGAACGTCTCCAAGATCACCGGCGTGATCTGCGGCTATCGGGTGGAGGAGATGGAAGACAAGCTCATGCAACAGATCCGCTACCTCGACAAGCTGGTCGATGAACTGGCCAAGGGAAAGGCCATGGACAAGATTCTGAGGAAGTGAGCGAAGCGGCTGCCGCACCGCACTAAAACAGCATGAAGTCTTTCTTCGCGTCGACCTTCTTGGGATCGATGCCGGGGACTTTCAGGAGATCGGCGGGGCCTGTGAATTTCCCGTTCGCCTGCCGGTAGGCGACGACGGCTTCGCTTTCGTGGACCGTGAAACCGAGGACGGATTTGAACTCGACCATGGGGGCGGTGTTCACCCACACCTTGGACTCCTTGCCGAAATTCCTGACCAGGTAATCGACCATGGCTTCGCTCTCCTGGTCGGTGGCTTTGGCGCCCCGATCCACCATATCGTTGATCTTGTCCCACCAATCGTCCTTGCTCAGGCGCAGGCCGCGCATGCGGTCGACGGAGTGGCACTCGGTACAGGCTTTGGCGATGATTTCCTTGCCGGGACCGTCGGGCAGCAGTGAGGCGCCGCCATCGTCGGCAAGGGCGAAAGCGGCCGCGACGGCGGCAAGCAGGAGCGGAAATCCAAGCATCTTGTTATCATAATAACTACTCCGAAACCCGCAGTGTTCTTACCGCGTCCCTGAGTTTATCTCTATGTTTTATCGGGCCCGTCCTTACGCCATATTTGTATTCCTGCTGTGCTTGCCGCTCGCAAGTCTTTTTGCTCAAACCGGCCGCGTTGTCTTGCGCGGCCACGTGAATCCCCAGGCGCGTGCTCAAAACGACCAGGGTCCGGTAGAGTCCGGCTTTGCGGTATCGGGCATGACGCTGATGCTGAAACCGTCCGCCGCGCAGCGTGCCGCGCTGCAGCTACTGCTGGCGGAGCAGCAGGATCCGGCGTCGTCGAAATATCATCAATGGCTGACACCCGATCAGTATGCCGCCGCATACGGAGCGAGCGCCGACGATCTCAATCGCGTCACCGGCTGGCTGAAGGCGCAGGGCTTTACGGTGGACAGCGCGTCGAATAGCCGGCTATACATCAGCTTTAGCGGCACGGCCGCGCAGGCGGGCACGGCGTTCCGCACGCAAATCCACCGGTACCGTGTAAACGGGCGCATGCACTACGCGAATGCCACCGAGCCTTCAATCCCGGCGGAATTTTCGGGGCTGGTTTCGAGCATCCGCGGACTGAACGATTTTCATCTGAAGCCGCGCCTGAGGGCCGCGCATCCGGAGATGAACAGCAGCAGCGGAACGCATCATCTGGCGCCGGACGACATCGCGACCATTTACAATATCGCTCCGCTCTATCAGGCGGGCATCGACGGCAGCGGACAGAAGATCGCGGTGGTGGGACAGACCAACGTCAATCTCTCGGATATCCAGCAGTTCCGGTCGAAGTTCAATCTGCCCGCGCCGAATCTGACCAAGGTGCTGGCGCCGGGCAGCAAGAATCCGGGGATCTCGGCTGACGACCTGCCGGAAGCCGACCTGGACATCGAATGGTCGGGCGCCGTGGCGCGCAACGCGCAGATCGTGTATGTGTACTCGACTGACGTCATTCAATCGCTGATCTACGCGATCGACTCCAACATCGCTCCCGTGCTGAGCATGAGCTACGGCGCATGCGAACCGGCGGATCTGGTGGATCTGCCCGGCTACCAGCAACTGGCGCAGCAAGCCAATGCGCAGGGCATGACGTGGGTCACGGCCGCCGGCGATAGCGGAGCAGGCGATTGTGAAGACCAGGGCGCGACGATTGCGCAGAACGGGCTGGCGGTGGACGCGCCGGCCGTAATTCCCGAGGTCACTGCGATGGGCGGGACTACGCTCAACGAGGGCGGCGCGTACTGGGGGGCGTCGAACGACGCCAACAGCGCGTCGGCGCTCAGCTATATTCCGGAGACGGTGTGGAACGATACGCCGGCGGGGTTCGGGCTGGCATCGGGCGGCGGGGGCGCGAGCGTTTTCTTTCCGCAGCCAAGCTGGCAGACGGCCGCGGGCGTACCGAATGACGGCGCGCGCCACGTACCGGATATTTCGCTGAGTTCCTCGGCGGAGCACGTGGGCTACTACGTCTACTCGAACGGCTCGGCTGGATATTACGGCGGGACCAGCGTGGCCGCGCCGGGCATGGCGGGGATCGTGGCGCTGCTGAATCAGTATTTGTCGTCCACGGGAGCGCAGTCGCGCGCGGGCTTGGGCAACATTAATCCGCAACTGTACCGCTTGTCGCAAAGCACGCCGGGCATTTTCCACGACATCACCACCGGCGACAACAATGTCCCGTGCGTGGCGGGGACTCCGAACTGCACGGGCGGGAGTTTCGGGAATAGCGCGGGTCCGGGGTACGATTCGGCGACGGGCCTGGGTTCGGTCGACGCGTACAACCTGGTGCATGGCTGGAGCAGCAAGCCGCCGGTGAACTCGGCCGTGTTCGTCTCGATCGACCAGAACCCGGTCTTCCAGACAACCGACAGGACTGGCAATGCCTGGAAGTTTACGTTGACCCTGACGGAAGAGGGCGGAATCCCCACGAGCATCACGGGGTTGACGATCGACGGCGCGAGCTTCACGCCGCGCATCGCGTCGCTATTTGGCTCGACCGCGCTGGCGGCGAACTCGTCGCTTTCGGCCACGATCTCGTTGAGCAGCATCGCAGTGCCGAAGAATGTGCCGATCGTGGTGAGCGGCGTGGACGCCAGCGGCACGACCTGGACGCAGCAACTCTCGATTCCCTTCCAGGCTCCGCAGGTGCCGCTGACGATCACGGGAGTCAGCAATGCCGCGTCGGGCCAGCAGGTGTTCGCACCGGGCATGATCGTGAGCGTGTACGGTACGAATCTGGGAGGCCTGACGCAGTCCTTCGGCACCGTGCCGCTGCCCACGTACCTAGGCGGGTTCGAGGCATACGTGAACGGGGTTCCGGCTCCGCTGTATTACGTTTCGCCGAACCAGGTGAACATCCAGATTCCGTACGAGACGCAGCCCGGGAAGGCGACGCTCACAGTCGGCAATCCGTATGTGAACGTCGATTACACGATGCAGGTGGCGGCGTCGGCTCCGGGGATCTTCACGTCGCCGGACGGCAGCTTGGTACCGTACTCGAGCGCGGCGCGCAATCAGACCATCACGCTGTATATCACGGGCGACGGTCAGGTTTCGCCGTCGCTGGCAACGGGCGCGGCGCCTTCGGCGAACACGGCGCTGGCGCGTTTACCGAAGCCGCAACAAGCGGCGTCGGTGACGGTCGGCGGAGTGACCGCGCCCATCGCGTTTATCGGCATTCCGGCGGGATATGTGGGGGTCACCCAGGTGAACTTCACGGTCCCGGACGGCGTGGCTCCGGGAGTGCAGGCGGTCGTCGTCACGATTGGGACGGCGAGCAGCGCATCAGCGAAGTTGAGCGTGCAGTAGGGGAGGAGTCGGGACTCTGAAACCTATCGGATAGGTTTGAGAGCAGCCATGGCGTCTTCGGTGTATTCAATCTCGCCATCCCAATACTTTACGATCACATCTTCATTTAGTTCGATCCACGTCTTCAAGAGAGCCAGATCGTGTGGGCTCAAGTGGCCGCCACCGGCCACATGAACATCGGGCCTGATCGCCACCGAGATCAATTCGGAAGGATGCACCTTCGGACCTTTTGAAACCTTGACACGAACATCTTGAGGAGCGCCAGCTTTTGGAGAAATCCAGACCACGAACGGCAGTCCAGTGCGCTTCGGTGAGAGATTCGCCATCTCAAAGAGACCTTCACTTTCGGGCGTTGCGACGAATTCACCAAACGTCTCCATTGCTTTGTGATTCTGACTCATATTTCAGGCCTGCCGCCGCTAATATTATTGCGCTATCTCCCTCGGGTCGGGGCGGACGATCAGGGGCTGCGACTGCGACTGGCCGGCGACGGTGAGTTTCACAGTGTAGTTGCCGGCGGGCAGCCAGGGGCCTTGCGTGAGCGGGGTCTCATGGATTACCGCGCCCATCGAGGGCTCGACGTTGGGGCCGGTGGGCGGCGGCGGGCCGTGGAGGTCCCATACGAAGCGATGCATGCCGGCGGTCTTCGACACGACGGGCGACGGCCGAATCCAATACGTGGGCAGATTGAGAGTGGGCGGAATCTGCGCCGGCTTATCCTCGCTGGAAAACGTGCGCACAAGCTGGCCTGCGCTATCGCTGATTTCGATGGTCACCGGACGGGTGGCATTGTCGCGCAAATAGTAATAGAGAATCGCGCCATCGGGCGGATTCGCGCCGGCCGGCTCTTCGGGCGGCAGCGGCGTATCGGTGTTGGTATTTCGCGGCCATCGGATCGTCGGGCGGGGCGCGAACAGATGCGTACCCGCCGCCGAGACATCCGCGGTCAACTGGCGCAGCGGTGAGAGGTCGTCGAGAATCCAGAAGCTGCGGCCGTGCGTGGCGGCCACGAGATCGTCATCGTGCACCACGATATCGCGGATGCTGGTGTGCGGCATGTTCATGCGTAGCGGCTGCCAATCGTCGCCATCGTTGAACGAAACGTACACCGCCAGTTCTGTTGCGGCGTAGAGCAGACCGCGACGCACAGGGTCGGCGCGCACCGCATTGACGGGACTATCGAGGCCGCGCGAGATCTCCTGCCACGTGGTCCCGCCGTCGTGCGTGCGGTATGCGTGCGGCTTCATGTCGTCGACGCGCAGGCGATTGATGGCGGCGTATACGGTCTGGTCGTCGAACGTGGTGGTGTCGAGCTGCGCGACCTTGCTCCAGGCGGTCATGGCGGGCGGCGTGACGTTCTTCCAGGTTTGCCCGCCATCATGCGTGACGTGAATCAAGCCATCGTCGGTGCCGGCCCAGAGGACATTCGTGTCGAGACGCGACGGCGCGAGCGAGTAAATGACGCCACGGCGAGTGGCCTGCTTTTTCGCATCTTCGGGATACGCGGCGACGCTCGGTGGCAGGTCGTAAGTCTCGCGGGAGAGATCGGGACTGATCGTCTCCCAAGTCTTGCCGGCATCGCTGGTCTTCATCACATACTGCATGGCGGCGTAGAGGACGTGCGGATCCTTGTACGAAAACATGACGGGATACGTGCGCAGGTGGCGGCCCGCTTTGCCGAGGTGCTCGACCTCGCCCGTGAGCCGGTCCCAGCGCGTGACGGCGCCTTCGCCGGGCATGTCGCCGCCGTACACGTAGCGCGGATTGAGCGGGTCGGGCGCGACGTACGCGTACTCGGCCGCGCCCACCGGATGCCATTCGCGGAAGGTGATGGCGCCGTCGTTACCGCGGCTGGCGATGCCGACCGAGCCGCTCTCCTGCTGTCCGCCGTAGACCCAGTAGGGCGTCTGATTATCCGTGCTCACGTGGTAGAACTGCGCGGTCGGCTGGTTGTACCAGGAACTCCACGTGCGGCCGTGATTCACGCTAATCGTGGCGCCCTGATCGACGGCGAGCGCGATAATGTTGGGGTTCTTGGGATTGATCCAGATGGTGTGATAGTCGTCGCCGCCGGGCGCGCCTTTGATCGCGGTGAACGTCGCGCCGCCGTCGTTGGACCGATAGGTGGACGTGTTGGCGACGTAGACGACGTCCTTGTTCGCCGGGTCGACGCGCACGCAGGCGAAGTCGGAACCGCGCCCTGTGACGCGCTCCTCGCCGTTCACCTTTTTCCACGAGCCGCCGGCGTCGTCGGAGCGATAGAGTCCCTGATTGGGACCGCGCGCTTCCACCAGCGCGTACATGCGGCGGGGGTCGTTGGGGGCGATTCCGATGCCGATCCGGCCGAGTCCGCCTTGCGCGAAGGTCGGGAGTCCGGTGGTGAGCGGCGACCAGTTGGTGCCGCCGTCGGTGCTCTTGTACAGCCCGCTGTTCGCGCCGGAGAAGACGCCGTTCTCCCAGGGACCCTGCTGCGCCTGCCAAAGCACGGCGTACACGGTCTGCGCACTCGTGGGATCGAAGGCGAGGTCGGCTGCGCCGGTGCGGTCGTTCTTATACAGGACGCGCTGGAAGGTGGCGCCGCCATCGGTGGAGCGGTAGACGCCGCGCTCGGGACTCGGACCGTAGGGATGGCCCATCACGGCCACGAAGAGGCGATTGGGATCGCGGGGATCGACGATGACCTGCGCGATTTGCTGCCCGTCGCGGAGTCCGAGGTGCCGCCAGGTCTTGCCGGCGTCGATGCTCTTGTACATGCCGTTGCCCACGGAAAGATCGGGTCGCTGGAGTCCCTCGCCGGTGCCGACGTAAATGATGTTGGGGTCGGAGGGCGCGATGGCGATGGCGCCGATAGAGCCGGTGGGCTGGTCGTCGAAGATGGGACGCCAGGTGAGGCCGGAGTCGTCGGTCTTCCAGACGCCGCCGTTGTTCACGCCGATGTAGAAAGTGTTGGGCTGGTCGGGGATGCCGGCGAGTCCGACGGTGCGGCCTCCGCGGAAGGGTCCGATCATGCGCCATTCGAGTCCGGCGTAGAATTTCGGGGCGAAGTTTTGGGCGGAGAGGGTGGCGGCCAGAAGGGAAAGGAAGAGCGCTCGATGCATAAGGAGTAGCATACCGTGGCAAGATCGCTGCCATGTGCCACAATGCAATCGTGCGTGTTCTCATTGCAGACAAGTTCGAACAGTCCGGGTTGGACAAATTGCAGGCGATCGGTTGCGAGGTCGTGTATCGGCCCGCGGCCAAAGAGGACGCGCTGGTGCGCGAAGTGGTGCAGGCGCGGCCGGACGTGTTGATCGTTCGATCCAACAAAGTCACCGAGGCGGTGCTGGCCGCCGGTGCGTTGAAACTGGTGGTGCGGGCCGGGGCCGGGTATAACACGATCGACGTGGCGGCTGCATCGCGGCGCGGCATCTACGTGTCGAACTGCCCCGGGAAAAATTCCATCGCGGTGGCGGAACTGGCCTTCGGGCTCATTCTGTCGCTCGATCGGCGCATCCCCGACAACGTCGTCTCGCTACGCCAGGGCCACTGGGACAAGGCCGAATACTCGAAGTCGCGCGGACTCTTCGGACGGACCCTGGGACTGATCGGCGTGGGACAGATCGGCCGCGAGATGATCCCGCGAGCCGCGGCGTTCGGCATGCCGGTGGTCGCGTGGAGCCGGAGCCTGACTCCCGAGGCGGCCGATGAACTGGAGATCGAGTACAAAGCATCGCCGCCGGAGGTGGCCGCGGCGGCCGACATCGTGACCGTACACCTGGCGCTGAACGGCGCGACGAAGGGCATGCTCGACGGCGAGTTTTTCTCCGCGATGCGGAAGGGCGCGTATTTCATCAACACGTCGCGGGCCGAGGTGGTGGATCAGGAAGCGCTCGGTCGGGCGGTTTGCGACAAGGCCATTCGCGCGGGACTCGACGTGTTCGCCGGAGAACCCGCGGGCAGCGCCGGCGAGTTTCAGAGCGCGCTGCTGCAGGATGGCGCGGTCTACGGCACGCATCACATCGGCGCGTCGACGGACCAGGCGCAGGACGCGATCGCGGCGGAATCGGTGCGGATCGTGAAGGTCTTCAAGGAAACGGGCAAGGTGCCCAACGTGGTCAACCTGGCGCAGGCGAGTCCGGCCACGTGCGCGCTGATGGTGCGCCATCTGGATCGTCCGGGCGTGCTGGCCGGGGTGCTGGACGTGATCAGCGCGGCACACATCAATGTGCAGGAGATGGAGAACATCATCTTCGAGGGCGCGGAAGCGGCGGTGGCGCGGATTCACCTGGAGACTGCACCGGAGGACCAGGTGATGGACAAGGTGCGGTCGTCGAGTCCGCACATTCTGGAAGCGGGTTTGATCCGCCTGCAGTAGGTGTGGGGCAGTTTGGGCAGCCGGGCAGGATACCATCCCGAGGCCACAAGGTTTCCCATGGTGCCCGCGCGGACCGGGGGGGCTGCCCCACCAACTTCGTATTCTGGAAGTGTCACGATAGCGCCGGGAGTTCGGCCCGGACAGCCCAGCACTCTCGGCTTGCGTCGGCCACGTTTGCCTCGGCCTCCGCTGCCGTTTGGCCTTGGCTCACGCAGCCCGGGATCGCAGGGCACTCGGCTATGTACATCCCGTCTTCGTCCGGATAGATGTTCACCGCAAAATTCACCCTCACTGTTATACCGCTAAAGATTGACGAACATACGAACTCGCAGTCCACGATCCGAGCCCGCTTGATACAATTGGCACGAAAGGGAGTTCCGTGTCTGAACCAAAAACCCGCAGGTTTTTCCTAGGAGCCATGACCGCCGCGTCGGCGGTTCGCGTGTGGGGCGCCAATGACAAAGTCAATGTCGGAATCGTCGGCCTCGGCGGCCGCGGCACCAATCACCTCACGATTTATTCCGGTCTGAGCGAGGCGCAAGTCGTCGGCCTCTGCGACGTCAATCAGGCGGCGCGCGAAAAAGCCCAGGCGACCCTGACGAAGAAGAGCCTGGAAAAGGCCACTGAATACGAGGACATGCGCCAGATGTTCGCCGACCCGAAGGTCGAGGCCGTGTCCATTGCCACGCCCAACCACTGGCACGCGCTGTCGGCGATCTGGGCGATGAAGGCGGGCAAAGACGTCTACGGCGAAAAGCCGGCCTGCTACAACATCTACGAAGGCATGCGGATGATCCAGGTGCAGCGCGACACCAAGCGCATCATGCAGGTTGGGTCGCAGCACAAGAGTTGGCCGTTCAAAATGAAGGCCATCGCGGCGCTGCAGGAGGGCTTGATCGGCAAGCTCTATATGACGAAGGCGCTGTGCTACAAGCTGCGTCCCTCGATCGGCCACACGCCCGACACCCCCACGCCTCCCGGCCTGAATTGGGATCTATTCCTCGGCCCCGCGCCGATGCGGCCGTTCAACGAGAAGCGCTTCGCCTATTACTGGCATTGGTTCTGGGACACCGGCAATGGCGACATCGGCAACCAGGGCGTGCATGAAACCGGCATCGCTCGCTGGGCTCTGGGCGATCCCGCTTGGCCGAAGACCGCCATGGCGTTCGGCGGCAAGTTCGGGATCGACGACGACACGGAAACGCCCAACACCCTGACCGCCGGCTTCAACTACGGCACGCAGCAACTCGTCGTGGAGGTGCGCGGCAGGATGACCAACGGCGAAGGTGTCCGGCAGGCTCGTGTGGTGACGGCCGGGCCCGCTGCCTCAGGACGCGGACGCGGCCGTGGCGCCGCGGGCGACCAGGGACCAACTCCCGCGGCGGCGCCTCCGGCGGCTCCCGCGCCTACCCAAGTGGGGCCGGCGACCAATCCCCTCAACATCGGCGTCGGCGATCTGTTCTACGGCAGCGATGGTTGGGCCGCGATGAGCGACACCGGCTTCCAGGCGTACAAGGGCGATTCGAGCGAACTCATCATGGAAGAGAAGAACGACCGTGCCGCCGGCGATCCCACCGGCCTGCACATGCAGAATTTCCTGGCCTGCATCAAATCGCGGCGCGAGCAGGACCTTCACGACCCGATCGCGGTGTCGGCCCTCAGCGCCGATCTCTGCCATCTCGCGAACATCAGCTATCGCGTGGGCCGCGGGCTGAAGATCGAGCCCGGTCCGACGCCAAAATTCACCGGCGACGCCGAGGCGACGAAAATGATCACGCGTCCGGTCTATCGCAAGCCTTACGAAGTGTAAGGCAGTCTGAGAAATTTCTAGCCGGCTCTACCGGTCATTTCCAGATTGTGTTTAAACGTCGGCTGAGATATTGGTCGATGCAATCTCGTCTTTGCGCCTGGGAAAGCGGTGCGTTGCAGCTACGGCTGTAATCGGCGAACCACTCTGCCTGCTGCCGCCGAATGCTCTCTTTGCGCTCCTCGGCGAACCGGCCCAGTTCCACTTGTCCGCCGTGCGCGACGATCTGCGAGACAGAGTCTTCGATCAACAAATCGCCGGGCCGCGTCGCACCGAGCCGCCCCAGGTACTCGTCGATGGCGTCGAGGCGATCCGGGAGGCCTTTTCAGAATTTCGTCGAGCGGCGTCATTCGCGAGGCGAGAGAGGGCTGTGGCGCTCGCAGAATAGAGCGGGCCCCGGAGGGGTGAAAACGGATGCCCAGGATGCGAGTTGGACCGGTAGGCCTGACCAGGAGCGGGCCTTCAATTTGGCCGGCGAAAAACGACGACGGCTGTACGCGCCAGCAGCCGTCGGGGTCCAGGCTTTCGAAGGGCGCGCCGAAGTTCAAGCTGATCTCGGGATGGCCATGGGAACGATGCGCTGAGGAGCGTCGCTGAGCGAGTCGCCCTCCAGCATCCAATAGTGCGACACGATGCGCGCCGTCCCGACACCTGGAGAGATCTGGCGGTAGCGCATGGATTCTATTTTGACGAAATCCGACGCACCGCGCGGCCGGGGGCGACGGGCTGGACCTTGCCGTCGCGAACCACGAACACGCCGTTGACGAGCACGTAAGGGATGCCTTCGGACGCCTGCGCTGGCGCGTCGAACGTGGCGCGGTCGGTGACGCGGGCGGGGTCGAAGACGGTAATGTCGGCATCGGCGCCGACGGCGAGGCGGCCCTTGTTCGTGAGCGCGAGACGGGCGGCGGGCATCGACGTCATCTTGGCGAGCGCCGACATGAGCGTCAAGGCGTGCTGCTCGCGTACGTAGCGTCCGAGAACCCCGGCGAAGGTTCCGGCGGCGCGCGGGTGGCCCTTGCCGTTGTCGAGGATGCCGTCGCTCGCGATCGTCACGAGCGGGCTGGCCATGGCGGTGCGGACGACTTCTTCGGGAATCGCATGGATCGCGACCATGCCGCCCTGTTTGCGATAGCGCGCGAAACTTTCGGCGGTGAGGCGCTCGCCGGTGGCGGCCCACTGCAGGTCGCCGAATGAGATGCCGCCCTGGCGCTGCTGCCAGCCCTCTTCGAAAATCGCCGAGCCGAGATCGGTCATGCCGGCCGTGAAAGGGTAGGCTTCGGTGGTGACGTCGAGTCCCCGTTTGCGCGCGCCTTCGATCATCTGCAGGCACACCGGAGTCTCGCGCAGGCACGTGCTGGTGATGTGGACGATGTGGAGCGATGCGCCCGTGGCCACGGCGTCGGCGAGAACCTCCTGGAGTGAGTCGATCGCGCCCGGCTCGATGGGTCCGCTGTTGCGCATGTGGACGTACACGGGCACCTTGCTCTCGGCGCCCAGGCGGAAGACGTCGAGAATCTGGGTCCGGGTTTCCTTGACATAGGCGAGTCCCATGCCGATTCCGAGAGCGCCTTCCTTGATGCCGCGGCGCAGCAGTTGCAGCATCTCGCGATGCTCGCTATCGGACGGCACGCGAGTGGCGGCGGCGTCGCGCGGCAGGAACGTACCCGTGTCGTGCAGTTCGACCATGAGGGCGGGAATGTGGCCCACGGTCGCGCCGAAGTTGATGAGCGAGTGGCCGTCGCGCTCGGCGTACCAGGGCGCGACGGGGTACGCGCCGACCTCCATTTCGAGTGACGTGGTAACGCCGTCGCGCGCCTTGAAGGCGTTATTCTCGGTGTTGATGCGGTGCTGGTGCAGGTCGATGAAGCCGGGCGCGACGATCAGGCCCTTCACGTCGACCACCTGACGTCCGGCGAGCGGCGCGGCGGACACTGCCGCGATTTTGCCGGCGGTGATTCCGACGAAGCGGACGGCATCCAGGTTCGACGCTGGATCCATCACCCGCCCGTTCGCCAGCACGAGATCGTATTGCTGGGCCATCAGGGGCAGGGACGCAAGTGCAAGCAGTGCTCGGCGCATGTAACTATTGTGAGCCCATTTTTCCGTTGACGCGCCAAACCGATTTTTCTTCCGAACAGAATCAAGGACTTCCAGATCTGAATTTCGGAGTCCAGCCCCCTCGGCAGCTAGATTGGAGTTGTCTGAGAGAAGGACAGACCAAACGTATGGCCTCACCAGCCCAAATAACCGCCAATCGCGCCAATGCGCTCCTATCCACCGGGCCTGCCACGCCCGAGACGAAATCCGCCGTTCGCCACAACGCCATCAAATACGGCATTCATGCCGAATCACTGATTATTCCCGGCGAAGATCCCGAGGAATTCGAAGCTTTCAAGGAATTTCAGTTAGACACCTGGTCTCCCCAGGACACCGCCGAGCAACAATGCGTCGATCAGCTCACCACTACACTCTGGCGTCTCAACCGTCTCCAGAATGCCGAAGCTCAAATCTGGGAAGTCGCCATGGAGAACGGAACCACCCTGGGCAATGTCCTCGAAGCTAAGTCCAGCCTCCTCGACCGCGTCGGTCGCATGATCCATCGCCTCGAAACTTCGATTCGCCAAATCACCAAAGAGCTCCAACGCCTCCAGGCCGCCCGCGTCAAAGAGCAGCGCGCCGCCTGCATCCCCCCTCGATCCTACCCGGCGGAACAAAGCCAATTCCTCTCGGATATCGGCCGCCGCGACCCGGATTTTGACGATTTGGACGAGTAGACGCCCTCTCAACCGTCGGCCCTCACCCGTTAACTGCTGCTGATCTTTGACAATCGAATCCCCACTTTCGCCACGCGTGTGCCGTGGGGCAGGCGCTTTCGCCTGCCCGGCCGCTCATCAATCGAATCGACACTGCAGGAGGCGCACCATCTCCTGCAGGCTGGTCGGAAGATCGGTCCGATCGTAAATGCGAGCGAGTATCCGCTGACCCTCGACGACTTGCACGATTAGCCGATGATCGGGCGGCGGCACGCGACCGGTGTCGTCGGGCAACTTCGCGGTCAGGGCTTCTATCTCCTTCAGGTCGTCTCGTGGAATGTCGCGTTCGCCCGGCTGCAGGCCGATACCGTTGAGCGCCCAACCCGCACCACGGCCACCGGCCGATACCGGGCAGCCGGTCTTAAAGCGGTAATCCTCGCCCGGAATGCCGAACCCGTTGCGCGGCGGTCCGGCTTTATCGCCCCGAATTGCGGTGATGACCAAACGAACCGGAACTAGCTCTCCGTCCGAACCTATGATTCCAGCCATAACCGGCTCGGTCCGGTAAGGCCTGATCCACGCTTCGTATTCAGGCTTCTCGTTTGCAGTCTGGGGCGCGCTCCATGTCAGGGCGCACAACGCCAGCAACCACAAAGTTTTCTCACACCGTGCAGAGGACGACCGCTTCCTTCAGCGACGTGATCGGATCCCGCAACGGAACGAATTCATGCGCGAAAAAGCCGTCGTATTTCAGGTCGGCGATCGTCTTGGCGATGGTCCGCCACTGCAGTTCCTGTGTGTCGTCCAATTCGTGGCGCCCCGGGACGCCGCCGGTGTGGTAGTGGCCGATGTACTGGAAGTTGTCCTTGATCGTGTGGATGACGTCGCCCTCCATGATCTGCATGTGGTAGATGTCGTACAGCAGTTTCACGTGCGGCGAACCGACGGCCTTCACGACGTCCACGCCCCAGGCCGTGTGGTCGCACATGTAGTCCTTGTGGTTGACCTTGCTGTTCAATAGCTCCAGCACGACGGTCACGCCGTGATCCTCGGCGATTTTCTTGACGCGGCTGAGTCCGGCGATGCAGTTGGCCTTCCCCTCGTCGTCGCTCATGCCCTTGCGATTGCCCGAGAAGGTGATCACGTTCGGCACCTTGGCCTCGGCGGCGCGCACGATGCGCCCGCGGATTTCCTCCTCCAGACGGTCGTGGCTTTCCTTCCGATTCCAACCGTCGGGGATGCTGGCCTTGCCCTGCGTGACCGTGGGCACTAGTCCGTACTTGCGCACGGTGGGCCAGTCGTTTTCGTCGACGAGGTCGATACCGCTGAGGCCCATGTCGGCCGCATTGCGGCAGAGGTCGTCGAGAGAAATTTTGGAATAGCACCAGCGGCAGACGGACTGCTTCAATCGTCCCGCGGAACCGGGTGCCGCCGGGGCTAAAGGTATGGCCGCCCCCGCCGCAATCGCCTGAAAAACTTTTCGCCTGGTCATGGCGGAATCGTATCACGAGCCGCCGTCGAATAGAATAGACGAAGTCCAGTCCAAGGAGACTTAGTGGCAGAGTACATCGGAGCACTCGACCAGGGCACTACCAGCACGCGCTTCATTATCTTCAACCGCGCGGGCCGGATCGTGACGACGGCGCAGAAGGAACACGAGCAGATCTACCCGCAGCCCGGCTGGGTGGAACACGATCCCGACGAGATCTGGTTCCGCACCACGCAGGTGATCGGCGAGGCCATGGAGGAGGCCAAACTCCAGCCGCGCGACATGGCGGCGATCGGCATCACCAACCAGCGCGAGACCACGGTCCTGTGGAATGCGAAAACCGGCCGCCCCGTGCACCACGCGCTGGTCTGGCAGGACATGCGCACCGGCGACGCGGTCACCGAGTTCTCGCGGGCGGGCGGCGCGGATCGCTTCCGCAAGAAGACGGGGCTGCCCGTCTCGACATATTTCAGCAGCTTGAAGATCCGCTGGGTTCTCGACAACGTGCCTGGCCTGCGCGCGCAGGCGGAGGCCGGCGAGATCCTGTTCGGCAACATCGACACGTTCCTGATCTGGCACCTGACCGGCGGCCTCCACGTCACCGATTGCACCAACGCCAGCCGCACGCAGTTGATGAATCTGGAGACGCTCGATTGGGACGACGAACTGCTCGCCGCGTTCGGCATTCCGCGGCAGATCCTGCCGTCGATCCGGTCGAGCAGCGAGCGGTATGGCGACGCGACGCTCGACGCGGTTAAGGGAGTGCCCGTCGCGGGAATCCTGGGCGACCAGCAGGCGGCGCTCGTGGGGCAGACCTGCTTCAACGCAGGCGAGGCGAAAAATACGTACGGCACCGGCTGCTTCCTGCTGATGAATACGGGCGAGCAGATCGTACGGTCGCGGTATGGACTGCTGACCACCGTCGGCTTCCGGTTCGGCGATGCGAAACCGCAGTACGCGCTCGAAGGCAGCGTGGCCATCACGGGCGCGCTGGTGCAGTGGATCCGCGACAACTTCGGGCTGATCTCGAAGAGTGCCGAGATCGAAACGCTGGCGCGCACGGTGGAGGATAACGGCGGCATCTACTTCGTGCCCGCCTTCTCCGGGCTGTACGCGCCGTATTGGAAACACAATGCGCGCGGCGTGATCGCGGGGCTGACGCGGTACACCAACAAGGGCCACCTGGCGCGCGCGGTGCTGGAGGCGACGGCGTTCCAGACGCGCGAGGTGGTGGAGGCGATGGAGAAGGACGCCGGGGTGCCGGTGGGCGTGCTGCGCACCGATGGCGGCATGGTCGAGAACGAATTGCTCATGCAGTTCCAGAGCGATATTCTGGATCGCGAGGTGGTGCGCCCCGCGGTGAAAGAGACGACCGCGCTGGGCGCGGCATACGCGGCCGGACTGGCGGTGGGCTTCTACCAGGGGCTCGACGATCTGCGGGCGCAATGGTCGGTGGATAAGACGTGGCATCCGGCCATGAACGCCGCGCGGCGCGAGAAACAGTATTCGTTTTGGAAGAAGGCGGTCACGCGGTCGTTCGATTGGGTGGAGGAGGAATAAATGGAAAAACACATGTTCGGCGAATTCATGGGGACGATGATCCTGATCCTCCTGGGCAATGGCGTCGTGGCCAACGTGCTGTTGCGGAAGTCGAAGGCCGAGAACGCCGGATGGATGGTGATCGCCGCCGGGTGGGCGTTCGCCGTGATGTGCGGCGTGTTCACGGCCATCGCGTGCGGCAGTCCCGAAGCGCACCTCAATCCCGCGGTGACCATCGGTATGGCCGTCGTGACCGGCGACTTCACCAAGCTCGTACCGTATTCGCTGGCGCAGTTGGCGGGCGCGTTCTGCGGGGCAATCCTGGTGTGGCTGTACTTCTTTCCGCACTGGCGCGAGACGCCCGATCCCGATATCAAACTGGCCTGCTTCAGCACCGGCCCGGCCATCCGCCATCGCCTCGCCAATCTCTTTAGCGAGTTCCTCGGCGCGTTCGTGCTGATCCTGGTGGTCAGCGCGATCGGGTCGAAACTGGTGGCGGCTACGGGACCGGCGCCCGGCGTGGCTCCGTATCTGGTCGGCTGCCTGGTGTGGAGTATCGGACTGAGTCTCGGCGGAACAACAGGCTATGCCATCAATCCGGCGCGCGACCTGGGTCCGCGCATCGCGCACACGATTCTTCCGATCGCCAAGAAGGGCGGATCGGATTGGGAATACGCGATCGTGCCGATCTTGGGGCCGCTGGCCGGTGGTGCGGCGGCGGGCTTGGTGGTGAAGCTAATCGGAATGTAGGGTCACCGTTCCGTTACTTTGAAAACCTGATCCGCCGCGACATCACGCAGCGTTTGCACATAACCGCTGGGCCAGCGGATCTCCACGAGCTTCACCGCGGTCTGACTCCCCAATCCGAAGCGTACCAGAGGCTCGCTGGAGGAGGCGTAGCCCACGCTGGTCGTGCAGTGGTTGTAAAGTTTGCGGCCATCGGCGAGCGTGATCGTGACCGCGGCGCCGATGCCGTCGCGATTGGAGCGGGAGCCGGTGAGCTTGAATGCCAGCCAGTGGCCGGCGTTCGGTGTCACGTTGTGGAAGAGGCGCGCGGGACCGTTCACGTTGGCGACCACAGCGTCGAGCCGGCCGTCGTTATCGAAGTCCGCGAAGACCACGCCGCGATACTGACCGGGCAATTGGAAATCGGCGCCGGCGGTCTTCGAAACGTCCTGGAATCGGCCGTTCCCCTGATTGCGCAACACGGAATTCGGCAGCGCGACCGACGCCGCCAGTAGCTGATCGAGGGCCGGAAAATGGGAATTGGCGGTGAAGATGTCCTTCCAGCCGTCGTTGTCGAAATCCTGCAGGCCCACGCCCCAACCTGTCAAGGTACGAGTGGCGACGGCCAGGCCGGAGCGCGCGGTGGCGTCCTCGAAGGCCGGCGATTTACCGGTGTTGCGGAAGAGCGGGTAGGTGTCGTTGAACATCGTGGTCAGGACGAGGTCGGGTCGGCCGTCGTTGTCGTAATCGCGGAAGTCGGCGCCCATGCCGGCGACGGGACGGCCGTTGTCGTTGAGCGCGACCCCGGCGAGCATGCCGACCTCTTCGAACTTGCCGTGGCCCAGGTTGTGGAAGAGGAAATTGGGGACGCTGTCGTTGGCGATGAAGATGTCCATGAGTCCGTCGCCGTCGTAATCGGCGATGGCGACGCCCATGCCTTTTCCCGTCTGCGCGCCGATGCCGGAGGATTCCGTGATGTCGGTGAAAGTGCCGTCGTGGTTGTTGCGGAAAAGCTGCGTGGGCGTGTCGCGGTATGCGCTGGGATGGCAATAGAGCGGCTTCTGCGGCGTGCCGCAGGCGGGCTCGATCTGCGGGTCCCACTGCACGTAGTTGCCGACCACCAGGTCGAGCCAGCCGTCGTTGTCGATATCTACCCAGGCGGCGGATACCGACCAGAGTTTGCCGCCCAGGTGGGCCTTCTCGGTGACGTCGGCGAACGTGCCGTCGCCGCGGTTGCGATACAGGATATTGCGATTGACCCCGGCGACGAAAATATCGGGGAAGCCGTCGTTATCGAAGTCTGCCACCGCGACTCCCATCGAGTAGCCTTCGCCTGCGACGCCGGCCTTTTCCGTGACGTCGGTGAACCCGCCGTGGCAGTTGTTGCGGAACAGGCGATTGGAATATTGCGGGCCGGATTTGGCCAGCGACGGCATGGCCGCGCCATTGGTGAAGAAGATGTCCATGCAGCCGTCGTTGTCGAAGTCGAGCACGGCCACGCCCCCGAGCATCAACTCGGGCTGGTGAAATTTGCCCGCCGCGCCGTTGCGCAGTTCGAACTTGAGGCCGCTCTTAACGGCCGTATCTTCGAAGCGGATCTGCGCGTGCGCGGCCAAGGCCAGCACTAACACAACGCACCACTCCGATCGGAGCCGCGAACGTAAGAGAGCGGTTGCTTCGCCAGCTAGTGCAATACGACACGTCGTTGATAATCGCGCAGCCATTGCGCCTGTTGCACCGCCTCCTTGGTGCGGCCCTGCATCTGGTAAATGCGGATGAGCAGATTGTGCGCCTCCGGCAGTTCGGATTGCAAGCGGATGGATTCTTCGGCCGCTGCGGCAGCGTCGGCCGGGCGGTGCAGTTCGAGCAGCACTTTGGCGCGCCAGAAGTGGGCGAGCGGGGCGCGGGGGTCTGCCGCGATCACCTTGTCGATGCGCGGGAGTGCGGCATCGGGGCGGCTCGTATCGAGGAGCAGTTCGACGTAGGCGAGTTGCAGGTCAATATCCGGGTTGTCGCCGAGCGCCTGCATGGCAGCTTCGGCCTCCTGAGCGCGCGACACTTTTTCCAGGCAGATGGCGCGATAGATGCGTGCCTTCGTGGCCCACTCGGCATTCGGAGAAAGCCGCAGGGCTTCGTCGAGAACCTGCAGCGCCGCGCCGTAATACTGGGCTTTGACGAGAACCTGCGCCTGCAGGAATTGCTGTTGGGCATCGGCGCCGCCGGCGTGTACGGGATTCCGGGCTTCGATCTCAGCGGCCAGTTGTTCGGCCGATGTGTACTGCGGATCGGCGCGCGGAATCGTCTTGAGGAGTTGCAGCGCGCCGGCGTAATCGGCCTTTTCGTTGAGCGCGCGGGCCAGCGGATATTGCGCGGGAGTGCCGGGATCAAGCTTCATGGCGGCGCGGAAAGCGGCCGCCGATTCCTCCATGTCGCCGGCGAGAAAGAAGAATCTGCCGGCGGCGAGTTGCTGGCCGGCATCGTCGGAATTCAATGCGGCGCGGGCGCGGTAGAGTTCCTTGGCCCGTTCGAAACGTGCGCCGTCCTCGCCGGGGAAGGGCTTGACGCCCATGGCGACGAGCGCGATGCCGGCGTTCATGCGGACGGTGAGGATGGGGTCCTTCAGCAGCGCCACGAGTTCGGGAGCGAGGGCCTCGCGCTGCGCGGCGCGCGGGCGGATGGCGGCCGCGGCGGTGGCGCGCACCAGCGGGTCGGGGTCGGCGAAGGCGCGGCGGACGGCGTCGTACGCCGCGGGATCGTTAGGGAAACTGCCGAGGTAGCCCGCTGCATTGGCGCGAATCCAGGGCGCTTCCGATGAATCGGCGACGATCTGAAGCAATGCGGCCACGGCGGCGGGATTGGCCTTCTTTGCTTCCGTGAATGCGGCGGCGCGGCGAATCGGTTTCTGCCGCGATCGATCGCCCCACCAGGCGGTCATCTGGCGCGCCGCGTCCATGTCCTTGTGGCAGAGATTGCAGGCATTGGGAGCGGCGATCTCGGGGACAGGGATGCTCATGGCGTGGTCGCGCATCCGGGCGCGGAGTCCCACGGTTACGGCGGGCATGTGGCAACCGATGCACGAACTGCCGGCGCTCTGCGCTGCGTGATGCGTGTGGGCCGTCAGGTTGGCGGCGATCGTCTTGTGACAGCTTGTGCAGACGCTGCTGGTGAGCTTCGCCTCGGGCTTGTGCGTGTCGGAATGGCAGGTGGTACAGGACGCGCCGCCTTTCAGAAAGCACTTGCTCTGCCAGAGAGCGGCGGCCTCGTTGTTGAACCAGCGCGGGCGGCCGTCGGGCCAGTAGGCGGGATCTTCCGACGGCGGAAGGCGGTACTCCATCACCGGCTGGAAGTAGTCGTAGTAGTTGGCGCCGGCAGGGAAGCCGTCGGCGTAGATGTCGCGGAAGGAGTGGCACTGGGCGCAGATCATCGTGCTGCGGGCCGCATCCAGTTTCGCGGGATTGAGGAGCTTTTTATGGTCGGCGGTGTCGCCGTGGCAGCGCTGGCAATTCGCGCCGGGGCTCTGCCAGGTGGTGTGGTAGCGATTGTGCTCCAGGTCGAAGTTCTTTTTTTCGCCGGTGACGTGACAGCCGTAGCAGTCCTTATTCCAGACGTCACCGGATTGTTCGGGATTGTCGACCTCGGAGGCGGGGATCGACTTCTTACCCGCGACGTCCCATGCCTGCGGACCGATGACGATGCGGCCGTCGGGCATGGTGGTCAGGTGCTGCTGGATTCTGCGCGACCCCAGCGTGTACTCGCCCTGCTTAGAGGCAGGCCGCAGGATCCGGGCGTGGCGCGAGACGATGCCGGCGTGACACTTGGAACAATCTTCGCCGTAGGCATGCGGCGCGGTTGCCAGCAGCAACAGCGCCCCCAGACACCGCATCAGATCAGGATAGCGCGGGCGTCAGGCGGCTGACTCCACGCCTTCCAGTCCCAGATAGAGTTCGCCATCCTTGATGAGAATGGGGCGGCGAATGAGATTCGGGTTCTTCGACATCAGTTCGAGGGCTTCGGGGCGGGGAGGCGGATTCTCCTTCATGCCGCGCTCGCGATAGAGCTCGTTACGGGTATTTAGGAAATCGCGGTAGTCGCGCTTCCCGATGAGCTTATCCAACTCGGCGACGGAGAGCCCCTGATTGAGATCGATTTCCTCGAACTCGGCGCCTTTTTCGCGAAGCAAACTCTTCGCTTTTCGGCAGGACGTTCAAGTGGGTTTCAGATAGAGTTTCATTACAGCCAGTTTAGATCGGCGTAGCGCTCGCCCGTCAAGTGGAGGAAGAGGGGCTCCAGGGCGCGGAATTGCCGGCCTTGATATTCGATCGCGCCCTCGTTGGCGAGCACCGTGATGTCGCCCTGCCAGACGAGTTTGCCGGGCTTCGTGACGATCGCGACTTCGGTGCAGAGGCGCTCGACGGTTTCCAGCACGTGGCTGGTGATGAAAACGGTGCGGCCATGTTCCGTGAAGCGGCGCAGCCACTGCTTCATGAGCGCGACTCCGGCGGGATCGATGCTCTCGAACGGCTCGTCGAGGAACAGCACGTCCGGCTTATGGATCACCGCGGCGGCGAAGGCCACGCGCTTGCGCATCCCGGTGGAATATTCGGACAGCGTCTTGGAGGTGTCAGTGAGTTCGAGCGCGGCCAGCAGCTCGGTGACGCGCTGCCGGGTGACGGCCTCATCCAGCCCGAACATGCGGCCGACGAAGGCGAGGAATTCGTGCGCGTACAACGGGTCGAAGAGTCCGAGCGTTTCCGGCATGACACCCATGCGGCGCTTGAGGTCGGCACTATCGGCGGTGAAGGGCTGGCCGAGGATCTCCACGGACCCGGCGGTCGGATCGAGCAGGCCGGTGAGGCAGCCGATGGTGGTGCTCTTGCCCGAGCCGTTCGGTCCCAGGAAGCCGAACATGGAGCCGGCGCGCACATTCAGCGACAGGCCCTCGACGGCGAGCGTCTGGCCGTACTTCTTCATCAGGTTGGTGACGCGGATGGCGTCGGCTTGCGGATTCATTTGCTTTGTACTCTTCCTTCGACCACGGCTAGCAGTTCTTCGCGCTTGGTGGGCAGCAGCGTCGTTGTCGCGCGCAGTGACACGATGTAGAAGCCGATCGCGGCGGCGGCGAACGGCAGGGCCAACCACCAGTTATCGGGCGACACGGCGGCGGGGAGGAACTTCACCAGAACCTGCGGCGCAAACAAGGCTCCCAGCATGCCGAAGATGACCACCAGGTTGCCCATGAGCGACATATCGTTCCCCATGGCTGCCGAGTACTTGCCTTTGCGAGGGCCGTATAGGGAGACCCAGAGTCCCGCGCCGTGGAGGAAGAACAGGCCGCTGACTGCGCTTCCCAGCAGCATGATGAGTTTGCGCGGATCGAAGGGACGGCCGAACACCAGCCAGAGCAGCAGAGCGACCGGGATCAGCAGACTGCCCACAAAGATACAGGCGTAACTGCCGGTGCGCAGGCTGGCCGCGGGATCGGTGGGAAGGAGGAAGAAGCGGCGGAAAGATCCGCCGACATAGCCAAACTGATTCACGGCCATGCGCGACGTGCCGAA
>Ga0105240_10002508_pt1 | contig 29504 bp, 20 predicted proteins | sample KBSC54metaG_FD_80426 | JGI IMG/M metagenome (GOLD analysis project Ga0105240, IMG submission 80426) | Corn rhizosphere microbial communities from Kellogg Biological Station, Michigan, USA - KBS C5-4 metaG | ecosystem: Host-associated > Plants > Roots > Rhizosphere > Soil | place: Michigan, USA... | reverse complement strand
GCTGCAGGTTTGCTCGAAGGTAAGGAATGCACTACCCACTGGAAATATACAACGCGGCTACAGAAGGACTATCCTGCATTGAAGGTGTTGAGCAACCGGCTGTTTGTAAAGAGCGGCAACATCTACACCAGCGCAGGTGTAACGACGGGTCTGGACATGGCTCTTTCCCTGCTGGAAGAAAAGCATGGACCCGAATTCGCCTATAAAGTGGCGAGGGAAATGGTGGTCTATATCCGTCGTGACGGCAGCGAAGCGCAGGACAGTATTTACCTGCAGTACCGGGGCCATGTAAATGATGATATCCATGCCGTGCAGGATTGGATGATACGGCATCTGCCGGAGAAGATACGGGTTGAGCAGCTGGCGGCGCTCGTATATACCAGCCCCCGGAATCTCACCCGTCAATTCAAGCTGAGCACCGGCATCACCATTGGAGGATACCTGGAGAAGCTGCGCGTGGAAAAAGCCGTCCATCTGCTGAACAACAATCATAAATTAGAGGCCGTCACGCGGCAATGCGGTCTGGGGAGTACTAATCAGCTGCGGCACATTATCAAAAAACATACGGGTAGTCTGCCATCCGCTTTGAAAAAGGTGTCGTGAGGTTGTTCGGAAAGTGGGGAGGCGTGGCTTGTCCTGATACTGCGCAGGAATGTCCTACCCCCCGGGAAGGACAGCTATTACCTTTGATGCATGAGAAAAAAAATCACCTTTTGTATCGTCATCATGCTGCTGAGCGTCTCATTGGTCGAAGCCCAGGGGACAACCGTTAAGGACAGCATAGCTTATTTCTGCGGTGTCTGCGGCGGCAGCTGCGATACTACTGTCTTTCACCGGCCGGGAGTCTGTCCGCATTGTGGGATGACACTGGTTAGACAATCGTTTGCCGAGAGAAGGAGCTTAATTAAAAATTATGATAAGACAATGACTATTTGTTTCTACCTCCAGGATGGCGTGGAAGTACTGGACTTTGCCGGCCCCATGGAAGTATTCGCTTATGCGGGTTTCAGGGTCTTCACCGTCTCCAGGAAAAAAGGACCTATTGTTACTCAGGGGATCCTGAAGATCATGCCCGACTATAGCATCGAAGATGCGCCTCCGGCCGACATCCTGGCTTTTTTTGGAGGTAATGCCGGTGGTCCGTCCAAGGATGAGGCCCTCCTGGACTGGATACGTGGGCGTAAGACTTCCACTGCTTATTTCTTCTCCGTGTGTACGGGCGCCTTTATCATCGGAAGAGCCGGAATACTGGACAACCTTACGGCAACGACCTTTCATGCCAGCATTGAATCCCTTCAAAAGGCGTTACCGGCCACCAAGGTGCTGTCAAACGTACGGTTTGTAGACAATGGAAAGGTGATCACCACGGCTGGTATTTCCGCCGGCATCGACGGCGCCCTTCATCTCGTGGCAAAGCTCAAAGGCGATGAACTGGCCAGGGAAGTGGCTACCTATATGGAGTATGACAAATGGGTTCCGGACCAGGGGTTAGTTGTACAGGGAAAATGATCGCTCAATTGGCTGCAAAAGATAAAAAAAGCACTCTTAAGGGGTGCTTTTTTATTGATAATGTTATAGATATGTTATAACCCTCCACCCAAATCAACCTTGAGCCTTTTTTTTCGTCTATTATGCAAGGAGAATTAAGTTATGAAAACGAAAATAAAAACATTACTGATCGTACTCTTTGCTGTCGGTGTTTCCCTGGGCGCTTCCGCCCAACGGAGTGTGAACTATCACGGGGGCGGCGGTGGTTTCCATGGCGGTGGCAGTGGTTTCCACGGCGGCGGCAGGACAGTGGTAGTCGTGCCCCGTACCTATGTTGGATTAGGTTTTGGCTTTGGTTACGGCTATCCCTGGGGTTACCCTTACGGGTTTTATGGCCCCTGGGGTTATCCTTATCCCCCTTACTACTATGGATATGGAGCGATGCCTTCCAAGCTGGCCCTGCAGATACAGGACATTAAGAGCGACTACAGCGCCCAGATCAAGGATGTACGCCATGACAAGTCGATCACCCGTAAGGAAAGAAGAGAAAAGATCAAACAGCTGAAACAGGACCGGGATGCAGCGGTTATCCAGGCAAGACACGATTACTTTGACAGAACTTATCGCAGGAATAACAGCAACGGACCTCAGCCTTACAAGGGAAATGATCAGCAGCAACAGCAACAAAAAGATCAGAAACCGGTGACGGGAAGTGAAGAACAGCCGGAGTATCAAAATAGTCAATCCTCTACAGAGGGGACTACTACACAGGGGTAACATAGATGTACCGTTACCAGATTCAGTATCTTAATCATCGGAAGACGCGGGCGGTCCCGACATAGGGGCCGCCCTTTTGATTGGGAACCAATCAAAATATTCATTATGGAAAAGAGGTCGGCTCGATTTTTATAGGTTGAGGCGACCTCTTTTATTTTACTGCATTCAGGGCGTACATAATAATATTGACGCCAAACTTTGTATTATCTTCCGCCAGGAAACGTTTGTTACGGAAATCGTAGTCCCACTCGCAGCCATAGTCCTTGTTACTATACAGCACCCCGATGCGTCCATTGACAATAATGGCTTTCAGGTAGTCATGCACCAGGTCGTCCCCCCAGCCATTCAGCTCAAAAGCGGTATTCGGTGGACCTTTTTCGAATGTAAAGAATGAATGATAGATCTGATGGTTATTGGGTATTTTCTCCAGTGCCGCAGGCCCGAACAGCGTGCGCATCTGCGATTCGAAGCTCCGGGCAAAGAGCCCATCTATATCATGGTTACAGTCATCGGCAAAGACAAAGCCTCCGTTCTGTACATATTGATGGAAATGGGCGCTTTCCTGTGTGTTGAACTGCACCAGCTTATGCCCGCTGATATAACAAAAGGGATACTGGAAGATGTCGGTACTTTCCAGGTCGACCACCTTTTCCTGCAGATTGACAGGCAGGGTGGTATATTCAATCAGTGAATTCAGTATATTGGACGGCATACGTTGATCGGTGTCCCAATCTCCAGACCTGTATCTCAGCCTCGCGAAAGTAAATCGATTCACCGGTGGTGTAATTTTTTTAAAATTGATGATTTTATCTTTAATTTCCTGTTTCGCTCAATATTTTTTTTAACTTTTAAATACCCAGGTTTGGAAATTGTCGAAAGCACAGTTCAATCTCTATTGGAAAAACTCTCGCAATTAAAAAAGGAGATACAGAAAGTCATTGTCGGACAGGATGCCATCGTTGAAGAGATACTGGTCACGCTGCTGGCCGGCGGACATTGTCTCCTGGAGGGGGTACCCGGGTTGGCAAAGACCCTGATGGTGAGAACGCTTGCGCAGGCGCTGGACCTTTCTTTCCGCCGGATACAATTTACGCCGGACCTGATGCCCACCGATATTCTCGGCACGGAGATATTGGAAGAGGATCATACGACCGGCCGGAGGTTCTTCAAGTTCAACAAAGGACCTCTCTTTGCAAATATTGTTCTTGCGGATGAGATCAACCGTACTCCTCCGAAGACACAGTCTGCGTTGCTGGAGGCCATGCAGGAATTCGAGATCACCTATGGCGGAGAAACCTATAGGCTGGACCGTCCTTTCTTTATTCTCGCTACGCAAAACCCCATCGAGCAGGCAGGGACTTATCCTTTACCCGAGGCGCAATTAGACCGGTTTTTATTATATATCAAGATAGGTTATCCCACTGCCGAAGAAGAAGCTACCATTCTTAGCCATACTACAGGTACCCGTCGTCCTGCCGTTCATCCCGTGGTGAATGGTCCTGAGATCCAGCAGCTACAAAAGCTGGTGCGGGAAGTCAGCATCAGTGAGGACATGGTGAAATATGTGGCAGAGATCATAAGAGCGACGAGACCGGATACGTCCACACTGCCATATGTAAAGGAATGGGTACGTTGGGGCGCCGGGCCTCGGGCGGGTCAGGCCCTGATCCTGACAGCCAAGGCAAGAGCTTTGTTCAAACAACGATATACCGTCATTCCGGAAGACATCCACGCTATGGCTTACCCGGTGTTACGGCACAGGATATTGATGAACTTCAAGGCCGAAGCAGAAGGTATTACGTCTGACGAGGTGACGAGGGTGTTGTTAAAAGAAGTTGAAAGACCGGCTACTCCTTTGTCTTAAGTTGACATGAGCGAATTACAAGACCACCATATTCTGATGGCCATCAAGGATCTTTCGCTGGCAGCACGCCGGACGATCGATGGTTTTATGACAGGCATCAATAAAAGCAAGGTCAAAGGCGCCGGACTGGAGTTTAGTCAATACAGGAGCTATCAGCCGGGAGACGACCTGCGCTGGCTCGACTGGAAGCGCTATGCCCGGAGCGACCGTTACTACATCCGCGAGTCGGAAATAGAGACTAGCATCTCCATCCGGCTGCTGGTAGATGCCAGCAATTCTATGGCCCATCGCGATGGCGACTTCACCAAGCTCGACTATGCCCGTCTGCTGGCTGCCAGCCTGGGCTGGCTGGCCCATATGCAGGGAGATTCTTTTGGATTATATATATTCCAGGAGGGAGACGTCTTTTCTCTGCCCAGCCGGAAAGACCCTCAACACCTGGCCCGTTTTTTTTACCAACTGGAAAACATACGCCCCGGAGGGCAGATGGGGGACCCCACTCAATACAAGCACATCTTTACAAGCGACCAGAAAAGGGAGCTGCTGGTATTTATCACGGATATGTATGAGCGGGAAGGGGAGATCAGCCGTTTGCTGGAGATATTGGCCTCCTTACGTCATGAGATCATCGTTTTTCACCTGATGGGGAAGAATGAACTGGAGATGGATTATAAGGGATATCATCATGTGCAGGACCTGGAGACGGGCGAGCGGATGCCCATGAACAGTGACCTGGCTTCCGCCGTCTATATGGAGCGCCTGGGGAATTGGCTTGCCGCCGTACGGATGCAGCTGCTGGATAAACAGATAGCTTACCAGATGATACGAATGGATCAACCTCCCGGGGACGCCTTGCGGGATTTTTTAAAACAAAGACAAAAGATCACCGGATAAATTTGCTGCACCTGTTACAGCCCATATGGTTATTCGCCATGGCCGGGATCATCGCCCCGGTGATGATCCATTTATGGAATAACAAACAGGGAAAGGTATTGGCCATCGGCAGTATCGCCCTCCTCGAAAAGACATCCCGGAAAAAAGCCCGCAGCCGCCGGATATCCGAATGGCTGCTGCTGTTGTTGCGCTGTCTCCTGTTGATCCTGCTTGCCCTGATGCTGGCAGGTCCATACTGGAAGAAGGAACCCGGCAAGGAGCAGAAAGGATGGGTGTTGGTGGGAATGCCGGCTGGCGGGTCTGCACGGACGATGGTTGATTCTTTGATAAAGGAGGGATATGAGCGACATGATCTGGAGGACAGTTCCTGGTGGAAGGCTTTTGCCAGCCTGGACCGGCGGGCTCCGGAAGGTGTTCCCTTTTATGTTTTTACGGATGGGTATCTGCGGCATTTTTATGGAGAACGGCCGGTGACGAAACGACCGGTGTACTGGCATGTGAATCCTGCCAGGGATAGCCCTATCCACTGGGTGGATAAGCGCTGGCTGGTGGGAAGCGATAGTGTGGGGATGATCACCGGTAGTAGTGGATCTACGGGGAGCGCGTATGGGTATGAGCAGATGGCCCGGAGGCAGGGAGATAGTGTAGATACGACCTCGCTGCGGGTAGCGATATATGCGGACGGCATCGATGGACAATGGGTGACCGCGGCGATAGAGGCCCTTCGACAATTTACGCGGCGGAATATTTCAGTTGTGCATTATGAGCTGCGGACTGCCGGCAGACAGAAGGTTATGGCCGACTGGATCTTTTGGTTGTCAGGACAGCCTTTGCCCACGGACATGAAGGCCGCCAATATATTCCTGTATGAGCCGGGGAAAGCGATACCTGTGGATACATGGATAAGGGATATGGGGGTGCCGGTGGAGAAAGTGACAGGGCCGCCCGTAGAGAACGGCGAGCTGCAATCTATATGGGTGGATGGTTTTGGACGGCCGTTACTGGGGCTTGAAAAAAACGGGGGTGAAAGACGATATCACTTTTTTAGTCATTTCGATCCTGCCTGGAACGGGCTGGTATGGAGTCCTGACTTCCCGTTCTATCTGCAGACACTGTTATTCGAAAAAGAAGACAATGTCCATGATAGAAGGGCGATCGATCCGGCACAGGTATCACCAGGGAAAGGAAATGCTACCGATAAGACAAGAACTGAACAGACTATCGCCACCATCGATCTGAGCCCCGCAGGATGGATGCTGATATGGCTGCTGTTGCTGTGTGAGCGGTTGGCAGCCTTTAAAAGAAACAAGAATGGCTGATGGCAGGCACATATTAAGATCAATACAAACGCGGTGGATGCTGCAAGGTCTCGCTTTTTGCGGCCTCCTGTCCGTTGTGGCCGGTCTGTTACCCATAGGCTCACCCTGGTATATAGCACTCTTGTGCGGAAGTGTCTGTTTTATTATCCTTTTGTTCTTTTTTCCCTGGAAAGTAACGGTCATCGACACTGCCCGTATCCTTGACAAGTCGTTACCCGAGCTGGAAGAGAGCTGTGGATTATTCTTAAAATCCGAGAACGAGCTGGGACCATTGGAAAAGTTGCAGGTTGCACGGATAGCAGGACGGCTGAGCAGCATACAGCGGCCAAGACCGCTAAAGAACAGGTTGATCATTGCCTTATGCCTGGTGGGAGCGGCCTTTGGGGGGAGATTGTTTTTCAGGTATGACAAGATTATGGCTCCCACGATGGTTAAAGGAGCATTACCGGTGGCAATGAAGCCGGTGATTGCAGGAATGCGGTCTGTAAATATCCGTATCACTCCCCCTGCCTATACAGGTAGAACGATGCGCAATCAACAGGATCTGAACCTGCAGGTGGAAGAAGGAGCTCTCATAAGCTGGGAGATACAGACTAATGTGCGTGTAGAGAAGATGGAACTTATCTTTAATGACAGCAATACGGTCAGATTAAAAGCTGTGGATGCAGATGGCAGGTTATGGAGGTTGTCGCGTGTTGGGGTCCGGTCCGGGTTTTACCAGCTGAAGTTCAATGGGGTACTTTCGGATCTGTATAAGATGGAAGTGATCCCGGATGAGGCGCCCCGTATTTCCATCAAGACACCGAAAGCTTATACCGTGGTGGATATCGGAGAATCCAGGAAGGTGTCGTTGATCGCTAAGGTACAGGATGACTATGGCGTCAGCGATGCCACCGTTGTAGCCACTGTCGTTACCGGGAGCGGGGAAGCCGTCAAATTCAAGGAGCAGGTGTTGTCTTTCGGCGGGGCATTCACAGGCGGACAGACTGCATATGATCTGCAGCAGACGTTGGACCTGGATGTGTTGGGTCTTCGGCCTGGGGATGAGCTATATTACTATTGCAGGGCGCGTGACAATCATGGGCAGGAGTCCCGCAGCGACATGTACATCATCTCCCTGCCTGATACGGCTAAGCTGATGAGCCTGGAAGGGCTCTCGACCGGACTGGATATCAAGCCCGAGCTTTTCAGGAGCCAGCGGCAGATAATTATCGAGACGGAGCAGCTGCTGCGCAGCAAAGACACTTTATCCACACAGACTTTCAATAATAAAAGCAATGACCTGGGGATAGATCAAAAACTGTTGCGTCTGCGGTATGGTAAATTCCTGGGCGAAGAGGCGGAAGAAGGGGGGATGGATGAAAGCTTTTCCACGGCGGGGGGCGGGCCGGGAGATTTTGGCAATGCGGCAAAAGTGCGGGACGCATTTACAGATAAACACGATAATGCGGAAGACGCCACCTTTTTTGAACCGGCCATAAAACAACAGTTGAAAGCCACCCTGACAGAGATGTGGAATGCCGAGCTACGGCTGAGAACCTTTAAACCCCAGGAAGCATTACCGTATGAATACAAGGCATTGCGATTGTTGAAAGACCTGCAGCAGAAGTCGCGGGCTTATGTAGCAAAAACAGGTGTACGCGTCACACCGTTGGATCCGAAAAAACGCCTTACGGGTAAATTGGATGAGGTGATCGAGTCCCGATCGCGTGTTGTATCTGATACGCGAATTACTGAGGATGATAAGCTACGAATGGCATTGAGCATATTGGACAGAGCTTCTTTCGGGGGACCATCGATGGAAATATTACGGGGGGCGGGCCGGCAGCTGGGGAAACAGGCTGCGGTTCATCCGGGTGAATACTTAGCAGGGTTTCAGGCAATGAAAAGGATATTGGCGGATGGCGCCGACAGTGAACAGGAGGCCGACCGCCGGCTGGTACAGCAGGCCATACGCAAGATGGTATCCGTACCGCAGGCCAATCCATCCTTACATAGCGTCGCGCCCGATGCCCATCTCTCACAGCTTTATTTCAATAACGTCAATAAACAATGACAGCCTGGAACTATATCGTCATCTGTCTCTCCCTGGTATTGCTGACGTTACTGCTGACGTACGAGTGGAAGAGGGCGAACCGGGCACGGCTGGTATGGCGGTTATCTGCTACGGTTATACTGATGGCGGCGCTGGCGGCCCTTGTGTTACCTATAACTTATAAGCGCAGTGCAGCAGTTAGGGACAAAGAAGGTATTTTGTTGACGGAAGGTTATGATCCGGATAGCGTCAGGGTATTTGCGCAAGCGAGGAATGCTTCCGTGTGGGCTTCTCCGGCGGAAGAAAAGGATCCGGGTTTGTCAGTCTTGCACATTTTTGGTTATGGTTTGACCGGTGAGCAATGCGCGGCCTTGCCTCCTGTGCCGTTGGTGTTTCACCCTTCCGCAATGCGGGCGGGGATCACCTCCATTTACTGGCAACGATCTTTATGGACGGGTGAAGCCTGCAGGATACAGGGACATTTTTATAATCCGGGCGAGGGAACGGTAAAATTGTTGCTGACCGGTATGCATACCGTGCTGGATTCAGCCGAAATAAGGAAGGACGTCGATTTCGAGTTGAGGACAGTGCCTGTCCACACAGGCCAGGCTGTGTACAGACTGATAGCGCTGAACGGCGCCGATACCCTGGAGCAGGAATCCATCCCTGTGGAAGTACTGCAAGGCAAACCGCTGAAGATACTGATCCTGGCCGCCGCTCCGGATTTTGAGAACCGCTTCCTTGTCAACTGGCTTTCGGAAAAAGGACACAGCGTGGTTGTCCGTACTGCCATCAGTAAAGGGAAATATGACTTTGCCAGTTTGAATATGACCACCGGAGCCGAGGGACTATCCACATTGGATAAGTTCGATATAGTGATCGCAGATGCCGCGGCGCTGAATGCAATGCCCGGGGAATACAGGTTGTTGCGGAAAGAAGTGGAGCAGAGAGGGTTGGGATTGATCATAAAAGCGGATAGTACATCGGGAAAGATGGATAGACCTGGGGGGCGAAGTTTGATAAAGGATAGCCTCGGCAGAACCCTGGTAAGTGCAAGCATGTATGGTGCAGGCAAGATCATCCATACTTCCCTGCAGACTACCTACACCCGGTGGTTGGAGGGAAACAAGAGGGAATATGCATCCCTTTGGACTTCTATTATGCAGCAGGCAGCGAAGGAAAGTACTGCTACAGAACGCTGGCAGCTGTCACCTGCTCTGCCCGTGGTAGATCAGCCTGTAAAAGCCACGCTCCGGTATTCCGGCAGCGAGTCCGGGCTGCCTGAAGGTCTTTTCGAATATGAAGGGGTCACGCCAGTAGTCTCTTATCTGACACAGCACCCTTTACTGCCTTTTGTCTGGGAAGGCCTGTATTGGCCCAGGGGCGCCGGATGGCAGACGGTACGAACATCGCAGGGGACTTCCGCCTGGTGGTATGCCTGGACGGCAGATGACTGGCAGGCCCTGCACCGCAAGGAGAGGATGGGGGAGACGGAGCGATGGGTGGCAAGGATGAGAAACAGAAAGATCGGGACGACGGAAGGGCGGGAGGATGTACAGCGGGTACCGGTGTGGAAAGGATGGTTCTATCTATCGATCATCATATGTTGTCTGTTTTTATGGGTAGAAAGGAAAATTTGACAGGATGAACGGACAAATAGTTATATAAAAGTTTTTTAGATTAGCCCCCGGATATTTTAGACTAATCATAAATGAGAAAACATTGAAAAGAAAAGACTTCCTCCACATGGCAGGGATGGGCTTCGGCTCATTGATAATGCCCAATCTTCCCTTCGGTACAAGAATGATCGATGTCTCCGAGGCGCTCAACGCCGGGATGGATGTCGCTGTAAAAAAGCAACTGGCTGACATCGCCATGACTGCCGCCCGAAGCAAGGGGGCTACTTACACCGATGTACGTATCGGTCGTTACCTGAATCAATTTGTCATCACCCGGGAAAACAGGATACAAAACATCGTCAACACCGAATCCTTTGGTGTTGGTATCCGTGTTATCGCAGGCGGCAGCTGGGGTTTTGCCGCGGGCAACGACGTTACAAAAGAAGGCATTGCCCGTATCGCGGAAAAGGCGGTAGCAGTGGCCAAGGCCAACGCGAAGATCATCTCCGAGCCTGTACAGCTGGCTCCTCAGAAAGGATATGGAGAGGTCGGCTGGAAAACTCCCATTGTAAAGAATGCCTTTGAAGTACCTATCAAGGAAAAAGTAGATCTCCTGCTCAACGTCAATGGCATTGCCATGAAAGGCGGCGCCAACTTTATCAATTCCGCCATTCTCGCCGTCGACGAACAGAAGTACTTTGCTTCCACCGACGGATCGTATATCGACCAGGACATCCATCGTATCTATCCTTTCTTCAACGTCACAAAAATAGATCAGGCCAGCGGCAAATTCCAGACCCGTCAGTCTTTCAGCTCACCTGTCGGCATGGGCTATGAATACCTGACGCCTAAACCCGAGGATAAGGTGCCAGGCATCGTCACCCGCTATAAGAACAGCTACGACATGCTGGAAGATGTAAAGAACGCCGCGGCTGACGTCACCCAGAAGATCAGTGCCAAAACTGTGGAGCCCGGTAAATATGATCTTGTGCTGGATCCTTCTCATCTCTGGCTCACTATCCATGAGTCTGTAGCGCATCCTACCGAACTGGACCGTGTGCTGGGATATGAAGCCAACTTTGCAGGCACCAGCTTCCTCACCCTGGACAAATGGAAGTCAGGTAATTTCCAGTTCGGCAGCAAGCTGGTGAACATCGTTGCCGACAAGCTGCAGCCCGGCTCCCTTGGCGCAGTCGGGTATGACGACGAAGGTGTAAAATGCAAACAATGGGAACTGATCAAGGAAGGAGTATTGGTGAATTACCAGGCCATCCGGGACCAGGCGCATATCATCGGGCTTAAGGAATCCCAGGGTTGCTGTTATTCTCAAAGCTGGGCGGATGTACAGTTCCAACGCATGCCTAACGTCTCTCTCCGTCCCGGTAAGGATCCTCTCAGCGTGGATGATATCATCAAAAATGTGCAGAAAGGTATTTATATCATCGGTAATGGATCGTTCTCCATCGACCAGCAGCGGTATAACTTCCAGTTTGGGGGACAGACCTTCTATGAAATAAAAGAGGGAAAGATCGCCGGTATGCTGAAAGATGTCGCTTACCAGGCCAATACCCGGGAGTTCTGGAATTCCTGTGTAGCTGTTGCGGATGAACGTGACTACCGGCTGGGCGGCGCCTTCAATGACGGTAAAGGGCAGCCTGCACAGTCCAATGCCGTTAGCCATGGCAGCTCGACAGCCCGCTTTAACGGTGTCAATGTCATCAACACCGCCCGGAAGATCTAATCAACCTTTAACTACACAAGTAATTTATCATATGGCAATTTTAAGCAAAGAAGAAGCACAGCAGCTATTAAAGAAAGTGCTCAGCTATTCAAAAGCCGAGGAATGCGAGGTCGCCCTTACCGGCTCCGATGGAGGCAATATCCGTTATGCCCGTAATTCCGTGTCTACAGCCGGCGAGATCAGCCAGCAGACCCTTGTCGTCAGCTCGACCTTTGGCAAGAAGACGGGTGTGGCCACCATCGATGAATTTGATGACGCCTCCCTGGAAAAAGTAGTACGCAGGGCCGAAGAGCTTGCACAACTGGCGCCGGAGAATCCCGAGCACATGCCGTTATTGGGACCGCAGGATTTTCCTGAATCGATCACCTATATACCTGCCACGGCGGCCATTACGCCGGATACCCGTGCAGAAGCAGTGGCAAAAAGCATACAGGTGACGAGGGATGCCAAGTTGCAGGCGGCGGGTTATTTGGAAAATACAACTGGTTTTAGCGCCATCATGAATTCTAAAGGACTTTTTGCCTATAATAAGAGCACGGATGTAGTTTTCTCCGTCACCACCCGCAACGAAGAGGGAACAGGGTCCGGCTATGCAGCGAGGGGCTTTCATGACGTCAGCAAGCTGGATACATTTGCCGCTACAAAGATCGCTGCCACCAAGGCAAATGGGTCTATCGGCGCCAAGGCCATCGAGCCCGGTAAATACACCGTGATCCTGGAACCCGTAGCCGTGGCCTACCTGTTGGAAAACCTCTTCTTCGGTCTCGACGCCCGCAATGCCGACGAAGGCAGGAGCTTTATGAGCAAGGCCGGCGGTGGCAATCGCCTGGGTGAGCAGTTGATGGACACCAAGGTGAATATCTATTCCGATCCATTTAACCCCGAGCTGCCTTCCTCCACCTGGAGCAGGGAAGGACAGCTGCTGCAGAAAAGAAGCTGGATCGAGAAAGGGGTGGTGAAGAATCTCAGCTATTCCCGTTTTTGGGCGGATAAGAAAAAAGTAGAGCCTGTACCTCCTCCTGCCAATGTCATCATGGATGGGGGAACAGCTTCGCTGGAAGAGCTGATCAAGAGCACGGAAAAAGGGATATTGGTATCGCGCCTCTGGTATATCCGGATGGTGGACCCGCAGACCTTGCTGCTGACAGGACTTACCCGTGACGGTACATTTTACATCGAGAATGGAGAGGTGAAGTTTCCCATTAAAAACTTCCGGTTCAACGAAAGCCCCGTCATTATGCTGAATAACGTAGAGGCGTTGGGTAAACCGGAGAGGAGCATCAGCGTGGAATCTTACAGGAGCTACCTGGTGCCGCCGATAAAGGCGAGGGACTTTACGTTTACTTCGCTGTCGGATGCGGTATAAAGTCGGCCAATACATTGATATTCGGGTCCGGAACGATCGTTGTGGGTTCAGCCACCAGCGGTATCCGGGCCTGATTCGTTTTAGCGGTTATTTCCATGGTGTGGAGGGCGCCGTCGATAGAAAGATCCAGTGGAAATGTGTAGAGTATGGATTGAAGCTGGGTAGAAGTTATATATAGCGCAGCGTTGGCCGTATCGTAATGCCATTCAAGTTTTATGGAAGGATGACCGGGCGTATACAGCCATTGCTGGAAAAAGGTATGCAGGTCCTGTCTGCTGACGGTGGTCATTATTGTTTCGAGGTCTTCCGTGGAGGCGTTGCTGTTCCTGTAGGTGGTGTAATAGGTGGAAATGCCTTTCCAGAAAAGCGAATCGCCTATCTTTCTCCGCAGCATATGGAGCACCCAGCTTCCTTTCTGGTAGCTGTTGGGGTTGAGCAGCTGCATATAGTCTTTTCTGACGGTGGTATCTACCACCGGCGTCAGTTTCTTTTTTTCAAAGCTGATGACCTGTTGCCTGTCTTCTTTCATTCCGGCTTTTAATGTGTCTGCTCCGTATTTATTTTCAAGATAACAGTGGGTCATATAGGTGGCGAAGCCTTCGCTGAGCCAGAGGTGCTGCCATGCCGTCTCTGTGGCCGCGTCGCCAAACCATTGATGGGCGATCTCATGGGCCATCAGGGATTCTATACGGGGTGAGCTGACGGAGTTTTCGTAGTAAAAAATAGCGCTGGCGTTTTCCAGGCCGCCAAAGCGCGTCTTTGACTGCACGTTGCCGCATTTTTCGAAGGGGTAGGGACCGATGTGATGGATATAAAAGGGAAGTATCTGTAATGCATGTGCATAGCTGTGGAAACCAGCCTCTTTGTTCTCAGGATAGACGTAGTTATAAACGGGAATGCCTTCCGCATCTCCCGGATGATCTATGGCGAAATCGGCTATGCCTATCACCATGATCTTGGGAGAGAGGGGGACTGATTCCTGCCAATGGGTTGTCTTTTGATGGTTGGGCGATGGCTTTTCATTTTGCAGCGCACCGTTGGCGACGACGGTGTAATGGTCAGGAGCAGTAATATGCCAATCTACTGTTGCCTTATCCGAGGGGTCGTCGACACAGGGCAACCAGTTATGGGCGCGGTTGGGCCAGTTGTCCCCAAAGAAGCCGCGGTGTCCGAATTTATTTTTGGAGATGATAAGACCGTCGGGGGGGATGCCGCTGTAGCGAATGGTGCAGGTGGTTTGTTCGCCTGGTTTTGTATGGGTATGGATGATGAGAAGGTCTTTTGTCTGGGTAAATTTTACGGGCTTATTGTTTTTTTTCACGGAAGAAACGTGCATGGCTCCGGACAGATCGAGATGGAAGCTGTCGGACGGGGTTTTGAATTGTACCGTGACAATGGCTTCACCAATGATCCTGTCACTCGTGTCGCTTACCTGCAGGGAAAAGTCATAATGCTGTACGTCGATCCCGGGGTTATAGGATTGACCGAGGATGCGGGTGCAAACTAAGACGGGAAAGAGTAAGGTCCAGAAAAGTTTCTTCATATTTTGTTCATGTCGAAGGGCAGGCGGCGGATCCTTTTTCCTGTTGCAGCAAAGATGGCGTTGCAGAGAGCGGGTGCTACAGGCGGCAGACCCGGTTCTCCCACACCTTTGATCTTTTCGCCTCCTTCTGCAAGTATATGTACTTCCACCGGCGGCATTTCATTGATGCGCAGCATACGGTTGTTATGAAAATTGGAGGCCACGGACTGGCCTTTTTCAAACCGGATGGAGTCTTTAGCTGCCGCCGTAATGGCCATGACGATAGCCCCTTCGACCTGTGCTTCTACCATCGAGGGATTGACGACAGTACCCAGATCGATGACCGAGTAGATCTTTTCTATCTTAATTCCTCCAGTGGCGGTCGCGGATACTTCCACCACGTTGCCGGCCAGTCCTGCAAAAAATTCATATTGGGCGACCCCTCTTCCCCATCCTTCGGGCAGGGGTTTATCCCAGCCGGATACTTCTTTTAATTTGAGGAGCACTCTTTTTGTATCGGATTCCTTTGTCAGCATATCCAGCCGGAAGGCCATAGGGTCTTTGCCCGCAGCAACCGCCATTTCATCGATAAAGCATTCGTGGGCATAGGCCAGGGTCGAGCTGGTGACCGAACGCCAGGCCTGCATAGGAATATGGATGTCCGCAAACACATAAGCGTTCTTCATATTCGGGATCTCATACTTTTGATCGCTGATGCCTTCGGTCATGCTCCTGTCCGGCTTCGTCTTGTCGTACTTGTCGTTCTTGGTGGCGCTGATGGAAGGAGAGATAACCTTGTGCTGGAAAGCCAATGGCGTTCCGTCTGCGGACAGGGCTCCCCGCATAGCCGAGAAGGTCATGGGCCTGAAGGGGCCGAGCCGGGTGTCGTCCTCCCTCGTCCAGATCACTTTTACGGGACGGCCTACCGCCTTTGAGATAAAGGCCGCCTCGGATGCGAAGTCGGATGCCAGCCGGCGTCCAAAACCCCCACCCAAAAAGCTGATGTGAGGCGTGATATTATCTTCCGGGATACCCAGGGTTTGCGCCAGCTCCCTTTTTATCAGCGATGCACCCTGGGAAGAAGCATATATGTCTACCTTATCGCCTTCCTGCCAGTGGGCCAGGCAATTCATGGGCTCCATGGTGGAATGAGCGACGACGGGTGTTTCGTAAAAGGCTTCCAGCTTGTGCGGCGCCTCCTGCATGGCTTTGTCGAAGTCCCCGCTGTTGTGTGCGATAAGCCCTTCTGTCTTTGCCAGCTCGCGGAGGTGCTGTTCATATTCCGCTGTGCTGAACTTGTCGTAACCCTGGTGATCCCATTGAACCTTCAGGGCCTTTCTGCCGTTGAACGCCGACCAATAATTGGTGGCTATCACCGCGATACCCTCATCTTTGTGCATGCCTTGCACCCGAAGGGCTTTTACCACCTGAAGCACGCCCGGCACTTTTAATGTGGCGCTGTCGTCATAGCTCACCAATTTGCTGCCCAGGACAGGACAGCGTTCCACCGATGCATAGACCATGCCTGGTAAGGTCATGTCGATGCCGAATATGGCTTTGCCGTTGGTCTTCAGGGGCACGTCGAGTCTGGGGACGGATTTGCCCAGTATCTTGAAATCTTTTGGATCCTTTAAAGTGGGATTGGCAGGCACTTCCAACATAGCCGCAGCCTCCACCAGCTGACCGTAGCCCAGGCTTTTGCCTGTAGGTTGGTGGATGATCGTGGCATTGCCGCCCGCGGTGCATTCTGTCATGGGAACGTTCCATTGTTTGGCTGCTGCCGTTCTCAGCATTTCTTTTGCAGCGGCGCCGACCTTGCGCAGGTTGTTATATCCGCCCCTGATAGAGGAGCTGCCTCCGGCAGATTGGGAGGCGATGCCTTTTTGACCGGAGCTGGTGACGACATGGATCATATCCAAAGGCACTTCCAGCTCTTCCGCTACCAGTGCCGTTACGGATTGATAAGTGCCCTGGCCCATTTCCGGTTTGGGATTGAAGAAGGTGATCTTACCGGACCTTTCGATAGAAAGATAGGAGGTAAGCCCGAAAGGCTCCGAGGGATCGGGGCCCGGGAAACCGCTGAAGTTTTTGAGCTGTGCCGTTCCGGCTGCGTCAACGGCGGTGAACCCTAATAAGAGGGAAAGACCGGCCAGGCCGGTGTTTTTGAGAAATTCTCTGCGCGGCATCGGTTGTGTGACGGACATAGCGGAAAATTTACTTAAATATACCGATTTTTGGGGTATGAGTGAATACATCAAGGCCCCTCATTGGTTCTATCGTATCAAGGCCATCTATAAGTTATTGATCTGTCTCTGCGTGGCGACACTGAGTTTTCTTTTTTTATTGCCTGTGAGGATGGAAGGCACTACGCGTACTATGATCAGCTGGGATATATTCAGCCTTTGTGACATAGCAATTTACCTCGCTGTTTTTTCATCTGTTTGTCCCAAGCAGCTGCGGGTGCTGGCCAGCCGGGAAGATGCCAGCAGACCCATGGTGTTCTTCATCGTGATCACGGCCATCCTCGGGAGTCTGGGCGGTGTGCTGCTGTTGTTGAAGAACAAGGAAGGATGGATGCTCAGCAAGGGGATGGAGACATTTATTTACATCATTGGAGTGACCTTTTCCTGGATATTGCTGCATATGTTGTTTACGGGCAGGTATGCCCATCTTTATTATGGGGATCATCCTACCAGGAAGGGGCAGATCGCAAAGGGATTAGATATACCGGGCGATGAGCCGCCCGATTACCTGGACTTTGCCTATTTTGCTTTTGTCATAGGGATGACCTTCCAGGTGTCGGATATCGAGATCAGCTCGCGTCGCATCCGGCGGCTGGTGTTGATCCATGGACTTTTGTCCTTTCTTTTCAATACCGTGATCGTGGCGCTTACGATCAATGTGGTGGTGGATCTGCAGGCGTAGACCGGAAAAATTTATTTTTTTAGTACAAGAGAATATTTATATTTGAAAATGATTACGTATTCATGGAGAAAAAAGAAACCAGAACTGGCGTAAAGAAGAGCTACACCTCCGAGGATGTAGCGGCTATCGCGGGCGTTTCACAGTCCACGGTCTCACGGGTCTTTGCCGGCAGCACCAATGTGTCGGAGAAGAAGCGGAAGAAGATCCTGGCTGCGGCGGCCAAGCTGGACTATAAGCCCAATGCCCATGCCAGGAGCCTGATCACACGTAAATCCATGATGGTGGGGATCGTGATGCGTAATATCCGTAACCCCTTCTATTCCGCAGTCCTTGAGATCTTCCACAACAGGTTGTCAGCCAGGGGGTACCATCTTATCTTTATCAATTCGGAGAATGAGGAGATCCAGGAGAGCGAGATCACGCAGCTGTTGGAGTACAATGTCGAGGGTGTCATTATCACCGATGCGTTGTTATCTTCTTCCGCCAGCCAGAAATTCAAGCGTTATGGCATTTCAGTGGTCCTGTTCAACCGGTACACCGAACAGCTGGAAAGCAGCGCCGTATTCTGTGACAATTACCTGGCGGCCAAGCAGATCGCGACTTATCTTGTGGAGATGGGGCACAAGTCTTTTGCTTTTATATCCGGTCCTTCGGATACCTCCACTACAATCGACAGGCTGAAGGGTTTTAAGGAAGTGCTGGATGAAAGGAAGATAAAGGACCTGACCATCGAGCCCGGTAATTACACTTTTGAAAGCGGCTTTAGAGCTGCGCAGGAGCTGTTGACAAAGAACAAGAACATCGACTGTATCTTTTGCGGGAATGATATCATCGCCCTGGGTGTGATGGATGCCATCCGGCTCGTCGGACTGAGGATCCCTGAAGATGTATCAGTGGTAGGGTTTGATAATATCCGTATGTCGGAATGGCCTTCCTATGCCCTTACCACGTGGGAGCAACCCCTGGAGGAGATGACGACTGCCGCTGTGGAGCTGTTATTAAAGGAGATTGGGGAAAGGGATACTGCGCCGCAGGTGGTAATGATGAAGGGGCACCTGGTCGTACGAAATACGGTGCGGGCGAAGAAGTGATTTTTTTTGCGTTGACTTTTTTTGAATACGTATTCAAAAATGAAAGAATAGAAAAGTTAAGGCTTGATTTGAAGGATTCTACGATTGCTGGCCGGCTTGATTGGGATTGGTAAAGAAGGAAATTATTTTTCACCCAATAACTATCAGTTTTATGAGAATTGCTGTTTTTTTTCGGTATTTCATTTCGCTGCTGCTATGCTGTTGCATATTGCCGGCGGTAAGGGCAAACACGATCTCATTCGTGCTTTCCGGAACTATTGTAAACGAACGGAGCGAACCTATGCCTGGTGCGAACATCAAGGTTATCGGAGCTTCCAATAAGGGAGCCACTGCGGATGTCTATGGGAAGTTCCTGCTGGAAGTGGATGATGAAAGCGACTCTATCCTTGTCACTTTTGTAGGCTACAAACCCTTGCGGCAGCGGGTGAGCAACCTGGGCGGCAGAAAGGAGGTCCTTCTCAAAATGGAGCCGGACCATGAAGGACAGAAGTTAAATGAAACGGTAGTCGTTGGGTTCGGGTCGCAGAAAAAGAACTCTGTGACGGGAGCGATAGCGACGGTGAGAGTGAGCGATCTGCAACAGGTGGCCACCCCTTCGCTGTCCAATGCCATCGGCGGCAGGCTACCGGGTGTGATCACACGGCAGACATCGGGCGAGCCCGGTTATGATGCAGCCAACGTTTTTATAAGAGGGCTGGGCACGTTCACCGGCAGCCAAAGCCCATTGATCCTTGTAGATGGTGTGGAAAGGGATATGAACCAGCTGAACGTCCAGGAAGTTGAAAGCTTTTCCATATTGAAAGATGCCTCCGCCACTGCCGTATATGGCATCAGGGGCGCGAATGGAGTGATATTGATCAATACCAAGCGCGGTAAGGAGGGCAAGCCGCAAGTAAGCTTCCGGACGGAGAATGCCCAGCTGTCTCCTTTGCGTCTGCCGAGATTTATCAACAGCTATGAATATGCGACACTTGCCAATGAGGCCATGACCCGTGGCGGTGCGCCGCAACCCTTCTATACACCAGAGCAGGTGGAGGGATACAGGAACCATTCAAACCCCTACCTCTATCCTGATGTCGACTGGGTAAGCGTGGTGCTGAGAAAGCATACTTTCCAGACCATCAATAACCTGAGCATGACAGGCGGTAATCAAACGTTCAAGTATTACACCAACGTGGGCTATACCGTACAACAGGGTCTTTATAATGAGGATAAAACCATACCGTATCCTACCAACACCAGCTATAAGCGATATAACTTCAGGAGCAATGTGGATGTCAACCTTAGCAAGAGCCTGTCCATGTCCCTGAACCTGGGCGGTATCACTTCCAATGGGAACTACCCGGGCAATACGGCGTTCATTATCATGGAGGCTATCAACCTCACGCCGAACAATGCATATCCTGTGCGGAACCCTAATGGCTCCATCCCAGGGTCCGGTACCTTCCTTGGGATGAGCCCTTTTTCCAAGACCACCCAGTCGGGATATACAAAAGAGTTCAGGAGCACCATACAAAGCTCCCTGGGAACCAAGTGGGACCTTTCTTCCCTTGTTACAAAGGGGTTATATCTGAGAGGACTCTTTGCCTATGACTTTTACGATGTACAGGGCAACGGCAGGGGCAAGCAGCCGCAGACCTATCAGTATCTCGGCAAGGATGCCAATGGCGTGGATCAGTATAAGCTGATACTTACGGAGACGGCCCTGGGATATGGCCATTACAATGTCAGCAACAGAGCATATTACCTGGAGGCTTCGGTGAATTATGACAGAACTTTTGGCAAGCATACTGTGAATGGCTTGTTACTGGGTAACAGGAGGGAATATGTGAACCTAACTGCGGACTCTTCCATCAACAATATACCTTACAGGAGACAAGGCGTGGCCGCCAGGGTGACCTATGACTATGCCTCCCGCTACCTGGTGCAGTTTGACATGGGTTATAATGGGAGCGAAAACTTTCCTCCAGGCAAGCGGTACGGTTTCTTCCCCGCGGTGTCGGCGGGCTGGGTGCCTTCCAAGGAAAAGTTCTGGAATATAAATGTCATCAATTATTTAAAGATCAGGGGTTCTTATGGCAAGTCCGGGAATGACCAGATCAGCAATGCAAGGTTCCTCTACCTGACAACCATCAACAAGAACGCTGCGAACTATCTTTTTGGTCAAAGCCAAACCACCGTTACTTCGAATGGTTTTGCCGAATCAAGGATCGGAAACAGTGACATTTCATGGGAAGTATCCGAGAAGGCCAATATCGGTGCAGATATGGAACTTTTCAATGGCCGGGTCACGCTGACAGTGGATGCATTCCGGGAACATCGCACCGGCATTCTTTTGCAACTGCAGCAGATACCCATCTCCGCCGGTTATCCCAGCAATAACATTCCGTATGCCAACCTTGGCGTAGTCAACAATCATGGTATCGAGGGCAATATCGAAGTGCGTAACCGGACCAGCGGAGGGTTTTATTATTCCTTCCAGGGCAATTTCACTTTTGCGCGGAATAAGATCGTAGAGGATAATACGCCGTTGAAGCCATATGCCTATCAGAATTCAAGGGGACAAAGCATCAATCGCAATTATGGTTTTATCTCAGAGGGGTTGTACAAGGACCAGGCGGATGTAGACAAGGGACCTGACCAGACCTATCTCCAGACGGTGATCCGTCCGGGAGATATCAAATACAAGGACCTGAATGGGGATGGGAAGATCGATGCGAATGACCAGACCTTTATCGGATTTGCCCGCACGCCTGAGATCATGTTTGGCTTTGGCGGTACTGTGGCATATAAAGGTGTTGACCTCAGCATTTTCTTTGCGGGAGCCGCCCGGACGAGCATGTATATGAGCGGACGCAGCACCTGGGCCTTTGCGGACGGTGTAGGTGTATACAATGTGACCAGAGAATATTTTGATCATCGTTGGGTAGCGGGCTCGGCGAACAATTCGAAGGCTGAATACCCGGCCATATTGAATGTGCGATCCACCAATAATTTTGTCAGCAGCACGCAATGGTTGAGGAACGGCAATTACCTGCGGGTCAAATCGGCGGAGATAGGTTATAATTTCCCCAGGAGCCTGACACAGCGGGTGAAGATCAATAGCTTCCGGCTGTTTATCAACGGCGCCAACCTTGGTCTTTGGGACCATATCAAGATCGTGAACCCCGAGGACAATGGGCCGAATGAGAATTATCCTTTACAGCGCAGCATCAATTTTGGCGCACAAGTGACATTCTAACGGAACCCCAGTTACACAAAAAACAATAAAATCATACAACGTGAACTCCATTATAAAAACAACACTAGGCATATTGCTGCTGTCGCTGGCGGCTGGGTGTAAAAAAGATTACCTGGATAAGGCGCCGGATGACGATCTTACGCTGAATAAAGTATTTGGGAACAGGGATTATGCCATGAGCTTTCTTAACAATATCTATTCCGCAGAGCCTGTGGAGCGGAGAATGGTGGACAACGATCCCAACGGCAATCCCTTTGTAGGTGCTTCCGACGAGATGGAACAGATGTATGCGGGGAGCTTCAGCAATTCCATAAACGCGGGATCCTGGGGACCGTCAACCTATACTATCGATCCCTGGACGGCCAATTATGTTGGGATCCGCAAGGCCAATCTTTTTATAGAGAATGTCGACAAGGTGCCGCTGGATGACTTCTTTACATCCGGCCTCCGGTCGAAGCTAAAAGGGGAGGCCATGTTTCTCCGTGCTTATTTCCATTTCCTGCTGATGCGGGTATATGGTCCCGTGCCAATCTCGGATCACAGCATTCCCTTTACCGAAGATATGAAAGCCATCCGCAGGGACCCCATCGACAAATGTGCGGCTTTTGTGGCGGCCGAATGTGACAAGGCAGCCGCGTTACTGCCGCCGAATATTACGAATGTGACGGACTATGGAAGACCCACCAAGGCTGTTTGTCTTGCGTTGAAGGCGCGGGTATTGCTCTATATGGCCAGTCCGTTGTGGAACGGCAACCCGGATTATAAGGATATAAAGAATGACAATGGCACCCGGCTTTTCCCGGATGCGGATGCCGGCAGGTGGCAGGCTGCTGCGGATGCTGCAAAAGCCTGTATCGACCAGGCAGAATCGGCTGGATACGGACTGTACCGCAGCGCCAGTAACGATCCTGTATTGAATTACCAGGAGATATTCTTTGTCAACAACAACAAGGAAGTGCTGTTTGCCAATAACCCTGGATTTTTTAACGACAACGATGTGTACAGCGATCCTCGCAGCACCTATCAGGGGTTTACGCTCAACAGCATTACGCAGAACATGGTAGACGACTATGAGATGGCTGATGGCACCCGGCCGATACTGGGTTATAATGCGGACTATACGCCTATCCTCAATCCCGCCTCCAGCTATACGGAAACAGGGTTTGCGGCGGCGGACGATCCCAAAGGCAACTATATAGCCGGCACCAGCAATATGTATGTCAACCGCGAACCCCGATTCTATGCCAGCATCCATTTCTCCGGTCAGCCCTGGAAGAACAGTCATGGATTGCAATTCTGGTATAAGGGTGTCGATGGCAAGCTGGCGGGCGGCGCCGGCAACTACACAAAGACGGGCTATCTGCCAAAGAAATGCTCCGACCCCAGCTTTACCTGGGTACCATTGCATTCCGTATTACGTACCTGGATACTTTTCCGGCTGGGGGAGCAATACCTGAATTATGCGGAGGCATTGAACGAAGCGCAGGGACCTGTCGGAGATGTATATAAGTATATTAATCTGATCCGGGACCGCAGCGGGCTCCCCGGTCTGCCCACGGGTTTGTCGAAGGACGATATGCGGGAGCGCATACATCACGAGCGCCGTATCGAACTCTTTTATGAGACACACCGCTATTTCGATGCGCACCGGTGGATGATAGCGGAACAGGAAGAGGGGGCCAATATCCTTGGTCTGGATATTTTCTCCGGGGCCAGCGCCACCGACCCTGCTTTTTTCAAAAGGGTCCTGGTGGAAAAAAGGGTCTTCGAGAAGAAGCATTACTTATGGCCTATACAGCAACGGGAAAGGGATAAGAACCCCAACCTGGTGCAGAATTATGGATGGTAGCTTTTAACAATCGATAGTATATGATATTAAGAACAGCTGTTTTGTTGCTTTGGGTGTTGCCATTGGGCACGTGTGCGCAACAATTGTATGAATTGCCCAGGGATGTCGACAGCCGGTGGATCAGCTTCGAGAATCCCACAGGTGAAAAAGGAAAGGGGGGTATGGAGAACAAGGGTGCTAAGGGCAATGCGAGCCAGTGGATCAAGTCGGGTACCAGCAGGGTGCTGGCCGATCTTCATGGCGCTGGCATCATCAACAGGATATGGATGACCATTATCGACAGGAACCCGAAGGCTTTAAGGTCTATTGTACTGGAGATCTATTGGGATGGGGCTAAAAAGCCTGCCGTCTCGGCGCCGCTGGGAGATTTCTTTGGTATCGGTCTTGGACGGATGACCGCTTTTCAAAGCGCGTTGTTTTCCGATCCTGAGGGAAAGTCTTTCAACTGTTATGTCCCCATGCCTTTTAAGAAGGGGGCCAAGGTCGTCTTCATCAATGAATCGCGGCAAGACCAGCTGTTGTTCTATGACATCGATTATTCCGAGCTGAAGGCTGAGCCCAAGAATACCGGCTATTTCCACGCTTACTGGAGCAATAATGATGGAGCAAAGCTGGGTGAGGATTTTCAGATATTGCCCCGGGTCAATGGGAGTGGGAGGTTCCTTGGCGCCAATATCAGCGTGATGGCCGACAGTATCTATGGCAATACCTGGTTTGGTGAAGGCGAAGTAAAGACCTACCTGGATAATGATGGTGCATTTCCCACGCTGGTGGGGTCTGGGACGGAGGATTATATCGGCTCGGCCTGGAACCTGGGAGCCTTCAATAATTTGTACCAGGGCGCTACGATCGTCGACAAGTTGAAGAGGCAGTATGCTTTTTACAGATATCATATACCGGACCCTATTTATTTCCATGAAAATTGTAAGGTTACTATACAACAGATGGGCGGCGCGGGCAGGGATCTTATCCGGGGTATTGCAAAAGCGGGCGGCAGGGTAAAGCCTGTCAGCGTGATGACCTCCAAGGGGCTGATAAAGCTCCTGGAGGCACCGGATTACCCTGATCTGTCAGATGATAAATTCCCTTCCGATGAGTGGGTAAATTTTTACAGGGTGGATGATTATTCAGCGACAGCTTATTTTTATCTTGATAGACCTGAAAGCAATTTACCGGCCCTGGCGTCCCTGGCCGGCAGACTAAAAGGATTGTAGCTATATGAACTGGAATCAACCGGACATTTGGATCGTAGTGGCCTATCTGCTGATGATGTTGGGTATGTCGCTCTGGCATAAGCGATTTGCATCCGCCAACCTTGAAAACTTTTTTCTTGGCGGACGGAAGATCCCGGGGTGGCTGAATGGTATTTCCTATACTGCTGCGCTGGTGAGTCCTGATGCCGCGACAGGATATGGGGGGCTGGGGGTAGTGACAGGAGCTTTTATCTCCTGGTGGTACCTGAGCAGGTTTGGCCTGGCGCTTTTTATCGGGGGGGTGCTTTTCTCCGGTTTTTGGCGGCGGCTAAATCTTTTTACATCGCTGGAGTTCTATGATCTGCGATTTCCTTCCCGTGCTGCATCCGCCATGCGTATCTGGATAGCCGTGCGTACTTCGTTTATCGCCATGCCGGCATGGACGGGTATTACGTTGCTGGCGGCGTACAAGATCATGGGGCCTGCATTTGGCATTACAAAGGTGCAGACCATGTTCCTGGTGGTGCCGGTGTCCTTTCTTTTTGTCTTTTTCTCGGGATATAAGGGGGTGGTGATCTCCAACCTTATCCAGATGAGCATTTTTTTTATCGGCGCCGTTACGCTGGCCTGTCTTACGCTCTCGCATTTTGGGGGCCCGGCAGCCATGAGCGCTGCATTGGGTCACGTGTTTGGAGAGACGCATCCGGAGATATTACAGATGACGCCGCCTGTCAGGCATGATGTCTTTCCGATGGCGGCTGCTATGGCCTGGCTGTTGGGTCAAAGCATCGGTTATGGCGGTGATGCCGCCCCGATGGGAGGCGCCATGGAGGGGCAGCGTATCCTCTCGACCCGCACACCGTCGGAAGCGCTGACCATGTATGTCGTGGCTGCGATCACCATGTTCGTATTGCTGCTGCTGGTGACCCTTCCCAGCATATCGGCTGCCGTCCTTTGGCCCGAGCTGCGGAATGCGGATGCGGACAGGGAGCTGGTGTATGGGAGACTTATGAAAGAGATGCTGCCCCATGGTGCGATGGGGCTACTGATCGCTGCTATGATGGCTGCCACCATGTCGGTGGTGGGCGATAACCTGAACTTCGGAAGCCAGGTGATGGTGAGTGATATTTACCGCCGCTGGTTTGTGCGCCGTGCAAGTGAGAAACATTACCTGTTGATGGGAAAGGCCGCCATGGGTGTCATTGTAAGTCTTGCTATTGCCGTTGTTTTTAATGTAAGCATCATTACCAATGTGGCCATTTTTATGCTGCAGCTGAGCGCCGCGGAGCTGCCTGCCAACTGGGCTCAATGGTGGTGGTGGCGATTTAACGGTCCTGCCCGTGTGGCGGCATCTTTTGGGGGTGCTGTTATCTTCTGCCTGGTGGTGCTGGGGCCGCAATTGCTGACATTTTTGGGAATGGGTTGGGCGGAGCAGCTCATGCTGCCCTGGTATTGGTCCACCCTGCTGGTGATGGCGCTGACCACTGTGCTATGGGTATCCGTGGCATTGCTGACGAAGCCTGATCCGGACAAGATGCTCAGTGCGTTTTATGAGCGGGTGCGGCCATTGGGCTGGTGGGGGCCGTATAAACGCGGAGGAGGTAATGTGAGACCTATTATAAGAGGGTTGCTGGTGGCGATCGTTGGTTTTGCCGCTACATGTATGCTGATACAGGGGTTAACCGAGATGTGGTTTGGAAGGTATTGGAGAGGGGGAATAGAGATGGTGGCTTGTTTGGGATTGTTTATTGTTTTTAGAAAGACCTCACGGTCATTCCTAAACTTTTTAGAACAACGTACAAATTAAATATTTATGAGAGCAAAAAGTCAAGTAAGGTCGAAAGAAGAGCATGTACTGTATCTGGGGGACTGGGTATTTCATGTGGGGCCTACATTCATTGAAACGCCGTTTGGTACTGAAACCAAGGATGCCGATCTGCATTTTTACGGTGAGCGGCTGACGGAGGCATTGGAGCACCAGGCGGATGTAACGCCTCTTGCCAACTGGGAGCTGTATCGCCTGGAGCCGGGTAAGCTGGAGGCATACCTGGAGCAATCGGCGTGTCTGATCATCAGCGACGTGGAGGCGAAGTGCTTTCATTTATATCCCAGCTTTTTTGACAGGGCGAGGCGTGAGCGCCGGATCGTTACTTTTCCTGACAGGCTGGATGTCATCAAGGATTGGATCCGCGATGGCGGGGGAATGATGATGCTGGGAGGTTGGTTGTCTTTCAGCGGTGTGCAGGGGAAATCCGGCTGGGGCAGGAGCAGGCTTCATGACGTATTGCCCGTGGAATGTCTGCAAGTGGAAGACTTAGTGGAATCTTCCGCGGGGTTTACTGCCGAGGTAGTAGCGCCCGACCATCCGGTGGTCAAAGGACTTCCCTGGCATACGTTCCCGCCCATATTTGGATATAATGAGGTGGGGGGTAAGACGGAAGGCGAGGTGCTGGTGCGTGTAAAGGAAACGGGTCATCCACTGGTGGTCACCGGAGAATATGGAAAGGGGAGACTGTTGACCTATATGTCCGATCCGGCGCCGCACTGGGGCATCAACTTTGAATTATGGGAGGCATACGATGCTTTCTGGCAACAATCTTTTAACTGGGTAAAAAAGAAAAACTAAGCGATGCATTCTTTATCGGCAGGAGCATGTGTGAGGGATATCACGCCGCCCCTGGAAGTAGGGCTTCTTACCTCATCTGTGAAGGGAGAATATGATGCCTTTGAATCGGTGAGACTTCCACTAAAAGCCAGGGTGCTGGTGTTACGATCAGCTCATGAGATGGTGGCAATAGTTTCGTTGGACCTGCTGGCTTTGAACGATACTTCTGTCGGTGGGTGGCAGGACTTCAAAAAAGGCATGTCGGATATGATTGCCGCCGACAAGATCGTTCTTACCTGTACGCATACTCACAGTGCGCCGGAGTCCGTGGCGTTGTCGGGTCTCTATCTTACCGGGGAATACCGGACGTGGCTGTCGAGGGTACAGCGGGTTGTCAGGGAGGGTATCGGGCAGGCTGTAAAGGGACTGAGGCCATGCACAATTTCATTTGCTGCTGCGTTGTTGAACGGCTATTCCTTGCAGAGACGTATACCTGTAGCGGGCGGTGTTGTCATGTCCGATGCTGTGCAGCCCATCTCCAAAGAGCTGATGGACAGAGGGCCTGTGGATAGAAGGGTACATACGGTGCGGCTGAAAGAGCTCGGCGGAGAGGGTATTGCCACGCTGGTGCATGCCATCTGTCATCCTGTACATGAGATGTGTTTGCCGCATATATCTTCCGAGTTTCCTGGTGAGATGTGTCTGGAGCTGGAAAGGTCGTTAGGGAATGGGTTGCCTTTATTTTTGAATGGTGCGGCCGGTGATACCAATCCTCCCACCGTTTCTCTGGGGCCAGCCTATGCACGAAAGCATGGACAGGCGCTGGCGCGAATAGCGGAGATGGCGGACGGCGATGCAGCGGTAGATACGGCTGTCTTTAAGTTCGCTCATCAGGAAATTCAGCTTTTGGTGAGGAAGGAAGCGGGAGTTACTAATAAATTCGATGCGTTGGCCAGGCTTAGCGCTATCCGCATAGGTTCTCTGGCTGTTCTATTTCTTCCCGGCGAGCCTTTTGTGGAGACAGCGTTGGCGATAGAAAGATCATCTCCATTTGAACATACCATCGTAGTGGGCTTTTGCGAGAACAATATCGGCTATATACCTACTGATGCTGCATTTGAGCAAGGGGGCTATGAGGCCGGTCCGGGCAAATGGTCTTTTCTGGAAAAAGGCGCCGATGAGACCATCTATGTCAGCGCGTTAAAACTTTTGGAGGAGCTTTTATGATAAGATATTTTCTGGGATTGGCGCTGGTCCTTTTGACAGGTGTCGTTCAGGCGCAGACGGTGTATTGTTACGCGAATGAGCAGAACGATCTTTTGCGGATGCTGCGACGGGAGGGGTTTGCTGTGAGGAGGTTTGATTCGCCGGATGAGGCTGTGAAAGCGGCCAGGCCGGGGTCGGGTGTGTTTATTATGGCTTATGACTATCCAAGGATAGATCCGAAAAATATTATTACGCAATCGTTGCTGGATGCAGCCGGCAAAAAAAGGTTAAGGCTCTATATCGAATATCCCGCGCGATACCCCGGATTGTCTGTCCCTGATTCGGTAGTAGATACGCAACTGGAGCGAGGTGTGGTTACCGGCAATGTTTTTGGGAAGCAGCTGCCTTCCATGGGGCTTCTGGGCATCCATAATGCGCATGTATTGCCTGTGGAGGTGGACAGTCCGTTGATCGTGCTGGCAAAAGTGGTGGGGGTGGACAGGGCCGAGTATGGGTTGGCCGATACAAAGACCTGGCCGCTGCTGTTCCAGCGGGGGAATGCTCTCGTCAGTATGACCGGGCTGAGCAATTTTGAAACGGGCAGGTATGGGCCGGAAGTGCGGGTGAAAGCTTTGTGGGGTTATATTATTCGATGGGCGACGGGGAATAAAAGTTTTTATGTTAAGCATTGGAAAGAGGATGTGCGGCCTATGTATGGCAGGACCGCGGTGCTGCCGGCCACTGCCCATGTGAACAGTATAAAAAAAGG
>Ga0105240_10002507_pt1 | contig 29504 bp, 20 predicted proteins | sample KBSC54metaG_FD_80426 | JGI IMG/M metagenome (GOLD analysis project Ga0105240, IMG submission 80426) | Corn rhizosphere microbial communities from Kellogg Biological Station, Michigan, USA - KBS C5-4 metaG | ecosystem: Host-associated > Plants > Roots > Rhizosphere > Soil | place: Michigan, USA... | reverse complement strand
TTCACGCATCAAAGGTGTAAGGGCCAAGGGCGTACGGGTCGGGAACTGGTTATCGCTTCGGCAAGCCCAGACACTTCTGAATGCACCGGATATTTCTACGAAGAAAGGACTACGGGATCGTGCCATGCTGGCCGTCCTGCTCGGTTGCGGCTTGCGGCGATCTGAGGCGGCGGCGCTTACGCTCAGGCACATCCAGCAAAGGGACAATCGCTGGTGCATCGTGGACCTTATCGGTAAGCAGGGCCGTGTTCGTACAATTCCGATGCCGACCTGGGTCAAGGTTGCGCTCGACATCTGGACCGTGGTAGCCGGCTTAGCTGATGGATTCGCATTCCGCCCAGTCAACCGAGGGGATCAGGTCCGAGGTGAATTCATGAGCGAGAAAGTCGTCTGGCAACTGCTCAACAATACGCGGCGACTGCCGGTGTTCCAGGCATCGCACCGCATGACCTTCGAAGGACCTGCGCCAAGCTCTGCCGTGCGGCGGGAGGCGAGCTTGAGCAGATCCAATTGCTCCTCGGTCACGCGTCAGTCCAGACAACCGAACGATATCTTGGCACCAAGCAGGATCTGGTCCATGCGCCTAACGACGCGATCAGATTGAAGGTGGCGGTGTAGTAAAGCTTTCAACGGAAAATATGTGCGTTAGGCGATGTTATTTTACACGACAGCGAATAGGTGGTGACTATGGGTGTCGCGCAGAAGCCGCAGGGCTCAGGTTCGGCCGGATCTTCCGGGCCATGCCGAGAGGCGACCGGGTAACCGCTGAAGCGATGACACCGCACTCAATCTACGCGGTCCTAACGGAAAATGCGACTGAGGTCGGCCTGACGCTTGCTCCGCATGACTTACGATGTACCCACGCCAAACTAGCTCACAGTGGAGGGTCCCGGGTTGAGCAGATTCAGTTGGCTCTGGGGCATTCCTCGATTCAACGACTGAGCGGTATCTCGGGACCGAGCAAGACTTTGGGGGATGCGTCATGCGACCGATTGGGAATCACAGTGGGGCCGGAAATCTCCAAGCAACGGACGCTTGGAATTGTTTCAGCGCGCCGCCGACGTTTGAAAGACCGCAAGTTTCATGGCAAGAATGGCCATACCGACAACAGGCGATCGTTCACAGCCCGCTGAGATCCTGCTGCATCCCGAAGCCACAAAGAAATATTAAGTCAATGAGATTCGCATATCTGAGGATTTCACCGCTTGCGAGAATGTAGTGCCACATCAGTTGTTCAGCATAGTGAACAAAAGTGACGGTCCCATCACACGTGCCCATTGTGGAATGATTGGAATCCACGTCATAATCTTCAAACGATGAGAGTCAATCTGCAAGCAGGCGTGTATCGTGTGGACATCACTCCACCGATCGGGATTTCCATGTGCGGCTATCTGGCCCGCGCGGGGGTGTCCAACAGCATCCAGCGGCCCCTGACCGCAACCGTTGTCGTTCTGGCGGATGGCAACAAGAAGCTTGTAATCGCCGGCTGCGATTTGATCTCTATCTTCAACCCGGCCGTCGACGAAATTCGTTCACGTATCGCTGAAGCCGTGGGTACAACCGCCGAGTGCGTGCTCATCAATTGCAGTCACACTCACTGCGGGCCGAATCTGCGGGAGTATTCCTGGGAGAGCGAGGCGCAGCGTAGCCTGCAGGCCGCGTATCTCGAGAATCTCAAACTGGCACTCACCGGGTGTGCCCTTGCGGCGGATCGGCAGGCCGTTCCAGCGCGCATCGGAACCGGTCAGGGTTCTTCATATATCGGCATCAACCGTCGTGAACTCGATGTGTCGGGCAAGATCTTTCTCGGCGAGGATCCAAACGGCCCCATGGACCCCACAGTTGGAGTCGTGCGGATCGACGACATCAATGGCAAGCCCTTGGCCGTGCTCTTCAGTTACGGTTGCCACACAGTCACGATGGGACCCAAATTCCTCGGTTTGTCGCCCGATTTTCCCGGACCCGCGCGCGATGTGATCGAGCGTGCTACCGGCGCGATGGCCGTCTTTCTTCAGGCGGCGGCCGGCGATATCAACCCCATCACGGGTATCGGCCCCACCGAAGACGACAGCGAGAACATGACACGGCTCGGCAACTCGTTGGGCGGTGAAGTTCTGAAAGTATTGGCAGGTATCCGCACGAACCAGAAACGCGGCGAGCGCATCATCTTCGCCTCGTTGACCAAGAACAGCATGTACCCATACGCGCCGGTCGAAGACGTTTCCGTTGCACTTGACGCCGCCGGCGAGACCGTGCAACTGCCGCTGGTAGATTTACCATCTCTTGAGGACGCGCGGGGCATTCTGGCGCAATGCGAGCAAAGGCTGGCAAAGGCCAAAAGCGACGGTTTTGCGCCTCATCAACTGGCATTTTTCTACCGCTTCCGCGACTGGGCGCAACTGCTATTGCGGCATGCCGAGACTGGAGATAAGCACCTCACCGTCGGCGTGAATCTGCAGGCGATGCGAATTGGCAACCTGGCCTTTGCATCAGCCGCGGGCGAGACGCTGGTGGAACTCGGTTTGGGTGTGAAGGCAAAATCGCCGTTCCCCGAAACACATTTCTTCGGATATTCGAACGGATGCGTCGGATACATTCCACCCGCGAACTGCTATCCGGCGGGAGGATGGTCGCCATGGGAGATCTACCTGGTTCCAGACATGCTCTGCCAATCGTACATGCTGCCGATGCATGTCGCTCCCGAGGCAGGCCAAATGCTGGTAGACGGATGCGTGAAGCTGCTAACGCAACTCAAGGTCCGTGCGTAGCTTTTGAGCCGGGCGTTCCCGGACAATCAGCGTGTACGAAAGCGCCGCAATTATTAGCGCCGCTCCTGCAAACCAGATCGCGGCGGAGAAACCCTTCGTTCTGGTGACGAGCCATCCGGTCATGACAGGAGCAAAGGCGCCAGCGAGATTTCCAATCATATTTTGCGCCCCGATAATTCTTCCGGTCATCGCCGGCGGCGTGATGGCCTGCGTCAGCGCCCAGTAGTTTGCCGAGCCCACAGCCATCCCACACAGCGAGGTGATGAGAACACACATCACTCCGGCCTGACTCTTGACAATGAGTAGCAGCAAAATCGAACTGGCGATGGTAAATCCGGTGGCCACGAACGATTTCCTGACAAACACTTCGCGCCCGGTACGCCGTACGAACAGATCCGACAGCCGGCCGGCGATCAAGACCACGGGAATTTTCGCCAAAAACGGCAAGCTGGCGAAAGCGCCCATCTCAAGCACCGTCATCTTGCGGTCCATCATCAAGTACGAGGGAATCCAGGTCAGGCAAAAGTACCAGTAATACGAGTAGAAGAACCCGCCGACGATCATCCCCCACACCAGCGGACGGGAGAGCAGGAAGGTCCAGGGAACAGCGATCCTGGACTGTGCGGAGACACCGGCAGCGGGCGCGGTCTTCTCGCTCGGAGCAATCAAAATCCAGGGAATCAGCCAAACGCAGCAACCGAGGCCCAGGGCCAGCAACATCCCCCGCCAGCCGAGCCAGCTCAGTAGTACGGAGCCAAAAAACGTTCCTGCAGCCGGTCCCAGGTCCATACCCGTGAGGTAAAAGGCAGTAGGCAAACCGCGCTGGGAATCGGCGAACCGGCTCCGGATGTACGACAAACTGGCGGGCTGCGCAGCCGCCTCGCCGGCTCCTAAAACCACCCGGCACGCCAGCAGATTCGTAAATGATGTCGCCAGTCCGCTGAATGCCGATCCCGCCGACCAGGTTACGAAGGCTGCGGCGTAGGTCCATTTCAATCCATACCGATCGATCAAATACCCAGCCGGAATCTGTAGGAGCGAGTAACTCCAGAAGAACGAAGACAACAGAGCTCCCATGGCCGTAGGGGACAGATGGAATTCAGCCATCACGGGAACGGCGATTACGCTCAGGCCGCCGCGATCGATGTAATTGATCAGAACGGCGAGCCAGAGCAGAACGACCATCATCCACTGACGCACGGGCGTTTCTACCGCGCGTGTTGTAACGGTCGCCGAAGCCGCCATCGCTATTGGGGTCCTGGCTGAATATACCGGTCGAGCCAGGCAAACGTGTTTACCATGACCTCCATCCGATGGCTCGGGTGCTTGAGAACTCCATGTGATTCACCCGGGACACGCACCAGTACGGTATCGATTCCGCGCGTCTTGAGAGCGCGGTAGAATTCCCCGCTTTGCGCTTCGGGGACGCGCCAGTCTTCATCACCGGTGATGAGCATCGTAGGCGTCTTCACTTTGGCGACCTGGAATAGCGGTGAGTGCTGCATGTAATCTTCCGGTTGCTCCCAGGGAGTACCTTTGCGAAATACGTTGCCGACATAGACGCCGTTGTCGTTCAGTCCGATGTGCGTGAACCAATTGGTGACGGGCCACCAGGCCACGGACGCGCGAAAACGGTCGGTCTGCGTGATCATCCAGGTAGTCATCAGGCCGCCGCCGCTTCCCCCGGTAACCGCCATGCGCGCAGGGTCGATGTAGCCCGACCGGAGAACAGTATCCACGCCGGAAAGAATATCCTTGATGTCGTCGCCCGGCCATTTGTATTGGATCACCCGCGCAAATTCTTCGCCATAACCGGTGGACCCGCGCGGATTCAAATACAAGACCACGTATCCATGGTCGGCAAACATCTGCAGCTCCTGCGCAAAGCTATTGCCGTAGGAAGCGTGAGGGCCGCCATGAATTGACACTAGAAGAGGGTACTTCTTCGACGCATCGAAACCCTGGGGTTTCAACAGCCATCCCTCAACCTTCCATCCATCGAACGAGGAGTAGCGAATCTCCTCGGGCGCAGACAAATGGCAACTGCCGAGGTATTCGGAATTGGGATTGAAGAGAACCTTCTGGTGCTCCGGAGCGGACACGTCGAACTCGACAAGTTCCCCAGGTTGCAACGGAGAAGTAATCACGGCAAGAGCACGGCCATTTCGCGCGATAGACAAAGCGTTGATTCGATGATCGCCGTGCGTCAAAGCTTCGGTGGTTCCGTCGAGACTGGCGCTATGGAGGTTCAGATTTCCGCTGTCGTCCAATAAAAACCAAAGATGACGGGAATCCGGCGACCATTTCACCGCGGCCACGTCGCGGTCGAGCGAACCCGTGATCACCTTGGAATTCTTGCCGTTCTCGTCAGTCACATAAAGATGGCTGACGTGATAGCTTTGCCCCTTCCATTGATATCCGGAGAACGCGATGTATTTGCCGTCCGGGCTCACGGTCGCGCCGTGTTGATGCCAACCGGAAGGACCAATTTGAGCGGGCTCACCGCCATCCAATGGAAAGCGATAAAGCACGCTCTCGCGGTAAACCGTCCATCCTTCTTTCGCCTTCACAGCAGGAGCAAGTATGGAACGGCCATCGGCGGCCCAGGCGAGTTCCGGTTGTGCAAAGTACGACGTGTGCCAAAAGGGCTGGAAACTGATCTGTTTCGGCAGACCGCCGACCACGGGCGCGACGAAAAGCTGGGTGGAACCTGGACGCATGACGCCGCTGCCGTCCATGGTCCAGCGAACGGTTGTGACCGTTGTCGATGCGGGCGCCCACTTGGCTCCCGCGGGCCGCTCCGGCATGGCAGGGTTCCACTCGGACTTCCCTTCAACGAAGGCGTAAAAAGCGATTTTGGTTCCATCGGGCGACCAGGTGATATCCGAAGGCGCGCGGTCGATGTCGGATAACACTTTCTCCGTGCCGGAGTCCGGATCCAGAATGTGGATTCGGGTGCGGCCCGTTCGGTCGGAAACGTAGGCCAAGGACTTGCCGTCCGGCGACCAGCGCGGGCTCCTCTCGTGCAGCATTCCTTCGTGAAGCGTGCGCATGGAACCGTTTTTCAGCAACCGGATCGTCGAATAGCTTGTGTCGGTGTTGATATCGATCCACGAGTAGCTGAAGGCGGCGGCCCTGCCGTCGGGACTGAGCTGCGGATCGGATACAGAGCGCAGTTTGAAGACGGCATCGGGAGCGAGGCACGGTTGTCCGGCGATGAGCGCCACGGCTCCCGCCACTGCCAGCAGAGTCAATCGGTGGACGGTCATGTATTAGGTCACGATCTGCTTGAGCACGTTTCCTCCGATGTCGGTGAGCTTTCGGAATCTCCCCGCATGGAGGTAGGTGAGGCGCTTGTCGTCGAGTCCCATCAGGTTGAGGATGGTGGCATGAACGTCGCGCAGCAGAATTGGTTCTTCGGCGGCCATTACCGAGAAATCGTCGGTGGCTCCCACGGAACTTCCCGCCTTGACGTCGCCTCCGGCCATCCAGGTCACAAGCCCGAATTGGTTGTGACCGCGGCCCGGCTTGTCGGATTTCAGATCGCTGATAAAGGATGTGCGGCCCATTTCGGAGCACCAAACGATTAACGTTTCTTCTAGAAGTCCGCGCTGCTTCAAATCCTTCAGAAGCGCCGCGACTGGCTTGTCTACTTCCGCCGCGTGACGGGGCATGCGTTCGCCGATATTGCCGTGGTCGTCCCAACTGAAGCGGCCGATCTCCACACCGTGCGTGACCAAAACGTGCCGGACCCCCTTTTCTACCAGGCGGCGGGCCAATAGGCATTGGCGCCCGAACGATCCGGTGATTGGATCGTCGAGACCATACATCTTTTTCGTAGCTTCGGATTCCTTGTCGATATCGACAACCTGGGGCGCTTCAGCCTGCATACGGAACGCCAGTTCGTACGCACTGATTCGCGCCTCCAGTTCGCTCGCTCCGGGGTGCTGCTTTTCGTGTTCCTCATTGAGAAACTTGAGGGCGTCGAACTCCTGGCGCTGGCGCTCCCGCGTTAGATCGCTGGGACGATCGAGATCGAGAATCGGCGTTCCCGATGCTTTAAAAGTTGTGCCCTGATAGGAAGCAGGCAGGTAGCCATTGCTCCACACCGCGGACCCGTTCACCGGCGCGCCGCGCGGATCCTCCACAACGACGTAGCCGGGCAGGTTCTGATTCACAGTGCCGAGCCCGTAGGTAATCCACGAACCTACGGATCCCCCGCCCTGCAATTGGGTTCCCGTGTTGATGTGCATCGTCGCCGGCCCATGGTTGTTGTTGTCGACCTTAATGCCGTGAATGAAGGCCATGTCGTCGACACACTCGGACAGATTGGGGAACAGCGAACTCACATACATTCCCCGCTGACCGCATTTCTTGAACTCGAAAGGACTAGGGACGATTCGATGGGGTTGTTGCAGAAATCCCGCAAGCTCTCCCGTAACGCGAGGCATGTGCGGAACCTGCTTGCCTGCGTATTGCTGCAGGAGAGGTTTGTATTCAAACGAATCCATCTGGCTTACGCCGCCGACCATAAACATGAAAATGCAATGCTTGGCCTTGCGCTTGAAATGCTGCGGCCGTTCCGCCAGTGGATTTACCGGGTCGCCTGCCGCCTGAAGATCGCCCGCGATCAGATTGGCCAGCGCTAACGCGCCGATTCCATTGCAGGAGCGCGTCAGCAACTCCCGCCGGGTCAGTGGTCGATTCAAAAAACGTTTTTCCATGACACACCTATCAGTCCATGAACATAAATTCGTTGCTGTTGAAGAGAACCCTGCACAATCCGAAGAGCCCCTCGTCGGCGCTGGGAGCCGATTTCATTAAATCCAACATTCGCTTCTCTTCCCGGGGACTCACCCGGCGGTCATAGGCAAGTTCGAATGCCCTCTCGAGTCGGGCGCGCGGATCGGCGCCCGCTTCCTTCTTCACACGGTCGGCGAAATGTTTGGCTTCCTCGTTGACAAATTCGCTGTTGTACATGGAAAGGGACTGCAATGCGGTGATCGAAGTCCGCCGGCGTTCGCAAGTCGCGGTCGGCACGGCCGCGTCCATTACCTCAAGAAACGGATAGTTGGAGCTCCGCCGCTGAAAGACATACAGGCTGCGTTTCAGCGTTTCCGGACCATAGGAGGTCTCCCAGGTGTTCACGCCTTTGATCTTGATCACTTCCAAATCTTTCGGCATCACAGGAAACACGGGAGGCCCGCCCCTTTCGGGGTTCAGGCGTCCGGCGACATACAAAACGCTGTCGCGAATCGCTTCACCCTCTACCCTGCGCCCGTTGAACCGCCACAGTAGATGGTTCTCAGGATCGGCCGTCGCCGCCGCTTCATTCACCGTCTGCGAACTCTGCCGGTAGGTGCTCGACAACACCATCAGCCGATGCATCGCTTTGATACTCCACTGCTGTTCTGTGAATTGAACTGCCAGCCAATCGAGCAACTCCGGATTACTCGGCTGCGATCCGTTCTTTCCGAAATCGCTGGTCGTTTCAACGATTCCGCGTCCGAAATGCCAATGCCAGATTCGATTCACCATCACGCGTGAGGTCAGCGGATTCTCGGGGCTGGCAATCCATCGCGCGAGCGTCATACGGCGTCCGCGCATCGGGAACATGCGATAGGGGTCCAGATCCAAATCAGCCGGCTTTGAGTTACCCGTAATCGCACTCGGAAATCCAGGTTCCACGGGCTCTCCCATACGGTCGAAATCGCCGCGGATCTGCACATAAGTGGTCGGCACGCTCGGGCCCAGCGGAGGGCCGTCCGCATCGTGCAGCGACCAGGCGCGCGGCTCAAGACGAACCAACTCTTTCTCGAGCCAGATGACACGCTCATTCAAACGATTGAAGTCCGCTCGTTCCTGACCGCTGAAGATGTCGTCGGTCTTATCGAAGCCGGCTGCGTTGTTCAGCTCCGTATCAAGAGCGCGACGGAGGTCCGCCGACGTTACTTCTTTCTTCCGGTGCGTCTTGAGTCGCTCTATGAGCGGAGCTTCAAAATCGGCGAGGCTCTTCTTAGCTTTCTCGATCTGCTGCTTCTTGTCGGTGCGGGCAGCTTCGACCCAGGCCTCCTGGCTCTTGTCAAATGCCGCGGGCTCGGTGCCACCAACGCGTCCACCGGAATGAATCTGGATCGTCGCAAAAAAAGCCTTCATCCGATAGAAATCCCGCTGCGGAATGCTGTCGTACTTGTGGTCGTGGCATTTCGCGCATCCGACCGTCAGGCCCATGAAGACGGAACTGACCGTCGACGTCATCTCGCTGAGCAGCGAATCCCGATTCTCATCGCTGACTGGGGTCTTATTGAGCGGGGCCATGCGAAGGAAGCTGACAGCGACCACCTTTTCCGGTTCCGGCTCGGGAACCGCAGTGCCTCCAACGTGCGCCCACTCGTCACCGGCCAGTTGCTCCATAACAAACTTGTCGTACGGCTTATCGGCGTTGAATGCTTTCACCACGTAGTCGCGATACCGCCAGGCATGAGTGAATTCGGTATCTTCTTCGTATCCGTTGGTGTCCGCGTAGCGGGCCAGGTCGAGCCAATGCCTGCCCCACCGCTCGCCGTAACGCGGATCGGCCAATAGTTTCTCGACGAGTTCCTGGTATGCCTTCGGGGAAGCATCTTCTTCGAACGCTTTCACCTCCTCGGGTGTAGGAGGAAGTCCAATCAGATCGAAATACAGGCGACGGATCAGCGTACGCTTGCCCGCTTCGGGCGCGGGTTTCAACCCTTTGGCTTCGAGCTTGGCCAAGATAAAGCGGTCGATATCATTCCGCACCCAGGCCGAGTCCCGCACCTCGGGGAGCTTCGGCTTCACCGGCTTCACGAAAGCCCAATACTTGTCGGTCTTCGGCAACACCGCAGAAATCTCGGGGGCGTCGCTGGCGATCCATGCGCTGATGGTTCCCACTTCGGCGTCGCTCAATTTTCCTCCCAGCGGCATCTGTGGTTTGAGCTTGCCGTTAAGGACATTCACCAGCGGACTGTCACCCGGATCGCCAGGTTTCACGGCCTGCCCGCGCTGGGCGCCTCCCTTCACAACCGCGGCCAGATTCGTTGCGACAAAACCGCTTGTGTGCGTCGCCTCGTCGTGACATGGCAGGCACCTCGCCTTCAGGATTGGCAAAACCTTCGTGTCAAATTCGCCGGCACTCAGGCTTGCCAGAGAACATAGCGCGATGTACAGCAACTTACGCATTACCGCATCTCCATTGTTTCAGGCTTTGATCGCCCAATCCCTGATGTTTTGTTCGTTCAATTCCAGTCCAAGGCCGGGAGCATCGGAAAGCTTCACGTAACCGCCTTCCGCGCGAGGCTCGCCCACAAAAAGTTCGTAGAAAAACGTGTCGTCGTCCAGCACGCCGCCTTCCTCCGCCCGCGGAAAATACTCCGCCATCGGCGAATTCAGATGCGAAATAATCAAATGATAGTTATGTGACTGCCCGGCATGCGGAATCACAGGGATGCCATGACAGGAGGCAAGCGCCCAAACCTTCCGGGCCTCCGTGATTCCACCGATGCGATTCACATCGGGTTGCAAAATATCCACCGCTTCCTTCTGGATCATTTCCCGAAAGCCATACCGCGTAAATTCGTGCTCGCCGCCGCTGATGGGCGTCGAAACGGACCGGCGGATTCGCGCATATCCGTCAATGTCGTCGGGGACAACCGGCTCCTCCACCCATTTCAAGCGGATTCCCGCATCCTCGATCATGCGGATCATGCGAATGCCGTACATAACGTCCCATCCCATGTAGGCGTCGGCCATCAGTTCGGCTTTCGGACCGATGGCGGCACGTACGGTCTTCACCAGTTCGAGATTTCCGTGCATTCCGGCCAGACCGTCGTTGGGTCCAAACCCAAAGCGCTGTTTCACTGCACGGAACCCGCGCTTGATCAAACATTCCGCCTGGTTCGCCAGCTTGTCCAGGTCCGAGTGAGCATAGAGGCGGCTGCCGTAGACAGCGATCTTGTCGCGCGTCTTGCCGCCCAGCAGATTGTAGACGGGCTGATGCGTGGCCTTTCCCAAAATGTCCCAGATCGCGATATCCACCGCGCTGATCGCCTCCAGAACGAGGCCTTTGCGTCCGTAATTCAGCGTGCTGCGATACATCCGCTCCCACAACAGCTCGACGTCGAAGGGATTGCAGCCGAGAACAATCGGTTTCAGATGCTCTTCCAGTACGTAAGCCGCCGCGCCGCTGCCCACGCCGACGCTACCGATTCCGTAAAGGCCTGTATCCGTTGTGACGCGGACGATAACGGCATATACGGAGCCGCCCCGCAATCCGACAAAACAGTCCCCGCGCAGCTCGTCCGCACGATAGACGGCGTTCAACGGTGAGACGAGAAACTCTCCGTCGCCATTTTGTCCCAGTCCCGGTGGGCGTCCGATCTGAATGACTTCAAGATTTGCAATCTTCACCGATTACCCTCGCGCCATTCTTCTCAGTACGTCTTCCGCGGCTTCCAGCGTCCGGTCCAGATCCTCATCCGTATGCGCCGCGGAAATGTGATTGCGCTTCAGAGCCATGGGAAGACAGAAAAACCCGCGATCCATCATGCCCCTGCGGAATTCAACGTCTTTCGCGGCATTGTTTCGCAGCAGATCCGTGTAGTTCGTCACCGGCCCTTCCATGAAGTAAACCACGAATACGGAACCGTAATTCGCGACGTGCGCCTCCAAACCGTAGCGCTCGATCAAACAGGTGAGTTGCGCAGCCATGTAGCTACCCTTGCGGAAGAGCTCTTTGTGAACCCGGCCGTCCTCCATCTGCGCAATCGTCGCAAGCGCGGCAGCGACACCCGTAGGATGCGCGTTGTAGGTCCCAGCGAAGAACACGTCGCCGCCGTTAGTCTGGAACCGGTCCATCAAATATCGCTTACCGCAGAGCGCCGCGCATGGGTATCCGTTAGCCATGCTCTTGGCGAGCGTAGTAAGATCGGGCGTAACACCGGCATTGAACTGGAAGCCACCGACCCCGTGACGAAATCCCGTGATCACCTCGTCGAAAATCAAAATGACGCCGTGATCGGTGCAGAGTTGACGCAACCCTTGCAGGAATTGCTGAGTCGGCAGAACGCAGCCGATATTGTGCGGGATCGGCTCAAGGATGATTGCGGCAATATCTTTACCTTGGCTTTCCAGGGTCCGTTCCACCTGATCGAGCCGGTTGAAGTCGAGCACGATCGTGTGCCGAGCGCTTTCCTCTAAAATGCCGTTGGACGCCGGATCGTAAGACCCAAGTTTCTCCGCGGGGCTGATGATGTTCATACACAGGTAGTCATGCCACCCGTGATAGCAGCCCTGAAACTTGATTACTTTCTTGCGGCCGGTAACGGCGCGGGAAAGCCGCAGAGCGTTGTAGGTTGCTTCAGAACCCGTGACGCAGAGCAACACCCTTTCGGCTGACGGTACGTGCTCCACCAGCTTCCGAGATAACTGAATCTCCTGCTCGGTTGTACCGACACCTAGAAGATCCACCGTGCGGATCGCGTCGATAACGGCCTGGTCGACCACCGAGTCCCGGTGTCCAAGGATAATCGGACCAAATGCCGCGTGATAGTCGACGTACTCGCGCCCATCCACGTCAACCAGTTTCGATCCGGAAGCGTTTTTCCAGACGACGCGCGGTTTGAGCCCGCGCGTGGAGGAATGCACGCCTCCGGGAGTATATTCACCGGCAAGCTCGGCCAGTTCCACGGACGGGAGTGATTGTGTTGCAAGGTTCTGTTTAGACATGGATTACGTGTACTTACTCCTGAATTCTAAAATTTCAACAAGTTAGGAACAATACAGCAACTCCGCGCGGAGTGCCCTTTGTTCACCCATCCGAACAAAACGTCTGGCTACGTGCCAGGCTCTTAGAACCGGAACCTGGCGCCTAATTGCGCTCGCCGGGCAGTGTAGGCCGAGGTGAACTGGCCAAGCTGGTTGTTCACCTGGTTGCCGGCGGCATCAAACCGGGCGGCCGTGTTGATACCTGAAAACTGTGTATGGTTGAAAACATTGTAGAAAGCGGCCTCGATCTGCAAGCGGAAGCGTTCGTGCGCGGCGAACGTGAATTCTTTGCCGAACTGCATGTCCCAATCGTTGATGCCGGGACCAACGAGCGGAAACTTTGACGAATTGCCGATCCCGAAAGTCGCGGCGCTGGGGGCCTTCACATTCGAGGTGTTGAAGAACCGGGTAAACGTCTGGTCGGATTTCGAAAGATTAATTGGTCCAACCAGGTCCACGCGTGAATCCACACCCGCGCCGCCGGCTCCAGTGATATCGGTAGCAGTCACGAAGCTATAGCTAAGGGCCGTCGGGGCGCCACTGCGGAACGTCGCGAATCCTGTGACACTCCAATGGTCAAGAACCGCGCGGCTGAACGCGTTGCTCCAGTACTGGCTTCCCGATGGCACGTTGTATACGAAGTTGATCACCAGGTTGTTGCGGCGATCGAACGCCCCCGGTCCGTAGGTGCGAACGCGCGGGGGGATGAACGGATTCAAAACGTCGGTGTAGTTGTCACCCGCAAGTCCGTAGGTTAGATACTTCGACCACGCATAGGATACGCCGTATTGGAAATTCTTACTCATCCGCTTGTTCAACGTCATCTGCAAAGCGTTGTAGTTCGAGCTTCCCCCGAACTCGATATACGTGATGTCACCGTAACCCAGGTACGGACGGAGGAAATTGGTGGGCAGCGGTTTCCCGGGCAGCGTGGGGTCCTGACTCGAGGCCAAAAAGTTGGTCCCGTAAGCCTCGGCATTGAGATTGCGCGACTGCAGCAGGTGCCTGCCTCTTGTTCCGACGTAGGAAACATCGAGCACAGTCCCAAACCCGACGTTTTGCTGGACACCGAAGTTCCAGTTGTAGAGCGTTTGTGGTACGTAACCTTTCTGAATACCCATGACATTGTTCGGGCCATTCAAATGGCCGCCGGAGAGGATGGAACTCATCGGCGTGTAATACACGGTGTTGGTCGTTACCAATGGCGAAGAGACCTCATAATTGAGACTCATGTCGATGGGTGTAACGTCGGGCATAATGGCGAAGCTGCTGCGAATCGCAGTCTTGCCGTTGCCGAACGGGTCGTAGGCGAACCCGAATCGGGGAGAAACCTGAATGCTCGGCGAATGAAGCAGGTTTTCTTTTGCGATATCCATGCCTTGATACGGCGTACCGGAGTTGGGCGCAAACAATCCGATCTCGACGGCCGGAACAATTTCTCCGGTAACCGGGTTTAAACCGGAACGCACACCGTTCGGCGCAATGACGGGCCGAATCAACTGAGGCTGTTGCGATGCCTGGTAGAGACCGGGGTTGAAGGACGCGAGTTGTTGCCCCACGCTGTAAACGGGGATGATCTTGTAGAAGCGGACGCCGACGTCCAGAGTCAACTTCTTGGTCACCTTCCAATTGTCCTGCGCATACCATTCGATGTTGGCGAACCGCCCGTAACCGACTGGCCTGGCGTTCGTTTGACTGTACGAATTGACCTCTCCGAGAAGGGCGTTCGAATAGGCGTAGTTGGTGTCCAGCGGATTATTCGTGTTCCGGCTGAAGTCGTATGTGCCGTTGAAATTGTTGTTGATCGCCTTATTGTTGATGTCGTAATCGATGTAGATCCCAGCCTTGAAATTATGAGAGCCCCATACCTTGGAAATGTTATCGGACACGTTGTAGATGTAGAAAGCTCCGAAGTATGGAAACCGCTGTTCCACCGAGAGACTGGCCGCGTTCGGTACGCCGCCGAATGTCGTCTGGGGCAGGATGTTGTATGGGTTGATCGACGGATTGAATTCCGGAATGCTCAACCCAAGCTTCACGAAGTCGTTCGCGTCAAGCGTCGCCGTATTCGCGACGCCGTTCTGCGACAGGTTATAGTTGACTCCGAAGGTAAATTCGTTCACCACCGTTGGTGTGAAGGTGTGAATAAGGTCCGCCGTTACCCCGCGTTTGAAGGTCTTGAAACTCACGTCCAACTGCGGCCAGGAGCCCGATCCGAGCGTTGAAGCCAACGGCCCTTCGTTCTTCTCGTGGCCGAAAACACCGCGAATGAATAAGTTCGTTTTGGGGCCGAGGTTCAGATCGAGCCGCAGGTTTTCTTGAGTTCGTGGCGCGATCACCGTGTCCTGCACCAGCGCATTGTAGTTGTGCGTGGGATCCACGGCATTGGGGAGAGGAAACACATTCAGGAGACCCTGCCCGTTCTTATCGAAGCGGTTCGCGGGGACAATATTGCCCGGAAATGGAGCATGCGTCAGCGGATCGGTGATGATGATCACCTTGCCGGTGGTGTCGAGGGACTGAGAGAAATCGCCTTTCCGTTCGAGCGCCGTCGGATAAGTTCTTTGATAAAGGGCTGTGGGGGATTTCACTGGCGAATAGTCGTTCGACCAGAAGAAGAAAAGTTTGTCCCGATTCCGGTTGAACTTGGTGAACGGCATCAGGACCGGCCCGCCGAGAGTAAATGTCGAGTAGTTGTAGCGGTACAACGGGCGCTTCAACCCACCGGCGTTGTTGAAGAAGTCATTGGCATTCAAAGCTTCGTTCTTTATGTATTCGGACGCAGACCCGTGAAAATCATGTCCGCCACTCTTCGTAATGATGTTGATAGTGGCGCCGGAACTCCGGCCGTATTCCGCCTGGAGACCGCCCGCGAGAACCTTGACCTCCGCGATGGAATCCACGTTCGGATCGATCAGAATGCCGGCCATGCTTCCGATGTCCAAATCGGAAACACCATCCAGCGTAAAGTTCATCGTGCCCTGACGGTAGCCGTTCACGCTCAGACTGCTGATCGTCCCGGTAGCACCGGGCGATTCCCGCACTCCCGTATCGACAAATCCCGGCAGGGCTCGCATGAAATCGAGAACATCGCGGCCGCGCGCCGGCAAGTCGCGTAACTGTTCGGTGCTGAGCAATCCGGCGCGTTCAGCGCTCTGTGTTTGAACACGCGCAGCTTCCGCCGTTACGGAAACGGACTGTTGAACTTCGCCGAGTTCAAGAACGACGTTGGTTAGCACAAGCCGTTCAGCCGCGTTCAGCACAATTCCTTTCTGTTCGTAGCGTTTGAATCCGGGCGCGGTGATCGAGATGCTATAGGCGCCGCGAAGCAACTCGGGAAATGTAAAATTTCCGTTCCCTTCGCTTACCGCTTCGCGCCTGGCGGCCGTGTCGTCCTGTATCAACTCCACCGTCGCCTGCGGGACGACCGCTCCACCCTGGTCTCGCACGGTGCCTGTGATCTGGCCGGTTAAGCTTTGCGCGGCGAGCCGCACAAGACAACCGGATATCAAAATCATCAATGTTGCGTGTTTCATTCGTGACCTCCCTGAAGGCGTCGCGGCCCTTTTGGTTTGGATAGTATTTCTGGATTCTAAGAGCGGGTTGAACGGCAGACAATACCGCAACCACGTAAACAGGGCGTTTTGTTCAACCCTCCGAACAAAACGCTGCCGCGCTTCAATACAACGTTATACGCGCACCCGCAGGCTGGCGGAGATACTCTCTCCGGTCTGCTTCACAATTCCTGCCAGGCGGCCCAGATTGTCTTCGTTGATCTGCGCCGTTGTTCCAGCAATACTGACGGCCGCGACCACCTGATTACTTTCGTCGAAAATCGGAACTCCGATACATCGCAGCCCGATTGTTTCTTCTTCGTCGTCAACCGCAAAACCGTTCGCTCGAACGCGCGACAGATCTTCCCGTAATCGCCCCGCCAGCGCGATGGTGTTGTCGTTGTATCTCGTAAGCCCCTGCTTGATGTGATACTCGATCTGTTCTTCGGGCAGAAAGGCCATCAGAGACTTTCCTGCCCCGGTGCAATGAATCGGAAGCCGCTTGCCGACCCAAGTCGCCAATGGCTGGATCGCCGCCGGTGCAATCTTATCGATCACGACGACTTCGTTCTGAGAAATCGCCGCCAAATGGACGGTCAATCCCGTCTGGTCCATCAGGGCGCGAAGAAACGGGGCGGCCCGCTCCCGAATGCCCAACCCGGTGAGGCTTCGCGCGGCCAGTTCGAACAGCTTGGGCGTGAACGTATAGCGCCCCCGCGCCGAACCGCGATGAACGTACCCGCTCTTTTCGAGCGTGTTCAAAATATAAAATGCAGAGCTGCGAGCCACCTCCAGGCTGCGGGCAACCTGCGATAACGTAAGTCCCTTGCGCGAAGATGCGAGCACTTCGAGCATCTGTAGCGCGCGTTCAATGGAATGCACTGTGTCGTGCCGCTCAACAGGAACACGATCATCTGCTCGTTTGGTGACCAACTTAACCAAATTGTCTTTCTTTCTGTCTTGATCCTATTACAAAACTGCTATTGTATCAAGGAAATTGTTGTCTGGCTGTCAGGCAGCCGGACACCCTGATAGCTTGCCTTGAAAAAGGGCACCGCCCCTCTCAGTTTTTCACTACAATGAAGATTACCGTCGCAATGCGCATCAAATTAACGCGAACATGACCCCAATCGAAGTCGTGACACCGCTGGCCCGCACAACGTTAAGCGAACAAGTTGCCGTGCAGATCGCCGACATGATCGCGGCCGGCCGCTGGAAGCCTGGCGACAAACTTCCGTCCGAGGCGGAACTCTGCAAGGCATTCCACATCAGCCGGCCCTCTGTGCGCGAAGCTTTGAAGTCCCTCTCGTTCGCGGGACTCGTGACGATGCGCACCGGCCAGGGTTCCTACGTGGCCGAAGGACCTTCAAAGCTCCTCGAGCGTCTGTGCGCGCATGGACTTCTCACAAATGCTGAGACGGTTGAGGATCTCACCACGACGCGGCTTGTACTCGAAGGAGAACTGGCCGGCTTGTGTGCGCAGAAGGCAACGGCGGAGGAACTCGCGGAACTGGAAAAGCTGGTGGTTTCTATTCGGGAGGCAAACAACCGAGAGGAGTTTCTGGAGCTGGACCTTCAATTCCATCTGGCGATCGCGGCTTACTCCCGAAACCAAATTCTCTCCCAACTGCTGCGTGCCATTCGCGGACTCCTTAAGGAGTTGATTCGGAAGAGCGCGGATTTACCGGGGGATAAGGCGCTGACCTGTAGCCAGCACGAACGTATCTTGGAAGCAATGAAAGAGAGAAATCCGCGAAAGGCGCGCGGCGCAATGCGCGTGCATCTGCGCACCTTCCAACGGGGATACAATCTGCTCGCAAAGATCTCGCCTGGAATGCCCGCTGCTGAGAATGGCGCTGTCGATCTGGGTCTGAGCAGGGAATAGCCAGAACTCCATCTCACTGACCTTCTCCGCCGCGGGTGAGTGTTCGAAAATCCTGCCAGGCACAGTGATTTACTCCGGCGCACCCTCGCATCCAACTTTTCCAACACGACTAAGAGAATCGATCCTGACGCGCCGACTCGGACAGATCGCTCGTGCGTAATTCCGACGGCGGTTTAACACCAGGAGAATACCCGTCCGACAGATTCTCCATTTCAGTGCATCTCGGAGAACTCTCTCAAGGTCCAAGAAAAGCATTTCTCATTGGAATGAATAAACTACACGGGGGCGAGATGTTGCAAACCATGATTTTTGGGGCTTGGCAGCCCAACCCAAGCGGTTTCAAACCCGACAATTCCGATTCCAATTGATATAAGAGGTGCCCCGCCCGGCATTTACCGAACGTCCTTATAACCAATGGCTTACGCGTGTCTCCCGCGGGTTGGAACCCCAGATTTTCCTTCGTGTAGCGCTTGGGGAGCCACTAATTCTTACTACGGAATTTGCGAGGCGACTTCGTTGACAGCCTTCGTTTTCGCGCGTCAGCGTTTATCCCCAACACACGGCAGCGTCTTGCGCCCTACGAGTTCTCTCCAGTCCGGAAGAAAGGTTGCGCGCAGATGCGAGCCCACCCCGGGTTGAGGTCGACTCTCAGGTTTTCACTTGCGAATTCTTCGGTTTCTTCGGTTGACAGGAAGCGTTTGTTGACGGCCCTGTCCAAACTCGGGGACCGGGACTGCAACGTTGTCCCTCAATAGTACTGCCGGATGTAGCCATACGCTTTGTCGAACAGCGCCTGGTCGGTGTGGAGCTTGTACTTAAGCAGCGTTCGCCGGAGTTCCTTCTGTAGGGTCCGCTCCCCTTGTGTGGTTTGCTGCCACTCCGGGAAGCGGACCTTCTTTACGATGTCGTCGATGTCCGTGACAATTCGCTCAACGATGATATGGGTATTCGCGGTCTTTGCCTCATTGAACAACTCTGTCAGGGCTTCCTTTGCCCGATCGCGTTCCTCCGCCGGATCGACATCCTTCTCGGCTTCGACGACCTCCTTGGCCAGTTCAAGCACCTCCTTCAGGAATTCGAGGCTGGAAAGGAAACCCTGTTCATGGCGATCCTTGATCTTTTCGAGGCGTTCGCCAAGCGCGGTGAATTTCGGATTCCCGAGGTGCCGACGAAGCCGGGCAATCAGTTTGATCTCGAGTTCCTTACCCTTTTTGGCTGGATCGGCGGAACCAAGAATCTCCTCCAATACTTGAGCATCCATGATCAGCGTATCGACATCGTCGCGAACGGATTCAACGTGGACATTTTCATTGATCAACTCCACGGTTTTCGCGCCGAGGGCACGCCAGAGCAGTTTACCGTTACCGCTGGGCGGCTTCACCGATTCATACACCTGCGTCAGCCAGCGATAATCCTTCTCGTAGGCACCGAGCATCGGGTCGGGCGATAGCGCCTCCCAAATCCGGCCGAGCAGAGTATATTCCGCTGCGAATCTGTCGCGGACCTCGTTGTTGGGAAGGGCCTGCTGAGCGGCCATCAGCCCTTCATAGCCGCCCACTAAACGATCCACGCCGGGGAAAAAACCAAGGCACTTCTGCATCTGGACGGGCAGTTCCTTTCGGAGGTCATCGATATTCGATACGACCTGCTGCACGGCTTTCTCATCGAAATCGAGAGCCCGCGCCACGTCATCGAAAGTGCCGATGTAGTCCACAATCAACCCGTGGGTCTTCTCCTGGCCAAAGGTGCGATTCGTACGGCAGATGGCCTGCAGAAGGTTGTGGTCCTTCATCGGCTTGTCGAGATACATCACCTGCAGGATCGGCGCGTCGAAACCGGTAAGCAGCTTGCTGGTGACGATCACATACTTCAACGGATCGGCCGGGTCGCGGAAGCGGTCGAGCAGCTTTTCCTCCGCGTCCTTATCCCGTACGTGCTCTTTCCATGCAGGCGGGTCGCTTTGGGCAGCGCTCATCACGATGGCGCTAGCCTCTGGGCCGGCCAATTCATCCATTACCTGCTTGTAGAGCACGCAGCATTCCCGGTCAAACACCACCACTTGCGCTTTGAAACCGTTGGGCTCCACCTTCGTCTGGAAGTGCTTTACAATGTGGGTCACCACGGCTCGAATGCGCTCCGGGTTCTTCACCAACACGGCCATCTTGGCGGCGCGCTTCGCCAGGTCGTCGCGATCCTGCTCGTTGAGATTTCCGGTGATCTGCTAGTAGGCTTCGTCGATCGCCGCCTTGTCGATCTTCAGCCTTACCTCCGGCGCCTCAAAGTGCAGCGGCAAAGTAGCTTTGTCCCGGATCGAATCCTGGAATGAGTACCGGCTCATGTAGCCCTTCGTGTCCTCGTCCGCGCCGAAGGCCCAGTAGGTGTTTCGATCCGCGCGGTTAATGGGCGTGCCGGTGAGGCCGAACAGAAAGGCATTCGGCAGCGCCTCGCGCATCTTACGCCCGAGATCGCCTTCCTGGGTGCGGTGAGCTTCGTCCACCATGACGATGATGTTCGAGCGTTCGTTCAGCTTGCCGCCAGCCTCGCCGAACTTGTGAATCGTGGTGATGAGCACCTTCCGGACGTCCTGCCCGAGAAGCGTCTGCAATTCCTGGCGGGTGGCCACACCGACCATGTTTGGAACATCGGACGCATTGAATGTGGCCGTGATTTGCGTGTCGAGGTCGATTCGATCCACCACGATGATGACCGTGGGGTTGCCGAGTTTCGGGTGCATCCGCAGCTTCTGCGCGGCGAACACCATGAGCAGGGATTTGCCGCTGCCTTGGAAATGCCAGATGAGACCTTTCTTCGGATAACCCTTCACCACGCGGTCGATCATCTGGTTGGTGGTGAAATACTGCTGGTACCGGCAAATGACTTTGATGCGCCGGTGCTTCTTGTCCGTGGCGAAGATGGTGAAGTTCTGCAGGATGTCGAGCACGATCTCCGGCCGGAGCATGCTCGCGACGGTCGCCCTTACATGGTGAAGCTGGCCTTCCTGCTGGTGTTCCTCATCGCGCCACGGCCCCCACATGTCGATGGGCATGCGGATGGAGCCATACCGAAACAGCCGGCCCTCGGTGGCAAAGGAGAAGACGTTCGGCACGAACATGGCCGGGACCTGCTTCTCGTAGATCTCGTTCACTTGGAACGCGCCGTCGAACCAGGTCACCGCGCTGCGCGTCGGGGTTTTCGCCTCGCCGATCACCAGCGGCAGGCCGTTCACGAGAAACACCACGTCGAAGCGCTTTTCCACCGAGCCCGCCTGGTAGGTCCACTGATTGCAGACTGTTAGCCGGTTGTTGGCAGGCTGTCCGGCATCCAGCAGCCGCACCGATACGTGCTCGCCGTTGAGCCCGAATGGCATCGTCTTCTCGCCGCGCATCCAAGCCATGAAGTTCTCGTTGGCACGGACGAGTCCGTCGGCCTGTACGGAGAGGATGCAGGCGCGGAGGTTGTAGATGACCTCGTCGGCACGGTCGGGTTGGGCGGCGATTTCCGGGTTAAGGCGGATCAATGCCTCCCGAACCCACGGCTCAATCATGACCTCATGGCACTGGCGCGGCAAGTCGGGGCCGGAGACATAGGCCCAAAGCGCCCGCTCCCCAGAACCGACCACCTTTGTGGCGGCGTTGAGAATCATGTGCTCGACGGTGTTCGATTCGGTGAACTTCATGTTGGAGACACCAAGTGATCGATGAGATCTTGCTTCACCCTACCAAGGAGAAAAACGTGCCTATTCTGGGCATTTTTCAGTGCCTCGAAGTCCTTGATCGCGCATGTTATCGCGCACGCCCGCCGCGCACGATCTGAAAATCCTCGATGCCATGGAGGAAGCAGTTCATCCGGGCAATTGACGAGGTCATGAGGTTGCGTTCCTGCCCGTAAAGGCGGACGTTACGCCACTCCTGTCCGAGCCGCCGGAGGTGTGCGATACAAGAGAGCAACATTCCACCTGAGCCGCAGGTCGGATCGTAGATGGATTCCCCCGGCTGCGGCTCCAGCATTTCAGTCATTAAGTGAACGACAGTGCGGTTGGTGTAGAACTCGGCGGCTGTATGGCCGGAATCGTCAGCGAACTTCTTGATCAGATATTCGTAACCTTGGCCCAGTTCGTCCTCTGGGAGGTTGGCGACGGTCAGGTCGAGTGTGCTGAAGTGCTCGATGAGATCGCGCAGCATGGAGTCCGACAGGCGGTCCTTGTTGGTCCACTGCGCATCTCCGAAGATGCCATATAGTTTATCGGGATTCGCGGTCTCGATAGCGCGCATGGCCGAATGGAGCGCACGGCCGATATTCTTAGGCACCTCCCGAACAGCCCGCCAGCGGGCCTCCTGCGGAATCTGAAAACGGTGGTTCTCTGCGTACGTAGCAAAGGCAGCATCGCCTCCAGACTCAAAGAGAGCTATCTGCGTCTCCTCATCGAAGACATCGCAAACGCGCTTGTAGAACAGCAGTGGAAAGATGAACTGCTTGTAATCGCCTGCGTCGATGGTCCCGCGCAGGAGTACGGCGGCGCCCCACAAATACAATTCGAGTTGCTGTTGGGAGATGCGCCTTGTCACGACAGAAGCCATTCCCGCCTGAGTATGGCGATAAGTTCTTCTTCCAATGCGAACGCTGCTGTGGCACCTCGTTGCAGCCGGCCCATCGCCTCATCAACTGTAGCCAGTTCACGCTCGTCTCTCGGTGCAACATAAAGCGGGATGTTGAGGTTATGATCGTTGGCGGCGATATCGTTGAGCGTGACGACCCGGGCGATGCCTTCTACGTCTTGGTAGTTGCGGTACCACCCGTAAATACGCTCGCCATGCTCCGGAAGAAGTTCATTTTGTGCCCGGCCTCCCTTGAACTCGCGGGAGGCATCGATAACGAGCACCTTCTTTCTCCTGTCCCTCGCCTTGCGCTGGCGGAATACCAGTACACATGCCGCGATACTGGTGCCATAGAACAGGTTCTGTCCGAGGCCGATCACACTATCGAGAATATCCATTTGCAGAATCTTCCTTCGTATTTCACCCTCCTTGCCCAGGCGAAATAGGACTCCGTGCGGAAGCACAACCGCCATTCGGCCCGTGGCGCTTGCCATCGACTTGATCATGTGCTGCATCCAAGCGTAATCGCCGTTCTTGGCCGGCGGCATACCGGCGAGGTTGCGGCCGTACGGATCGCTGGCCCAGACCTCATCACCCCACTTTTCTAAGCGAGAAGGGCGGATTGGCGATGACGCAATCGAAAGTGGCGAGATTGTCACCGGCGAAGAACGCCGGCTGGCGAAGCGTGTCGCCGCGGACAACCTGGAAATCGGAGGCGCCATGCAGAAACAGGTTCATCCGCGCGATAGCGGCTGTGGTGAGGTTCTTCTCTTGGGCGAAGAGCTTACCCCACAATGTACGGTCGTCACCGTGGCTCTCACGGACATGGTGAATGGCCTCAAGTAGCATGCCGCCGGTGCCGCAGGCGGGGTCGTAGATGGACTCGCCCTCGCGGGGATCGAGGATGTTGACCGTCAGCCGGACGACAGAGCGAGGCGTGTAGAACTCGCCCGCTTTCTTGTTCGTCAGGTCGGCGAACTTCTTAATCAGGTATTCGTAGGATTGGCCGAGGATGTCGGTCTGTGCTGCCTGATTGCCGAGGCTGATGCGGGAAAAGTGTTCGAGCAGGTCGCGGAGCAGCGAATCCGGGAGACGGTCCTTGTTCGTCCATGCCGCATCGCCGAAGATGCCGTAGAGCGTTTCCGGGTTCGCCTTCTCGATGCCGCGCATAGCCTTTTGTAGCGCCTGTCCAACATTCGCTGCGACGACGCGCACGTCGTTCCAATGGCAGCCCACCGGAATTTGAAAGCGGTAGTTCTGCGGAAAGAGAGCGTATTCCTCGTCGCCATCCGACTCCGCGATGGCTGCGGCGTATTCCTCGTCATGAACGTCGGAGATCCGCTTGAAGAAGAGCAGCGGGAAAACGTAAGTCTTGAAATCGGCAGCGTCGACGGGGCCCCGGAGAATATTCGCGGCTTCCCAGAGATGGGATTCAAGCTGGCTGAGAGTGGTTGTGTTGTTCGTCATTGGATGACACGCGCGGCATCGCACATTGCGCCAAGCGTAGTCTCTTTACGGGAGAGTCGACAAACTCTTTTCTTCCGGGAGTTTTGTTCAAGTTCCTCATTTTAGAACAGCGACGCGGTCGCTGAGTGCTGGGCGTCGCTTTCGCAACAACATACGGCTGCTCGTAGTCAGGACGCTCCGCTAGAGTAACGACCTCTTTGCCCGGACGAACAGGATGTTGGTCCTGGCGATTCCGCTGAGCTCCAAACAACGCGCGAGTTGATTCAAAGGCGATCCTGTTAATCCGCATATTGGTTCGCGATATTGGTTCCCTTGAAAATCACCCCATGTTATGGTCGAATGACCGGCTAATCCGGAAGTGATCAACCCGGATAGAGGCTGGAGATAGTGTCAGGGAGTAGCAATCCGAGCATGGCAGGCCCGCAATTCTGGCGTGAGATGGAATCCCGGTTTCGGGCTCTACCTGATCCCACGCGTAGTCTACGCGCTGATTGGCACTACATCGTAGGAAGCGGGAAACCGGGGGATTGGCGTCTTACCGGCGGCGTGGGTAAATCCGTACGCGTTCGCTTCGAAGCGCTGGCGCGCCAGGCGGGTGCCGCGATTGATGATCCAGGTAGTCCCGATTCGCTCGTTTCCTGGCTTGAATTGTTGAAGGGAGCCGGCACGAACTTCGACTTTGGTCCGTATGGCATCGAGCTGCACGAAGACGGAACCGAAGGTTCGCACCATCTCATCGGGACGCTGTCGCACGTCTGTGAATCGTCTGCCGACTATTGCTGCGTACTCGAAAGCGAAGCCTTCGAGCGCGGTGGCACGATGCCCGACGTGCAAACCCCTAATCTGAACCAGTTGGGAGAATCCGCCGAAATCACTCCAGCAGCCACGGAACAAGGAGGCGATCAGGAACCGAAGCGTGATCTGCACCGCGAGGATTCTTCGCTCGGGACTCCGGACCCGACACGTCCGCGGCGTACTCCGGACCTTCAGTCCAGTCGTGAGCGGATAAGTCTATCCGACGCCTTGGCGCGCGAGTTGGCGACCATCAAACAAGAAGTGAAGAGGTTCCGCACCGCCGAAGACTTGAAACGGAGATACCCCGATTTCATCCTCTGGGATCACATCGATGCGGTCGAGGTTAAGGATCTCGCGTATGGCACTGCATTCACGCCGAAGGCGTACGCGGAACGCCTCGCTCTGCGTAAATTTGGGCTGACAAGTCGCGAAACCTTGAAGAAGGATCGCCGAAAGCTCCGCGCCGCCAAGAAAGCTGGCTTGTTGTAGCCCTAGACCTGCCGCGTCCCCATCTTTACCCTGCCAACTGTACCCATCTTTACCTGTTTTTACCATTTTTTCGGCTGTTGTACTTGATTCATGAGTTGTTTGACAGAGCCACTGCTAGAGCCCACAAGGGTAGCGCGGCTTCTCGGCGTCGAAGTCGAAACGTTGGGAGTGTGGCGACGGAAAGGCTATGGTCCGCGCTGGTACCGAATCGGAAGAAAAATCAGATACTCCGAGCCGGATCTCCGCGCGTGGATGAACGAACGAGCTAGCACTCTCGTCGCCGGACGTCAGGACCGAGTGCGAGCGGCAGTCGTGCAGCACGAATCGATCGGCACACGACTGAGCGACGACCAGCCACCGCGAGGTGAGCGATGACGTCAGAAATGCTCACGAGTCTGCTGGCACAGCGAGTTCTCGGTTGGGCGGTCGCTCCGGACCGGTTCCTGATGGGCAATCGTCGGTGGATGCCGCGCTGGCGTTTTCAACCAATCGAACGACTCCCGGATGCCATCCGGCTTCTGGAAGCGGCCGCCGCAGAACGATTCGAGATCAGCGCTGACAAGAACGGACTCCTGTCGGTGCAGGTGAACATTCGCGGCATGACAGGAAAAGCGCAGGACCGGTCCCGACCTAGAGCCATCACATTGGCAATTGCCCAGGCACTTCAAATCAACGTGGATTCGCTCGACAGCCCGGGTTTTGTGGTTGGAATGTCCACAGACGTGTCGCCGAAGCGCAAAACGGAGCGGCAATGAGCGAATCACGGACTACCGCCGACCGCATCCCCGTGCCGTGGGGCAAGCCGTTGACGGAATCGGACTACACCACGCTCGAAGCGTCGTGGATTACGCGTGAGTTGGCCGATCAGGCGTTGCTCCGGCGGGTGACTGCCGATGAGGGCCGGGCAGCCCTCGGCCAAAAAGGAAATCGAGATTGTGCCGGCATTCTGATCCCATACTATTGGCCAGACAATCCGTCCACCCTCAATTACCGCCTTCGCCGTGACAATCCTGATTGGGTAGAGGGGAAGGATGGCAAGCCGAAGCCGGACCGGAAGTATCTGGGGCCTCCGGACAGTGGCAATCGGCTGTACGTCCCACCCGGGATCACCTCCGGACAACTCGAAAACATCGAGACTCCAATCTGCATTGTCGAGGGCGAGAAAAAAGCCTTGGCACTCTGGAGGCTCTCCCACTACGAAACTAATAAACCGCGATTCATTCCAGTCGCTATCGCAGGAGTCTGGAACTGGCGCGGCAGGGTTGGGAAAACTGGGGGGCCGCGCGGCGAGAGACTCGACCTCAAAGGACCAATCGCCGATCTAAGTCGCATCGCTTGGACGAAGCGCAAGGCTCTGATCGTGTTCGATTCGAACGCAAATAGCAACGACAGTGTGAAATACGCCCGCAAGGGGATTTCCCGTGAACTTGCCACCCGTGGAGCAGAGGTGAAGTTCATCAATCTGCCGGAGAATTGTGGCGCGAACGGCGTTGATGACCTGCTTGCATTGTGGGGTCCGTCTAGGGTTCTCGAACTGTTTGAGAACTCGGTCGCTGGCACTCAACTTCAGGTCATACTTCCACCTCAGTTCCAGTCGAGATCCGAAGGCATGTTTCGGGTTACTCAAAAAGGCGAACGGCTTTCGGAAACTCAACTATCCAATTACAGTGCATCGATCATAACGAACATCCTGTTGGATGACGGGGTCGAAACGAAACGCGAATTCGAGATCGAGGCTGAACTTCTGAACCGCACGTTTCGTTTCACTATCCCCGCTTCGCAGTTCGGGAACATGGATTGGCCGATGGAACAGATGGGACCCGCGGCGATCACTCTTCCTAACCAGCGGGAGTATACGCGCACAGCAATCCAATACCACTCGATGACGGCCGAAGAGCGGTGCATCTATACACATACCGGGTGGCGCAAGGTCGACGGTCAGTGGATTTATGTCCACGCCGGTGGGGCTGTCGGAGAAATCGGCGAAATCAATGGAATGAACGTTCAGTTGTGCGGCTCGCTGAGCAAATACGAGTTGAGGCTCCCCGCCTCATCCGATGAACTCAAGCGGGCTGTCCGAACCAGTTTACGTTCAGTTGAGCTAGGACCGCCGTCAATCAGTTTCCCACTGCGCGCCGCCACCTACCGAGCGCTGTTTAGCAACTCCGATTTCGCTATCCACCTGGTCGGCGAAACCGGAGCGTTCAAGAGCGAACTTGCGGCATTGGAACAACAATTCTTCGGTGCGCAGATGAACCGACTCAATCTCCCGGGATCGTGGTCCTCGACCGGTAACGCTCTTGAGCTTCTCGCCTTCCATGCAAAGGATTCTCTCATCGTAATTGATGACTTCGCTCCCCACGGCAGTGCTGCCGACGTCAGCCGCTACCACGCCGCGGCCGACCGTGTGTTTCGCGCCGCGGGAAATCACTCTGGTCGTGGACGACTGGATTCGGCTGCCAGATTGCGGGAATCGAAACCACCCCGGGGTCTGATCCTCTCTACCGGTGAAGACATCCCGCGCGGTCATTCCATCCGGGCGAGGTTGTTGATGCTGGAGCTTTCAAAAGGCATTATCAAGGCAGATAAGCTGACCGAATGTCAGAAAGACGCGGCCTCCGGTGTTTTCGCCGAAGCGACAGGCGCGTTCGTGCGATGGATCGCCGGGCGCTACGACAAAGTGCGCGCCGCAATGGACGTAAGGGTTACTGAGCTACGGCTGAAGGCGGTACGAGATACCGCTCACGCTCGGACTCCGGAGATTGTCGCGAATCTGCAAGCAGCGTTCGAAATCTACTTGCAGTTCAGTGAAGAGTGCGGAGCCATAGACGGCCGGCAACGAGAAGAGTTGACGGAGCGCTGCTGGGAGGCACTCCGCAAGGCGGCGGCAAGCCAGGCGAAACATCAAGCCGCGACGGAACCGACCGAACGGTACCTCGATCTCCTACGCGGGTGTTTGTCGTCTGGACGGGTACACCTCGCAGCTCGCGACGGGACCGTGCCACAAGGTTCGCCTGAGTCCTGCGGCTGGCGCCGGGATACCCATAGAGACTGGTCACGGTGCGGGGAGTGCATCGGGTGGATTGATGGCGGAGATATCTATTTGGAATCGACCGTGGCCTATCGAATCGCGCAAAACGCCGGCCGTGATAGCGGGGAGGTACTGGCAATATCCGAGCAAACGCTGAAAAAGCGGCTCCGCGACAAGAACCTGCTGGCCTCCACAGACACGAAGCGGGAGACGCTCACTGTTCGGAAAACAATCGCCGGTTCTCAGAAAGAGGTATTGCATCTGTCACGGGCTACTCTCCTGTTTGAGGAACCCGATGATTGTGATCTCGTTCCGGACCAAACAACGGAACAGAGGCTAAATGTCGGGTTTTGATGTCGGGAAGTCCCCACTCCGAACGCACAACCCGACAACGGTCGCTCTATTGGAATCATATATCTACGTGGCAAATGTCGGGAATGTCGGGTTTTCTCAGGAGAGGAGAGCCCCAGGGAATTTTGGTTATAAATTCAATGAATTCCGCGGCGCTAAACACTTGCCCATGGGACTTGAATGATGCTCGCGAACGACGGTAACCTTCAGTCGCTGACGGGAGGCTTACGACTGAAAGTTCGAATTCAACACCCCGCTGTTCATGAGCGAACCGATCGTGGAGGTTCGTACTGGTTCTTCCGCTATTGGGACGACGTCCTCCAGGCGGATGGCGCGATGAAGGCCATTCGGAAGTTCCGGGTTATCGGCCCGAGCAAGGGCGAGAACCGGCTGCTAAAGAAGAAGGCGGAAGTTGAGCGCGACAAATTCCTAGCCACGATCAACAAGCCCACCATCCAAGAGAAGGTCGCCGACGGCTTAGTGCTGTTCAGCAAAATGGTAGAGAAGTATAAGTCTGCGCACGTCGAGGCGCAGGTCGCCGGGCGGTTCCTGCTCGCCAAGCCGACCCGTCTGAAGTACGCGACCCACCTCGATCAACGTATTCTTCCTCATTGGGGCAACAGGAGATTGTTCGAAATCTATCCCGACGAAGTGCAACAGTGGCTCTACGAGACGTGCGAATCGTGGCACATGATGAACGACTTGCGGGGCATCATGTCCGGCATCTTCACGAAGGCTGAGGAGTGGGGCTACTGGCCAGACGGGCGCCGCAATCCGATCTCGCGC
>Ga0105240_10002505_pt1 | contig 29509 bp, 27 predicted proteins | sample KBSC54metaG_FD_80426 | JGI IMG/M metagenome (GOLD analysis project Ga0105240, IMG submission 80426) | Corn rhizosphere microbial communities from Kellogg Biological Station, Michigan, USA - KBS C5-4 metaG | ecosystem: Host-associated > Plants > Roots > Rhizosphere > Soil | place: Michigan, USA... | reverse complement strand
TTATGTTCTGTAGAAAGCCCGTCATCCACATCTTGTCCATTCTTCTCCTTTTCAGCTGTAATTCTTCTGCTCAGCGGGAAAAGACAGCCATTCCAGTGAAAGCTGACAGTGCCCAGGCCGGAATAGAAGACAGGGAAAAGGCCTCCGTGATCCAGGATGCAAGAATAGAGGATACGCTGGGCCATAAGATCTTTACCGTTAGCTTTAAGGTCAAAGCCACCAAAAAAGAGGACCTTGAAACATTCGAAGATGGCATTATTCCCTGGATTGACCTTGATTCTCCAAAGAGAACGATAAAGCACCTGGTCGATCCGGACGAGATCGTAATCCCCTATCAAAAAGTGGCATTGATGATCGATTATCCTTTGGCAAGACCGGTGTTCTTCGAACTCTCCAGCCCTTCAAAAGGATTTACCAGGAAGCAGATCGTGCTTGCAATAAGCAAAAAATATCATGAGATATACGATGAAGAAGAGCGGACGGCTGCAACAAAAACAATACCCATGGCTCAGCGGAAAACCCTGGCAAACAGGAATGAAACTGACGGTAAATATGGGATATGGGGCCATGACCTCTCAGATCTGATGCTGGATGCAATAGATGTTTACAAAAATGATAAAGGGGAGGTCTTTTTGCAGCTGAGCATAGAATCGTAAATTCAATTCCCGCAGGGCGCTCTGCTCACGCCTCCTGCCCGATCCACACTGCCCCCCCGATGCTATCGCGGGATGCCCCTGTAACGGAGGCAAATACATTATTTTCCTCCCGCCAGCGCAGCACCCCTATCAGGGCCATGATCAGCGCCTCTTTATAATCCACCAGCTGCGGTTCCGGTACGATCACTTCGATATTCAACGGAGCCAGCAGTTCCCGGAGTCTGTCTATTAAAAATGTATTGTGTGCACCCCCGCCCGTGACCAGCATCCGCCCGCCGCCAACCTGCAACATCCCCCCCACGGCCAGCCGCACCTGCACCGCGATATGTTCCACATAGGTCCGCAGCGCATCTTCAGTGCTGAGTCCAGCCGCCTGTCCCCCCTCGCTCGCCCCAACCGTCCAGCCGCCCTCCTTCGCCCCAGCCGTTCGTCTGCCCGTCCCGTCCGCCCGGCCCATCGCCCCCAGCACCATCGGCAGTACCGTCTCCGTCCCGAATTCATTGGCCAGCGATTTCGGATAAGGCTGCCCGTAATACGGCAGCGCATTCAATTGTTGCAGCAACCCTTCCGCCACCTGTCCCCGCGCAGCTATTTCCCCACCAGCATCAAACTCCCGACCAGCCAGCGCCGCCAGCTCATTCAGTACCCGGTTGGCCGGGCATACATCGAAGGCGACGAACTTGCCCGCACTTTCCTGGCTGCCTGCACCCGAATCTCCCTGGCCGATCCCGCGCGCCCCATGCGCCGAAACATTCGCAATCCCCCCCAAATTCAGAAAAAAGCCATAGTCCCCCAACAGCATCCTTTCCCCCACCGGCACGATGGGCGCCCCTTGTCCACCCAGGGCGACATCCATAGCGCGCAGATCACTGACCACGTTGATCTTTGTAGTGGCAGCCAGCGCCGCACCATCGCCCAGTTGAGCCGTCATTTTCTGCTGAGGTAGATGAAATGTCGTATGCCCATGGCTGCTTATCAGTTGAACCTGGTAATGAAGATTATGCTTTTCTATAAAACGCAGCACCTGCTCACCAAGATAATTACCATAGGCCGTATGCAGCAACAAATACTCACCGGCAGACAGATCGCGTGCGGTAGCCAGCCTGTTCCGCCATTCTTCTGTATAAGGGTAGGTGTCGGCATGCAGGATAGTAAACTCCCATTTCCGGGGACCGTCTTTTATCGTAGTAGCGCTCTCCTGCAGGTGCACATAAACGATGTCCAATCCATCCAGCGAGCTGCCGCTCATAAGGCCGATGACTTTGTAAACCATAAGGCCGTGAAGGTAAAGATTTATTACCTTCATCCGTAAATAGTACATCGTATGGCAAAGTATTGCTTGAGTTATGAGGCTAAGAACTCCGCCCTTTGGGAGGCAGATGAATTGAAGCTAAAAGTTGCTGAAATACTGTTAAACCATAAGGCCTTCGATCTGCAGCACCCTATTGCGGGCACTTTACTTTTTGAAGATGGGTCCTCCAAATCTATGATCCGGGATTGGAATGATACCCTTCTTACATTAAAGGACGATATCTTTTATTATCTCTGCCAGGTAGCAAAAGGAAGAGAGGATGATTACCTGGACCGTGATCAGGGCGACCCCAATCTGAATGACGATTTTCAGGAGTTGCTGGATGAGCTGGAATAACGGTGGAACATCAGCCAGTCCCCCATCTGCCAGCTGATACCGTCGCGGCTTGTTTCATAGGTCATTTTAAAGCTATGTTCCCCTGTCCGCTCGTAGATAAAATGCTCGAAATATAGCCCCACTTTCGGCAGGACGTCGTGATGGGAAAGGATCAGTTTCCCATTCTTCCATCAGAACTTCGCTTCGCCCGGTTATTTTCGAATTTCCGGTGACCCTGGAAGTTATCAAAACAATAGGCCACCAACTCGCCCGTTTGGGCATCCATGCCCCACATGAAGGTGGCCTTGTATCGGTTGGGGAGTCTGTCCCGGTGTTCATACACCAGCCAGCAGCTGTCCAGCGACAGGGTAAAAGTAAGGTCCGCGGCGATCCTGGCCCCCATTGGCAAAAGCCCCCTCGCCGCTCCATTTGCCGACGAAAAAATTCAGCAGGGCAGTGTCCGGGCGTCAGGCCTTCATCTATTCAACGGATGAGACGGCGCCTTCAATACCGCCTGTTCGCCTCCCCATAATTCCCCCAGCCTTTTATCCTGCCCCCCGTATTTCCCCCTACACCTTCCCCGGTATTTCCCGATTTTAATGTAGGTTTGTCCCGCCAAAGCTCTGGCACAGGACAAAACCAACTTTCATATGGTCGTCAATTTGAGTGAGCAGTATTCCCTGTTAAGCAATTGGATCTGCGAGATCCGTGATGAAGACATCCAGAAGGACAGGATGCGCTTTCGCCGTAACCTGGAGCGCATCGGGGAGGTGGCCGCTTACGAGATCAGCAAGACGCTGCCTTTTGAGGAAAAAGAGGTCCAGACACCCCTGGGTATCGCCACATGCAAGATGTTGAAAGATCAGCCTGTGGTTGCCACTATCCTGCGGGCCGGCCTGCCCCTGCACCAGGGCGTGCTGAACTACTTCGATAAGGCTGATAATGCCTTTATATCCGCCTATCGTAAACATCAAAGGGACGGTAGTTTTGAGATCAGCCTGGACTATGTCTCCTGCCCCGAGCTGGAAGGACGGGTGGTCATCGTTTCCGACCCCATGCTGGCCACCGGCGCCTCGCTGGTAAAAACCATCCAATTCCTGCGGGAAGAAGGCCATCCCCGTGAGATCCATGTGGTCGTAGCCATCGCCTGTACCGTAGGGATAGAATATGTCTTGCGCAGCGAACCGCACTGTAAAATATGGTGTGGCGCGATAGATGACGAATTGACAGCCAAAGGATATATTGTCCCCGGCCTGGGGGACGCCGGCGACCTGGCTTTTGGCCCGAAAGTGCAGATGTAACCTTGGTTTTGCGAAATAATTGTATTATTTTTCGCCTCTATCCCCATGTGAAACCAACCGTTGGATGAATTTAACCGTCTAATTAAGTAGATACCTCCTATTGTAAACGAGAGACCTTAGCTGTTTATGAAGACAAATATACCTGCGCTCCTTATCGTTGTGATCCTTCTCTTCGCCCAGACCCTGCGAGCCCAGGATCCGGGATTTTCTCAATTCTTTGCCTCTCCGCTCACGTTGAATCCCGCCCTCACCGGGAAATTCAATGGGGTTGTCCGTGTGGCGGGGAACTACCGCAACCAATGGCCATCTATCAATAATGCTTTTATTACCTCCACCATATCCGTCGATGCACCTATTTTACGCAACCGCCTCCCGGACAACGATACCTGGGGACTGGGGCTCATGGCCATGACGGACAGGACAGCCAGCGGCATTCTTACCAGCAATTTTATCTCTTTTTCCACCGCCTACCACAAGGCCCTGGATGAGGACGGTCTGCAACAGATAGGCGTTGGGTTTCAGGGTACTTATGCCAACAGGACACTCGACGGTAACAAACTCACTTTCGAGGACGGTCTTCAGCTGGACGGCACCTGGCTGCGCAGCCCTTCCGAACTCATCAATTATCAATATATCAGCGTACATTATTTTGATATGAACCTGGGAGCCCTGTACAACGGGTCTACCAACGGGAATAACAACTACTATTTCGGTGTATCGGCCTATCATCTGAACAGACCTAAAGAGTCCTTTTTACAGGTTGATACGGTCAACGTGCCCATCCGCCTCACCGCCCATGCAGGTGGTTACTTCCCTATAGTAGGCAGCCCCAGTACGCTCTATCTCAGCGGCCTTTACAACAGACAGGCAGGTGCGCATGAGATCGTCTTTGGCGGCGCCTGGGCCGTCAGCGCCAGTCAGGATGAGCAAAATCCCGTCAATTTCTATGCGGGCGCCTGGGGTCGGTTCAGCAATGTAACGGATGCCATTATCCCATATGTGGGACTTGATTACAGCAATTTCAGCCTGGGTGTCACTTATGATGTGAACGTGTCCTCTCTGAAGACGGCATCACAAAACCGTGGGGGCATTGAAATATCGCTAATCTATATCAAGAAGCCTTCGGATGGACATCATGATATACCGTGTCCGAGGTTCTAGCGGGAGCGGGAGGTAATGGAACGCTTTACTTTTCTTACAAAATATTGTGATACGCTAGCGAGCTCGGCTATTTGAGCAACGGTGAAGTCGGTTTTGCGGAGGAGGTTTTTTACCATTAAGGCAGACCTTTTGGCTTCACCTTTTTCAAGTCCTTTGGCAAGACCAGCCTTCAAACCTTCTTCCAGGCCCTTTCTCTCGCCAATTTTATAGAGAAAATCCCTTTCAGGGGTAAGATATGGTGCAAGACTATCCATCTCGTGCAAATTTTCAAAATCTAAATTACGCAATTTCATCAGGATTCTCAACTGTTTTACGTGCCGCTTCTCTGCAAAATCCCCTTCTGAACTTTCTATCACCTGTTTTGCAATATTATCCACCACTGGTCTGGGCGGCATGTCTTTAAAATCGCCCAATACAGCCATCATCTTTTCGCGAGGATCCCTGGCAGCCAGTAACAATCGATAATCTATTTCTGAAAAACTGATTAACCTATACCTAAAAGTCATTTGCTCCAGCTCTAATTCAGCAGACATGGAAGGCTTTCCATTACCGAGGTAGATGACATACTGCCGCACCTCTATCTTGTACAACCGGTGCAGCATAACAAAATATTCTGCCATCCTGTATACCATTTCCGGCTCATCTTTTACCTGGAATTCGATATGCAGAACAAATGTATCTCCTGCCTCATCAGTAACCTTCTTCAGCACATCCGGCTGCCGCTCTTTTGTATGCTGGATGTCATCCGGTAATTCCTCCGCCTCCACCACATGGATACCCAATAGCTTTTTCATGAGGCCGGGTAGCGTCGCCTCTAAATTTTCAAGTATAATCTTATCATACTGATGTATTTGCCGGGCCGTAGCGTTTGCCGGTCGACCTCACCGCACCCCATTTCATCCGCAAACCACTTCCACATGGTCCTAAAATTGCATACATAGCATCATGCCATCCAGCGTCATCGCCAGAATGCACTACGATCCCAAAAAACACGTGCTGACCATCGTATACGTCTCAGGCAATGTATATGATTACAAAGACGTACCCGAAACCGTCTACCTCCAAATGAAAAACGCTTCCTCAAAAGGAGAATACCTCAACGAACATATAAAAGGGAAATATCCGTACGAGAAAGTAGGTTGACAGATTTACCTCATCTTCCTGAATGTCAGGCTGATCCTCCCGCTCGCAGAATCTGACCGCGGGATCGAGTGCTGCCAGCTGTCCTGAACCTCCTGCGTCATATAGATCAGACTACCAGCCGGCAATGCATAATCCATAAACTCCCTGGGCTCTTTCATGCTGCGGAATTGAAGTGTCCTCGTCTCCCCGACAGAAACGATGGCGATGCCCGTACCCTCCTCCAGAATATCCGTTTGATCGGAATGCCATCCCATCTTCGATTTCCCATCCAGGTAGTAGTTGATCAGGCAATTATTGGGCTTAAATCCAATCGTAGACGCTAATTGAAGATTGATGACCTCCAGTTCGGGCAAAAACTCCTGGAAAGGATAAGCTATCTGTGAATAATTATATGCCTTGCCGAAACTGGCCGTCTTCCGGGCAGTCATTCTTTCATCCCATGTGACCTTTGACGTCAGAAAATGGAATAGCTCCCCAGGCTGATCAATAAAATTTTCTATATATAATATCCCGTCCATTGCTATAAGATCACTCCCCCCAACACGTCACCACCACATCCCTCGCGCCTCCATGATTACGATGCTCACAAAGATAAATACCCTGCCAGGTACCCAGGGCCAGCTCTCCATCCGTGATGGGTATCAACACCGAGCACCCCAGCAGCGCCGACTTCAGGTGCGCAGGCATGTCATCCGGCCCTTCGTCATTATGCCGGTAATCCGGATCATTCTCCGGCACCGCCTTGTTAAAGAAAGTCTCGAAATCCATCCGCACCGTAGGATCCGCATTCTCATTGATCGTCAGCGATGCCGAAGTATGCTGGATAAACACCTGGCAGAGGCCCTTGCGGATCTCCCGGATCTCAGGCATAGCGCCCAGCACTTCAGTCGTAATAAGATGGAACCCTCTCCTTCTTTCCCGTAATGTAATAGACCGCTGGTACATCTTCATGATACACGAAGATACAAAGTTCTGCAGCCGCACAAATGGATGATGATCCCACCTGTGGCGGTCCACCATTTACAAAAAAGGTAGAGCAACGCCTTTACTCTTCAACCTTTCCAGTATCCGGCTGATGCGTATACCCTCGTTCTTTTTCATAGGCGCCCTGCCCGTCATCTGCTGCGGGCGGCCGCCTGCATGATGCAAAGCCATGAGTATGCCCTCAGCGCTAAAAACAGGCGCCCCGGAAGAGCCTTCCTGCGTGTCCGTAAGGTAATGGACGATACGTTCATCCACTGCCGTGATCTGGTTGCGTACAAATCCCAGCCGCTTGCGGTTCCCCAATGGATGCTGAATGATATAGGCCGGCGTATGCGGAACAGGCTCCGCGGGATTATTCACCGGTATCACGGGCCAGCCGGCGGACATGGTTCGGGAAACTTTGATAAGCGCCCAGTCGTCTTCTTTCTCTGTGATGATGCTTTCCACCAGGCAGGAGATCTCCTTCAAAGTGCCTGTCGCGCCTTTTTCATCCTCTTCATAACCAAAGATCGCGGTCACCGCGGTGGCAGCTACCTCATCCTGTTGCCGGTGCAGCACATGCCAGTTGGTAAGAAGCCATTCCTCCGAGAGCAGAAAGGCAGTCCCCACCTGGCTCTCTCCATGAATATTCACTTCCAGCTTGCAGATGGCCGGCGCCAGAGCGATCATTTTCTCCAGGGTCTTTATCAGGCCCGGCAGGCGACCCGTTTGAATGGTGAGATCGTCCTGGTACAATAAGGCCTCCGGCTGGGTGATCACATCGCCCCCGCTTATAAAAGCAGGCGATCCATCCGCCTTACGGGGTTCGCTTTCCACTGTCACAGGCTGGCCGGCAAGCAATGCTTCAAAAAACGACAGCAGGGGATGGGCTGTGTGAAGCACCCCGGCGACCTCACTGACCAGCGGTCTTAACAACCCTTTCCTGGCGCCATAATCCAGGATATCTATCCATAAATAATAAGGGGCCTGCGCGCTGTTGATCTGAAAAACATTAAAGCCGGCCTGCTTTACCAGCTGCAGGGCATCCGCCACCGCGGGAAAAAGCTGTACGAGATTCAGGTGCAGTTGTTGAGCGGCCTTTTCGTGCCATGGAAATTGTATGGGATCGAGTATGGAAGACATAGTCAGTTAGCTGGTTTATTAAAAGGTATACCAAGTGCCCGATAATACAACACTTCCAAAGGCTGCGGCCCCAGGATGTACAGTAACAGCAGGCGCAGATGTTGGGAGGCGGAAGTTATCAGGCTGTACAGTTCAAGCCCCGCCGCGGGGCTGTTCAAACCGTCCTCGTGCAGCCAGTCCAACACCCGGTGGACGATATCATCTTTTTCCTTCCAGGTATCGAGGACACGCAAGGCGGTGGCGCAAGCCCTTGCGCTGGGCGCCAGGGCAAAAGATTTGTAGGGCGACCGGGACAAATAATAGTCGGTAAAGTTGTCCGGAGTATATGAATGCCTGTCCGAAGCCCTGCGCCCGATGATCATCTCCTGTCCCGACAACGTGTACCAGCTCATCAGGATGGCCAGGTAACACTCAGGAGCCGAAAATCGCTGAGGGTTATCCACAAATTCCAGCGATCCGGCAAGAAAAAGATCCCTGGTCGCCAGCACCCATCTGCGCATAGCCTGTCCTGCCAATGCGAGGGCATCCGTGAGCGGAGTTTCTTCCTCACGATAATATACCTCGATGGCCTTCGCTATGTCCTCTTCCCAGTCAGCGCCTGCTACAGCACCATCCGGGGATACCAGCGGATCGTGGTCGTCATACCGGATCCTCCAGTTGCCATTTTTAGTCAACCGCTGTCTGTAATTTTCCAGGTAAGTGATAAAGTTCTTGCGCTCTGCTTCGGAAAAAGGTATGGAATAAGCATTACTGGCCGAACTTTCCCTGTAGTTGATAAACTTACTGCGGAGATCGGGAAGAATAATGTCCGGCTTGATAAAAAAACTTTCCAGGGCCGACCTGAGCCGGTGATGGTCCGGCTGCTGTTCCAGCGTGCTGTACAATCCGCATTCCCTTACAAGGTCTTCCGTCATCCCGATCCTGGCGGTCCGGATCAGCAGCTGTTCATCTGTCCATCGAAGAGACTCGTCCCTGTTAAGGTCAAGGCTGCATAAAGCCCGCTCCGCCGCCCGGTTGTCATTATCATACCAGGCCAGCATGGCCTGAACGATATAGCGTTTGTCCTGCACCTCACCTTTCGTTGACGGCATCGTCTGCAGGATGGCGCGAGCCCCCGGAAGATTGCCGGCCTCGGCCATTGCCCAGGCATCATATATCAGCAGAGGACTTCCTTCCGTTCGCTCTTTTTTCTCTTCCAGGACACCCAGCATGCTGCTCTTCAAACTCCGGGATGCCGCATCCTGTATCCTCATCAATGCATCTTTTTCCCACACTCCCAGCCGGGTAAGATCCGAGCTTGTCCGCAATTGGGACTGCAGCCAGGCCTTTGCATCTTCACGGCCTGCCGGCATCTCTTCCGGCGCATTGGTCAGGAAAGGGATACACGCCCCTGTCCAAAGCTTTTGCGCCCCGGGGATATCTCCCACCCGGAGGTAATGATAGATGCTCTCCGCCTGGTCGGCTATATCCCGCGCAGGTCCGGCATACCAGCCTGCTGCACGCCGGTCGATCTCAGCAACCCTTGCAGCATCATCCTTCTCCAGCAACCGCAAGGTAGCCAGCCTCACCTCGGAACGGATACGCAATTCATCCGGCTCATTGCCCGCGGCAAGCGCGAGACCCTGGCGTCTCCCTTCCTCTTCTTCCACCAGGCCCATTTCGTTCATCAGGCTGGAGAAAACAGTATCCACGGACACGTCCTTCGGCAGGCGGTCGGCAAACACCTCCTGCAACATATCCTTTGACAGCCTCCTCACCACCAGCACATCCTTTGCCACGGGCTGTAGTATGGGGTCGATAACCCTGTTCAATATACGCTGATATAAAAATCCGTCCTGTATCTCGCCGGGCAATGCCCTGGGCAGCGATTTGACATCTTCACCCGCCTCTACCAGGCGGGCGGCCAGCTTGAGGATGAGCGGAATGCCCCTCGACATCTCCAAAACCTTCTCCACCACCTCCGGATCTTCGATCTTATGCAGCCGCAGCCATTCCCTGGCGCTCACAGGGTCCATTCCTTTCAGATCAATGTCGGAAGCCTTCCGGCCGGCCAGCTGAAGGGACAGCACAGGTGCACGGCCGCTGACGATCACCCGTAAGGGAAGACTCTCCATCAACACCTCCAGCACCGGCCATAGCTCATTGTACCTGCGCACCTGCTGCGCCACCTCGAATCCATCCAGGATAAGCACCGGGTAAGTGTCTTTGTCGACCTTCTCCGCCACCCGGCTGCTGAGCAAACGGGCCACCTCCTTCCAGTCCCCTCCCGGCGTCATAGCAGGCTGTTCGATGCCGTTCAGCTGTACATCCGCCTGCTGGACAAGCACCGTAAGCATGGAGAAGGCATCATCAGGCGCGATATCGGCCCTGTCGAAATCCAGCCACCAGATCAATGTTCTTTCCGGCAGATCAAGGGCAAACCGGGACACAAGCGCGGATTTGCCGATGCCGCCGATACCCGAGATCGCCATCGCCCCCGGAGAGGTGGACCTATACCAATTCCTCAATTCGTCCAATTCCTTTTGCCGCCCCCGGAAATCAGCGCCGGCCACAAGGGTCAGCCTGCTACGGGTCCTTCTCTTCTCCATCTCCCTGCTTATTTCAGCCGGAGCCGGAAGATCGGGCAACACATCCGTGAACCACCGGACGATCTGCAGCCAATACGGTAACACAGCATCGCTGATCTCTTCCATCTTAAAAGGCCCGCCCTCCAGGATACGGTCGATGACCTTCTGAGCAGGGTGATCAGGCCCTCCCTTTCCCCTGGCAGCCCGCAGTACCTGCAGACCACCCACAGACCGGATGATCTTCAGACGTTCATCCGTCCGTAACGACCATACAGGAGCCTCGACATTCACCACCAAAGGCAAAAGCTGCTTCTTATTCTCCTCCGGTATTTCAGCCGGGTCGCTCGTCCAAAGCAGGGCCTCCCGTATCAGGAACCCGTCAGCAGCTGGGCTGGGAGATGACGAAGCCGTCGCCGGGCTGGGATACGGTGCCATGGCCGACGTATTGGGATACGGTACCGCCGGCGAACTGGGATACGCCTGCGCCCCGGGACTGGGGGGCAACGTCCCCGGACCGGCAGACGAGGCCGCCCCATCAGCTTCATCAGGGCTCGTCAGCAACGCGATCCTGTGCCAGGCCGCGATCTCTTTCCATTCCAAAAGGCCGCGCCAAAAACGTAGCATTCCATCCAGCTTTAACGCAATGTTCAGCCGCTCGCCTCTTCCGACATGCATACCGATGACCGTCCCATATATATCCAGGATAGGCGCTCCGCCTGACCCGGATTGCGTGTCCGCATCAAAGTGGAAGGTGGCATTGTCAAGCTCATTTACTTTTCCGATGCTTAGCTGCAGGTCAGCATACCCCGCAGGATAATGCAGCACATACAGCTGGTCATCCTCGCGGAGGCTGTGCATCTCTAATGATAAGACCCCACGCTTCACCGGCTTTTTAAGACGCAGTAAAATCCCTTTGGCGTCACCCGGCCTTGGATTAACCTTTGCAATGGGAGCCTGCAGAACGAGCGCTTCAATACGGCTTACCTTACCCGTTGCAGACGTCAGGTAAAAAAAATATTTTGCAGCCGTTTTTACAAGCCTGCCCACATTCACCGCAAAGTCGGGTGCTACGATGAGGTCAGGGGTTACCAGCCACGCACAACAAAAGCTCGACTCAGGGCTGCCAGTGCTGAGCCTTCCCACGCCCCTTGCTGCAGTTTGGAGACCGGAGGCAAACCGGTGGAAATCCAGCATCCTGTCTTTATCGATGATCATACCCCTGGGATTGAAAGGTTCCTGAGCGCCTTGTTTACTTCATCGTTGATCCGTCTAAGCCTGGGGACAGCAGGCTGACCGGGTGGAGGCGGGGCATCCGACGTAGCCAGGATACTCTCCGCCTTTTTGCTTATCTCATCTTCGGGCGTGTTGAGCGCCTTCATTTTGCACCACTTCCGGATAGCCTCTTCTATATCTCTTTGTTGTATATCCGTTGCCTGGGTGATGATCTCCTCCCAATGCTCCGACCTCCACTTGGAAGGAACGGGTCCTTCCGGATAATGGATAAGCATCAGCCTGAACCATTTTCTAAAATCCGGGTTAGCCATCTGCAATACGAACTGATCAAAAAATTTCCTGATCTCCGGGTCGAGCCTCGGCGCACCATCCTCTCCATTCCCCAGATCGTCCACGGCGATCCACAAAACACTTTTGGCCTCCTTTACCTTTAATAAAAGCGACAGACAGACAGTCCTGTACCAGGCATCTCCCGTCGTCAGACCCTGCTGCACCGGCGTTTGCTTTTCCAGCGCAATAAACAGCAGATCGATGACCTCATTCAATGTCCCGACCATTCCATCGCCGATGTAAACCGACTTGCCTCCATTGTCTTTTGCTACATGATCAAAAAGATAGCTGCAATGGCTTTTGCCGCTCTTGAAGCCGCCCCTGATCATCAGCACCTTCATGGGACTGGCATCAGTCTCCAGCATCCGCAGATAGCTGCGCAACGTAAGACGGTTCAATACCATCACATATTCTGAAAAAAAGTTCTTGTCCACGGAAGGCTCCGCATTGAACACCCTGTCCAGGACCTCCTTCAGCTGCGGAGCTATCTGCTCTCCCCGGACCTTCGTACAAAACACCTGTAGCAGCGCTCTTGCAGCCAGATGGTTCAGCGCCTCCGTCCATATCTTGTCAGGGGACTGGCCTACATTCAACGGAGGCAGACCCGGTCCGCAGCGGTTGTATTTATTGTTGATATCAGGCGGGTCGGGATATACCTGGTACAACAGCTCGTACAGGTCTTCCGCCTCGGGGCGATACATGGGATAGCTGAGTGGGCCGAAAATAGGATGCATATGGCCTGTTTAAGGTGAAAGGTTAATTCATTACCACTACTAATACCTGATCCGGCTGCTGTCCAATAACAGCAATTGAGGAGCCTCCAGCTCATCTTTCATGGGGTCCGCTGCGGCCAGGTGTCCAAAGGACAGCCCGGTTTTGGCTTCAATGGTATGGATTGACACCTGCGCCGTGCCAAAGCTGCCGTAAACAAATTCTGCCTCCGGCAGGTGCGTCTGCTGGGAGATCATATAACCCGTGGCGGAAAGCCTGCCCGTCTCATCATGAATAAAGGCAATGACCTTCCAGAATTCCACCGGTATCTTTACCCCATATCTTACTTCGTCATCAGCGCGGAAAACGGGTCCGGTGAAAACGCAGATACGCATTTTATCCTCTCTTGCATGACTAAGCGCATAATCTTCCAGCGCCAGCCAGACAGGAGCATTGAAGCTTTGCATCTGCGGGACGGTGTTGGTGACGCACATCGAGTCCGCATTCCCTCTCATAGCATCTATCTCCCGGCCCCATACAGGATCCTCCCGCCTGGTCATATGCCCCCTGCTGAATTTTGGAGGAGATCCATAACATTCCCGGATGATCTGCGCCTCCCGGGGTATCCGGGGATCCATCTTCCATCCCACTCTTTGCACCTTCCTGGTTACCCGTCCGTCGATGTTCACGGCGCTAAAAAAACATAGCCGGCGGCTACTATTCATCACCACCGAAAAATGTTCATACCGCAGGATATGGTCTGTTTGACCGTTATTATTGTATGTGAGTATATTCCTTTTTTCCTTTTCCCCGGATGGCGCAGGCAACGGCACCTCTATATCCTCCCCCAGGAAAAAGCCATCGTAACCTTTACGGTCGGCATAATCTTCGGGCCTGGCTTCCCTTGAAAAATCGTTCTCCTCATCTTCGTCCGTGTACACGACCCGCGCCGACCCTGCGCCGGCTGAAACATCCGTGGCCGCCGCTGCTCCACCGGCCTGCCCCCAATCCGCCCCCAGACCGGACGACTGGTCCACCCCCTGACCCGACGGCTGCCCGTTGCCCATCCCATCGCCCATGGATATGCGTACACGCCCGTTCTTAACCTCCTGCAATCTCTTCGCCAATACAGCGGCCGGCACGGCAAAATTCGATTCCAGGAATCGTCCCGCAAAATGCAGACCGACAGCCGCACCGGTGGACATATCGATGACTGCTGCGCCGGAACATCCTCCCAGCGTCGAGCAGTCATGAAAGAGCTTGTCGTCCATCACACGTGTGACCTGCCCGGGCGCCAGGCGTTTTTTATCATACACATCCCCAAAGATCTTTTCCATAAGGGCAAGATCAGGGATACGGCTGTCTTTTGCCGGATATCCGATGACGGCCACATCCAGGGCCGCGGTTGCCATTTGTCCGGCCAGCGTGATCGGGGGCGGTACAGGCAATCCGTCCAAAGGTTCCAGCTCCAAAAAAGCGATATCCGGTCCCGGCTCGGGCTCGATATATAATATCCGCCTCACCTTTAAACGAAACTCTTCTTCATTGGCTATTTCCTTCAGCAGATCGATGGATGCCAGCGTAGGCTGTCTGTCGATCCCTTGCCGGAAAACGAATTTTCTTCCGTCCCACCTGGCAAATATCTCAGCCACGTGGCGATTGGTCACCGCAATCCCATCATCGATAAGCCAGGCCGTGCCCACCCATTCGAAAAAAGGATGATGTGCAATGTCGATGCGGCCCACCGACTGTATCGCCGGGGTCAGCACCCCTTTGGCGACATCCAGCTTCGAGCGCCATACCTCCGACTCCGGATCCGTAATGGCCATCGTCGCCTGATCATGAAAAATACTGAGTACCGGCCGGCCTACCCTAAGTACAATGGTCTCCAATGCCGGACCGGCAGTAAAACTTTCCAATGTGCCGCCGTCGCCCGTGGCTGCTCCACCTCCTCGCCGGGTGGGGAGCACAGCCGCAATTTCTTTCGCCTCTTCCAGGAGCTCAGGCGCTTTTCTTGCTGCGGACAACTCTTCACCCAAAAGGGGATCCCGCTGTACGATGTCAGCTATCAATTTGTCAAGTTTCCCCGACCAACTCTCCATACGATAAGTTTAGGGCTCGCTGTTGAAAGTCTTTCCCCCTATAAATTATGACTATTTTTTTTAATTCCACTCACGTAGGGGCTCCCCTTTACAAAAAACCTGTATGGCAATGCCGCATCCTCCCCTGCATAATCCACCCCTATACGGGGTGTAGCGACAATATCACCCGGACGGACCCGGTAGCCGTCATCACCGATGTAGATCTCATCTTCATACAATGAATATCCCGTATGCAGCGTATACAACCCCATGGCTTTGGAAAGGTTGCCAGGCCCCCGGGTCAGTGAATGATCCAATTTGGCCTTTCCGGTCCTTTTTAGCATCAGCGGAATACCTTCCAGGGGCTCAAGCGCCCGTACCAGGACGGCATGTGGAATATCTTTCTTATTGGTGACCACATTAAAGAGATGATGGATGCCGTAGATCAGGTATACATAAGCGGTGCCTCCTTCCGCATACATCACTTCCGTCCTGCGGGTCCTTCTCCCGGACCAGGCGTGGGAAGCCCGGTCTATCACACCATTGTAAGCTTCCACCTCCACGATACGGCCCGAAGTATGTTGTCCGTCAAGCCGGGTCACCAGCACCTTACCCAGCAATTCACGGGCTATGCGTACTACGTTGGGCCTGGCATAGAAAGAATTATCCAACTTTTTAATGGCCGTCAAACCAAATAAATATTTTAAGTTTGATGAAATTACATGATCAATTACAAAGTAATTTATACAAAAAGACCCTCATATTGCTCAAAGAGATCATTATAGCCCTCCAGTCCTACGCCAAGGCCCATCATTTTATTACCAAGCATAAATTATGGAAATGGATACTCATCCCGGGGATCCTCTATACGCTGTTGTTCTCGGCAGGCATGTATTTCTTCCTGGAATCCTCCAATGAGGCCGTGACCGGGCTCAGCCGGTTCATCGGTGTCGGAAGATGGCTGCACCACCAGCAAAGCGCCGCCCTGAGCTTCCTGTTCGTAATGGGTGAGATGATGGTGCGGCTCGTGCTCCTGTTCTTTTATTTCTCGCTCTTTAAATACCTGGTCCTGATCCTCGGCTCCCCTGTCTTTGCCTATCTCAGCCAGCAGACGGAAGCGCTTATCAACGGCAAGGAATACAGCTTCCAGGCGAACCAGGTCCTGCACGACATGCGTCGCGGCATCCAGCTCGCCCTCCGCAACTGTCTTTGGCAGACTGTCTATATCGTGTCCATCCTGATCCTTTCCCTTTTCCCCGTGATAGGCTGGATCACACCCGTCATCTGTATCTTCGTAGAGAGCTATTACTATGGGTTTTCCATGCTGGACTACAGCTGTCAGCGGCATAACCTGACCCTTCCCGCCAGTATCGCGTATATCGGTCAGCACAAAGGGCTGGCCATCGGCAATGGGCTGGTGTTTTACGGGATGCATTTCGTGCCCATCCTGGGCTGGGTGCTGGCCCCTTCCTACGCCGTCATCGCCGCCACCATCAGCCTGTACCATCAAAACCTGGAATAGACATGGCGACCTTATATCTCATCCCCGCTTACCTGGACGAGCATTCGCTGGCTCCCTTACCCCCTTATATACTGGATGCGGTAAAAGCCTGCGAGGTTTTTTTTATAGAGAACGAGCGCAGCGCCCGCCGCTATCTAAAGGCCCTGTGGAAGGAAATGGTCATCGACAATTACAAGTGGTATCCTATTCATAAGGCGGAAGAAGAAGTGAAGGATCTCTTTCGTCAGCAATTGAAAGAAGGCAAGACCATCGGTCTTATCAGCGAAGCCGGCTGTCCGGGTGTCGCCGACCCGGGTCAGCTATTGACAGAGGTCGCCCACCAGGCAGGAGCCACCGTTCGCCCCCTGGTAGGACCCAGTTCCATCCTGCTGGCCCTGATGGCCAGCGGTATGAATGGACAGCAGTTCCGGTTTGCCGGCTACCTTCCCGTAGACAATGCCGGCAGGGCAAAAGCGCTGCGCGACCTGGAGGCGGAGTCCCAACGGCTGCGCTGCACCGAAATATTTATCGAGACACCTTACCGGAATAATCAATTAGTAGAAACCATCCTCCAAACCTGCCGCCCTACCACCCGGCTCTGCATAGCGGCCAACCTCACAGGAGCCGGAGAGTTCATCCGCACGAAGACGATTGAGGAGTGGAGGCAGCTGGCGCCCCCCGATCTGCACAAACAGCCGGCCATATTTTGCTTGATGGCCTGATTTTAAGTATTGTAAATCAATATTTTACAATACTTCCCTAATTTTAGGAAAAAAAATGGCAAAAACAACCCTAATTTTATGCAAAAAACGACTCCAAACACATCTAATTTCATGCAAAAAATCAAGAGAAACAACCCTAATTTTGCACAAATCTTAACAATTGTTTCATAGAACTATTCTATCACAATTAAAAAAGTGGTCCGATAACCCGGACAGGAAGCCGCTGATCCTGAGAGGAGCGAGACAGGTTGGAAAAACTTCAGTCGTAAACGCATTCGGCCAAACCTTCAAACAATATATTTATCTCAACCTTGAGACAAAGGTGGACAAAGTGGCCTTCAAGACGAGCCTCGATATCCATAGATTGGTTCAATCGATCTTTTTGATCTATGGGCAGCAATTTTCGGAAAAAGAAAATACGCTCATTTTTATCGATGAGATCCAGGAATATCCGGATGCTATCAACATGCTCCGGTATTTTTATGAAGACTATCCTGAGATCCGTGTCATTGCTGCCGGCTCTCTATTGGAAACGATCTTTAACAGCGGTCGCAATTTCCCCGTCGGTCGCGTGGACTACATAGTCATGCGCCCTTTTAGCTTCCCTGAATATCTGGAGGCGATGGGTGAATCAATGGCGCTGGAACAATTGGAACATATTCCGTTGAACGACTTTGCGCATGATCATCTGCTACGCCTGTTCCATACTTATGCCATCATTGGTGGTATGCCGGAGATAATACAACGATATGCCAGGGATAGGGATCTCACTGCCTTATCGGCTATCTATGACCGATTGATCATCGCCTACCAGGATGATGTAGAAAAATATGGGAAGAACGATCATTGGGTGAGGATCATCCGGTATTGTATCCGCACGAGCTTTACAGAAGCCGGCCGCAGGATAAAATTCCAACGCTTTGGTGAAAGTGATTATAGTTCAAGAGAGATTGGTGAAGCACTGAGAAAATTGGAACAAACATTCATGTTATGCCTCCTATATCCAACCATCAATGCGACGATGCCTCTAAAACCGGACCTGAAGAAGTCGCCCAGGCTACATGTATTAGACACCGGCATCATGAATCATTTTTTAGGCATCCAGGCGGAGATCCTGGGCACTTCCGACCTCAACCAGGTGCATAAGGGGACTATTATTGAACACCTGGTGGGGCAGGAACTTCTAGCCTGCCAATTCAGTCCGCTTGGTCAGCTGCATTTTTGGGTGCGGGAAAAAAGCACTGCGACAGCCGAAGTAGATTATGTTTATCCCTTCGAGAGTCAATTGATCCCCATCGAAGTTAAATCCGGGAAAGAAGGTTCATTAAAATCATTGCATTTATTCATGGATCAGACTTCGCATGATATGGCCATACGATTTTATGCAGGTGGCCTGACCTTAACACACAATACCACGCCTACCGGAAAGCGCTATCGCCTGCTAAGCCTTCCATATTACCTGGCCTCACAGACAGAGCAATATATCAAATGGCTAAAACGCCACCCTACCTCACCGGCCCCCTGATCACCACCCTACTTCCCCGGCTCCGTAATCGCCACAATACTATCCACCACGAAATTGCTATACCCCCGCCAGGGCAAAGTCCCGATATATTCCTTATAATGCAGCTCCACAATCTTCCCGCTGGACAACATCAGCTTTTGAGCTACCGCCTCGTTCGAAATGGAAAATTCAAATTCGTAGGATTGTACCGTACCCGGGGACCTGGAACGCAGACCACTCTGGATCAGCTTGCCTTCGTACGTCTTGAAGATATATCCTTTTTTTACCACATAGTTCAGCTCGCCGGCCTTTACGCCTTCGCCGAAGACAAAGAAATAGCGGAACAGGATAAAGATCGACAGGCCGACGATGACGACAACGAGTGAAATGGTAAGGAATTTTTTCATCATTGAGATTTTTCGGGAGTCCGTTATTGCCCCGCTGCCCAGCCATACTTGTCCACCAGATAGATCAGGGCGGCCATATTCAGCGCTCCCAGCTCCATCTCCCGTTTGTTGACTACTTCCAGCACATCGTTACGGGAGTGATGATAGTCGAAATAACGTTGAGAATCCGGTCTCAGCTCGCCCACTACCACACCCAGCTTTCCCATGGGGTCCACATCCGCACCGCCGCCGCCTTTGTTAAATTCGTAGACGCCATAAGGCTGCAACAGCTTTATCCACGGTTGTGCGGCCGCCAGCTGCTGATCAGACAGCGAAAGACTAAAGCCGCGAGGGGTAAATCCACCCGCATCGCTTTCCAGGGCAAAAACATGTTTCTCGCCCTTGTCCTTTGCCTCTTCCATATATTTTTCGCCGCCCCTGCCGCCGTTCTCTTCATTGGCGAAGAGGACGGCCCGAATGGTATGTCGCGGCACATAACCCGCTGCCTTCAGCGCCCGCAGCACTTCGATGGCTTGTACACAACCTGTCCCGTCATCCATCGCCCCTTCTGCCGGATCCCAGGAATCCAGGTGACCGCCCACCGTAATAAACTGCTCGGGTGACAGGCTGCCCTTCAGCTCGCCGATGACATTGTGAGCTACCGTATCGGGCAGCATATGCGCCAGTGTCCGCAGATACACCTTCACCTCCCCATGGCCGGCAATCTCCGCCAGCTTGTCGGCATCGTGAAGCCCTACGGCCACCGCCGGTATCTTAGGGAAGCTATCATTATAGATCAATGCCCCTGTGTGAGGATTGTTATCGACGGAATGCGACATGGACCTCACCAGCACAGCCACTGCCCCATATTTTGCAGCCCTGGAAGGTCCAAAGACCCGGTAACGCACCGCATCCCCATATGACCGGAAAGTTTCCACGAATGTGGGGTTGAAATGATAATTATAGAATACGATCTTACCTTTTACCTCATCTTTTCGCTGCTCGAGCTCTTCAAAAGAATTGATCAATACCACCGGCGCCGTAATGCCTTTAGCGCCCGTACCCACGGAATTACCCAAGGCCAGGATGTCCAGCCCTGTCCTCCTGGCCGTCGAGCTTCCGGCAGATGCCGAACCCGCACCACCAGCCACCACAAAAGACGCCGAATCCTTCCCACCCCTCACCCAATGAGGCACCATACACTCCTGCAGCCATGCCTTGTCCGCATGGGCATCCCGGAAAGCCTTCTGCCCCCAAACCTCCGCCTTATAGTACCCGGGGCTACCCGAAAGACGCGGCCCCACCTGCTTGGTCAGGGTCCGCAAATCTTCGTAGGCCTTCCCGTCGGTAAGCACTATGTCCGCCAGACGCCGTAAAAAAGCGGAATCTTCTGCCGTCTGCCCCCTTCCCTCCAGTCCCTTTCCTGCCACTAAGAATAAAATAAGCCCTGCTGTCAACAATTTATAGCCCATCAGTGTTAGTTTTCCGCTAAAGTTACATCAACCAAATTGATTTACCTTCGGCCCGTTATCGAAGATTATACCACCATTAATCAGTAACTATGCGGATTGGAATTGTTTGCTATCCCACTTTCGGGGGCAGCGGCGTTTTAGCGACAGAACTGGGTAAGGCGCTCGCAGACAAGGGCCATCAGATACATTTTATTACCTATCAGCAACCTGTACGGCTAAACGAATTCAATGCCAATATCTTCTATCATGAAGTACGGGTGACCACCTACCCTTTGTTCGACTACCCCCCCTACGAGACAGCCCTTTCCAGCGCCATGGTGGACGTGATCATGAATCACCAGCTGGACTTGCTGCATGTACATTATGCCATTCCCCACGCCTCCGCCGCCTATATGGCAAAAAAGATCGTGGAGACCCAGGGTAAACGCATACCCGTCATCACTACCCTTCACGGTACGGACATTACCCTGGTAGGCAGGGACAAGACTTTCGCACCCGTGGTAGCCTTTTCCATCAACCAGAGCGATGCCATTACAGCGGTAAGCCGCAACCTCCGCGACGAGACATACCGCACCTTCACCATAGAAAAAGAGATCCGCGTCATACACAACTTCGTGGATACCCGGCGCTTCCGAAAAAAACCCCTCGACGCCTTCCGCAGGGTGATCGCTCCCAACGGGGAAAAGATCCTGCTGCATGCGTCCAACTTCCGGAAAGTAAAGAGGGTACAGGATGTCGTGCGCATATTCAACGAGGTAAGAAAAAAGATCCCCAGCAAGCTGCTCTTTGTCGGGGACGGTCCCGAGCGGCCTGGTGCAGAAGAGCTTGCACGTGAACTAGGCGTCTATGAAGACATACGTTTTGTAGGCCGCCAGGAGCAGATGGAGGACATACTGGCCATCGCCGATCTGTTCCTGCTCACCTCCGAATACGAGAGCTTTGGACTTGCCGCGCTGGAAGCCATGGCTGCCGGCGTACCCGTCATCTCCACCAACGCAGGCGGGTTGCCCGAGATAGCCGTGGAAGGCGTCACCGGTTACCTCAGCAACGTAGGGGATATACAGGCCATGAGCGAACATGCGATAAAGATACTGGAGGACGATGCAGTGCTGCAGCAATTCAAGGATAACGCTATCGCACATGCGCGAAGGTTTGACATCAGCACGATCGTTCCGGAGTATGAGGCGCTGTATAACAGATTCCTGGCCTGACCGGCGACGGTACCCTGACATATAACATTTTCTCCATCCGTCCTTGCTCCGTCCGGTTTTCCCTATCCCGCAATCCGATTTCCCAAATCGGAAAACAGCGGTTTGTGCCCGCCGGTAGTTTTGTGACCATGAAACACATCTACTCATGTATATGCCTGCTCATGTGGGCAGGCGCTTCTTTTGCCCAACATAGAACACCCGCCATAAAAGGCACGGTCGTCACGGACACCAGCAAGCCATCCGGTAAACAGCTGCAGGAAGTGACCGTCAACGGTGCGAAAACAAATAAATTCCTCCGCCCTTCCAGCACCACAGTAGCGAAGCTGCCGTTAGATAGATTGGAGAATCCCCAGGTCTATTCCAGCATACCGAAAGAGCTGATACAGGACCAGGTGATCGTCACCTACTCGGATATTTTAAAGAACATTCCAGGCGTGGGTCTTCAGCTGCAGAATAATTCCAATGCTCCCGGCGGCACTGTCTCCACCCGCGGCTTCTCAGGCGGGGCCTATCTGCGCAACGGCATGCCCGGTATGACCGCCGGCATCCTCGATCCCGTGAGCATCGAAACGCTGGAAGCGATAAAGGGCCCTTCGGGCACTCTCTTCGGCAGCAGCCTGGCCTCTTTTGGCGGACTATACAACCGGGTGACAAAACGGCCCGTTGAGAACTTCCAGGGTTTTGCCGGCTACACGGGCGGCAGCTTTGGCCTCAGCCGGTTTACCGCCGACATCAATGCCCCGCTGAATGAGGATAAAACGCTCCTCCTGCGCGTCACGGGCGCCAAACACTATGAAGGCAGCTTCCAGGACGCCGGATTTCAATCATACACCTACGTCGCCCCCTCCCTTACCTGCAAAGCCTCCGAAAACCTGACATTCCACCTCGAAGGGGAATACATCACCGGCAGGTACAACAGTTTTTATCGCCTGTTCCCCGATGGCTCCAACACCACGGGCGTGCATAGCCCAGGTCAGCTGAACCTGGATTTCCATCGGAGGTTCATCGGCGACGACGTGTACTACAATGCCGGCACCGGTAATTTTTACATCCAGGCAGACTATAAACTGTCCGGCGCCTGGCGATCCCAAACGAACTTCTCTTATTCCGGTACCAGCAACGATGGCCCTACAACCTATATGAACCTGCTGCCGGGCAATCAGCGCCTCACCCGCAACACGACCCTCACTGAATACAACAAAAGCGCGATGACAGACCTGCAACAGAACTTCACAGGAGATCTCAGAACAGGCAGTCTTCGTCACCGGGTGCTGATCGGCGTCGACTATTATCATACGGAAGGCAGGAGCAGCAGCGTAACCATTGTTTTCGACACATTGAATACACCCAATGCCGGGACCGCCTATACCAAACTGACACGGACCGCGCTCTATGCCGCCTTTGCCAACATACCGTTTACAAAGACCAGCACCAGCCAGGATACATACAGCGCTTATGCACAGGAAGTATCATCGATCATTGACGGGCTGGACGCCCTGGCCGGCGTCCGGGTGGACCGGCTGGAGAACAAAGGGACATTCAATCTCAGCACCCGGGCGACCTCTGGCAAATACAGTCAGACCGCATTTTCACCACGGTTCGGGCTGGTATACCAACCTTTGAAAAGCAAGGTGTCTCTCTTCGCCAACTATATGAACGGATTCCAGAACCTCGCTCCTTCCGCGCCCCAGCCGGACGGCACCGTCCTGAATTACAAACCGCAAAAGGCCAACCAGGCGGAAGGCGGCATCAAGCTCAGCCTGCTCAACGGACGGCTGGCCAGTACCGTTAGCTACTATACCATCGAGGTCGAAAACATAGTTCGCGCAGACCCCGGCCGGGCAGGGTACAATATCCAGGACGGCACACAGCAGAGTAGGGGAATAGAGGCCGATCTTACGTACAACCCCATCAACGGTCTCAATATCATTGCCGGCTATGCGCACAACGATAGCAAGCTCACAAAAACCGCCCCCCCCGACGGAAGGATTAAGGCCTGCCAGTGCGGGGCCGGCAGACATGGCCAATGGATGGATAAGCTATCGTGTTGGTAAAGGCGGGCTGAATGGTTTCGGGCTTGGGTTCGGCGGCAATTATGCGGGTAAGAACATTGTTACACTGAGCAAGACGGGCAGCTTTGTACTACCCGCCTACACCGTCCTCAACGCCTCCCTGTTCTATGATCAGCCGAAGTTCAGACTGGCCCTGAAGTCCAACAACCTGAACAATGAAAAATATTTCATCGGATGGGTCACTGTCATCCCCCAGGCGCCCAGGACCTTTATGGCGGAGTTCACGCTGAAATTCGGCGGAGTTAAATAATGTTCACATTTATTTTTTTACCGGATCCCCCTTCCTGAAAAGCTTCACCCTATCATTTATATACAGGAACATATCCTGGCTGGTAGCGCCCCTGCAGAATTGATACGAGGGCCGGTATCGGTACATAAAGATCCGCAGGCTATCCCCCTGCAGCCGGGTGAGCTGGGCCACACGTCCTATCGGGAATCGCGAGTCGATGTAGTAGTCTTCCTCTTCCTGTTTCAATCTTTTCTTTAGCCGCCGTTTCGCCCTTTCACCTTTTGAAAAATAGCCGATGGGACTAAAGTTGAGCCCGGGTCCATCCGCCGCCCTTTTTTCATTCCAAAGCTTGACGGGATGCTTTTTGTCAAGGATGAATCTATATTCATCTCTTCGCTGCATAGAGTCCAGCTGGTAGTTCCGTGATTCGTCCACCTCGACGGCCTCCAATCGCACTACATTCGGCTTCAGCGCTACCAGGTAGCTTTCACTCAGCATATAACCCGCTACAATCGCTGTGTCGGGGAGGAAGCCGGCAGAAGAGAAGATGATGGTATCCCCGATGTTCGCGGGGATCTTATAGTTGCCGCCGAGGTCGGAAGTATTGTGTCTGCCTTTTTTGAGGTTGATGATATTGGCGCCGATGATGATCTCCGTGGTGCCTCTTTTTTCGACTTTACCTGTCATGAACTGCTGGGTGTACCCGGTGACGGCCAGCGCAAATAAGGTTATAACGAGACAGCTGCAGACTTTGGTCATACGAAGCCAAGATAGCTCCCATTCCTTCTCATTGCAAGATCACAGCTTGCGGCGAGAGCCCTTTTATCTTTTTTTTAACGCAGCGCCTTCCAGCCATTTCTCCGGGTCGAGCCAAACGTCGCTGGCATCATACATTCTGAAGTCCAGCTGTCCTTCGTCGCCTACTTCCCCCAGGATAGCGCCCGCAGTTACCTGCTGTCCCCTGGTTACGATAGCAGCCGAGAGATCGCTGTATACAAAGAAAAAATTATCATGCTTGACCAGGACTGCCACTCCGCCACCGATGTCCATGACATCATCTACGATGCCGTCCATCACAGCCTTGACGATGGCCCCTTTACCCGTCCCGATAACGATGCCCAGGTTGTCGATCTTTACATAGTCCACATCGGCGCCGGCCGAGTCAGCGTTGACCGCCGGGTTCACCGATGAGTTGATCCCCGACCGCACATTATAGTCCTGCAACCCAAAATGCATAATGACCTTTCGGGAATCCACGGGCCAGGGCAGATTTCCTTTTTGCTGACTAAAAGCGCGGGGGATAGTATAGGATCGCGTCTCTTTATGCAGCGCATTTTTTGCGGTGTGGGTAGCGCTGCTTAGCCGGACGGTCCGGGCAGTCCTGAAAGTCCGGGCAGACTTACGGGATGACGACACCTTATAGTCGCCTGCCCGCTTTTTGGCAGCCGTGCGCTTTGCCAGCGTCTTACCATGCTTTTCATGTGCTTTCGCGGGTACGGCGTACAATACAGCCACCACCAGCAGCGGGGCTGCTATTATATGAATCAATTTCTTCATGTCTATCGCATCAGCCATTTTTCGGGATCAAACATATGGTCTTTCTCATCGGAGAGTACAAATTCCAACTGGCCGATGTCACCTACCCGGCCAATGATCTGCCCCGTCCTGACCTGCTCTCCCTTATTAACGCTAACGGCGGACAAATTGCTATACGTGGTGAAATATTTTCCGTGGCGGATGATCACCGCATTGACATCACCGACATTGAATACGCTGGAGACGACACCTTCAAATACCGCTTTCACGGCGGTGCCGGCGTTGACATCGATGGTAACTCCCTGGTTATTATGAATAATACCCTTGATATATTCGTGAGGGCCAAAGGCCATGGATACCGTACCCGACACAGGCCAGGGCAGATGCCCTTTATTTTTCTCGAAATTGCCGGAAAGATGCATGTCCTCGTCGCTGGAGAACACCGTCTTTGAAGAAGATTTGATCGGACTTAACGAAGTCGCCGTGCTTTCTTCGGTCTCAGACGGACGGGAACTCGGTTTTGAGGCTGCCTTCTCTGCTGTCGCGGCCGCATTCTTCGTCTTTGCTTCCTTGATGGCCAGGTCACGGGCACGCTTGATGGCTGCCGCGATGGCTCCTGCCAGCTTCTGATCCTGCTTTTGCTTGGCGGCCATTTCTTTCTTCAGCTCCTTTTCCTGGGACTTCAGCTTGCTGACCACGGCGTCCTTCTCTTTTTTCTCGACTTCCAGGATGCCGCGTTCCTTATTTTGCTTCTTCAGCGCCTCATCTTTTTCTATCCGGGTGACCTTCAGTCCATCGATCTTGCTTTGCAGCAGATTTTGCGTATGGGCGATATTCTCCGCACGCTCCTCCCGGTAAGCCCGGTAAGATTTCAGGTATTCGATACGTTTGAGGGCGTCGTTAAAGCTGGTGGCCGAAAAGATAAAGTTGAGGAAGTCATAGCTGCTCCTATTCTTATAGGCAAAAACGATACTTTCCGCATATTGGATACGCAGGGTATCCAGCTCCCGGCGCAGCTTCAATATCTCCCGCCAGGATTCATTCATATCCCCCTGTATCACGTTGATCTGTTCGTTGATATTGCGGATGGCGGATTCCCGCAGCTTTAGGCGGCGTTGGAGGAGGGCCAGCTGGCCAAGGGTTTGCCGTTTATTCTTATGTGTCTCATCCAGGCTATGCTTGACATCCTCGATCTCCTTCTGAATGGCAGCCCGTTCTTTTTCCAGGTCGGCACGGCTCTGAGCCGGCGTCTGCGCCTGGACGCAAGCGGTTATCATCAACAAAAGGGTCCCCGTGAGTAAGGTTTTCAGCATATCCTCAAATTAGATAATTTTTGGCAAATAAGCCCGTCCCACTGTATAACGCCTATCTGCGCTTATAATTTTTCGGAATATTAAAAGAAAAACTTAAGGGTTCGTTAAACTTATACTGCTTGTACCCCAGCTCTATGTCCACCTTCGTCTTTTCCGCCACGGAGATCTTCCGGTAAGTAGAAAAACGCAGGGTGTCCCGTTGCTCATAGTCCCCATAAGTAAGGTCGCATGTGCGGGCCCGCATCGGATCGACGTCGTCCAGCTTGCAGTGGCGAAGGGTATTGTCCACGTTGAGGGTCAGGTAATTCTTGAAGAGGTCGCCTACGCTCAGCAGTGAGATGCCCGAAGCATCCTTTTTATAGAAGAGGATATTCGTAGTGTCCAGGTAGACAGGATTGCCCAGGAGCAGATCCTGCACAGTCCTGAAATCCACAGGCAGATGGATCTCATCCTGCAGGAAGCTGACGCTGCGCAGCCGGACTACCTTCTTTAGCTTGTCCATGATCTTTACGCTGTCGGGCGTGATCAGGAGACGGAAGGCTTCGATACCGAGGGCTGCGTTGATGGACACCCAGATAAGGCTGTCCTTTTTCATGTGGATGAAGGCGTTGAACTCATAGTCCTTCCCATCGCTGCCTTCATAATGCACTTTCATGCGGGCGGAAAAGGTCTGGAAATCTATGCGGTTCCGGCCCAGGTTGTTCACCGTCTGGCTAATGACCCGCAGGCTGTCCGCGTGAAGGTCTTCCGGTGTGGCCACCGGGTTGGTGACCAATGCTGCTGAATCTTTTCTGGCACTGGGGGCTGCGATCACCTTCTGTATCTTTTTGGCCGATCGGCACCCTGCCACGATCCCGGCCATTGCTACCAACAGAGCGATCACCGCTGTAAATTTCTTCATAATGAATATGGATGTATGGTTATTTTTTTCCGGTGTGACCGAACCCTCCGGCGCTGCGCACGGTGTCGTTGATGGCCTCCACCTGCTCCCACTCTATCTGTTCTACAGACGCAATGACCATTTGCGCGATCCTGTCTCCGGGATGCAGGGTCTGGTCTTCATGGGAGAGATTGATAAGGATAACCTTGATCTCACCCCGGTAATCCGAATCGATAGTACCGGGCGTATTGAGGCAGGTAATACCGTGCTTGATGGCCAGGCCGCTACGGGGACGGACCTGCGCCTCATAGCCATGGGGCAGCTCGATAAACAGCCCGGTAGGCACCAGCTGCCTTTCCAGGGGCTTTAATACGAGAGGGCCGGAGAGATCGGCACGTATGTCCATACCGGCTGAGCCTTCCGTCGCGTAGGCCGGAAGGTCGTTGGGGGATTTGTTGATGATGCGGACGTTGATCTTTGGTTTTGACATGGGCACAAAGGTAATATTTTCGGAGACCCGTTTTCCGGATATATTTGCCGCCCAAACCTGATCTTATGGCGAAGAGGCGGTCCGGGGGCCCCCGGCAGGTGCATCAGTATGATAAGATACTCCGTGAAAACCTGGAGGCTACTTTACCAGGCATTATCCGAAATGTCCTGGGCATTCATGTCGCACAGGCCGAAGAATTACCCGATGACCTGCAGCATACAAAAGAGCGTCATCCCGATGTATTGAAGAAAATCACCGATGAGGTGGGGAAAACTTTCATTCTGCATATCGAGTTCCAGGTCAGAGATGAACCGAAAATGATCTGGAGAATGGCAGAGTATTTTGTGATGTTATCCAGGTTGTATGAGATGGAAGTCCGGCAATATGTCATCTTTATTGGTCCTGGCACTCCTACAATGGCAAGCCGCCTCCAATGTAAGCAGATGCAGTTTTACTATCAGCTCGTTACCCTCTCAGAAATAGATTACAAGGTATTGTTGTATGCCGCTGATCCTTGTCTTAAAATGCTGGCCATTTTGGCTGATCTCAAAGGCGAAACTCCCATCAATGTAATAGAACACATTATAACAGACATAATTCATTCAGCTGATGGAGAGCTCGAGTGGGGCAAACAAATAAATCAGTTGAGTATTTTATCACAATTGCGTAACTTAGAGATAGAAATAGATAATGTTATGGACAGCATTGCACCATTTTTCTCGCTGGAAAGAGATCCATTTTATAAAAGAGGCCTGGAAAAAGGGAAGAAGATTTTTATCAAAAACCTTCTTCGCAAGACCAGATTTTCTATTGCCCGCATTGCCGAACTCGCCGAGGTTTCGGAAGACTTTGTCCTGGAAATAAAAAAATCCCTCCGCTAATCCTCCTTCTCCAGCAGCACCGTCGCATACGCCATCAGTCCTTCGCCTCTTCCCACAAACCCCATCTGCTCAGTCGTCGTCGCCTTAATGGAAATGTCATCCACACTGACTTCCAGCACTTCCGCCATCGCCGCCCGCATCGCTCCCGCATACTTCATGATCTTCGGCGCTTCCAGGCACACCGTACTATCGATATTCACCAGCCTGTAATGCTTTGCCCGCACCAGCGCGTAGCTTTTTCGTAACAATACCTTACTGTCGATATCCTTATACGCCGGATCCGTATTGGGAAAATGCTGACCGATATCGCCGAGGTTCAACGCCCCCAGCAGCGCATCACAGATGGCATGCAGCAGCACATCGGCATCGCTATGCCCCAGGGAACCCTTCGTATGC
>Ga0105240_10002503_pt1 | contig 29530 bp, 24 predicted proteins | sample KBSC54metaG_FD_80426 | JGI IMG/M metagenome (GOLD analysis project Ga0105240, IMG submission 80426) | Corn rhizosphere microbial communities from Kellogg Biological Station, Michigan, USA - KBS C5-4 metaG | ecosystem: Host-associated > Plants > Roots > Rhizosphere > Soil | place: Michigan, USA... | reverse complement strand
GCGCCGCCGGTGCGGGGCCGCGCGTCGGGCCAGGGGGGAAAGGCCAACACAGGGGTGACGCGGGACCAGTACCGGCGGCGAAGGGGGCGCCGCGCGAGGCACGGCCGGACGCCGGACCGAGCGTGGTCCCCCAGCTCGGCAGCGCGCCGGGGAGCCGATCGGAAGGGCGGTCGGAGAACCGGCCCCGGCGATCGTTCACGCCCGGTGGGGTATCGTCCGGCCCGGTGCGCGTGAACAAGCTGCTGCGTGAGCCGGTGCTTCATTTCTTCGTGGCCGGCGCGGTCCTCTTCCTGGCCCACCGTCTGCTCGTGGGCGAGCCGCGCACGGTGACGGTCACGCGCGCGGTGCGGGCAGATCTGGCGCGCCGCTATCAGGACGTCTACGGCCGCCAGCCGACCGCCGACGAGCTGGCGGCCGAGATCCACAAGTGGGAGAACGACGAGGCGCTGTCGCGCGAGGCGCTGCGCGAGCACCTGGACCGCGACGATCCGGGCATCCGCACCATCCTGGCGGACAAGATGCGGCTGCGCGCCTCTTTCGACGTGCCCCGGCGGACCCCCACCGACGCCGAGCTGGACGACTGGCTCGCCAAGCACCGCGATCGCTACGTGATGCCGGCGCGTTACGACTTCGAGTTCGTCGAATTTCCCAGGAGCGCGGCGCGCGCCCAGGACGACCTGGACGCGTTCGAGCGAGAGGTGCAGGCAGGCAAGCCGCCCGCCAGCCTGGGCCGACCCGTGATCGGCGGGAACCTGACGGCGGCCGATCTGCAGGCGCGCGTCGATCCGGCGCTGGCCGAGCACCTCCTGAAGCTGCCACCGGGCGGGCCCTGGCAGCGCGTGGAGACCCCGCGCAGCTTCTATCTGGCGCGGTTGAAGGCGATCGGCGGCGGGGTGCCCACCCGCCAGGAGCTGGGCGAGCGGCTGGTCGAGGACTGGCAGCGCGACGTGCAGCAACAGGCCACCGACCGCATCCTGCAGAAGACGCTGCAGCGCTATCGATTCGAGGTCGAGCCGTGAAGCTTCGGGGCGCGATGCTGGGCCTGCTGGCCGGGCTGACGCTGGCGGCCCCGCCCGCGCAGGCGCACCCCGTCGACGCCGCGACGCTGACGCTGAACGAGGTCCAGCCGGGCCGGTTCGCGATGCAGTTCCAGGTCGGCTCGCCTGCCCTGCGACAGGAGATCGCCGCGCCCGCGCTGTTCCCCCCTCCCTGCCGCATCGAGGAGGGTTACCTGGATTGTCGCCCGTCGGGCCTGGCGGGCACCATCCAGTTCCCGTGGCTGGAGGGGACGATGACGCGGTTGATGGTCGACGTCGAGTGGCTGAACGGCGCGCGCCTGCTGCGCATCGTGACGGCCAGCGCGCGGTCGCTGACCATCTACGGGTCGACCGGCGCGTCGTCGCTGCGGCCGGTGGTGCTGGACTACGTCCACCTCGGCGTCGAGCACATCCTGACCGGCTACGATCACCTGCTGTTCGTGGTCGCCCTGACGCTGCTGGTGCGGCGGCGCAGGACGTTGCTCGCGACGATCACCGCGTTCACGGTCGCGCACAGCCTGTCGCTGGCGGCGACGGTGCTGGGGCCGGTCAGCATCCCCGCGGCGCCCGTCGAGGCGACCATCGCGCTGTCGATCGTGCTGGTGTGCGGCGAGTGCCTGCGCGCCGAAGACTCCCTGACCCGCCGCGCGCCCTGGGGCGTCTCGTTCGCGTTCGGCCTGCTGCACGGACTAGGCTTCGCGTCGGCGCTGATGGACATCGGCCTGCCTGCCCAGCACATTCCGACGGCGCTCCTCTGCTTCAACGTCGGCGTCGAGCTGGGGCAGCTGGCCGTCATCGCCGCGGTCCTGGCCATCCGGGCGCTGGCCGCCCGCGCGCGCTTCGCGCCGCCCTGGATGGGTCGCGGCGTCGTCTACGCGATGGGCTCGGTCGCCGCCTTCTGGTCGCTGGACCGGCTGGCGGCGGTGTTCGCCCGCTGACTGACCTCGCCCGTCAGGGGGAAAGGGTGACCGACAGCGCGTCGAGCGCGATCTCGTAGTACCCGTGCGGATCCCACGCCAGCGCCGTGCCGTTCTGCTTCAGCGTGCCGCCGTCGGTCTTCACGCGCAGGTAATGCCCCGGCGGGAAGTGCTCCGGCAGCTTCCAGGTCCACGTCTTGTCGCCGCCCGAGGTCGACGTCATCGCGCTGGAGAACGCCTTCTGCCCCTGCCAGTACGAGGCGATGTTCACCATCGAGCCGACCCACATGTCGTTCATGCCCTTCGCGTACTTGATGGCCGCGGTGACCTGACCGATGTCCACCGGCTGGTACGACCCGTCGCTGCTGCTGAAGCCGTGGATGACGTAGATGACCCAGCCGCCCTTCTTGTGGGCGTCGTCGATGTTGCCGTTGAACGTGTTGGCCTGCTGGCCCGTCGCCGGGATGTAGCAGTTCAGGTTCAGCGGATCGCTGTTGTCGTTCGGCAGCACGGGGCTGGCGGGCGAGACGCCGCGGTTGATGAAGTAGTACATCGACGCGGGCGACTTGAAGCAGGAGGAGCCGTTCGGGGCCGCGAACGTCAGGGCCGGCTTGCCGAACGTCGACATGATGAAGTCGCCGCCCGCCTTGACGTCGGCCGCGGTGCAGGCGCCGTTCGAGTCGTGGCTCTTGGTGTGGTTGCCGATCTCATGGCCGTCCATCAGCGCCTGCTTCCAGATGGCGTTCGTGGCCTGCGAGCGGTTGGTCCACATGAAGAATGTGTACTGGCCGCCGGCATCCTGCAGCATCTTGTAGTTGTCGATCTGCGACTGGTTGTCGTCGTCGAACGAGTAGGTCACGGCGGCCGTGAAGCCGGCCCAGTTCAGCACGGTCACGCTGCTGCCCGTGCCCGACGGCTGCGGGACGTTGCCGCTTCCCGGAGGGACCGGCAGACCGGACATGCCGGCCGGGGCGGTGCCGCCGGCGCCCGTCGAGCCGCCCGACCCCATCGCCTTGCCGCCCGAGCCCGTCACCCTGCCGCCCCCCGCGCCGCCGGCCGGGGCGGTCCCGCCCGTCGAGGTCTGGGTGGAGCCGCCGCTGCCGGTGCTGCCCGTCATGCCGCCGCTGCTGGTGCTGCCGCCCGCTCCGACCTTGCCGCCCGAGGCGGTCGAGCCGCCGCTGCTGGTGCCGACGGCGCCACCCGAGCTGACCGTGCCGCCCGTCCCGACCTTGCCGCCCGAGGCGGTCGACCCACCGCTCGAGGAGCCGCCCGAGCTGGAACCGCCCGAGGCCGAACCGCCCGAGCCAGAGCCGCCGGAGGCGGACGAGCCGCCCGACCCCTCCGAAGACGAGCCGGAGCCGCTGCAGGCGGCGGCGAACAGGACCAGAGACAGACCGACCGGGGCGACGTACCTGGAACGCATGGGGGCCTCCATCGGGGGGGAACCGATTTCCGGCGGGAAGAGAGTCCCCCGCCAGGGCGCGGAATATAGCTTGTGAGTGTGGGTTTGTAAGGAGAATTTTCAAATCTGATGGCGCATTTTGCGGGGAATCAGGCTCCGCGATGCTGGTCACGCCGGGGTCGCCAGGCGCGTCCCCGGGGTGCGATGCCGACGTGTCGCGGCAGAAGTCGACCTTGGATTTCAGGTATGGCCAGCTGACGCCGTGCGGCGCGCGAGACGGGACGTATCATGCGGGCGTGGCGAAGCATCCGGTGACCATGGCCATTCGCGCGCTGCGCGCCGGCGGCGTGGCTTTCGAGCCGCACCCCTATCCCTGGGAGGCGCACGGCGGCACCCGCGCCTCCTCGGAGGCGCTGGGCGTCGACGAGCATGCCGTCGTCAAGACCCTGATCTTCGAGGACGACGAAAGGCGCCCCCTGTGCGTGCTGATGCACGGCGACCGCGAGGTCTCGGCGAAGCAGCTGGCCCGCCTGATCGGGGCGAAGACGGTGGGACCGTGCACGCCGCAGGTGGCGGATCGTCACTCGGGCTATCAGGTGGGCGGCACGTCCCCCTTCGGCCTGCGCCACCCGATGCCCGTCTACATGGAGCGGTCAATCCTGCAATTGCCTCGCATCTACATCAATGGCGGCGCGCGCGGGTTCCTGGTCGCCATCGCTCCCGGCGACGCGCAGAGGCTGCTGGCCCCGACCTTGGTGGACGTCGCCGTGTGAGCAAAAGAAAACACGCCGAGGAGCGAGCCCCTCGGCGCGTGGTCGACGGGCAAGAGCGCCGTCTACATGCCCTTCAGACCGGCGTGCCCCTTCAGCACCGCCGTGCCCAGCACCGACGAGGCGGCGTTCTTCAGGGCGGTGCGCGCGTTGGCGACGCTGGTGCCGGAGACGTTCAGGGTCGCGGTCGACAGCGCGTAGATCGTGAACTCGTACTGATCGTCCATGTTGTTCATCAGCGACTGCGCGCACGGGGCCAGGAAAGCGCCACTTTGCTTGGCCATGGCGAAGTCGCCGCTCAACATGGTGGTCCCCTCGGGCAGCTTCATGACGCTGGCGGGGATGTTCCACATCGCCCAGTGGTTGCCCAGCGAGTCCATGCCGGCGTTGATCAGCGTCGTGTCCAGGAAGGTGATCGCGAACGACATCGTCCCGGCCGGCACACCCGTCCAGTCGAGCTCGGGATTGATGCCGTTGCCCAGGCCGCCCGTCATCTTGCCCGACGCGGGCGGGCTCTCGGCACAGGTGAACTTGCTGTCGAACTTCGCGCCATCGGTGTGAGTCGGGCTCGTCAGCATCAGCGAGCCCGAGCCTGAACCGCCCGCCGCACCACCCGAGCCCGAGCTGCCCGCCCGGCCGCCCGTGCCGGAGGTGTTCCCGCCCCGGCCCCCACCCCCGATCGTTCCACCGGCGGAGCCACCGCTCGCGGAGGTGCCACCCGCGGACCCGCCGCTGCCGGTGGCGGCTCCACCCGAACCGGTGGCGCCGCCCGAGCTGGCCGTGCCCCCCGAACCCGTCGTGCCCCCGCTGCCCGTCGTTCCCCCGGAGCCGACCGTGCCCCCGGTCGAAGTCGCCCCGCCCGAACCGGTGGTGCCGCCCGACGAGGTGTGGCCGCCCGATCCCGTGGTGCCGCCGCTGCTGCCGGTCGTTCCACCCGAGCCGGACGACGACCCGCCCGAGCCGCCGGGGTTGCTACTGGAGGAGCTGCATCCGCCCAAGATAAGCGCCAGGCCGAAGCCGGCCGTTGCGAACTTCATGAGCTTGCTGGAATTCATGGGTCTTCTCTCGATTCTTGGGCGCGGGCCCAGGTTGTGACCGTGCGGCCACGGGTTGACGCTTGTCGGGGGAGGGGGAGAGGTACTTCCTCAGGGCGGTGCGAACGCACCTGTGAGTACCGCAGTCCTCTTGTCCCACTGGGTGGTTGGATGGTTGATCCGAACCGATACCTTCAGCGTCTCGCGCCGTTTCCGGCGAATCACCTCGAGAAAACGGCAAGAAAACGGCAAGAAAACGGCAAGAAAACGGCAAGAAACGGGACGACAGGACGCACCGCGGCGCAGCGCAGGCCGCGAAACTGTCAGGAAGCGGCCCGGGAATCAGTACGCCACGCCGAACCTGCGGCCGGCGTGCTTCGGGTGCTCCAGCTCGTCGACCAGGGCGACGGCGTAGTCTTCGAACGTGATGAAGCTCTTGCCCTTGTCGTCGGTCAGGAAGCGGTCGTCGGTGGTGCGGTAGTTGCCCGAGCGGTCGCCGGGCGCCACTTCGGCTGCCGGGCTGAGGAAGGTCCAGTCCAGGCCCGCCCCCTCCTGGCGCAGGACCTTCAGCGCCTCGCGCCCTTCGGCTGCCTCGGCCTGGTAGGCCGCGGGAAAGCCTGGCTGGTCCATCAGCGCCTGGCCGGGCGCGATCTCCAGCGTGCCGGCGCCGCCCACCATCACGAGACGCTTCTTGCCCGCGTCGCGCAGGCCCGTGAGCAGCGCGCGCGCCGCCGCCGCCAGCGAGGGCGCACCCAAACCGCGCGCGTTGGGCCGCGGCGAGATCGCGCAGACGACGGCATCGGCGCCGCGCGCCAGCTCGGCCACGCTGCGCGCGTCGGTCGCGTCGCCTCGCCGCAACGACACCCGCGGATCGGGCGGTGCGACGCCCTCCGGATCGCGGACCACACCCACCACCTCGTGTCCGCGGTTGGACGCTTCCCTGCTGATGCGTGCGCCGATGTTACCGGTCGCGCCGAAGACGACGAGCTTCATCCGCTGATCAAGCGAGGGCGGCCTGCGCCAGGGCTGGTCCCGCGGCCAGCCGGTGCGCCACCCGACGGCCGACCCGCGCCGAGCGGGTCCAGAGGCTGGGCGGACGCGAGGTAAGAGAGCGCACCAGCAGCAACCCCGCGGCCGTGAGCGCGACCGCCCCCATCGCGATCAACATCGTCGCGTGGTTTCGCGCCTGCCATCGCCAGTCCCACAGGTCACGTCGGTCGAGGCGCTCCAGCACTTCCATCGCCAGGGCGTCGCCATAGTTATCGGGAATTTCCTCGGGCCGGCGGGCCCGTCTGGAGAGGATCGATTTGAGCGGCATGAAACCTCGTTTCCGCGCGCTGCTTGCACGCTGAGGATCCAATGTAGGCGTCGATCGGGCCGGGGCAACCGGGGGGCCGCCCAGCCCGTGACGGCGCCGCCGCGGCCCTCACATCGTGAACAGGCAGGTGGCGCCGGCGCCGGTGGGCTCTGCCGTGGGCGCGCATACGAACGAGTGCGCGCGGGCCACGCCACCCTGAGGCTCGCTGGAGGCCGGTGGCTCGGTCAGGAACAGCGCCAGCCAGGTCGCGGCGAAGACGCCGGCCGAGACGAAGCCGACGATCTGCCAGGTCCGCATCGATTTGTACGAATCGAGGAGAACCTGGCAAGCGGCCACCGGATTGCCGTCCCCGTCGACGGCGCGGCCGTTCATCTCGACGCACACGCCGCCGTTCGCGCTCTTGAACTGATCGAGCTTGTTCGCGCGCACGACGCTGCTGGTGATCCCGACGGCCAAACCGGCGCCCGCCAGGCCCAGCGCGGACCATTTGGCGATGGGGCGCAGGGGGCTGGGCCGCCCGTCGGTGCTCGGCGCCGCGCCCACCGGTGGGTTCGCCGTCGACGCGGGCGGCGCCGCCACCATCGAGGCCGGTGGGACCGGCGTCGCCCTGGCGGTGGGCGCGGGCTCGTCCTTCTGCAGGCGCATCACCAGTCGCTGGTACTGCCCGCCCGTCAGAGTGAGCGTCCGCATCTCGTGCTGATACCCGGGCGCGCGCGCCTCGATGTCGACGGAGCCCGCGCTGGTGCTGATGGGCCCGGACAGCGGCAGCTTTCCCACGGCGCGCCCGTTGATCAGGAGCTCCGCGCCTTCGGGCTCGCCCACGATCTCGACGCGCGCGATGTGCGACTTGATGAGCAGCATGTCCCGGCTGAGGGCGTCGTGGTTCTTCTTGACCCAGGGATCGTCGGGCGAGCGCAGCGCCTCGCGGAGGTGAGCTTCCGCCTCTTCCCAGCGGCCGAGCGCCTGCTCGGCGAGGCCCAGCTGGCCTGCCGCGCGCGCGCTGTGCGAACGCTCGTAGACCTTGAGGAACAGGTCGCGCGCCGCCTGATCGTCGCCTTCCTTCCGCAGCGCGACGCCGCGGGCGATCACGGCGTCGTCGCTCTCATCGGAGGCAAAGGCGAGCGTGCCCCCCAGGAGACCGGTGCGTGCGGTTCCCAGCAAGCAAGACAGGGCGGCCAGCAGGACCGCGAGGGCGCGCAGGTTCATGAGCGGCGCGGAATCTAGCAGGCGCGTTTGCTTCTATCTATGCGCGGGAACGGCCAGCCTGCGGCCGGTCGAGGGGCGCTCGCAGCCTCGATATTGCGAAGGGCAAGCGTTCATACATATCGAGACCTCGCTCGTCTGAATCCGGCTTGCACCCATAACGGCTCATGTATTCTGCGCGGCGATGCAAAGCCCCCGCTTTCGTATCTCCCCCGAGATCTGCCTATCCATCGCCCTGGTCGCCCTCGCGGCAGGGTGCGGCTCGCCTCCGCAATACGTGCCGAAAGACGGAGGTCCCGACACCAAGGGCGACGCACCCTTGGGTCCCGGCGGCGCCGCCGGTTCGGCGAGCAGTGGAGGGACGGGGGCGGGCGGCGTCATCGGGCAGTCCGGGAGCGGCGGGATCGTGGCGACTGGCGGTGGGGGAGGATTGGGTGGCGGCGCCGGTAGCGTAGGTGGATCGAGTTCTGGCGGCGTGGGCCAGGGCGGGACGGCCGGCGGCGCGGCTCCGGGCTCGGGCGGTGCTGGTCCGGGCATCGGTGGTGCTGGCCCAGGCACCGGTGGCGTCGCGGGCTGCACGGGGACGCAGAAATCGTGTAACGGCACCTGCATCGCGACCACCCAGTGCTGTCCGGCGTGCGATGGCACCACGCCCGTCTGCATGAATGGCAGGTGCGTGGGAAAGATCAATGGCACCGCGTGCGTGGCCGATGACGAGTGTGGCAGCACACATTGTTCCGACGGCGTTTGTTGTGACATCGCGTGCACCGGTCAGTGTGAGGCCTGCAACACCGGCGCAGCGAAGGGCATGTGTGTTCCGACCACCACGCCGCGCACGCCATGCGAGGGCGGCTCGGGACCATGCGGCGAGCGGTGCGATGGGACCGAGGCCAATCGCAAGACGTGCGTCTATCCGACCAGTACCACGCCGTGTGGAACGGCGAGCTGCGCCATGGGCACCGCGACGGCCGCGGGCTACTGTAACGGTGCCGGGGCGTGCTCGAACGGGGCGACGATGTCCTGCATGTTCGGGTGTGCTGCCGATGGCGTCTCTTGCGCAGATTCATGCGCGGCGAACACCTCGACGTGCAACGGCGCGTATCCGTCATGCGTCGACGTTGCATCCACGGCGGCGCACTGTGGGACGACCTGCTCGACCTGCAGCGGTGTCACGCCGGAGTGTGTTCAGTCCAAGTGCGTCCAGTGCGTGAACAACACCGAGTGCAGGGTCTTCGCTCACTACACGCTCTCGCTGGGACCGAACGCGTCGTGCAACCCATCCACTCACCTGTGCAGCTGCGTCACGAAGGATCCCGGCAACGTCCTCACCAATCCGGGGTTCGACAACGACACCAGCGGCTGGAAGACGGCGTCGGGCAGCGCCGTCGTCTTCACGGGTGCCGACGCGTACGCTTGCGCCAACTCCAAGGCCGCTTCGATAAACGGTTTCTCCAGTGATGGGGGCATCCAGCAGTGCGCGAAGCTGGCCGGCGGACCGACGTTCTACTTCGGCGCCTGGTTCTTTCAGAACCCGCTCGGCTGCTCGATCAGCTACTTTAACAACCCGAGCTGCAGCGGAACGAACCTTTCGCTGGATGGTTTCGGCGACAGCTTGCCCGACGACGGGTGGGGGATCTTGAAGCACACCAGCACCGCTCCGGCCGGCGCCACCTACGCGCTGGTGCAGTGCGCGCAGTGGGACGGGATGGCCACCGATATCGATCAGATTTACCTGAACGGTTCGAACGACTCGTTCTAGCGGCCAGGACCGCCGCCGCTACGGCGTGAACGTGACCGTCGCGATCGAGCGCGGCGGCATGGCCAGGGTGCCGTCCGCCTCCAGCGCGGCGGGCGCGGCGCGCTCGCGGCCGCCGGCGGCGCCGTCCGACGTCCGGTAGATGGCCAGCGTGCCATAGGCGAACGCGCCCGAGCTCACGGCGACGAAGTGGTCCTTCCCGTCGGCGTTCAGCAGCACCAGCGTCAGCGCGGACCCGTCGGGGCTCAGGTAGGCCGAGGCGCGCACCGACGACGCGTTCACCTTCGTGTCGACGCGCACCCAGCCGGGATCGGTCCAGCGCGCGAAGTGCACCAGCGCGTAGTAGATGTCGTTGATGGTGTAGGGCAGGTTGTTGCCGAAGCCCCGCGGGACCGACACCAGCCCCGTCTGCGGATCGCTGTCGTTCCAGATCAGCTCCCAGTAGATGTACGCGGACGCGTTCTCGACCGTCATCGCGTTGTTGATCAGCAACGCGGTGTCGAACATCGTGGGCGCGTTGGGCGAGTACTCGGTCATGAACGTCGGCAGCCCGACGGCCGCGCCGGTCCGCGCCACGTCGCGCATCGCCCCGTCGAACGAGTCGGGAGCGGGGTTGTTCCCGGTGGCCCCGTACAGATGGTGCGCCACGCCGCCGATCTCGGCGGGGTTGATGCCGTTCATGTACTTCTGCACGATGCCGTTGGCGAACCCCGTCGTCTCGGGACCCAGCAGCACCGGCGGCGCCGCCAGGGCGGCGGCCTGGATGCCCTGGTAGACCGCGTCGAGGGCCTGTCCGTAGCCCGCCGCCGGGATGCCCGCGACGGTGGCGCCCTCGGTGGTTCCGAAGACGCAGGTCTCCCACTGGTTGATGAAGTAATCGGGCTCGTTCTGGATGCTGATGTAGTCGGGCACGATCCCCTGGGCGGCGTACGCTTGCAGCGCGCGGACCCACCAGTCGGCGAAGTCGGCGTAAGCGTAAACGCCGTCCTTCTGGAGCAGCGTGCCGGCGGGGGTGGTGGTGTTGCCGTAGCCGGGCGCGGTCACGCCGTTGCTCTTCAGATAGGCGGGCGGCGTCCAGGACGACATCAAGATCTTGGGGGGAACGCCGCCGCGCGCCGCCGTCGCCTTCTGCACGATCTGCAGCCCCGCCTGATCAGTGAACGCGGTGGCCGGCGTGGTGTTCATTCCCTGGTTCTGGAACCAGTTCCCGATGCGCAGGATGTCCAGGCCCGAGTCGACGAACAGCACCTTGTAGATGTCGTCGGTGCGGCCCGACAACAGATTCGGCTGGTAGGCCGTGGCCGCGCCAAAGCCGGCCAGGGTCTGGTGGGGCAGGGTGGCGTCGATGGAGACGGAGACGTTCGCGGGATCTTCGGACGCACCGCAGGCGGTCGCGGCGGCGATCGCGCAGAAAAGAATGCCGCGCCGAAGGGGGAGATTCGGTCGGAATTTCATCGGCACGCACCCTAGCACGCGTCGTGGTAGCCTCCCGCGTTCCCCCGATTCCCCCGCTTCCCCCAGGAGGATTTGATCATGAGGACGCTATGGCCTGCCGCGCTCGCGGCAGCTTTTTCCGTGAGCCTGGCCGCTTGTCACAAGTCCGAGCAGCACCTGGACGTCACGGTCAGCTGGAACGAGAACCACCAGAGCATCGATGGGTTCGGTGCCTCCTCGGCGTTCTTCGGCAAATCGATCACCGATCAGCAGGCCGACGACCTATTCGACGCGAAGAAGGGGATCGGGCTGTCGCTGCTGCGGATCATGATCGGCGTGCCGGCCGACACGGCCGACGACGGGTCCGAGCCGACGGACAACGCCATGCCCGTCGCGACGGCGCCGGAGCTGTCGACCGCGCAGCAGGCGATCGCGCGCGGAACCAAGATCTGGGCCGCCGCCTGGACGCCGCCGCCAATCTGGAAGACCACCAACAACAAGAACGGCTCGGACATGGACGCCGGCTACGGGATGAACACCCTGCAAGAGTCGCACTACCAGGACTTCGCCAACTACCTGGCGGACTTCGTGGGCATGGTGAAGGGGCAAGGCGTGGACCTGATCGGCGTCTCGCCGGTGAACGAGCCCGACTACGTGGCGACCTGGGACAACTCGCAGATGGACCCGGCGGCGCTGACGAAGTTCATGCGGGACTACATGGGCCCCACCTTCCGTAGCCGCTACCCCGACGTGAAGACGATCGCGCCCGAGACGGCGAGCTTCTCCAACTGCCAGACCTACGTGAACACGCTGTTCGCCGATTCGACCGCCACCAACATGACGGACGTCATCGCCACGCACCCCTACCAGGCGGGCGGGTCCTCGGAACTGGGCTATCACGCCCCGCAGGACCACCAGAAGCACTTCTGGCAGACCGAGTGGTCGCAGGAGAACAAGGGCGGCGACACGCCCGATCCCAGCATGACCAGCGCCATCGACATGGCGAAGCACATCCACGATCACATGGTCACCACCGAGATGAACGCCTGGAACTGGTGGGCCATCTACATCACCGCGGACGGTTACAAGGACAACCCCACGCGCCAGAACCCGGCCTTCATCCAGCCGGACAAGAGCATGGGCTCGCCCTACATGTTCCGGCGCGGGTACGCGTTCGGGAACTGGTCGAAGTTCGTGCGGCCCGGCTTTCACCGCATCGGCGCCACCGATCACCCGACGTCCGGCGTGCTGATCGAGGCGTACCGCGACGATAGCCACCTGGCGGTCATCGCCATCAACAGCAGCTCCAGCAAGGTGACCCAGAAGTTCAAGATCGACGGTGGCTCGATCAACAGCCTGACGCCCTGGGTGACGTCGAATGACGACGCGCTGGCGGCGAAGAGCTCGGTCGACGTCGGTTCGGATGGGTTCAGCTACGATCTGCCGGGCAACAGCGTGACCACGTTCGTGAGCTGGGACGCCGCCAACGAGACGCCGGGCCTGGTGCTGCCCATGGGCGGCGCGGACGGCGGCACGCCCCACAACGGCCTCGATTGCCAGCACCCCGTTACCCCGACGAACGGCGGCGACGGTGGCGTCACCGACTTCACCGACTGGAAGGCGTCGACGGGCAACTGGTGCAACAACCAGGGCCTGTACGGCACCATCTACCCGTACCACGGCCCCATGGGCTCCTCGATGAGCGCCGTGGTCGACACGACGAACCACGCGCTGCACATCACGGGCGCGGTCACCATGGGCGACTACGCCGGCGCCGGGCTGGGCTTCCTCGATTGCGCGAACGTGCAGGCCTACTCGCAGGTTCAGTTCACCATCTCGGGCTCGTCACCCGGTTGCGACCTCGAGCTGCAGATCAAGACGTTCGATCAGACGCCCACCTCGCAGAACCCGCCCGGCGGCTGCGATCAGGACGCCGGCACCTGTTACAACTACCCCGTCGTGAAGCAGGTGGCCGTGCCGTCTGCCGACCCGATGACGGTGACGACCGCCTTGAGCAGCGTCAGCCCGTGGTCCTCGGACATCGCGGGGCAGGTGGTCGGCCTGCAGTGGCAGTTCACGGGGACCAACGTCCCCGCCGTCGACGCGGGAGACGGCGACGGGGGCGGCAGCGCCGCCGCCGCCGCCTGTCCCATCGACGTGTCGATCACCGGCATCAAGTTCCTGCCGTAGCGGGCGCTGGCCGGCGGCGCTCGGCGGGTCGGGCCGGTCCCCCGGCTCGACCGGCGGGCCCGCGCCCCGTCGGTGCGCGAGGAAGAAGATCGACGCGCGGTCGAGGTATATGCTTTGCCGGTGGGCAATCCAGACCGACGCAAGATGGGCTCGCAAGCCCCCACCATGCCCCTCAAGGATCCGTCGTCCGGGGACGGCAGCCCCGGGCAGCCGGCGTCGCTCCCCTCGTTCGAGCCCGGCAGCGGGCGCTACCAGTACGTCGCGGCCATCGGCGCAGGCGGGATGGCGTCCGTGCACAGCCTGCGCGACCTCAGCCTGCTGCGGACCGTGGCCATCAAGGTCCTGGATCCGAACCTGGCCAATCGCCCGGAAGAGGTGAGCCGGTTCGTCCGCGAGGCGCAGATCACCGCGCAGCTGGATCATCCGAACATCGTCCCCGTCCACGAGCTGGGCACCGACGCCAGCGGCAACCGCTACTTCACGATGAAGCGCGTGGAGGGGCGGACGATGACCGAGTGGATCGCCGAGCTGGACCATCCGCCCGCGTCCCCCGAGGAGCTGCACCAGCTGGTGATGGCCTACCTGAAGGTGTGCGACGCGGTGGGGTTCGCGCACAGCCGCGGCGTGCTGCACTGCGACCTCAAGCCCGACAACATCATGGTGGGCTCGTTCGGTCAGGTCTACGTGATGGACTGGGGGCTGGCGCTGGTGAAGGCCGCGCCGCAGATGGGGAAGGGCGTGGCGCTGGCGGGCGCGGCCAGCCAGGCCGCCGTCACCCACAACATCGGCTGCGGGACGCCCGCCTTCATGGCGCCCGAGCAGGCGGCGGGGCTGCCCCTCAGCGACGCGACGGACGTGTTCGCGCTGGGCGCCTTGCTGTACTCGATCCTGACCGGTGCGCCGCCCTATCCGCACGAGGACAACCTGGAGGCGATGGCCGCCGCCGAGCGATGCGAGTTCACGCTGCCCCGCTTCTCGCCCGCCAATCCGGTCCTGATGCGCCTGGGGCAGATCATAGAGCGGGCGATGAAGCGCGAGCCCGAGCGCCGCCACCGGTCGGTGATCGAGCTGCGCGACGAAGTGGAGGCGGCGCTGCGCCCGCCCGTCCCGACGCTGGTGTTCGCTCCGGGGTCGCCCATCATCGTCGAGGGCGAGCCGGGCGACTGCGCCTACATCGTCGTGCGCGGCACCTGCGTCGCCTATCGCGACGTCGACGGACGCCGCCAGATCCTGAACCGCCTGACCGCCGGCTCGGTGTTCGGCGAGACCGCGCTGCTGTCCGGCGGGATCCGCACCGCCAGCGTTCAGGCGGAGGACGAGGTGGTGGTCCGCGTGATCAGCCGCCAGATGTTCAATGACAACGTCGACCGGAACACGCCGTTCGGCACGGTGGTGGTGGCCCAGGCCAACCGATTCCGCACCCTCGACGCCGGCCCCGGTGAGGGGCCGGACAAGTGAAGCAATTCCGATCGAGCGTCAGATCGATTTTGGGGTGACGCCTACTTCACGACGACGGTCGCGCTCGTGAAGTCGATCGTGCCCGTGCTGTCCTGCGCCTCCAGCAGCAGCTTGGTCTCTTCCAGCTTGCCCAGCGACAGCCCCAGCGACGTCCACTGCGAGAAGTGCTCGGAGACGGAGATGTGTCCGCACTGCCGGGCGTTCTGGCGCACGCTGAAGTACTGATCGAACGTCTGGTTGTCGCCGGTGATGGCGGGCGCGTTCGTCTTCGTGCGCTTCCAGACGTCGTAGGTGTCCCCGTCCACGGTGATCACACCGATGTGCGTCCGGGGCGTGCCGTCCGACGCCGTGCCCGCGGGCTTGCTGTCGCCCCAGTCGTCGATGATGTAGTACTCGCGCAGGGGGCTGACGGTCCAGCCGTAGATCCCGACGTAGACCAGGCCGTCACCGGTCTTCGTCTCGGCGAAGTCGGCCGAGATGGTGCCGAGCTGCGTGGGCGTCTTCGTCTGATCGAAGCCCAGCCCGATGCGGGCCAGGAAGTCGCCGGCCTTCGTCCAGGTCGCGCTGAACGCCGCCCCGGTGCCGTAGACCGTCATGCAGCCCGACCCCGTGCCGTCCGACCAGAGTTCGTAAGAGTAGTTGCCGTTCGAGCTGCCCTTGCTGTTCGAGCAGTACTGCTTGCCGCCGGTCAGCTTCGTGCCGGGGGTACACATCGCGGGCGCGCCGCCCGCGCCCATGCCGCCGCCCGCGCCGCCGTGTCCCGGAGAGCCACCGGCCGCACCGCCGGTGCCGGTCGTGCCGACGATGCCCGCCGTGCCGACCACACCGCCGCTCGCTCCCGGGGCGCCGCCCGCCGCCGACCCGCCCGAACCGGCGCTGGTGCCGCCGGTGCCGGTGACACCGCCCGTTCCGCGCGTGCCGCCCGAGGCCGTCGCGCCGCCGCTGCCGGAGAGCCCGCCCGAGCCGGTCACCGTGCCTCCGCCGGTGCCAAGGACACCGCCCGATCCGGTGCTGCCGCCCGAGCCGACCGTCCCGCCGCTGCCGCTGGCGCCGCCCGTACCGGTCGTGCCGCCGCTGTGACTGGAGTCCATCTGGCCCGAGTCCGGCGGTCCACTGCCGCCACTGGAATTGCTGCACGCCGTTAGTGACGCCGCAGCGAGACACACCCCCAAGACGCCGCCCAACCTGTGAGACCCGGTTGGCTTGTACATGGGTCAAGCATTGCTCCACTTGTTGACCGGGATCAAGTGAAGTCGTCTTACAAACCTGCTAGCTTCGCCGAATCCCCCCCTCCTTCCCCCGGCGCGAGCCCTGTCGCGCAACAACCCGGAGGTCTCAAGATGGTTCGATCTCGGAAGCACGTCGTCGCCCTGCTGGCGGCGGCCGCTGGTCTGCTGGTGGCCGCCGCGCCCGCTCGCGCCGGCTCATGGATGAACGGCTACAACTTCGGCTCGGGCGTCAGCCTGAAGGGCGATCTATACACGCCCACCACGCCGGCTTCTTCCCCCGCCATCCTCGTCGCGATCCACATGTGCACCGGCCATTCGTCGACGGTCCACGGGTGGTTCGACTCGTACGCGGACAAGCAGGGTTTCTACATCATCGCGCCCGACGCCGGTAAGCAATGCTTCGACTCCAGCGCCTCGCGTGACGGCGACAAGGCGGCCATCGTCGCGATGGTGAACTACCTGATCATGAACAAGGGCGCCGACAAGACGCGCGTGTTCGCCTCCGGCATGTCGTCGGGCGGCTGCATGACCAACACCTTGCTTGCCATCTACCCCGACGTGTTCGCCGGCGGGTCCGCCATGCCGGGCTATCCGGCGGGCGCCTGGCCGGCCGGGGACACGCAGTGCTCGCTGTGCGGCTCGGCGCCCAGCAGCTCGCAGCTGAACACGGACTGGGCAGGAAAGGCGACGTCGGTCTTCAAGTGGAGCGGCACTTATCCCTGCTCGCAGCAATGGGTGGGCAACGGCGATCAGTACCACTTCAACGCGTGGTTGCCCGCGGTGGCGAAGCAGTTCCAGACGCTGGCGAAGCTGGGTGACGGCATGTCCGCCAGCGGTCGCAGCGGCTGGACACGCACGGTCTACAAGGACAGCGCCGGCAACGTCCGCCTGGAGACGAACCTGGGGCCGTCGAGCCAGATGCACGATCTCGAGACCGTCAGCCCCACGCTCTACGGGGACGTGATCACGTTCCTGGGCCTGGACAAGGCGACGGGCGCGTGCGGAATGGATTCGACCGGCACCGGCGCGGGGGGCGGCACGGGGATGGGCGGCAGCGGCATGGGCAACGGCGGCAGGATGGGGGGGAACGGGGGAAGGCCGGGCAACGGCGGCGCCACCGGCAGCGGCGCCACCACGGGCGGCAGCGGCGGCACCATGGGCAGCACCGGCGGGACGACCGCCGGCAGCGGCGGCGCCGTGGGCAGCGGCGGCGCCGTGGGCAGCGGCGGCACGACCGGCAGCGGTGGCGCGACCGGCAGCGGCGGCAAGGCCAGCAGCGGTGGTTCGACGGGCTCGGGCGGCATGCTGGCCAGCAGCGGCGGCACCACCGGCAGCGGCGGCAAGACCGGCAGCGGCGGGTCCAGCGGCTCGGGCGGGGAAACGTCCGCGAGTGGTGGCTCCGGCTCGGGCGAGAACGGCGGCGGCGGTGGCTGTTCCGTCGCGGGCGGAACGCAGTCGGGCCTCATCGTGACGTTGCTCTTCGCTGGCCTGGGCCTGGTGGTGCGCCGCCGCTCCCGCGCCCGGCGATAGCGCGGCGATAGCGAAGGTCCGGTCACTCCGTCGTGCGCGGCCGTCGTGCTCGGCTCCCGGGCCGGCGGCCGCGCCGTCGAATCGTTCAGTGCGCGGGTTGCGAACCGCACCGGCGCGCTCCACGTTGCCGGCGCGGGGGCGCAGCAGCTCCTCGACGAACCAGCGCTTCCGCTGAGGAGGACAGCCCATGGACCGAGATCCCAAGAATCCCTCGCGGCGCGACGTGGTGTACGGCGTCGCGACCGCCGTGGCCGCCACCGTCGCGGCCACGCCCGCGCTCGCGCAGCAGAAGGCCGGTGGCTCCGGAAAGGAAGCGGCGCCGCCCGGCACGCCGGTGAACCCCGCGGCCGCCTACCCGAAGCCGCCATTCCCGAAGCAGACGCAGCCCTGGCCCGGCCTGCAGAGCAAGATGACGCCGCGGCCCGACTGCGGCGAGCGGAGCTACCGGGGCACCGGTCGCCTGGCGGGGCGCAAGGCGCTGATCACGGGGGGCGACTCGGGCATTGGCCGCGCCGCCGCGATCGCGTTCCTGCGCGAGGGCGCCGACGTCGCCATCTGCCACCTGCCCGCCGAAGACCCCGACGCGCGCGAGGTGCTGGCGCTGGCCAAGGAAGCGGGACGGAAGGCCGTCTCGGTTCCCGCCGACATCCGCGACGAGGCCGCCTGCAAGTCGGTCGTGGCGCGGGCGGTGCGCGAGCTGGGCGGACTGGACATCCTGGTCAACAACGCGGGCAAGCAACACGCCGTCGAGCGGATCGAGGATCTGACCACCGAGCAGTTCGACGCCACGTACAAGACGAACGTCTACGCCATGTTCTGGTTGACGAAGGCGGCGCTGGCCCACCTGCCGGCCGGCGGCGCCATCATCAACACGGCGTCGGTCGAGGCCTACTCGCCCGATCCCCAGCTGCTGGACTACGCGTCCACGAAGGGCGCCATCGTGACGTTCACCAAGGCGCTCGCCAAGCAGGTGGCGAAGCGGGGCATCCGGGTCAACGCCGTCGCGCCCGGTCCCTACTGGACGCCCTTGCAAGTGACGGGCGGGCAGCTACCCGACAAGCTGGTGAACTTCGGGCAGGACACGCCGCTCGGCCGACCGGGGCAACCGGTCGAGATCGCGCCCGTGTACGTGCTGCTCGCTTCGGGCGAGGCCACCTATGCCACGGGCCAGGTGTTCGGCGCCTCGGGCGGTCGCGGCGTTCCCTAGAAACCGCGGGACGCCTCGTCGGCGCGGTCGCTCGCGCGTCAGCCCCAATGCCCTTCACTTAAGTGAACGGCATTGCCGGTAGCCCTGGCGGGCGCGGCCTACCCACGGCCGCGCCCGTTTTCCCGTCCGCTACCGCCTGGGCTGGGCGAGGCTGGCCAGACCCTTTTGCAGGTCCTGCGCGTTCATCACGGGCGTCACCTCGATGGCGGCGCCCAGGGTCATGAACAGGGGCTCACCGATCTGGGGCATCTGCGAAGCCTCGGCCATGTCGAAGAAGAAGAACGCCGTCCGCTTTCCGCCGTCCACCGTGAAATACGCTGCCTCGGGCTTGATGCGTTCGACGGTCTCTTGAATCACCTTCGGCAACGTTCCGTCCATGACCGCCTTGTTTCCCTGTTCCACCGGAACTGTGACCTTCAGCATCGCTCGCATATGGGGCTCCTTTGTTCGCACGACCGGTCAGCTCCGGTCGTCCCCCTTCCTACGAACGACCGGCGTCCGCGGATCGCAACAGACCGGTCGGTTTCCAGGGGGCGCGCCGCGCCGTCCCTGAAGCCGGGCGCCCCGCCGTGTGTTAGGGATTCGGGCCATGGGACGCATCTTCGAGACACGCAAGGCCACCATGTTCAAGCGGTGGGACAAGATGGCCAAGGCCTTCACCCGCATCGGGAAGGACATCGCCATCGCCGTGAAGTCGGGGGGACCGAGCCCCGACTCGAACCCCGCGCTGCGCCGCGTGCTGCAGAACGCGCGCGCCGCGAACATGCCCAAGGACAAGGTCGAGAACGCCATCAAGAAGGCCTCGGGCGCCGGCGCCGAGAACTACGACATCGTCACCTACGAGGGGTACGGCCCCCACGGCATCCCCGTCATCGTCGAGACGGCCACCAACAACATCGTCCGCACCGTGGCGAACGTCCGCAACGCCTTCAAGAGCCACGGCGGCAGCATGGGGAACGAGGGCAGCGTCGCCTTCCAGTTCAAGCGGATGGGGGTGTTCCGGCTGGCGCCCGACGCCCTGGCCGGCAAGGACGCCGACGCGCTGGAGCTGGAGCTGATCGACTTCGGCCTGGAGGAGATGGGCGAGGGGACCAACGACAAGGGCGAGCCGCAGCTGATCATCCGCGGCGGCTTCGCCGACTTCGGGAAGCTGCAGGCCGCCATCGAGGCGCGCGGCATCGCGGTGCAGTCGGCCGACTCGGAGTACGTCGCCCAGAACCTGGTCTCGCTGCCCGAGGACAAGGCGAACGAGGTCCTGGAGATGGTCGACGCGCTGGAGCAGGACGAGGACGTGCAGCGCGTGTTCCACGCGCTCGGCTGAGCGCGATCGCCTGGCAGGGCGCCCCTGCCGTTCGAACGTGCGGTCTCACGGCGCGTTGCACGGCCGCACGCGTCGTGTGAAATAGCGAGGCATGTTCAAGACACTTCGCCGTCGTGTCCGGGTGGTACCGATCGCCGCTGCTCTGGTCGCCGGGGCCTGGGGTTCGCCGGCGGACGCGGGGGCGGCTTCCCCTCCGGCTGCCGCCGATCACTACGAGCACGACTTCTCCGACGTGGCGAGGTACGCGAAGGCGTTCGACAGCCCCAAGCGCGACGCCTGGCAGAAGCCTGCTGACGTGGTGAGCCTGTTGCAGCTGTGGCCCGGCAACGTCGTGGCGGACGTCGGCGCCGGCACCGGGTACTTCGAGCGCTACCTGGCCAAGGCGGTGGGGACGTCCGGTCGCGTGCTGGCGCTGGACGTCGAACCGCACATGGTCGCGTACCTGAAACAGCGGGTGAAGAAGGAGGGGCTGGCGAACGTGAGCGTTCAGAAAGTGGGAGCGACCGAGCCCGGCCTGCCGGACCACAGCGTCGACCGTGTCCTGATCGTCGACACCTGGCATCACGTGCCGCAGCGGGCGCAGTACGCAGCGGCGCTGAATCGCGCGCTACGGCCCGGTGGCTTCGTCGTGGTGGTCGACTTCACGGCGGAGTCGCCCGAGGGGCCGCCCGCCCACGCGCGCCTGTCACCCGAGACCGTGATCAGCGAGCTGCAGACGGGGGGCCTCAGCGCGCGGACCGTCGCCGAGAGCCTGCCCTTCCAGTATGTCGTGATCGGTCAGAAGCAGGGGGCCGTCACCGGCCGCCCCGCGCCCACGCCGCGCCAGAAGGCGCTGGCGAACATCATCAAGGGGAACGCCGACAAGGCGCGCTTCACCGGAGGCGTGAACACGTACACCGTCGAGACGCTGCAGAAGGCGCTGCAGCCAACCGACGAGCCCGAACTGCGCGCGCTGCTGTATCACGACGATCCCATCGTCTGCCGTACCGCGGGGGCCGTGTTCGCGGCGCGCGGCGACGGAGGCCTGGCCGTCCTGCGCGAGGTCGCCGCGGATCCCGCGCTGCCGCAGAGCAACCGCGCCGTCGTGGACGACGTGGTCTGGAAAGGGAACGCCCGGCCGAAGTCCGCACATCAGGAGTGACCAGCCGGTTGGGGCCGGGAGGGCCCGGCGCTCAGGGGCAGGTCGAGGCGGGCAGGACCCAGATCTCGTTGACGCCGGCCCATGACGACCCGGCGTTGACCGAGATGGTGAGGTCCCCGTACACGCCCGAAGGGAGCTTGATCTCGGGCAACAGGACGCCCGGCGCCGACGGGATCAGCGCGGTGAAAGAAGCCAGGGGAACCGTGCTGGTGCTGGTGCTGATGGTGAAGATCTCGTTGTTGGCTGGCTTCGCGTCGGCGTGCAAGCGAATGGCGCCGATCATGGTGGGGGACGGGAACGTCAAGGTGATCCACGCCGTCGTGGTGCCGGAGCTCCATTCGTCGACGATGTCTCCGTCGATGGCGTTCACGGCGGGATCGGTGTCGTCCGAGCTGCTCGCGGTCGTCACCGTCCCGGCCGGCACGCCCACGCCGGTCGGCGGCACGCCGTTGCAGGTCTCGACGGACATCGTGGTCACGCCGCCGCCCTGACCGCCGGCGCCGTCCTGGGGCACCGACCCGCCCGCACCCTCGGGGGCGGCGCCACCACCGGCGCCCGCGGCGCCGCTGACCCCTTCACCTCCGTAGCCGCCCGTGCCGTCGCCGGGCGGCACGGCAGCTCCCGACGAGCAACCCCCGACCAGCAGGGCGAGCGCCAAGACCAGCGCCCCGCGATGTGATGACGTCCGAAAGCCAGTCGCCAAGTAGCTCATGCGAACAGAGGAAGCACTCGACGGAGAACCTTCAAGCCCCCCGCTTCACGCGATCAGGAGATCGCGCGAGGCCCGTCACGATGCAGGAACGCGTGCGGCTCCAGCCAGGTAACGAACGTCGGCGAAAAGTAGCGAGGCGCTGCACGGGCGGGCCGCCAGCGTGATCTGCCTCGCGGCCTCTCGAACCAGCCAGTCAAATAGTACCGAGGCCCGGCGATAATCAATAGCTACCAACTTTTTCGCGGATGAGGACCATGGGTGCCTCCGCGAAAGGAGTCTCCGATGACCTCGCTCGGCCGCGCCCACGTCCCGCCTTCGACGAACCTCGTCCAGCGCATCCTCGAACGTCCCGGCCTGGTGGCCGCCGTGCGCGAGCTTCCGGGCGCCGTGCTGGGGGCGTTGATCGATCGGGTCGGGCTCGAGGATGCGGGGGAGCTGGTCGCGCTGGCGAGCCGCGAGCAGCTGGAACGCATCTTCGACGACGATCTGTGGCGCGCCGAGCGGGCGGGTGGTGACGAGACCTTCCGGCCCGAGCGGTTCGCGCTGTGGCTGCGCGTGATGCTGGAGGCGGGGGACGAGGCGGTGGTGCAGCGATTGTGCGAGATGCCGGTCCAGCTGGTGGCGCTGGCGGTGCATCGCCTGGTGCTGGTGATGGACGTCGAGGTCATCGACGAGCAGTTGAGCCCCGGGGACGACCTGGCCGAGCAGCTGGAGCGCGCGCTGGAGGACTCCGCGTTCGAGGAATGGGAAGAGCTGCGGCTGATCGCGCGTGATCCGGACGCCTGGGAGGACGTCTGGGGCGCGCTGCTGTTGCTCGACCGCGACCACCACGACCGGCTGCGCGCGATCCTCGAGGCGTGCCGCGAGATGAGCATGGAGTACATCTCCGGGCAGGGAGGTCTGTTCCAGGTGCTGACCGCCGGGGAGATGCTGGAAAGCGACGTCGCGGCCAGCCGCGAAGATCGGCGCGCCGCCGAGGGCTTCGTCAGCCCGGCCGACGCGCGCGCCTTCCTGCAGCTTGGCAGGCGCTCCGGTGGGACCGCCGAGGACGAGCGCGACCCCATCACGCGCGCCTACTTCCGTGGACTGGATAGAAAGGCGAAGCCGGCAGCCGCGGGGCGCAGCGGTCAGCGCCACGCCCCGGGGGCGGTCCGTACGCCGGGGGCTGCCGGCGCGGCGGGGCCCGCCGAGGCGCTCGCTCTGGAGGCCCTGCTGCGCGAAGCGGATGTGATCGGGCCGGCGCCGGCGGGAAGTCCCCTGCTCCCCGCGGTGGGCGCGGGGGACGCCCCGCTCGACCAGTCACACCTGGTCGCCCCCTTGTTCGAGGGAGCCATGAGCGAGCTTCGCCAGCGCGATCCCGAGCGCTTCGGCGAGCGACTGGCGGAGATCGGCTACCTGGTGAACGTCTGGATCGCCGGCGGCGCGATCGCCGGCGGCGCAAGGCAAGGCCCGCGCCCGCGGCCGGTCGAGGCGCTGGAAAAGGTGCTCGCGATGTGCGAGGCGGGGATGCGGGCGCGCCTCGACCGCGCGGTCGCGAACACCAGTGAGGCGGCGCTGGCAATTCTCGTCCGCCTGCCCGCGGACGTACTCTTTCGACGAGGACTGCGCGACGGGGACGAGAACGATGACTAGGAGGACGCGGCAGGAGGAGCCGCGCTCGTCCCCGTCGTCATTGCAAGGGTTCAGCGCGTATGGCCGGGCCGCGGAGCGCGGACGCGGTGCGCTCTGCCAGGACGAACGTCGCCAGCTTGGCGGAGTGTGACAGCGCCGCGTCGCGCGTGACGTGACTTCCGTCCCAGGTGTCGAAGGCGGCCCGATCGCCGTCGAACCATCGTCCACCGGCGGCCCGGAAGCGCCGCGCGAAGTCCTGCTCGTCGAAGCCGCTCAGCTGGTCCTCGAGCTCCAGCATCGCCCTCGACGTCGGTGAGCGCTCCCCGACGACCAGGACTCCGGCGGTCGTCCATTTCGCCACCTGACGAAGCAAGCCGGCCTCCAGGTCGGGATCCACGCGGTGCTGCTGGAAGTCGCTCCGGTACTTGGGCAACTCCGCCGTCGGGTCGGCGGGGAGCCGTTCGATGTTCACCCATCCGTCCGGCTCGCAGTCCGAGATCCTGCGCATCCGATGCGAGCCATGACGGACCAGACCGATGGCGTCCCATTTCGTCATGGGCTGCAGCGAGGCAAGGAAGAGATCCAGATGCGTGGTCGTCCACCGGTCGATCGGATCGAAGATCTCATCCTGATCGGAGTAGGGCAGACCGTTCTCACTCAACGACAGGGGGGTTATGCCCATCACGATCGTCGGGATGCTCCCCCGCTCGTCGAGGACCCGGTCGATGGCCGCGAAGTATCGGGCCGTGTACCGGCGCCCCTGTTGCCCGAAGTTCAGCAGCCGGCAACCAACCGTGCCCGATATTGCGCTGGGGACATAGGCCGCCTGGCTGCGCGAGTCCCCGGTGAAGACCACATCGGCGGCATCGACCCAGTCGGCCTGCACCATCGTCAGGCGATGGTCGGTCATGCGGACGTCCTTATGCGGCCTGACGCCCAGCAAGACATAACCGGTCATCACGGAGGCGGCGACCGCGATCAGCACCGCCAGCCGTCGGGGACCGTCATCACCGGACGGGTCCCTGTGGGGGGAATTGACGAGCTCCGGGGCAATCATCCGCCGACTGGATCCTTTCAGAACTGGAAGTAGACGAAATCGCGTCCCGGTCCGCGCAGGATCAGACAAGCGGCCAGCACCACGCCAAAGAAGACCGGCTCGAGGAACCGCAGCGTGGGGATTTCGCGCCTGGGTCTGTGGGACATCCGCCAGACCCAGGCGTGCCGCGCGAACAGCAGCAGCAACAAGAAGCATTCGTACTGGTGGGTCAGCAGCGTCTCGCGAAGATCCCGGAAGTCGAACCTGAACATCGTCGCCAGCATGTGGCCCGCCTGGCCGACGCTCGCGGCGCGGAAGAACACCCAGGTCACCAGCACCTGCAGCAGGACGAGCGCCAGGCACAGGTGTCGGCCGAAGGGCAGCCGCGCGATGCGGGCCGGCCAGCCGGTCAGCCGCTCCAGCACGACGAACGTGGCGTGCAGCGCTCCCCAGACCACGTACGTCCAGGCGGCGCCGTGCCACAGCCCCGAAACCAGCATGGTGATGGCCATGTACAGCAGCGCGCGCCGTGGCCCCCGCCGTGATCCGCCCAGCGGAATGTAAACGTAGTCGCGAAACCAACTGGACAGCGAGATGTGCCAGCGTTGCCAGAACTCGCGCATGCTGGTCGCGAGATAGGGGTGGTCGAAGTTCTCTCCGAAGTCGTAGCCCATGAACCGACCCAGCCCGCGGGCGATGTCCGTGTAGCCGCTGAAATCGGTGTAGATCTGCGCCCCGAACATCATGGCGGCCAGCCAGCAATGGCTGCTGCCGCCGGGACTGGCGAACAGGGCGTCCACGGCGCCCGCCAGTCCGTCGGCGATGACCATCTTCTTGAAGTAGCCGCTGACGACCAGGCGAGCCCCGTCCCAGAGGCGCGCCCGCTGGGGCACCGTCAGCTGGGGCAAAAGGTGGGACGCCCGCAGGATCGGCCCCGCCACCAGATGCGGAAACAGCGAGAGAAAGGCCATGAAGTGCAGGACGTTCCGGGTGGCGCGCAGCTCTCCTCGGTAGACGTCGATGACGTAGCTCATCCCCATGAACGTGTAGAAGCTGATGCCGATGGGCAGGGTCAGACGCAGCAGCGGGGCGGCGCCCTGACCCCCGGCCAGACGGGCCAGGTCGTCGTAGGTGGCGATCGCGAAGTCGGCGTACTTGAACAGGGCCAGGGGCGCCAGGTTCGCGAGCAGATCGAGCGCGAGGAAGATCCGTTTGCGGTCAGGCCAACGTTCGATCGCCAGGGCGGTGGTGAAGTTGGCCAGCCCGCAGAACGTCAGCAGCAACAGAAAGCGGTAGTTCCAGTAGCCGTAAAACACATAGGACGCGACGGTGAGGTACAGCCACCGCACATTGGGCGACCGTCGCGCAATGACGATCCAGCCCAGGAAAAATATCGCCGCAAAGATACAAAAAACGAAAGAATTGAAGATCACCGCGCCGTTCGTCTCCCGCCCTTGGCCGATTTTAACATCGCGCTTTGCGGGCGTCAGCAGGGGGCGGTGGCCACTCCGTGTAGCTGTCCCGACCACATGCGGGGCCGGGGGCATCACGACAAGGCGGAGAGCAGCGCGTATAGTTACTGGCCCGTCAAAGGAGCCTCATGCTGACGACCCGGTACCGAGCCATCGCCCCGCTGCTGCTGACGTTGGTGGCGATGTCGTGGACGTCGCCCGCCGCAGCCCAGGCCCGCCAGCCCACCCACGTTGCCTGCGTTGGGGACAGCATCACGTACGGCTACATGGCCTCTTCGTCCAGCGCCGCGTACCCGAGCGTGCTCCAGGGCCTGTTCGGTAGCTCCGTTCAGGTGATGAACTTCGGAAAGAACAGCGCGACGTTGCTGTCGACGGGAGACCTGCCGTACAAGAACCAGGCCGAGTACACCGCCGCCACGAACTTCGTTTCGGGGGCGGGCGCCTCGGCCGTCGTCGACGTGATCATCATGCTGGGGACCAACGACTCCAAGCCCGAAAACTGGATGAACGGGACCAGCACCCGGGCCCAGCAGTACGTGACCGACTACAGCGCCATGGTCGACCACTTCACGTCGCTGTCGACCCATCCCGTCGTTTATCTGGCATATCCGCCGCGGGCCTTCGCCAACAGCTACGGCATCAGCGGCAGCGTGATACACGATCAGATCTTGCCCCTGATCCAGCAGGTGGCGACCGCCAAGGGCATGCCGATCATCGACGTGGATACCCCCACGGCGTCGCGGTCCAATCTGTTCCCGGACGGCGTGCACCCGAACGACACGGGCTACGCGCTGGTCGCGCAGATCATGCATGACGGACTTCTGTCCGCCAGTGGCGCCGGGGGGCAGAGCGGCTCCGCCGGTGCGTCCGGACAGGGCGGAATGGGTGCCACCGGCTCGGGCGGCCGGGGCGCCATGAACGGGTCAGGCGGGGGGCCGGGAAGCGGTGGGATGGCGGCCAGCTCGGGCGGCGCCACGTCGAACGGAGGACGCCGAGGTTCGGGCGGCGTGTCGGCCAGCGGCGGGCGTCCGGGAGGGCAGGGCGGCATGGCCACCGGTGGCCTGCGGGGAGCGAGCGGCGGCGCGCCGGGGTCCGGGGGACGGGCGCAGGGCGGTGTCTCGGGAAGTGGCGGCACGTCCGCGGGCAGCGGCGGCGTCGTCGGCATCGGCGGAGGCCTCGCGACCGGTGGCGCACCAGGCACCGACGCGGGAGCACAGACTGGCGCCGGAGGGACCTCGGTCAGCGGCGGGACGTCCGGCACCCTGGGCGGTGGAACCGGGGGCACCACGCCCGGTGAGACCGGCGGCGGCATGTCGACCCTCAGCAGCGGCTGCTCGTGCCAGCTGACCGGTCACCATGAGACGGACACTCTCGGTCTCTTGCTGGCCGCGATCGCCTGCGCGTTGCGCCCGCGTCGCGCCCGCTGAAGCTGGCGGCCCGGGCGGGCCGTTCAGCGCTCCGTCAGCGCGCCGCCCCGGACCGTCAGTGGCCGTCCGCCTGCACGAACAGGTGGTCTTTGACGTCGACGACGTCAGTCACCATGCGGGCCGCGCTGACCGCCTTCTCTTTCTTGGCGACCGACGGAACGGTGCCGGACAGCGTGACCACCTTCCCGTTCGTGTCGACGTGGACGTGCAGCGGATCGATCCCTTCACCGGTCAGCGCGCTCTTCACCTTCGTGGTGATCCAGGCGTCCTTGCTGTCGGCCCCCGCGTGATCGGTCAGGTGCTCGAGGTGCTGGCCGGCCTTGTCGGCCAGGTCGACGGTGGCCTGACCGATGTCCTTGGCCGTCCTCTCCGTCTGCTTGGCGACGCCCTTCAGATCGTCGGCGACAGCCGCGCCCGGCGTCCCCCCCGACCCGGAGGCGGGACCCTCTGCCGGGCCGCGCCGGCATCCCATCGACAGCAAGGCCACCAGGAACGCCACCCCGACCGGATATTTGCGCAAGGCTCGCATCGCCCCAGATCCTGGTTTCCTTTCCCGCGGATGCAAGGGGCCCCCGGCGGGCGGCGCCGGTGCCTGGGAAAATCGCCGGCGCGTCAGGACCGTCGGGCCAGCACTTCCGCGGCCACGGTGCGGATCCAGGCGTGGTGCGGGGCCCAGCTGGTCCAGACCGCGAGGGCCCAGGCGCGTGCGCGACGATCGTGCTCCTCGAAGTCCTTCGCGGCCAGCACGAAGGCGATGGTCAGGGGGCCGGGCGGGGGCTTGGGGGCGAGCGCGGGAACGTCGCGTTTGTCCGGGAAGATCGGCCCCAGCGTCCGTCGGATCACGTCCGGCCTCATGCCCCGCTCGAAGACCAGATGCAGGCCGATCAGGTGCACGACGACGGAGCGCCGCGCCGCCGGGGTCGCGAAGGTGGCGTGCTGGCTCATGTACGCGTCCACGATCAGACGGTGCACCTCGGGATACTGGTATTCGCCGTAGTCCTTGACGGTGACCGCGTTGAAGGTCGCCCAGCAGGCGGGCGAGGAGCCCCCGTAGGCATCGCAAGGTCCGTCGTCGGCAGCCCCCACCAGGCCACACCCGGGACAGGTCGAGGTGGCCCGCGCCGCCTCCGGCTGGTTCGCGCCGTTCTCCATCGGTTCATTGTGCCCGACCCCAGGCGCACGGGACCAGCCGGTCTTTCCCGGCTCGTCGCCAGGCCCTACGCTTCGAGACGATGCGCGTGCTGGGGATCGGCCATGAGCTGAGCCTGGGATCGATGTACCTCGAGCTCGGCCGCCAGGGGCACGAGGTGCGCGTCTTCGTCGACGACCCGGAGTGCACGGCGACGATGGCCGGCCTGGTGCAGACCACGCCGGACTGGCGGGCCCAGCTGGACTGGATCCGGGGCGCCGGGAGCGACGGCTTCGTGGTGTTCGAGACCGCCTCGGATGGAGAGCTGCAAGAGGAGCTGCGGCGGGATGGCTTCCACGTCATCGGCGGCAGCGCCTTCGGCGATCGCCTGGAGTCGGATCGCGCGTTCGGGCAGCGGGTGATGCAGGAGGTGGGCATGCGCGTCGTCCCCACGCACGTCTTCGACGGCTTCGGCGCGGCGATCGCCTTCGTGCGCGCCCGGCCCGGGCGCTACGTCTACAAGCCTTCGGGGATCGGCTTCGCGTCGGGCCGCACGTTCCTGGGGGACATGCCCGACGGCGCCGACCTGCTCGCCTACCTGCAGCTGCAGCGGGAGAGCTGGCCGGTGGGCGAGCCGGAGCGCCTGGTGCTGATGGAGCGCCTGGAGGGTGTGGAGGTCGGGGTGGGGGCCTACTTCGACGGCCGGCGGTTCTTGCAGCCCGCTTGCCTGGACTGGGAGCACAAGCGGTTCTTCCCCGGCGATCTGGGCGAGCTGACCGGCGAGATGGGGACGCTGGTCACCTACCGCCGGAGCGAGCGGCTGTTCCGCGAAACGCTGGGACGGATGGAGACCCGGCTGCGCGAGGGCGGGTATCGCGGTTACATCAACATCAACACCATCGTCGACGACGACGGGGTTCATCCGCTGGAGTTCACCTGTCGCTTCGGCTATCCGGGCTTCGCGATCCTGCAGCCGCTGCAGCGGTGCGGCTGGGCCGAGCTGTTCCGTCGCATGGCGGGCGACCATCCACTGGCGGCGACGCCGTTTCCCACGCGAGAGGGGTACTGCGTCGGCGTCGTGCTGACGGTGCCGCCCTTCCCGTACGCGGCCGGCTACGACCGCCTGTCGAAGGGGCTGCCGGTGCTGTTTCGCCGGCCGCTCGACGAGGAAGATCACCGCAACATCCACCTGGGTG
>Ga0105240_10002501_pt1 | contig 29539 bp, 31 predicted proteins | sample KBSC54metaG_FD_80426 | JGI IMG/M metagenome (GOLD analysis project Ga0105240, IMG submission 80426) | Corn rhizosphere microbial communities from Kellogg Biological Station, Michigan, USA - KBS C5-4 metaG | ecosystem: Host-associated > Plants > Roots > Rhizosphere > Soil | place: Michigan, USA... | reverse complement strand
TTATAAGAGTAGCGATGAGACCGCGCTTACCTGCTCTATCGCGCATTTCAGCGGCCGCAAGGTCTCTTTTTACTGATTCCTTACGATTATCTTTTGCTTGTGTTTCGATTACATCTTTTTCGTCTGCCATATAAATAATCTCCTTTACAAAGATAATCATAATCCTGAAATCTGAAAAAAAGCTTACTTTTTGAAGGTTTATTCGACTACTTCAACACCGTTCCAAAAGGCAACGTAATTAGCAAAGTCTTGCTTAACTCGCTCGACCGAGCCTTCTTTTGGCTCAGGGTAGTACCAAGCTCCGAAATCGTTCGTACGACCATCAACATTGATATCGTAGTAGCTCGCTTCGCCCTTCCATACGCACGTCGTGTGATGATCACTGTCAGTAAAATACTGCCACTCTAGAGCCTTAGGTGGGAAATACCAATTCCCTTCGATGCGTATCAGATCTGAGACTGGTGCCTCAGCAATAATTTCGTCGTTCCAAATTGCTTTCATGGTACTAATTATACAGGCAGTAGACCGATGATAATAGACATCACTGCAATCGTCACAAACTCATGCATGACATTAAGCGCAGTCAGCTTTTGACGACGGCCTTCGAATAAATCGTGCATAAAGATTCGTGCAGCCGTAAAGCCAGCCCACAGCAGTATACCGACGGTAACGGCATTTACAAAGTAGCTATTACTCGATGCCAGGTGCGTCACTTCGATGGCGTACGCCAATATGATAGCTGTCACAAGTGAAGACAAAAACGCCTTGATGTACGTAACAGCCATCTTTGCCCCCGTAAAGTCAGGATCTCTTTTTACCTTGGCGAGCTTAGCCCACATTTTGCCAAATAGTGGCCCGTACCATAAGCTCCCTACGATCATAGTTGATATTGCTGCAAGAATAATTGCGATCCAGTTAACGTTAACGTCCATGTGACCTCCTTGTTATATCTCGAGTATATACCTATTCATGCAAAAAGGATAAACGATTATCTTCTAGAGTACTCTATGCTGATCTTCGCCTGTTTTTAAGAGGTTAATCATGGATTCCGTAATCCAATCGCTCGCTACTTTGTTAGCAAAGTGCGTATTATATGCGGCACTTTCATTTGAACAATAAAAGGTCTCTAACGACAAGTCTTTCCACCTCACATCTTTTGGTGTCCAGTCTAAAAACGCCCTTAGACGACCAGATGCAAGTTCCTTATAGAGGGCTTCTTCATTCAGTGATGCGTCTGATAGAACAGTTACAATCGCTCCGGCCTTTACCTTCGAAAGTTTTTCTGCATTCACAAAGTCAGCGCCAGCATCGACCGATACACAAAAGCAAATGATATCAGAGCTTGATAGTAGTTCATCAATTTCTTGATAATCAAAATCTGTTTGCTTTTGAGTGTGACTCCAGTATTTTACGGATTTCACATTGATATCTTTGTATAGTTGCGCTAAATGCTCACCAATACTGCCCAGTCCAACGATTCCTACCTTTAAATCACCAAAACCAGGGCTTGTCTTAAAGGTATCCTTGCCGGTTCGGCCGAGAGTAAATAAATTTCTTACCATTGCAAGTGACGCAGAGAATGTCCATTCAGCAACAGCAGAAGCGTTTGCATGAGGCGTGTTTGCTATCATTATACCTTTGCTTTTTGCTATCTCAGCACCAGGTACAAAGCTTTGCCATGCGGTAGCGGTCACACCTATAACTTTGAGGCCATCGACTCTTTTTAGAAGTGGCTCCGTTACGCGCTCTATACCCCCGACGATATAACCTACTTTTCCTTCAAGTGCGCTCACTAATTCGTCCTCTGTCGCGCTCGGCTTATCGAGACGTTCGACTTCAAAACCTGCCCCATTCAGTTTCTTTATATGTTCATCAAAAATAAATAATGAATCTGTTACCAAAATTTTGTCGTTCATATAGTTTTATCCCATACCTTTCTAATCCGCCCCATTGCAAGCGTTGACAATATAAATCCCGTCGGCGGAACAATCGCATTTATCCACGGATTCGCATTGCCTATAACAAATAGATAAACCAGCACCACCAGATACGTTAGTATCGCAATCGATATCCTACGAGTCCAACTCGTTTCCCATCTTTTATCGAGCGAAACTTTTTTATTCCGCTCTTCAATTGCATTGACTCGTTTATCGATAGTACTATTTACTGCCATATACGTATGATATCACCGATTCAACAGACGTTTTTTGATTAATTCAACTCCATCGGGTATTGCAGCAGCGACAAAGATAAGAAGACCGCCAATAATGGCTTGTAGTGCTAGATGTTCTCCAAAGAATACTACACCAAATAGTACGGCAAATGGTACTTCTAGGGTACCGATGAGTCCTCCAATGCCAGGCTCAATTTTCCTATAGGCAGCCACAACCAACCAAAGTGCCACCATAGCCACGACTCCATAGAGTAATATCCCGGTGGAACTTTGGAGACTTTGCCTAGGGAACAGACTCTCTCCTACAACTACTGCAGCAATAAAGTGACTTACAAATACAACCACCCACGTAATAAGTGTGAGTTGTATGACCGAATATTTATCTGACACTTTTTTAGTAAATGATACTTCTCCCCCACTTGCGATACCATTAATAACCGCGAGTATAAGTGCCAGTGCGCTTGCCCCTGCTAACTCAATACCAAATACCATAATCATCCCTAGAATAGCCATCAACATGGCGACCACTTTTGCCACTGTTATTTTTTCTTTAAAAAATAAACGCCCGATGAGATACGATGCTACCATGTAGGCCGCATAGAATAAAATCGTAGCAGTACCTATGCCCAATTTTATAAACGCGTAGTAAATAGGAGCGACCGTCAATAAACTAAATCCTGTATACACAGCCACCCATTTTATGTCTTTCTTCGCGATAGGCTTTAGTTGCTTAGTCAACAGACCGGCAACAAGTAGTATGATTGATACAATCAACGCTCGTGTCCAGGCCTGCGTAAAAACACCGTATGTGTCACCGAGCAGTTTCGCCCACACACCGTACGATGCAAAGGCCACTGTTGAAAGAAGCACAAGAATGTAGCCTTGCGCACGAAAACTCCTATCAGCGAACCTTTTTATAATCACTCTTCAATTACCCATGGCAGGTAGTATTTTTGTTTATCAAACACATACCATTCGGAGACAGTGATTTTATAAATGCGATGCCCTTCGGGAAGTTTCATTTCCGCATTGATCCAAGGCCAATCGGTTTTAAATCGATTATTATACGTCTGGAATGCTGTACCCTGCTCGCTAATTTCACCGAGTGCCATAGCCTTACCTTCAAAATAAACACCGACTGGTTTTTGACCCATTTCGTGTTGTTTGACAATCGTGCCGGATACATTGGGATTAGCCATGATCTCGACCCCATGCCTAGTTGAGGATTTGGAGATAAAATAAAGGCTCAAATCGTTATCATAGGCGAAGTGAACTTCACTGGTCCAAGGCACGTTGTTAATCACGGTTGATAGAGACATGTGAATCACCTGTGGCAGGTATTCACGAATTGCTTTTTCGATATCAGCGTTGCTTTCCATATCTACAGCTCCTTAATTGCTACTCGCTTTTGCTCAGTTGTATCACGTTCACGGATCGTAACCGTGTCGTCTTCTAGTGTATCGAAGTCAATCACGACGCAATATGGAGTACCGATTTCATCTTGGCGTCGATAGCGTTTACCAATGTTACCGTTGTCGTCCCACATAACGTTGCCGTGTTTTTTCTTTAAGATATCGTAGACTTCGCGGGCCTTTGCCACCAGTTCTGGCTTGTTCTTGAGTAGTGGTGAAATTGCATATTTTACTGGTGCCAGGTGTTCGGGAAGCTTTAGGAATGTGCGCTTTTCGCCATTTATTTCGTCTTCGGTGTAGGCGCTCGATAACACTGCCATAACTGCCCGCTCGACGCCAAATGACGGTTCGATGACGTGCGGAACAAACTTGGTATTCGTACCCTTGACTGTATACTCCATGTTTTTCCCTGTGGCGTTTTGAATATTCATAAGATCAAAATCAGTTCGATATGCCAAGCCCAGTAGTTCTTCGCGTCCAATTGGAAAATCAAATTCAAAGTCGACGGTTCGCTTGCTGTAGTGTGCTCGATCGGCCTCTTCTACCTCTAATTCGTGCACGCTTGTGGCAGGAAGCCCCAACGCGTCGGTCCAATCGTGAACGAGCTTGATCCACTTTTCAAACTCACCTTCCCAACTACTTGGGTCAATAAAGTATTCAATTTCCATTTGTTCAAACTCGCGTGATCGAAAAATAAAGTCACGCGGGCTAATTTCATTACGAAACGCCTTGCCTTGCTGTGCGAGACCAAACGGTAGATCAGGATAAAAGCTATCGAGTACGTTTTTGTAATTTGTAAAGATTCCTTGAGCTGTTTCAGGGCGAAGATAACTAACACTCGATTCATCATCAACTGGGCCAACGTTCGTTTTAAACATCATATTGAATGTTCGGACCTCTGATACAGGATTACCGTCAGGACTTTGCACTTTCCGCTCGATAATAAAATCATTCAGCTGTTCGTTGGTCATACCCTTGATGTCCAGCCCGATATCTTTTGCCATGTGGTCGGCGCGATATCGACGATGTGTTACGAGGTCTTCGACTAATGGGTCTGTAAATGTATCAACATGCCCACTCGCCTTCCAGACTTTCTGATTCATTAATATCGCCGCATCGATACCGTACATATCTTCACGGTCTTCAACAAACATCTTCCACCAAAGCTGCATAATATTGCGTTTTAGCGTCACGCCAAGTGGACCGTAATCCCAGGTTCCGGATAGTCCACCGTAGATGTCGCTACCGGGGTAAATAAAGCCTCGGCGCTTCGCTAAAGAAACAATCGCTTCCATCTTTTCGTTCTTGTTTGGATCTATCGCCATAATTACTGTTTATTATATCAGCAAATTCTCTTAAACCGCAGCGTGTTGACGCGCGATCATGAGGCAATCAGGCAAGATCGTCTCTAATCCCCCAATTTGGGCCAGGGTCTTGAGTGGACGCGTCGCTATTAGGCGCAACAACTTAATATGCTCGGCACCAATTTCACCTCCTGCGACCTTTCTAAAACCTTGGTCCGTTTCGTCATAACGATACGTATCAGTCGCCGTCAGTTTTTCGCCGTTTGTATCGTGATAGAGGCTCAGCTCGTGACCTAGCAGCGCTGCATAATGCACATAAAACCAGGTCTGGACCAATCCAAGCGCGATTGAATGCGCGTCCAGGCCCATAAATACTTCGCTCAAAATATCATACCATTCAGGCTCATCTACCATTTCGCTCGATTTAGTAATAAGCTTGATGGCTGTGTAAGCAAACTGCATACGGTCATAATCCTGCATAATATGGCCATAAAACTGCACGAGACGAGCGGATGTTAAAATTCCAAGCTCACCCTTACCTTCGCTTATGACCACATCGCAAATTGCGAATAGTTCGATGCCGCCGGCTAGGCGCGACTTTTCACGCCTCACGCCTTTTGCCATAACACTATGTTTGCCAGTTGGCGTTAAAAGTTGAAGAATCCGATCTGCTTCGCCGTAATTTGTTCGGCGAAGGACTATCGCCCGCGTCCGCAGGCTGTTCATAATAGAACACTCCGCACTGCCGCCACGACATCGCTAGGCTCCATAGTTGTCTTATCAAGGATTCGTTTGACACCATATGGTTTCAAATCATCCAGTTTCATATCGGATGCCAAATTAGTACATAAAATGATCGGGATACCCGCAATGTCAGTATGTGACTGTAGCTCGTGAAGCAAAGCAAACCCGGTACTGCCAGTCAGAAGAACGTCTAAGATAATCACATCGGGATGCTCATCATCAACCGCTTCAATTGCTGCAATTGCGTGTGGTGACGATACGGCATTGTAACCATTTTTTTCTAGTATTCGTATCTGTTGTTCAGCCAGCCATGCATCGTCTTCAACAATCAGAACGGTCTGGGTTTTCATAGTAAGCTCAGCTGCTCGGAGGCATGTAAGTCGACATAAAAGGTTGCTCCATCGCGGTGCCTCGTGACGCCAATAGTGCCATTCATAGCCTCGGCAAACTGGCTAGCAATATACAGCCCTAAGCCACTACTTTGAGGCCGTGCATGTACGGGCTGAGGAGCGTTAGTAAGTTTAGTTTTTAGTGACTTCCACATATCACTAGAGAGCGCCGGACCAAAATCTCGTACACCCAGTCGTATTGTTTGACCTCCGCGAAAGGCTTGAATCTGAATTCGAACGACACTATTCGCATCAGCATAATGAAGCGCATTATCGCTAAAGTTCAGAATAATGCGGCGAAGCAAATCACGATTGGCAACAAGTAATAATGGGTGCTTACGTGGCACTAAACGCACATCACGGCCATGAGCAGCAAAAAGCGGCGTAAGATCGCGCACTATATCTTTACAAAGCTCTTGAGGATTAATTGGTTCAAGCTCAAATAGCGCGTCAGTTAGGCGCGTAGAGCGTGTCAGGTCGCTTGTGAGGCGCAGGGCTCGTTCACTTGTTAGGGTAATTTGCTCGAGCATCCGCTTTTGCTCGTCACTTGTTAGATCCCCCGCTTCGAGCATTAATGACAATTGGCGAACTAACGCAAGTGGCGCCTTTAGTTCATGGGCTGCAGCGATAAGTGATGGCAAGCCATCTTGTAAAATACCCCCTACCAGCTGTTCGTGCGTCTCGCGGTTCACACTCATACTACATCTAGTTTAGCATGCATCACATGCGTAAGTTGTTGTCATTCCTACCCATCTATGTATTTCCTCACCCTTCGCATACTTAACTTTTCCTGAGCAAAGGTCTCTCCTTTGCTCAGGAAATTCTCAGGAAAGAGGTAGTAAGTTTGAGATAAATGGAGTGCCTGCTCCTTAAGTACGACTATTGATTGAACTTAATGGTTGCAATAAGAGCGTTGAAGTCGGTATCAAACGTATCCGCATCAGTTCGCATCGTAAGCGTCGTGTCACGTATCTTAAAGATGACAGCTGAGCCGCGAATATCTTTGGTGAAGTTACCATCGAGCCTTGTACCGTTACTACCATCGACAGTAAAGGCACTTGATCGTAGCGTCCCCTTTTTTACCAAATCACCGTAACTAGCAAGCACTGTTGCGTAGTCCCTTTGTTCGATTGTGATGCGAAGTGCATATTGCTCGGTCGAGCTACTGCTCACCGGGGGCACACTGACCGGGTTAAGGTACGCTTGATACGTTGTACCGCTCGTGCCGTCCTTATCAACATATACGCTCCATGTTTTAGGATAGCTAAAGGTCAAACGACCGTAATCATCGGGTCCCACAAATTCACGATTCGGTTGTTTTTCGCTTGCTTGAAGTTTTGCATCGTCGCTGTCTGCCTGTTGCTTTTTCGCCAAAGTAACTGCATCTGCGACCTTGCCATCAACATTCGTTTTTTGATCCATGTAGTTTACAATTCCCCAGATAGCGGCGACGAGAGCTACGACACCAAAGATGGAGAGGCCTATAGTTGCAATAAATAAGCGGTTCGCGGCGCCGCGCTCGTAAATTCTATGGACTGCGTTCATGTCGTCATTATACTTATGGTTCGCCCTACTGTAAAGGACGGAAGGTGTAGAGATTATAGGCATCGAGACTTTTATCAGGCGTAAGGCCAGGCAGCAGGTTGCCATAACTTATGAATCTGAGGTCTCTTTTCATTCGAGTCGCTTCTGACTCCATCTTGGCAATCATTTTTTTAAGATCCCGCGTAACCAGAAATGCGTATACTACTGTCGTGTCATCCGGTAATTGAGTCAGCCAAAAATCCGCCAAAACGACGCGAATATGGGAATCACGACGACTCAGCAAGCGTGAAATTACTACGAGGATCGGGTTCAGTTCATACCCAATGGCGCGCGCACCGTAGGCACTCGCCCGCCTGAGGACCACTCCATCGCCACTACCAACATCAACAAGAACGTCTTTGCCGCTTAGTGGATATAACTGTTCAAACGCACGTTTGATATATCTATTTTGGCTAGGGACGTATGGCGCACCGCGAAACACTACCCAGCCAAACGCGAGGACAAAGATAGTGAGTATGACGACCCACATTACTCGCTCGCGCTATCGAACTTTTTCTTGACGATCTCGATGTCGTTCTTAAGACCCGCAAGATCTTTTTCAATTGCGAGAGCTAGCGCCTCAGCTTCTTTGAATTTGTCGAGTGCTGTCTCAAGTGAAAATTCATCACTATCAAACCACGCCACAAGCGCGTCGAGGTCACTAATTTTTTGTTGGATCGTCTTGTCTTTACTTTGCGTCATACTTTTGTACCTTTGCTTTTATTATAGCCTTATATGTCTCAATTTCTATCTCGCCACCAACTCGCTCATCGCCGCGCAGTAACGCATAACCTCGTTTTAGCACGACACCAGGATCAAGCTGGTCGAGGACACGTCGCAGCCGATAAAACCGCTCGGCTGTCTGGTCATACTGAAACTCAGTCCTTAGGAACGCATACTGCAACCGCTCCTCTATGATCGCTTTTTGGGTTTCGATGACCTGCAGAATACGAGGTAATACTGATTGAATTTTGTACCGAACTGACCGCACAACTTCAGCTCGATCAGGCACGATACTCTGCGCCGCATTGCTTGGCGTCGCTGCGCTTACATCCGCTACAAGGTCGCTTAAGCTTTCGTCTGTTTCGTGCCCCACTCCAACTAGCGTCGGTATGCGGCTGCTTGCAATTGCCCTTACAAGTCGCTCATCGTTAAAGCCAGCGAGGTCGTCCGCACTTCCGCCACCGCGGATAATCACAACAATTTCTGGTAAAGCATCCCGTGTATTAAAGTATTCAAGCGCGCGAATAATTTGATCTCGCGAATCAGTGCCCTGTACCTGTACCTGCGCGACTTCAACTTTTACACCTCCCCACCTATCGCCAAGAATTTTAATAAAATCAGCATATCCGGCTGCATGCACGCTACTAATCACTGCGATGTGTTTTGGAACAGGTGGAAGTGTTCGTTTACGCTCAAACGCGAATAGTCCCTCCGCGTCGAGTTTAGCTTTTAATATTTCAAAGCTCTTTTTGAGCGCGCCTTCGCCACTTGGACGAACCGATTTTACTGTGAGGCTAAACTTTCCCCATTGAGTTAATTTTGGAACAGCCGTCACTATCACCTTCATACCATCTTCGATCGGGACACGAAGTTGCCACACAGTCATAAAACAACCAATGCTACCCCCGCTATCTTTGATGTCAAAAAACACGAACTTATCTTGGTTTACTTTGAACGAGGCAACTTCGCCCTCTATCTCGACGCTAGGATATGCATATTCGAGAGTCTGGTTGGTAACAGCGATAAAATCGCTAACGCTGAATCGGATTTTTTCCATATTTTACAATCGTTAGTTGATAGAAAACATAGCCAAACACAATTGTACCAAGCAGTAGTGAGACCCTAGCAAGAAGCGTGCCTGCGATCGCTTCGGCGGGATGTACGCCGGCTGACGCCAGGAATGTGATCATAATTGCCTCGTATACACCTGCCCCACCCGGAGTTACAGAAAAAATACTGGCAGCACCCGACACGCCAAAAGCGACCGCAAGCGTCGCTGGATTTACCCAGAAGCCGAGCGACAAAAAGGCAATAGACAGAAGCGCTACGTCGCACACGCTCATCACCAGTCCCCAGATAAAAGGCTTGATGAGGATACGTTTATCCGCTCGAATTTGTTCAAAATCCTCATGAAGCTGTACAAAAAACGGCTCGATTGTCGCTAGCTTTAGCGTGTCATGCTTGCGTCCGCGAGTAACAAATGAGACCACGCGGTTAATAGTGCGTGTCAACCATGCAGAAAATCCCTCAAGACGCTTCTTGTTGCCAATAATGTAGATGCTCAGCACAATCAGCAGCAGCGCGGCGGCTGCAAGTGAACTTGTGATGATAATGACCGTGCGATTAACATGATGGTCGTAGGTCAGTGCAGCTACTGCCACGAGCAAAACTACGATAAAACTAGCAAATCCGATAGTAAAGCGAACAATCTGCGCCATTGTGGCGCGACCTGGGCTCACCCCGTGTCGACTGAGCACCCAACCAAGATACGAAAACCCTGCTGCTCCCCCGCTTGGAATAATATGGTTTACGAAGTTTAACTCGAGCGCCATACGTGTAATTGCCCAATGCGACGTGTCTTTGAGGTTTCCTTTTGAACGCAAATACGAAAAAATCATCCCTCCCGTGGCGTAATAACTAAGCAGTTGTACCGGAATAATGAGCAACAGAATCCAGATATTTACCCGATCAAGTAAGTGGAAGGCTCGCACGATCTCATGGCGACCAAAGAATACCACAAGCGCGAGCAAGATGAGTGTAATAATGGTGACCCATGTACGAAATCTCATAACTAGGGTTTATTATAGCATCTGTACGGTATAATAAGCTCATGTATGTAGCACTTTTAGGCCGACAACCGGCTCTCGGGATTGCCGAACTCGAAAGAGTATTCGGAGGCGGTGCTGTAACTCCCCTCTCGGGGCTCGCGGCGCTCATTGATACTCCCCTATTAGACATCGAAAACCTTGGTGGCACACTTAAGGCTGGAGTTGTTGTTTTAGAGCTACCGGCTGGCGACTGGCACAAAGTGAGTCAAAAAGTTGTTCAACACTACACTAGTCTATGGTCAAAAAACGAGGGAAAGATCACTCTCGGTATCAGTGCCTATGGTTTTCCAAACGGGAGTCGAGAGGTGCAAAAGCTCGGTATTATCTTGAAATCGAAACTAAAACAATCAGGCACCAGTCTACGCCTTATTCCTAACACTGATCCCGCCCTATCGACCGCCACTAGCCACCATAACAAGCTTGGATTATCACCAAACAAGGTAGAACTACTGATCGTTCGTGGCAAATTAGGCCGAATCGTCGTCGCCGAGAGCACTGGCGCTCAAAATATTACGGCCTATACTCGTCGCGATCAAACGCGACCAAAGCGCGACGCTTTTGTCGGTATGCTGCCACCTAAGTTAGCTCAGATTATGATTAATCTTGCTCACCCAGAGTCCGGTGCCCGAATTCTTGACCCTTTTTGCGGTACCGGGGTGATCCTCCAAGAAGCTGCACTGCAGAGATATGCCGTCTATGGGACAGATCTGGTTGATAAAATGATCAGCTACAGTCGCGATAACCTAAAATGGCTCGAGGACACACATCACATCTCTGTAAACGCACAGCTTCAGATGGGAGACGCCATGACCACTACCTGGCAGCAGCCCATTGATGCGGTTGTTGCCGAAACCTACCTAGGCCAACCATTTAGTGCTTCACCTTCGCCTGCTAAACTGGCTGAAGTCCGCAAGAACTGTAATCACATTATTACTGAGTTTCTAAAGAACTTAGCTAAACAAATTAGCGCTGGTACACCCGTATGCATTGCCGTACCTGCTTGGAAAGCCGTCGATGGTTCGTTTACCCATTTGCCTTTGATTGAAACTATTGCTCAACTCGGCTACAAACCGCATGAATTTCACAATATCTCGCAAAATGACCTGTTGTATTACCGTGAAGATCAGATCGTCGCCCGCGAGCTATTAGTCTTAACAAAAATGTAACATTCCCTCAAAGGCTTGACTCTCACCTCTTATTTTGGTACAATTACTTAGATTTTGTTACTAATTTAAGGAGTTACCATGTCACACGTCAAAGCAGGTGGTTCATCCAAGAACATCCACAATAACGCCGGTCAACGACTCGGTGTAAAGCGTTTTGGTGGCCAAACTGTCCGTACTGGCGAAGTATTGGTACGTCAAACTGGTTCAACCAAGATTGCTGGTCCTGGTACGTTCATTAGCAAAGATTTCACTATTCACGCTGCCGTTGACGGTGTTGTGAGCTTCACCAGGGTCCGCAAAGGCCACTTCACTGGTAAATCCGTGCCTCGTACACAAGTTATTGTTAGCTAATTTCACTTCAATATAGAATAACCTCCGTTATGGAGGTTATTTTATATTTTCATTATTACTTAGGTGGCTGTGCGATAATAGTCGTAATTTTACGGTGTGCTCCATCAATTGGATCATTAGGATCAAATGGTTTTGGAGGGGTAGGCTCGTGTATAGTTGGGGTTGTCGGTACGAGTGGTTGCGGAACATAGTCTCCATGACTAGGTGCAGGGCCAAACTTAGCTTCAGCTTCCTCTCTCATTGCTCGCCTTTGCTCGCGCGACAAAACTTGATATGACTCATCAACCGCAGAAACCTCACCAGCATTTAAAGCTTGGTGACCCATATCATAATCAATCTCCAACTGACTATGCATCGCCTCTTGAACTTCTGGGCTCAAGACTTCAACAGGATGCGAACCTCGTTTCTTGGTGCCATCTACGTCAGTAAACAGAAGTGCGACTGTGTCATCACCTTCGGGATCTTTATCGTCCTTAGGAACTACCTCCATTTGAACAACCCTGCCATTAACTTTGCCGAGAATAACATCTCCAATACGAGATGTAGGGACTGTTTCAGTCACCTCTGGTGTGAATATCTTTGGAGTTGGTTCTTTTTCTGGCATATTCTTTGTTTTTACTAACCTTTATAATCACTATAGCATAAGCTTTACAAAAAAGCAACCCCTGGTTGTAGGGGTTATTTATTTTGTGTCGGATTTTTAGTTTGTTGGCTTTTGCTCAAGCATGCCGAGGTGGAATTTGACGCGTTCTACGACGTCACCAATGACGACTTGGGATTTTACAAGGTAATCATTTACACCTAATGATTCAGCGCGCTCTTTGTCCTTGGGCTGAGACAGAGCAGTTAACATAATAATACGAATATCGCGCGTTTCTGGTGTGTTACGAAGGATATCGAGTACATCAAAACCACTAATCTTTGGCATCATAGCGTCAAGTAGTACGAGATCGGGTTTAAATGCGATGGCAGCCGAGAGCGCGTCTTCACCGTTACTTACTTCTTTAACTTCAAAGCCCTCGAGCTCCATACGCGACTTATAGACAGCGGACAGCGCAACGTCATCTTCGACAAGAAGGAGCTTTTTCTTCGTATCCATATTACCCCTTATAGTACTACAATCGGCACGATTAGCACAAGCACTACTTGCCTAGCTGGTGAAGCGCCGCAGCCATTTGCGGGTCGTTACCAGCATCAAGATCTGCCTGAGTAAGAGCAACAACTACATCTGGCGTAATGCCTTGTTGATTGATGTTTTTACCGTGCGGCGTGTACCACTTGGCAATCGTTACCTTCAGTTCTGCGCCCTCCGGAAGATCAATAAGTTTCTGAACACTTCCTTTGCCAAATGTCTTTTCGCCGACAAGTTTAGCTGCGCCGTAATCTTGAAGCGCACCTGATACAATCTCGCTCGCGCTGGCACTGTCGCCGTTCACCAGTACCACCGTTGGAATACCGGCAAGGATAGCGTTACTACCAGTCGTGACTGAATCGATTACTTGGTTGTTTGATTTTTCGGTGACAAGCAGCTTGTTATCAAGCCACAGCCCACCAACTTTTTGTGCGGCCGTGACGTAGCCGCCACCGTTGCCACGAAGATCCAAGATGACGCTCTTGACGCCTTTAGAAACAAAGTTTTGAGCCGCAGCTCGAGCCAGCTCACCTGTCTGGTCGTCAAATCGGCTGATGGTGAGTGTGCCGACGCCATCAGCGATAGAGCTGGTGACACTGGGGTTAGATACCGTCGCACGAGTAATTGTGTAATCCTTGGTATCAGTCCCACGCGTAATGGTTAGTTTCACGGTAGTCCCCGCTGTTCCGCGAATAAGTCCCACCGCTTGGTCAACAGTCATACCAGCCGTTGCTTGGCCGTTAATGTCACTAACGACGTCACCAGCCATAAGACCAACGGCAGCCGCTGGATTACCGTCGAGAACTCGTATAATCGTTACTTTGTCGTTACGCATACTAATCTCGGCCCCAATACCGCCGCCAATTGTACCTGATAGGTCATTAGAAAATGTGGCAGCATCGCTGGCGTTCATGTAAATCGTATATTGGTCACCTGCCGCACTTACAAGACCTTTGTTAGCGCCATCAATCAGTGCTTTGTCATCAAGCGTACCGTCGAAGTTTGCCTTGAGGTTCTTGTACGTTGTTTCAAGAGTCGATAGATCAATCGAGCCGCTATACGTCTTGACACCAAAAGCTGGCGCGACAAAGTCATAGATAGTGTTTACCTGTGAACCAACGAGGACGCCTGCTACAGCCGTTACCGCAACAATAATGACCGCTACACGTGTCGACAATGGCTTCTTTACTTTTGCTTCTTTGGTTTTCGCACGACGAACACGAAGTTTTTTGATCATTGTTTTCCCTATCTAACAGCGTTTTTACTATATTTAAGTATAGCGCACTCTGGGGATGAGTACGCTATAAAAGTTATGCTTTTTGGTAGGATTATGGAATTCGATAGACGTTAAAGAAGTTGACCGAAAGCTGCATGACACTGTACATTCCGTAGCCTTGACCATAGTTGTAGTTATATTGGCTGACATTAATCACCGCTTTGCCTTTTAACGGACCACTTGTACTGATATATGGATCCGTCTCGACCCACGCAACGTGACCTGGTTCGCCAGCTGATGTAAGGATCGCGATGTCGCCTGCGTGTGGCGAACTATCCGCGGTTCCGTGGAACTGGAAGTCGTAGGCGTTGCCCCAACTAGGGTAATAACCCTTTACCTGATTAATTTTCCAGGCAACATAGCTGGCACACTGACGACAACCATAGCCGCGACCATCCGAGCCATTACCGTCGACTCCACCTGATGATTCATAGGTGTACACGATTGGACAGTTACTGTCAGTCCAGCTACCATAACTAGAGCTGGTAATATAGTCTGAACGTAAGCCGCCCTGAATTAATAATGCTCCACCGGTGCTGGTTCCGCGGCTGTTAAGGGCAGCCTGGGTAGCGCGAGCTGCAGCGATCTTTGATGCATTACTTGCAATCAAGCCTTGGTAGGCTGCCTCGTTATTCTGTGTTTGGCTCAATATACTTTGCTGTTCGTTTTCCTTAGCGACGAGTGAAGCTTTGGCTGTGTTCTCTTGGTCGAGCACACTCTGCAGGTCTGATTGTTGCTTGTCGAGAGATGCCTTGAGGGTCTGGATATTCTTAATTGAGGTGTTTAGCTGATCGCTCACCGAATTGCGGTAGGTTTGTTTGTCGAGGTAGTCACCGATGTTTTTGCTGCTAGCGATCATCTCGAGTGGCGTCGTTTTGCTATTAACATAAATATCGGCAATCGTTTGGCCGAGTGCATCCTGAGCATCTTGGATCTTCTGCTTCGTATCAGCAATTTGAGCAGTCAACTGATTATACTGCACGGTATTAAGGTCAATTTGGTTCTGTAAAGATGCTTGCTCATTTGCGAGTTCCGCAAGTGTTGACTGAAGTGTGACTGCTTGACTATTAAGTATTGCTGCCTGGACTGCATATTGATCACTTTGTGCTTGCAGTGCGTTAATCTGGTCATCATACTGGTCGGCAAAAGCCTTCTGGGCGGGTTGCAGCGGCGCAATAAACGCCATCACAAGGACACTAAGTATAATAATAGCCTTCCCTACCAGCGAGGAAGCAAGAGGTGCCTTCGATCGGCGAGCGTGGTGGATAGTACGCAGCTTCATGGTATTCCTATTTTAGCATAAGCGTGACGGGTTTGTCAATCTGTTAGAGCTTGAGATAGCGACGCGTTGCGAGTAGCGATGACACAATGCCAATAAGCGCTCCAATAAGAATCATGCCGAGTAGCACAAAGCCCACATAGGTTGTAATGAAATCGATCGTCGGCTGAATATTAAAGTAGTTACTGAGTGTCGGCCTCAGAGCATAGAGCATAGCGAGGCCTATACCTGTTGCAATGACGGCTGCAATGAATCCATAGACGACTGCTTCTACGACAAATGGTCCTCTAATAAATGAGCTGTCGGCACCGATCAGTTTCATCATCTCAATTTCCTCACGACGGTTAAATATCGCCATACGGATAGTGTTGAAAATAATAAGTGACGAAATAAATACGAATATCGCGCCGGCAATAATTCCGACTTGCTGAGCGAAGTTAACTGCTTGACCAATCGATTCGATAGTGGCTTTGCTGTCCCCTGCAAACGATGGCGCTTGAGTAGGATCAATATCCTGCTTCAAAAGCGTGTTCGTATCAACAAAATTCTGTAGTTGCGACGTGTCGTTAATATCCTTCACCGAAATACTGAGCGTTCCAGGGAATTTATCAGTTGCTTCGGTGAGCGCGTTAAGTATACCGGCATTATTCTTGTAGCTTTGCGCAAATTGAGCGCGTGCATCCGCAGGAGTAATATACTGAACATCTTTCACCGACGAAAGTTTCAATAAGTCGTTCGTGAGCGTTGTGATATCTGCTTGCGATGTGTCAGTCTTCACATATATCGACATATTTACTTTGTCACGCACTTGATCAACTGTACCGACCAGCACAGATCTTGCGGCGACGGTCGTGAAGATGATGAGCAGCGTAATTGTCATCACCGCGGTTGCTGCAATAGTAAGCCAAATATTTCGCGAGAAATTATTGACGCCATACCGACACATCCGAAGAAATGTCAGCCATCTGCGACGATTTTGTTTTTGCTTGGCAAAGGCCTTGGCATTCTTGTTAGGCTTTGTGCTCATCTGCTGCTCCCTGCCTATAACTTCCTACCGACTGATCTCCCGTTACCTTGCCATGGTCGAGTGTAATCACGCGCTTCTTGAGTTTATTAACAATCTCAACGTTGTGCGTGGTGAGTAAGACCGTCGTACCGTATTTATTAATTTTCTCGAGGAGTCGCACGATATCCCAGCTGTGTTTGGGGTCGAGGTTACCTGTTGGCTCATCGGCAATGAGGATTTTGGGCTGGCGTACGACGGCACGGGCAATCGCGACGCGTTGCCGCTCACCACCTGATAATTGGTGCGGGAACTGCTTTTCCTTACCAGTGAGACCCACCAGTTCGATGACTTTTGGCACAGTGTTTTTAATTTCGCGATTTGTCATCCCAGCAATCTCAAGTGCAAAAGCGATATTTTCAAACACTGTGCGCTGTGGCAAAAGCTTAAAATCCTGAAACACCACACCAATTTTACGGCGCAACAGCGGAATATGGCTGTCTTTTAACGTATCGTAGTCAATACCCCCGACGACAATTTTGCCACTGGTTGGTTTTTCCTCGCGGGTCAGGAGTTTTAAAAGCGTCGACTTACCTGCACCACTGGTTCCAACAAGGATCACAAACTCCTTGGGCTCAATAAATAAGCTCATGCGATTTATGGCCGGCGTCGTGTCCTTGCCGTATGATTTTGTAACCCTGTCTAGTAGTATCATTTCACCTTATTATAGCATAAGCATCGAGTTGATAAAGAGTTCCTATACTCTCAATTCTGAGAATAAACTGAGCAAAGGAGAGACCTTTGCTCAGTTATATTTCAGTTAAGTAAGTTTGGTTGTTAGGGGACTTGGGGGTGTTCGAGATAGGATTCGATGAAGTCATCGATTTTGCCATCTAGAACTGCGCTGGCATCACGATCTTCGTGTTTTGTACGGGTATCTTTGACCATTGTGTAGGGATGGAGGACATAGTTACGGATTTGAGAACCCCAGTTAGCCGACTCCCCTGCTTGAAGATCTGTGATACTCGCCGCGTGTTGTTCGAGTTGGAGCTGTGCAAGTTTACTACGTAAAATTTTCATGGCTGTTTCGCGGTTCTGAAGCTGCGACCGTTCGTTTTGAATCGCGACAACAATGCCTGTCGGTATGTGTGTCACGCGCACCGCACTATCGGTCGTATTGACTGACTGGCCGCCGTGGCCGCCCGCGCGGTACACATCAATCTTGAGGTCCTTGTCATCAATGGCGACTTCATCAGGTGTATCGATTTGGGGTAACACTTCGACTAGAGCAAAGCTGGTTTGGCGCAGATTGTCGCTATTAAATGGGCTGAGTCGCACTAGGCGATGGACGCCGTGCTCACTTCGAAGTTTCCCGTATGCAAATGGACCGCTCACTTCAATGACGCTCGATTTTATGCCTGCTTCTTCGCCTGGTGATCGTTCAACTATCGCGGTTGTCATGTCATGCTTTTCCGCCCAGCGTAGATACATGCGCTCGAGCATCTGGGTCCAGTCCTGCGCATCGGTCCCGCCAACGCCTGCGCTGAGGCGAAGAATTGCGTTATGATCATCAAATGGGCCGCCCAGCAACAGGTCTTTTCGACGAATATCGTACTCATTTTCAAGGGCAGCTACTTGGCCTTCGAATTCCTTTTCGAGGCTGGCGTCCCCCATTTCGATCAGTTCTACGATATCGTTTACCTGCGCCTGTAATGTGACCCATGGCTCAACGATCGAATTTAGTGCTGCAAGTTGTTTGGACTTTTCTGCCGCGTCTTTTGGGTCGTTCCAGATTTCCGAAGTTGCAAGCTGCGTTTCTAGGTTAGTAATTTTTGCTTGTTTTTTTGCAATTTCAAGACGTGTAAAAGCACCCTCCAGCTGCGAGGATAGGTTTGTAATTCGTTTTAAAAGCGGCTGCATTACCTCTTATTGTAGCATTTCTGTAGCCCAAGCTTGACTCGGATAGGTTTGCTTGTAGTCAAACGTGGAAGCCGGCACCTCGAACGGTAATGGTCCGTATCCACCACGCGCCTGAGCCATATGATATGCCAAACGAAGCTCGTCGATCTCACCTACGCATTCGAACGGTTTTGCGACGTTATCAATGCCCATAAGACCCTTAAAGGTATGGGTAAGACTTGGTTTTGAAAATAAATCTTGACCATGAAAAAGACTTTTTAGCTCCTCTGCAGGAAGGAATGGAGCAAATAAGACAAACGAATTTGCGCATTTTGGACAGTCACCACACCACTTGAGGGTCGTATTGTCGTTCCCTTGTCGATAGTTAGCAACATTGCATGAGCTAAATGCATGACCGTATTTGTCCCATGTATGTTCTACAAATAACTCCGCTACACGCAGTTCACTATACTGACGCAGCGGTGAGCCTATATGAATATCTGGTGATATATAGCGCGTCACATATTCAGCAAAATCCTGCTCAGCTCGCCATGTTTTCGACCATTGATGCGTGACAGCCAAATCACCGATGTGATGATGCGGTTCTTCGCCCTCATGGGCAATCGAGACGATAATTTCATTTTTGCCAAGCAAAATTGCCTGTATGACCGCTAGACTTTCCAGTATATAGGTAACAGGCACATGACCATTTTTAGCGCCGTCGCGACCAGCTCGCTCAAGTGCTATACGATCAATCGATCTGAGACTTGTGATCAGCTGGGCGCCTACATCATCTAGAATATGCGGATGCCTGGCACCACTTGAAACATACCAGGAACTAAATGGAAGGTTTTTTTCTTTCAAAAGTGATGCGACAAACAGTGAATCCTTGCCTCCACTTTGAAGCGCCACTGTTCCTGAACCCTGGTAAGCAAGTGGTTTAGCCATATCATCTGTTTGAAATTCAAATGTCGCAAGATCCGCTCGCGTGAGATCGTTCTCAAATGCAAACTGACTCAGACCTTCTTGGTAGACGTGGTTAAAAAAATTCGCCTGAGACTGATCGAGGGCAAAATCAAGGTGAACAGATTTCGTAGGAAACGTCTTGTAATACGATGTTCCAATAATGACAAACGCGAGTTGCAAAGCCTTATCGAGCAGATCCTCGTCATATCCCTTATCATCCGTATTAAATGTTACTGTTTCTGTAAAATCTCTTCCATCATCAAAGCCGTAATGAAACGAGGCGACATTGTCGACAAAACTGTAGTTTTTAAAAATAAATTGGCTCATAGTTGATTGACGATATTTCTAAACTGGTCACCACGATCATAAAAATCCTTGAACATATCAAAACTTGCTGTTCCAGGACTCAGCAACACAACGTCACCAGGTTCGGCAATTCCAACTGTGTATCCAACAATCTCACCCATTGTCTGGGCGTCGAGAACAGTTATTTTTGCCGTAGTACCGGCCTGTTTAAACTCTGTTGCGAGCTTTTGACGTATTGTTCCAATAAGAACGACTTCTTTTACATTTGGGTGAGCGCGAATCGTATCAATCAAGATTGAAAAGTCACCTCCTTTATCAATACCGCCAAGAATAATAATTTCTGGCTGTTCGAATGATTTTACTGCTGCAACAGATGCAGGTGGCGCTGATGAAAAACTGTCATTATAGTAATCCACACCATTAAATTTCCGTACATATTCTAAACGATGCGGCAGACCTTTAAAGTTCTTGAGACCGTTTTCGATTGCGTCGATTGAAAGTCCGTGAGCACGGGCGACCGATATCGCAGCACAGGCGTTTTCAATGTTATGAGCGCCAATGAGTTGTAATAAATCAGTTGAGCAAATTACTTCGCCTTTTTGTAGGAATTCGCCATCCCGTTCGTACACGCCGCCATCATCTGGGATACCGTAACGTTCTATAGTACCCAGAGTACTAAGGTGTGCAATTTGGCGCGAGTACGCATTAGTCGGATGATAAACACATAAGTCGCCTTCCTTTTGATGAAGTCGGATTTGGCCTTTGGCAGCAACATAATCTTCCATGTCGGTGTGAACATTCAAATGGTCGGGTTCGATTAACAGGACGACAGCAGTTTGTGGAGAACGCTCAAGGTCCCAAAGCTGAAAGCTCGACAGTTCAAACACCACAATGTCTTCGCTGCCGATATCAGTTAACGTCGCTAGCGCCGAGATACCGATATTACCAACCAACCAGGTTTTTCTACCACTGGCCTCGAACATGGAGGCGATGAGACTTGATGTTGTGCCCTTACCTTTCGTACCGGTCACGCCGATAATTTTGGCTGGAGATTTTTCAAAAAATTCATTGGTCGCAGACCAGATTTTGCCATCTGTTTTTATTTTACCTGGTGCCAGACCTGCAGTACGAACAACTAGGTCAAAGCCTTCTAATTGCTGAAAGGCATTTTCACCGAGGATTGTCGGAACACCTTCAGGGAGCGGTCGATCAGGCTGCTGCTTTTCATCAACGATTGTGATGTCTGCGTCGCCTTGAGCAGCCCAATAGGTATAGTTTTCTTCGCCTTCTAGGCCGTACCCTGCGATTGCTATCTTCATAAGCTTATTTTAGCGCGGTTCGAACAATGTTACCAACTTATCGTTCAGTTCAACGAGTTCTTGCTTCTCACCACTACTGACTGCGGCGAGCACCCAGGTGTCCTCATTGATAAAACCACGAGCCGTATCAATCATGCGCTCTAACGTTACGTTTTCAATCATTTTTGGTACTGCATCATAATCCTTGATGAAGTCATCAGCAAAGTAACGACTAGTGTAAAAACTGCTAATCTGCGATACAGTCTGCGCACCCATCTGGTAGCGACCAAGTGCAAACGACTTAGCTGCATCAATTTCTTGTTCGCTAATCTTGCCATCAAGAACACAGCGAATTTCCCGCGTGATGATATCGAACAGTTCGCCGGCAGCTTCGTGGTTTACCTGCCCAATAATGTCCCAACTACTGTCATAATACCCTGCTCCAACGTGGGCACTAACGTTATATGCCAGGCCTTTTTGACGTGCTGCACCAAAAATTCGTGAGTACATAGTGCCAGTTAAAATATGATTCAAATAGTGCATCGCATCGAGCTCTTCATCGGTCAGTTCACGAGCAATTGCCATCGACCAGTTAAACGTCAGGTTGGTCGCATCCTTACGACGAATAACACTCGGACCCGCGCTTTTCAGCTCATCACGTGGTACTTCAAATCGAGTACCCTTAGGAAGGTTAAACTCTTCGAGCTGGCGTTTTATTTCGGCTTTTCGACCATCGAGTTTCCCTGCAATAACAAATCGCATATTGTGAGTCGTGTGGGTTCGTCGGTGATGTTCGCGGACATCCGCCAGAGTAACGTTACCGATTGTTGGTAGTGACTGACGATAGGTTAGAACATCTTCACCAAGTAGCTGCTGAACGCGTGGCCACAAAATTCGGTGATGGTCGTTGAGGTAATTTGTCAGTTCGCTTCGCACATTCCCCTTTTCAGCCTGCAGTTCAGTATCGTTAAATCGTGGCTCACAGATGGCAAGCTTCTGCAGATCTAGGATTCGGTCCCATTCAAAATCAGCACAATCCGCCTCATATACCATTGCTAGATCGCTGGTATATGCATTGCGATACGCGCCGTTTTTAGTAAACTCTGCTTCAAATTCATGCTCGCTTTTATAACGCGCATTCGCTCCGAACGCCATGTGCTCCATAATGTGCGCAACCTGTTCAATGTCTTTTGACTTCGCGTAGCGGTTGCCGGCACGAAATTGAAACTGCATGCTCATTACCGTCGCACCGGGTACATCAATTAGCAGTCCGCGCGCGCCATTTTTCAGTCGTATTTCTTCAACAGTGTGATTCATATTTTTCTTTCTATTGCTCTATTTTCGTCTTGATTTACGGTTTTGGCGCTCAGATTTTTTCTTTTTGCGCGTGACATTCTTTTTGTGATTTAGTTCGGCAGTTGTGCTGGCTTTTTTAGTCTTGAAATCATTATCGCGATTTGACTGGCCACTTGTTACCTCATTCACTCCCTTTTCAACTGCGTTCTCGGCGAGTCGTGTCAGGTCTGTTTCGTGATCTTCCTCATCACGAGCAATGACATCGTGTTTGTGAACGTGCATGACCGAACGAATTACCTCGTCACGTAGAGTCGCTTGTAAACTATCAAATAGCTTGGCAGATTCACTGCGATACTCAACGAGTGGATCGCGCTGTCCCACGCTTCGCCAATGAATACCCTCGCGGAGATGCTGCATATTCTCGAGATGCTGCATCCAGAGGGTATCAAGCACCTGAAGATAAACCTCGCGTTCAACCTTACGAACAACATCTTCATCAAGTTCGGCTTCTTTGGCTTTATAGAGTTTTTCAACTTCTTTTTTAGCAAGCTCAAAGCGCAGTTTGTCGTTCTTCTCTTCGCCAATCGCCTTAATTTTCTTGTCATTGATTGGGAACATCGCCTCAAAATCTTCGCTAAAGCGCTTGTTATTTTTAGCGGGGAGAAGTGTTAATTCTTGAAGCTTCACATCGATAAGTCGTTGAACTTCAGGTTTAATGTCACTTCCTTCGAGAATCTTGCGGCGCATAGTGTAAACAACTCGACGGTGACGATTAATGACGTTGTCATATTGCACGACGTTTTTACGTGTATCAAAGTTATAGCCTTCGACGCGTTTTTGGGCAGCTTCGAGCGTTTTTGAAACAGCTTTGTTCTGAATCGCTGTGTCTTCGTCGACACCAAGGCGGTCCATAAGTGCCGCAATGCGCTCACCCTGGAAAATACGCATCAGGTCATCTTCGGTCGAAACGTAAAACTGCGTCTCACCAGGGTCACCTTGGCGTCCACCACGTCCACGCAGCTGGTTGTCAATGCGCCTCGATTCGTGTCGCTCGGACCCAATAACAACCAGTCCACCGAGTTCTACAACACCTTCACCAAGCTTGATGTCCGTACCACGACCGGCAATGTTAGTCGCGAGCGTAATGGCACCTTTTTCACCAGCTTTTTCAATAATTGAGGCTTCTCGCTCGTTATTTTTAGCATTGAGGAGTTCGTATGGTACTTTTTCTTTATCTAAGTACGCTGCAATGAGTTCGTTTTTAGCGATTGACGCAGATCCAACCAGAACCGGTCGACCGATTTCGTGATATTCCTTAATTGCATTTGCAACGGCTTTCAACTTACCTTTTTCCGTCTTAAAGATAAGATCCTGCTTGTCCACACGGGCAATCGGACGATTAGATGGAATCTGAATAACATCAAGACTGTAAATTTGTTGGAATTCTTCAGCCTCTGTAAATGCTGTACCGGTCATACCAGAAAGCTTCTTGTAGAGACGGAAGTAGTTTTGGAACGAAATAGTTGCGAGCGTCATGCTTTCTTCAAGGACTGGTACGCCCTCTTTGGCTTCAATCGCCTGATGGAGGCCTTCGTTATAACGACGACCTTGCATAAGACGACCAGTAAATTCATCAACAATTACCACTTCACCGTCGTTTGTAACCACGTAATCTTTGTCGCGTTTGAATAACGTCTGTGCACGAAGTGCTTGGTCAATGTGATAAACAGAACGAACATAGTCTGGACTGTAGAGGTTTTTGATGCCGAGCATCTTTTGAATTTTTTCGACACCCTCATCGGTAAGTGCTACACTTTTACGCTTTTCATCTAGCACATAGTCGTTTTCGTTAAGTTTCGCGGCGATTTTAGCAAACTGGTAGTAACTGTCAGGATTCTCAGCAGCCGGCGCGCTAATAATCAGCGGCGTCCTGGCCTCATCAATGAGGATACTGTCGACCTCGTCAACGATCGCAAAATTAAGATCGCGCTGACGAAGCAAATCAACTTCGTTAACCATGTTATCACGCAAATAATCAAACCCGAACTCATTGTTTGTACCGTAGGTAATATCTGCCGCATAGGCTTCTTTACGCGTTACAGGTCGGAGGCGTTTCATACGAGGATCTTCGTGGGCTTCATTGTTAAAAGTAGGGTCAAACACGAATGACGCGTCATTAATAATCACACCAGTCGAGAGTCCGAGGAAATGATAGAGTTCACCCATCCAGCTAGCATCACGCTGCGCAAGGTAATCGTTGACTGTCACCACATGCACGCCCTTGCCTTCAAGCGCATTCAAATAAACTGGCAGCGTCGCAACCAGTGTCTTACCTTCACCTGTTTTCATTTCAGCAACGTTACCTTCGTGAAGCGCCATACCGCCGATCAGCTGTACGTCAAAGTGACGCATTCCAAGGACTCGGTCGCTCGCTTCGCGTACTAATGCAAAGGCGTCAGGCAAAATTGAATCGAGTGTCGTGCCCTTTTTCTGGAGTTGTTTTTTTAGAACCTCAGTTTGCTTTTTTAAGTCGGCTTTCGATAATTTTTTGTACTTTTCGGCCTGGTTATTGATGAGTACTACTTTTTTCTGTAGCACCTTTAATAGCTTCGTCTGTGGGTCACCAAAAATTTTGGTCAATACCCCTTGTCTACTTACCATGTCTTAAAATCCCTCGCAGTCAATTTTCTGTAAAATACTCCTTGTATTATACGTCTCGACAGACCATTGAACAAGCCTGGATATGTGATGAAGACTGTTTTTACAACAAGAAAAAGTTATAATTCGCGGGCAAAGCTACGTTTGAAGCGACTCATGGCACCGCGTCGTCCTACGTGGCCAATTGTTACCTGTTTGTATTTACGTAGTTGAGCGACAAGTTTAGCCTCGACGATATCAACGGCAGCTAAGATATTCACGGTTGAATCTTTGGCAGTGAGCGTTTTATCAGGAACACAGAGAGTAATTTCGGCTTCGTATTTATTACCGTGATCGCGATTAACTTCGGCAAGCTTTACCTCAGCAGTTGCGCTGTCGCGGGCGTGTCTAGGGAGATATCGATCGAGTCTTCCGATCTTTTTCATGACGTACTTTTTGGTGGTATCGTCGAGAGAATACTTATTCAGTCCTGTAATTTCGATTGATGTAATCATGCTACCCTCCTAGTTACTTGGTTGGTAGTTTTATTATAACACTTACGTTAAAGTGTGTCGCGACCACCAAGGTACGGACGCAAGACTTCGGGCACTACTACATGTCCATCTGCTGTCTGGAAATTCTCGATAATAGCAATCATCGTGCGACCGAGCGCAAAAGCAGTAGCATCGTTAGTGTGAACCAGCTCTATTTCGCCAGACTCTCGACGAACACGAGTCTTCAGGCGACGAGACTGATAGTCTGTCATATAGTCGGCTGTGTGAGTTTCACGGTATTGGCCCTGACCAGGCAACCACGTATCCATATCAATACCCCGAGCATTTGGCTTGCCGATGTCGGCGGTACATTTTTGGATTACTTGATAAGACAAACCAAGTGTACGGAGTAGATATTCTTGGATCGCGACAAAAAAGAGGTGTTCATTTAAGCCATCTTCCGGTTTAGTAAAGCTCTCCATTTCTAGTTTGTCGAACTGATGCATACGCATCAACCCTTCCATATCCTTGCCGTATGTCCCTGCCTCACGACGAAAACTCGTCGCATAGCCGACATAACGAATTGGCAGATCGGCTTCGTTAAAAATCTCGTCGGAGTGCATGCTACCAAGTACATGCTCGGCACTACCTTGTAACCATAAATCATCGTTTTCCAGTTTGTAACGATCGTCTTGAGGTTCAAGTCGGTCCATCGCATCGTAGATTTCAGTACGAATCATAAGTGGAGGCAGGACTGGTGTGAATGGTTTGTCCGATACGTTTAACTTGGCATCAGTCGCGATCTTGGCAAGAGTTGATTGATCCGATAGTGTATCGAGCGTAAATTGAACAATCGCCATCTGCAAACGAACTAGGTCTCCCTTAATATACGCAAACCTGCTACCAGTGACTTTGGCAGCTCGTTCTTTGTCCAACCACCCACGCTCTGTAGCTATATCGGCATGGTTACGCGGCGTAAAATCAAAGTGTGGCTTCTCACCTACTGTCTGTGCAACAACATTTTCATCCTCGCTCTCTCCGACAGGTACATCACTAGCTGCCATATTAGGAATTTTTTTAAGCAAAGTGATGAATGCCTCATCAGCACCCTTAAGTTCAGCTTCAATTCCGAGGAGTTCATTTTTGACATTAGTCGCTTCGGCAATGATGTCGTCCGAGGGCTTGCCCCCTTTCATTTGCGTCGAAAGATTGTTGCGTTTCTCACGAAGCTCATCAGCTTTTTGTTGTAATGCGCGTTTGGTTTCATCTGCCTTTAGTAGATCTGCCACATTAACGTTGTAGCCTTTGCGTTTCGCATTTTCTTGTACTAGGTCTGCATTTTCACGAATAAAGCGGATATCTAACATAGCTATTATTGTAGCAAATTTTTCACTACTCCGTACGTGGAGACTATAATGGACTTGTTATGCGTGAGTCGTTGAGCGAAATTAATCACAACGAAGCCTCGCTGCCACCACGAAACAAAAAACGTTCGCGAGGTCGCAAGGTTCGTTTTCATGGTGGTGTGGGAACATACAATCCCGACCTATTCTTTCCTCCTTCAAGGCCGGAACGAAGGAAACGAGCTATACATATGCTTGGCAAGGTAGTTACCTATATCACTTTATTGACGGTAGGGGGTATGACAGTTGATGGCATGGTAGTGGAACACAATCTCGCTAATACCGAAGCCTCGATTATTGACGTCACGCTGGATGCCTCGCAAGTTAAAGATGCTGGTGACTTAATAAAAAATATTCCTGATTTGGAAGCTCAAGCAGACCTAACAGCAAATATTCCACAGGCAAATTCTCATCCTAACACAGACATAACGATAGATATTCCGCATGATACTTCCGACGGTAAGAAACCAGAGATGTCTCCGTATTTTGATCCACACATGGCAACAGTCGTTATGCTTGGATTTGGCGGCCTTGATGCAACGTCAGTTGGCGAAGAGTTGTCTCCGTGGCTCAGTCAACTGGGACACGTCTGGGCAATGAGGTATGACGACAAAGGTATCGACCCCAAAGAGCTTGCGGATGTAATCGGCAAAAAAGCTCGAGCCGAAGGTATTACCAAAATATCATTCCATAATATCAGTGTGGCTGGTGCATTTGGAACGACAGTTGCTCTTGCGCTATTAGATGGTGACTATGGTATTACAAGTATCCCGGAATATATTTTTGACTCATCACCAGACAGCCCAGATAACCTTAAGTCCGATTATGCTCAGCAAGGTCAGATTCAAGCAGCATTACATGAATTTGCCTCAACTCAAGCAGATGGAATGTCTACCAGAGACCTAGTGGAATTATGGATACGACGAGACCGTTGGTCACCACTTCCTCCGCGTAGGTTTAATAAAGGCATGTCTGTTCCTGCTGCGGCAGTTAAAACTAATACCGAAATCATACACGACATCTGGTCGCCAGAATCTGCCTCAAACAGCCTGCTTAATTCCGCATACAATGAATTTGCCAAAACAAACGTCAAGCAAAATCTTGCACAGATTGCAGCATACGAAAAAGCAAAACACATGCCACTTACTGACACAACATATATTGGTGCCGCCGGTAAGGGAGATTATATCGTTAATATTCCAAAGTCCTCAATGGCAGTTGAAGAGGATATCCATGATGCGGGTCTTCCAGATACGAGAGAAATTATAGAGCCAGGTATTGTCCATGGCTCCCCAACCGCCACGCCAAAGATATACGACAAGATTTATTCAAACCTTGTCCCTAAAATACTTAATTCTATCGAGTGGTTAAAAGCGCACGTCCCAAAGCGTGGTCACCTCGCTGAACAAAACGCATCCGCAGATAATCTAACCACTGCCCAACCGAGCGTGGCACCAACCGATTCAGAGCAAAACAAGTAACTATTCGGTACGCAGTGCTTCGATTGGATCAAGTTTGGCAGCACGCCGTGCCGGGAAGTAGCCAGCTAACATCGCGATCAGCATCAAGATAACGATCATTGCCGCAATCGGAATCGGTTTGAAAATAAGTAATGACACGTTACTACCAAGACTCAACGTGTCGCTAATCCACGGATTAAGCGCAACGCCCAAAACAATAGCGACGGCGGATCCGATAATACCGCCGAGAAAACCGATCCAAGCGGCTTTAAATTGGAACAGACGGCTAACATGACGACCGCGCATACCCAGCGCCTTCATGAGGCCAATTTCGCGCGTGCGTTCCAGTACTGAGATATACTGCGTATTAATAATGCCAAACACGCTGGTGATAAGCGCCAAGATGCCAAAGCCGATCACGACACCCTGAAGCGTATTAACAATCGTAAATAGCAGACTTTGAAGGTCCTGAGCTGTTTCAACTCCGTAGCCCTTGGCAACTAGCGCATTCTTAACCGTGACTGGATCTATTCCCTCTTTAACGCTGGCCGTCGCAATCGTGTATTTCTGATAATTATCTGTTCCGAGAGTTGTAAACTCGGACAAGGCTTTTGCCGAGCTGTTGCTTACTTCCAAGTTGTTGCTTGCTGTTAAGGCTGTCGCAGATTTACCAATTACTGCTACAACTGTAAACTGCTTGTCTTCTGATTGGGTCGTTGCAAGAGATGTTAGGCCAGCTGTGCCTTGGGTTGCAAGTATCTGCTGGATTTCGGCTTGAGTAATATTTGGTGTACGAGTCAGATGCAGTGTAATTGTTTTGCCAATTGCATCCTCGGGACTATTAAATCCAAGCAGCGATACGTAGACGTTCGGCAATGTGATCTGTTTGTCGGTAATACTGGACCTTAGTGGAGGCAGCGTACCGGCAGTTGTCGTTTCGGTAACACCGCTGTTGTACGTTGTAACTTCGCCCGTATACTTTTTTTGTCCAGCCGTGACATACTGCACATTAATAGAATACGTCGGTGTGATGCTTGCGATATCTGAGCGCTTGGCAATGGCGTCGATATCACTTTGTGATAACTCAGAAACAGTGTTGCCTGTTGGACGAGTAATCAGAGTGGTATCAGGGTTAT